>Ga0114909_1000221_pt1 | contig 43515 bp, 37 predicted proteins | sample MalvireepMed_906_FD_87290 | JGI IMG/M metagenome (GOLD analysis project Ga0114909, IMG submission 87290) | Marine viral communities from the Global Malaspina Expedition - Malaspina viral metaG DeepMed_906 | ecosystem: Environmental > Aquatic > Marine > Oceanic | place: Mediterranean Sea...
ATCTTCCCCTGCTAAAATGGCACTATCTGATGCTGAAAACTCACTTTACCAAAAATCGTTAACTTATATAGCCGAGCTTAGCTTAAATCTAATGGCGGTTAAGGTGAATAACCACCCAGCAGACTTCTTAGGTTGGTGTGTTGAATTACTGACAATCTGCAAGCATGGAGTTAATCGTGATTTATTAGAGGATGAACAATTAAAGCCTTTAGAGAAGTTACAAGCTGTTTTAGAGTTAGGAGCAAGCGCTAGTCAATTAAAAATGGCTCGAATCGCTCCTTGGCCAATATTTGTTGGTTTCATTAAGCAGCAATCACAAGTTCATGCCCTACAAGAGCGTCTTCGTTTACTAGACTATATTAATAAATTTACAGAAACTCCTTTGCAAGAAATGTCTGAACTTGATCTCATGGCTTTTGTTGGCAAACATACCAATAAACATGACCATAAGTTGTATGATTTTGACATCGAGTGGTTTTCTTCGACAAAGGGAGCAAAAGTTTTTCATACCTTGTTATCAGAGAAAATAAGTGACTTTGACCATGCGCTTAGTTTTATACCGTTAACAGGGGATGTTACTCCTTCACAATATCAACAGTTTGTTGAGGCATATAAGGAAATATTTACCTCGTATACAAAGGATAAACCAAGTGGCGAAAAAGCACCGTTAGCGCCAGCAACGCGTTTATTATCAATGCGAAGACCTGATCAATTTATTGCTTTAACGACAAGTAAAATTGATGTTCTGTGCCAAGGCCTTGGCATCGTTAAGTTTAATAGTTTTGATTTTGACGGTTACTGGCAAGATCTCATTGGTACACTGCGAACTTTCGCTTGGTGGCACCAAAGTGAACCTAGTGAGCCAGAAGAGCTTAAGTTATGGCAATCTCGTGCAATCCTTGTCGATTTATTCTTATTTTCTGATGAGGACGCAGCCTTTAGCTCTAACTATTTACGCTTAAAAGAAAAAGCGTTAAATATCACAGAGGGAACCTATAAGTCTTCAAGTCGAGCTCGTGTAAAGTTAACAGTCGAAGAACAAGTTGATTTAGCCTTAGCTGCTGAAGATATGCCTGAATATGTTTTAGGAAAACGCGAATCAATCATTTTAGAAGTTAAAAATGGTAAAAGTGTAGACCATGTAATTGGTCTGATGCGCGCTATTTTTGGCTAACATGTAATCTTTGTTAGGGGTAAGTATACATTTACCTCTAACTTCCTCGCTTTATGGCTGCAGCCATTTCTAGATCGATTTATTCAAGCACATTATGCTGTAGTTATCTCTCTTGCCTCAACTTCACCACTTACCCTTAAAGCATATTTATTAAATATGAAGATAACGACTAGCCCAGAGAAGAGGTGCGCTATCATCAAAGCAGGATATAGGTAATACTCATTAAAATTCATACCAAGCCAAGCCAAAGGTATTAATAGCATTAGCCGATGTGCGATACCTAGAATAGTTGCTTTATACACTTGGTCTTTTGCATTTAATGTTGATTGGTAAACAATGACACACGCGGCGCCTAAATATCCCCAAGGCAACCACGTCAGGTAATGTTTTAAATGCAGAGTGACGCTATCGTGTGGACATAAAGAGTTAGCCCAAAAATCCATGGTGTAATGTAAAAATATAGCAATACTAAACTGACTTAGTAGCAAAATAGTGAACATGTATCGATATGCTTGCTTAACTCTATCGTGATGACCAGACCAGTAATTAAAACCAATAATCGCTGGCATTGAAGTGGTTAAGACCATGGGAATTAAAAGTAGAATTGCTTCAAGCTTAAATATAAGCGCAAAAGCGGCAATATATGTGTGATTATAGCTAGCGGCAATCATTGTTAATACTGCTAAGCTCAACGGTGTTATTAATTGCTGCCCTATAACAAAGACACCTTTAATTGGGGGTCGTCGGAAACTTTTCACTACTTCGTTAGGCTGTGGCCACTTTAATTTAATTTTTTTTACCAAGATATATAAAGAGATTAAAGTGAAGCTTATATCACTAATAGCGTGTACAAGTGCAACTGCCAATAAATTATCATAATAAAAAGGGCTATTAGGCATTAAGAGCAACAATGCTATTGAGCCTTTTACACTTATCCAAGCAACCATCAAATTACTTGCTAACTGTGTCTGATTAATTGCACGAAATATGGCATTAATTTGCCAAACAAGTCCTAAAAACAACCAACTTAAATAACGAACATTTATGTAATTTTTCTGCTGAGTAACCAGTTCTGGCTCTTGTAATACATTATCAGCAAGTAACCAGCTAGAGTTTCCGAGTATGGCAAGCAGTTGGTTAGAGAATAGCAATGCCAACAATGACAATACTAGTAAGATAGCTCCAGAAACAAAGAGAGATTGGCTTATCGTTTTTGCTAAGCATTCCTCTTTCAAACATGCAGCTTTAACAACCTTATTATTACAACGAATGCTTGTGCCTACAGCTAATGCTGTCATTGCTGCAGTAATAGGTACAGTAAAGCCAAATGCAGTTAATGTTGCTGAGCTTTTTAAAGCGATAAGTCCAGATTCCAGTAATTCGTACATCAACAATAACAATATAGCCATAAACATTGGCTGGCTATTACGCCATATAATTGTAGATATCTTTCCTTCGAGCAAGCTAGTTTGATTTTTTACTGTCATCTAATGATTCTGAATATTTATTGTAATGAGTACCATATAAGAAGAAAGACCAAAAATTAATTAACTTTCAATATTCAATGTAACAATTTTTGTCACAAAATCATTTTACTTGTACAAATGGGTTACAAATATGTTGACAATAATTACAAAAAGTTTATGATGACGAAACGTCAGTGACGAATCGTCACATTTTAAAAGTAGATATTATGACACCCCCTAAATTACTCGATGAAGCGGCACTTAAAGAGAGAGAGTTGCAAATAATCAACTCAGCCGTGCTACTTATCCAGAAGAATGGCATTGAAAATTTGACCATGGATAAAGTTGTTGCTCAAGTCCCATTTTCAAAAGGGACTGTCTATAAACACTTTATTGGTAAGGAAGATTTACTGCTTGCTATTAGTAATTACTCAATTGAAGTACTGGCAGATTTGTTTTATCGCGCCTATTTATTTAAAGGTTGTGCTCGCTCACGAATGCTTCTGTTAAATTTTTCATACCTTATTTATGCGATGTTATACCCAGCACTTTTTCAATGTGTAATGTGTGCTAAATCACCTAATGTCGTAGGTAAGTCAAGTGAGAAACATATTAATGCTCATGACCAATTAGAAGTGAAATTAATGACTTCTATTCACGGTATAGTTGAGGATGGCCTAAACGATGGCAACTTAGTTCTTCCATTAAATATGGATATTCAACAATTATGTTTTAGTAATTGGTCTATGGCTTATGGTGCGATTACATTACTTTCAGGTGAAGTTGAACAGTGTAGCGGTAGAACTAGCTTAATTGTTGAGCGTGAACTCTTTAACCACAGTAATTTACTTTACGATGGAATGGGCTGGAAACCTCTTACTAAAGAGACAAGCCACTGTACAACATTAAAAGAAGCTTTAGCGGAATTATTTGCTGATGAGCTAAAACAAATTAAGGCAAAAGGGCGTGAACTAAATTTCGATAGTTTTAGTTAACCTGAGCATAGACAAATTTAATACTAGTAATGTGCGGTGTCTAACCGCATTTTTTTGACAGATAAGGTGACGATTCGTCATCAAAAATACTCTTCTTCAATGAAGAAAATTTAAGTAAATAAGGAGCTTAACAATGAGAGACAAACTCTATAATTTTGTCGGCAAGAATCCATTTTGGGTGATACTCGTGAGTATTACTTTTATGATGTTAGCTGGTATGGGAGCACAAAAATTAGAATTTAAAAATGACTACCGTGTGTTCTTTAGTGAAGAAAACCCACAACTAACTGCCTTTGAATCAATGCAAAAAGTATATGCCAAAAGTGACAACGTTTCTTTTGTTGTTGTACCAAAAGATGGCAATGTTTTTACTGCTGAGCATTTAGCAGCATTAAAAACATTAACCAAAGAAAGTTGGCAAGTTCCTTATTCAACTCGCGTAGATTCAGTGACCAACTTTCAATATACCTATGCTGAAGAAGATGACATGATCGTAGAAGACTTAGTCATGTCCACGGGTAATTTAAACAGTGAACAGCTTGAAAAAATTAAGCAAGTTGCCATTAATGAACCATTACTGGTTAATAAGATAATTTCTAAAACAGGTCATGTTTCAGTCGTTAACGTTACCGTGCAATTGCCTGGTGTTGACCCTATGGCAGAAACACCTGAGGTTGCAAGCAGCGTTAGGGCTATTAAAGATAAGTTTTTAGCTGAGCATCCTGAAGCTGATGTTTATTTATCGGGCATGATCATGATGAATACTTCATTTGGAGAAGCCTCAATTAGTGACAGTTCAACGCTTATTCCTTTGATGTTTCTTGTTGTGATTGTCACTATCGGCCTATTGCTGAGAACCATCACGGGTACCATCTCTACAGTGCTTGTTATCATTATGAGCATTGCTACGACAATGGGTTTAGCGGGTTGGTTAGGTTTTTACCTGACAGGTCCCTCTTCATCAGCACCAACGATGATAATGACGCTAGCTGTCGCCGATTGTATTCATATTCTAACCTCTATGTTTTATGAAATGCGTCAAGGCGCGGATAAACGTACAGCAATTGCACGCAGTATCAAAATTAACTTGCAGCCAATTTTCTTAACTAGTATAACCACGGCCATTGGCTTTTTAAGCATGAACTTTTCTGACTCTCCTCCGTTTAGAGATTTAGGTAACTTAGTCGCTATTGGAGTAATGTTAGCTTTTGTTTTCTCTGTCACCATTTTCCCTGCGTTACTTACAGTGCTACCAGTACGCGTAAAAGTGCAAAGTGAAGAAAAGAAAGACATTATGGCTAAGTTGGCAGACTTTGTTATTGCCAAACGTAAAGCGTTATTGCCCTTAACCAGCGTACTAATTATCGCATCAGTGATGTTTATTCCTAACAATGAGCTCAATGACGATTTTGTTAAGTATTTTGATGAAACTGTTCCGTATCGTACAGCAACAGATTATATGCAAGAGAACTTATCTGGCATGATGGTCGTTGAAATTTCAGTAAAAACAGGTCAGCCAAGCGGTATTAATGATCCTACCTATTTACATAGTGTTAGTGATTTTAGTGATTGGTTGCGCGACCGCCCTGAAACGGATCATGTAAATACTATTACTGATACATTAAAACGCTTGAATAAGAATATGCATGGTGATGATCCAAGCTGGTATAAATTACCGGACAGCCAAGAGATGTCAGCGCAATATCTTTTATTGTATGAAATGTCACTGCCTTACGGTTTAGATTTAAACAACCAGTTAGATGTCGATAAATCGTCTTCAAGAATTGTTGCGACCTTTAAAAACATGACCAGCAACGAGCTGATTAATGTTGAGCAAGACATGGTTGCATGGTTTGCTGAACATGCACCACAGTATGATGTAGACTTTGCTAGCCCTAGTTTAATGTTTGCCCATATTGGTCAACGAAACATTACCAGTATGCTTATTGGTACAACACTGGCGTTAATCCTAATTTCTATTTTATTAGGTGTCGCTTTAAAAAGTTGGCGCTTTGGTCTGATTAGTTTATTGCCTAACTTAGCACCTGCAGCTATTGCCTTCGGCATATGGGGCATACTTAGCGCGCAAGTTGGTTTAGGTCTTTCTGTTGTTATCGGTATGACTTTAGGCATTGTAGTTGACGATACCGTGCATTTTTTAAGTAAATACCTTCATGCAAGGCGTGATAAAAATGCTAACACTAAAGAAGCTGTGCATTATGCTTTTGATAATGTTGGTCGTGCACTATGGATAACCACTTTTGTACTCGTTGCAGGTTTTACTGTCTTAGCGCAATCATCATTTAAAATGAACGCTGATATGGGCTTCTTAACAGCGCTAACTATCTTTGTCGCTCTTGTGGTTGATTTCTTATTCTTGCCACCATTACTGATGTTGCTTGATAAAAATAAGAAAGAAGCAGGCCAAAGTACGGCAGCTGCAGTTGAAACACCAATTAAAAAAGCGATTGAAGCGGCTTAAGCATGCCGCTTTTCATTGAACATTTTGACTAAATAAGTTTAAAGACATTTTATAAAAGATTTATAAGGATTTTATATGTTAACTAAGAAAATATTAACTAGCGCTATTGCGGTGCTAAGTTTAACCCTAGCTTCAAATACTGCCTTTGCTTTAAGTGCTGAAGAGCAAAAAGGTTTAGATATCTCAATGGAAGCTAAAAAACGTGATTTAGGTTGGCAAGATAGTACTGCTGATATGCTGATGTTATTACGTAATAAACAAGGCCAAGAGAGTATTCGTGAAATTAAGATTAAGTCATTAGAAATTAATGATGACGGCGACAAAAGCCTTACGATCTTTAATAAACCGCGTGATGTAAAAGGCACTGCCTTTTTAAGCTTCTCTCATCCTGTTGTAGCGGATGAGCAATGGTTATTTTTACCGGCATTAAAGCGTGTTAAACGTATTTCATCGCGTAATAAGTCAGGACCTTTCATGGGGTCAGAGTTTGCATTTGAAGACTTAAGTTCATTTGAAGTAGAAAAGTATACGTATAAATATCTTGGGGTTGAGGAAGTTAATGGTTTAACAAACTTCAAAGTTGAGCAATACCCAGTTGACGAAAATTCTGGCTATACTCGTCGTATTGTTTGGATTGATACGCTTGAATATCGCATTCATAAAATTGATTTTTATGATCGTAAAAACGCTTTGCTTAAAACCTTAACCTTCAGTGGTTATAAGCAGTACTTAGCTAAACATTGGCGTGCAGATATCCAAGAAATGATCAATCACCAAAATGGCAAAAGCACTGAGCTTAAGTGGGAAAACTATTCTTTTAAAACAGGCTTAAGTGATAGCGATTTTAACCGTAACTCATTAAAACGAGCACGCTAAGCTGATGCACTTTTCTTTAAATGAGCCCTTAAGTAAGGGGTTATGTAAAAAAATTAGATTATCAGTAGTAACGATGGCAGTAAGCGCAAGCTTACTGCTGGCTAATCTAGTGCAAGCAAATGATGTTGAATTTGAGATATCAGGCAATGTTGCCTTGGAGCAGCGCTATTTCTTTAAAGATGCACTTTACTCAGAGCAATTAAGTCATAGTCAAACCTCACTTTCCATAGAGCCTGAACTTTACTGGCAATGGAATAATGGCAGTGATAGCGTTACTTTTACTCCTTTTTATCGCGTTGATAGCCATGATGAACAACGTACACATGGTGATATTCGTGAGCTAGCTTATATTCATGCAAGTGATGATTGGGAGCTTCGTGTTGGTATTCGTAAAGAGTTTTGGGGGGTTACTGAGTTCCAGCATTTAGTTGATGTAATCAACCAAACCGATGGCGTTGAAGACTTTGATGGAGAAGATAAGCTTGGTCAACAGATGATAAATTTATCATTAGTTAATGACTGGGGTATTGTTGATGTCTTTCTTTTACCAGGCTTTCGAGAAAGAACCTATGCTGGTGAAGAAGGGCGCTTACGTGGTCCACTAGCTGTTGATGAAAACAATGTCAGTTATGAGTCTTCTGCAGGGCAACAGCATCTAGATGTAGCCTTACGCTGGGCTCACAGCATCGGTGACTTTGACTTAGGTGCATATTGGTTTCACGGTACAAATCGCGAAGCCTATTTAACACCTAGTTCGCAAACTACCTTAGCGCAATACTATGTTCAAATGGATCAACTGGGTGTCGATGTACAGGCGACATTAGGTGACTGGTTGTGGAAATTTGAGAGCATATACCGTAGTACCAACATGGAAGATTTTTGGGCAACACAAGGCGGATTTGAGTATAGCTTTATTGGTGTTTTTGAATCGAATCTCGATTTAGGTTTATTAATGGAGCATAGCTGGGATTCTCGCGGTGAAGTTGAACTCGGCGCGCAAGGCTCATTGATGCAAAACGATTTGTTTGTCGGTGCAAGGTTAGCCTTTAATGACATGCAAAGTAGTGAGCTATTAATGGGGTTTGGCAGTGATTTGGATCACAACGCTTTTAGTTTCTTGATTGAAGCTAATCGCCGCTTTGGTGATAACTTTATTGCTAGCTTTGATGTCAGGTTACTGCAAAGTAACGATGAAAATGACTTACTTTATACCTTAAGTAATGATGACCATGCGCAGCTATCAATTGCTTGGTATTTCTAACGTTTGATTTGTTTAAATTAATTCTTTTCAAATATAAAGCCGGCGAGTCTTAAGACTTACCGGCTTTGTTATTGACAATGAACAGAACTGAAACCAGCGACAAAGATTAAGTGTAATTAGTTACCAATTAAGCCATTGATATGAGCTACGACACTCCTGCCTAAAGCGCTAGGAGCATAACCACCTTCGAGTACCGAGACTACTCGACCCTGAGCATATTCATTGGCAATGATTTTAACTTCGTCAGTGATCCAGCGATAATCCGCTTCAGTTAAGCTTACTTGCGACATATCATCTTCAATGTGGGCATCAAAGCCAGCAGAAATAATAATTAGCTCGGGTTTAAACTGGTGCAATGCCGGTAACCAGTGTGCGGTAATCTTTTCACGAAATTGCTCACCTTTGGTTGTTGATGTTAGCGGCGTGTTAATAATAGGCGCTATATTACTTTCTTCAATTTCAAACGGGTAGAGAGGATACTGGTAACTTGAACAAAAGAGGTAACCTTTATCATCTTCTGGTGTGGCATTAAAATGATTATTAACAATATCTTGTGTGCCATTACCGTGGTGAACATCAAAATCTACAATAGCGACACGTTTTAAACCATATTGCTGTTTTGCGTAAGCTGCAGCAATGGCAACGTTATTGAAAAAGCAAAACCCCATACCTTTATTATGTTCGGCATGATGACCTGGTGGTCTGGTGGCACAAAATGCTGCGCTTAAGGTGCCTTCCATAACTAGATCGACTGCATCAACAGCAGCCCCTGCAGAATATAATATAGAAGTGAGTGTTTTAGCATTCATTACTGAATCCTCACCAACAGTAAAATTGTCCTCATCTTCTGTCGGTGCATTATCAAAAACAAAGTCTATATATTCTTGCGTATGTGCTAAACCGAGCAAAGTCTTATCAATGGGTTTAGCGTCAAATTGCCTGATAACGTAATCTAAACCGCTGCGGATAAGTTGATCTGAGATGGCAGTTAAGCGTTTGCCATTTTCAGGGTGGTGATCCCCCATATCATGTTCAGCGCATCTATAATGACCAATGATTCCAACCGGCATAGCTTTTCCTTACTCTTGTACTTGTTTTGATTCTGAAACAGATTCAACTAAAGGGAGTTTCAAGCTTATTTCATCAAAATCTTCACTGGGTTGACGAATAAAGCCTGCGCGCTCAAATACTTTTAACATCGAGCCGTTATCATTGCGTACACATGCGACTAAACTATCAAGTTTACGCATTTTGGCAACAGCAATCATTTCGCCCAATAAGGTACTTGCCATACCTCGACCACGCAAGCTTTCTTTAATAACAAATGCAACTTCACCGCTATTAATGCTTTCTATAAAATAATAACGAGCAACAGCTTGTATGGCTTCGCCCAAATAATCTTTTTTGGTAAAACATAGTGCTAAGTCAGTATGTTGATTAACACTCACCAGATTACAAGACTTTTCACGGGTCATTTGGGTAATGTGGTGGTTATAACGCATGATCAATGTTTCTTTATTATGTGAATAAAAGAACTCTTGCAATTTACGTTCGTCCGCTGGCGCAAGTGGCCTTAATGTATAGTTTATATTGGCAAAGGTAAATTTTTTCATTTCAATAGTACCTAACTCAGGCACAGAGCTAGGTGAACTTTCTTGATACTCAGGAACCCAATAATGTTTACGAACGTCAGCGAGTAATTTATCTCTAAATTTAGGGTGTGCAATTTTTATTAACTCTAATGCACGCTCTCTAATACTTTTGCCTTGCAAAGATGCAATCCCAAACTCTGTAACTACGTAAGAAACATGTCCGCGGGAAGTTACGACACCGCCGCCTTCGGTTATATGAGCAACAATACGCGAAATTTTTCCGTCTTTAGTTGTTGAAGGCAGAGCGATAATAGGTTTACCGCCTTTACTAAGAGAAGCCCCGCGAACAAAGTCGACTTGTCCGCCGATACCACTATAAAATTGATAACCAATTGAGTCAGAGACAACTTGGCCTGTTAAATCAACTTCTATTGCACTATTAATTGATACCATATTATCATTTTTAGCTATTTTAACGGGTGAATTAACATGCTCTGATGGGTAAAACTCGATGTGTGGGTTGCCGTCAACAAAGTCATATACTTTTTGACTGCCAATACAAAAAGTGACTACGGCTTTGCCTTTATGATAGGTTTTTTTACGGTTATTAATGACTCCTTTTAGCATCAAATCAATAACACCATCGGAGATCATTTCTGAGTGAATACCGAGGTCTTTATGATTACCTAAATAGGTTAATACCGCTTCTGGAATTTTACCTATGCCAATTTGCAGCGTAGCGCCATTTTCTATCAACATCGACACATATTGACCAATTTGCTCTGTGCGACGATCAAGCTCAGGGGATACAATTTGTGGCAAATCCTGTTCGACATTTATCCATGCATGAATCTGATTAACATGAACAAAACTATGACCGTTAGTACGTGGCATTTTGGGGTTTATTTGTGCAATGACATACTTTGCAGCCTTTACTGCAGCGCTGACTATATCGACACTGACCCCTAATGAGCAGTATCCATATTCATCTGGAGGGCTAACCATTATCAATGCGGCATCAAGTGGTAAACTGTTTTCACTAAACAAGCGTGGTACATCAGAAATAAAACAAGGCGTATAATCTCCACGGCCTTCAGCGATGGCTTCTCGGATATTTTTACCGCCAATAAACAAGCTATTTACTTTAAAGAGATCTTTATGCTCTGCTTTTGCCCAGACATTTTCAGAAAGCGTTAATATATGAACGGTTTCAATATCATGTAAACCATCACTGTTGGCAATTAAGTTGTCTATTAACGCATTGGGTACAGCGGCATTAGAGCCGATAAAAATTCGACTACCTGATTTTAAATAATCACGCCAGTTAACATTGTTTTTCTCAACATTATGCTGTGAATCTTGTGCATTCATGATCTTTCCTTTGCTTGGTTTATTCGACAGTGCGATAAACTTAGTATGCCCTAATAAGTAAGGTATTTATTGATTTGTGTCAATGAGACAATGGTATAATACGTATATCTTTATTACCGCTTTAAAACATACTTTCATATGACTACAGATTGCCCGACACCAGTAAAAACAGGAAAAATACTTATTATCGGTTTACCAAGAACAGCCACCACTAGTGTTTGTTTAGCGATGTTAGGCTTGGGTTACAAAACCGCGCACAATGCTTACACAGAAAACGCTTTCATAGAAGCTGAAGTTATTGCTGATACTCCCGTTTTTTGTGACTATCAAAAACTTGATAAGCATTTCCCCAATAGTAAATTCATATACTTAACTCGTCAGCCAGAAAAATGGTTACCCTCAATTAAGCAGTTATTGCAACGTATGATGGTCAATTTACAACGTAATGATGGCGGCTTTAACCCTCATTTAAAGCGGTGCTATAACGACGTTTTTTCCCCCTTAACTCCTGATAATATAGAGCAAGATGATTTTTTACTTCGCTGCTATCAACGCCATCAACAAGCGATATCTAACTATTTTCAAGGGCGAGAGCAGGACTTGTTAACCATTGATGTGAGTGAAGAGCAAAGTTATGCGCATTTGCTTGAGTTTTTAACGGTAGATAAAGAGTCTTCGAGTCACCATGGTTTTAAAGTTATTAATATTGGCGGTAAAGTTAAAGCATGGCAGGCAATTAATAATAAGTTAAAAGTTGAATCAACCAATAAAGGGAAAATAGATAAAGTTCTCTACTGATTTTATTATTGTAGATATATGTCTGCACAGGTAAAATCACATAAAAATTTTCCCCATATTTATCTTTAGAGAATAGTATTTATGTTTGAATTAAAACACCACACTGGCCAAGACTGGGTTGACGCCGTATTAGCTGATTTTCCACGCTTTTTACAAGATCACGCTGCCGCAGAAAAAAAAGCTTCTGGCATGGCAATGGCAATGCTGTCTCATTATCCTGATAAAGCGAAGTTGGTTCGTGCTATGACAGATCTTGCCATTGAAGAGCTTATTCATTTTAAGCAAGTATTAAAGTTACTTATTGCGCGTGATGTTACTTTAGGTCAAGATAAAAAAGATCCTTATATCACCCAAATTAGAGCCTTATTTCGTAATGGTACCAGCTACTTTTTAATGGATAGGTTACTAGTTGCTGCTGTTATTGAAGCGCGTGGTTACGAGAAGTTTTGGTTAGTTTCACAGGCACTACCTGAGGGTAAAGATAAGGATCTTTATGTTGCTATCGCCAAATCAGAAGAGAAACATAAAAACTTATTTGTAGAATTAGCGTATGAATACTGTGATAAAGCTGAAGTTGACCAACGTTTAGAAGAAATCTTAATTGCTGAAGCTGAAATTTGTGCAGGTTTGCCCATTAGAGCCGTTTTACATTAATGACTCATTGACTCAACTGAATACACATTTAAATGAAGATACGTTTTGATAGTATATCGCCAAGGTTAATTAGCCAGCGCAATGCCGTGCATGATCTTTGCCGTCAATTTAGCCGTAGTCCAAGTAAAGGCAATTTGAAGCGTTTAAAGGCCTTGTTTGCTGCTTGTGGAGAATCGGTTTTCATTGAAGCGGGTTTTCACGCTGATTATGCACAGAGCATACATTTAGGTGATCGGGTGTATATTAACATTAACTGCACAATACTTGATGGCCCTGAAATGGCTGACCCCTCGTTAGCGGTACACATTGGCAATGATTGTTTAATAGGCCCCAATGTACAGCTGTTAGCCGTTTCTCATGATATGCAGGCTGATCTGCGTCAAACAAAAAAACACAACTATGTTGAAGCTATCCATTTAAGCAATAATGTTTGGTTAGGCGCAGGTGTTATTGTGCTTGGTGGTGTTCATATTGGCGAGAACAGCGTTATTGGAGCAGGCAGCATTGTTACTAAAAATGTTGACGCGAATAGTTTTTATGCAGGAAACCCTGCCAAAAGAATTCGTTCACTGTAAACTTTCACGCTGAGCTTTATCGTTATATTTATAATGATATTTTAGCCAAAACCACCAATAACTTGTTATTTTCATAGCTTTCAATTGTTAAAAAAACACAAGGCTTTGATTTTTATGTTGATTATTGTTGGCATTACAATTGCTTTTACTAACATTTAATAAAAGCTAACATTCAATAAAAGAAAAGTTAGTAAATAAATTTAAGCTCAGTACAAGGAAGGCAACATGTCAGTGAAGTTAACAGATAGACCCATTGAAACCGTGCGTAGTGAAGTAATTGATCAATTGATCATGAATTACAGTCATGGTGAATTATCTTATGAAGCTTTTGAGCGCCGCTTAGATAGTGCTATGGAGATTCAAAACCATCAAGACTTGATTGACTTGGTAAGTGATTTACCTTTGACCGTCGATAAAGCATTTGTTGAAAGTAAAAAGCAAGATTCAGCGCCTAACTTTGTCGCAGGTGAAGCCGAAGATGTGGACTATATGGTTAATGTTTTTAGTGGTAGCACTCGCGGTGGAAGCTGGAAAGTAGCGAAAGAGATTCGCTACATAAGTATTTTCAGTGGTACCGATATTGATTTTACCGATGCTCAATTTAATCAAAATGTTGTGCGAATTAAGATCTTTAGCTTATTCAGTGGCGACACCATTTATGTACCTGAAAATGTTAATGTGGTATCAAAAGCTTTTTGTATTTTTGGTGGTATTGATAATCTGGCACCCAATTTTTCAAATTCAAATATAAGAAGCAATAATCCAGTTGAAACACCGACAATTATTATTGAAGGGCTCTCAATTTTTAGTGGTGTCAGCATTAAAGTAAAACGCAGTATGAAAGAGCGACTTGTTGAGTTGGCTGACAGCTTAAAGAAAATGTTTAACTAAAAGAGTTATCAAGCAAAAATAGAGTCAATACTCAGTTATTTTTAGTCGATTAGTTGCTATAATTAACCTTTCCCAATGAAGTTTTAAGGTTTTTTATGCGTTTTCTTTCTCGTCGCCTGGTGATGCCCAATGATTTAAATTATGCCAACTCACTTTTTGGTGGTCGTGCTTTAGAGTGGATTGATGAAGAAGCAGCCATTTATGCTATTTGTCAGCTAGAAACTAACTGTCTTGTCACTAAACATATTGGTGAAATTAGTTTTGAATCAGCAGCAATGCAAGGTGATGTTGTTGAGTTTGGCTTAGAAACCAAAAAAGTAGGACGAACTTCTATTACTGTGACTTGTTTAGTACGTAACAAAGCAACTAAAAAAACCATTTGCTTAGCTGATGATATTGTTTTTGTGCAAGTCGATGCAGAATCTCGTTTACCTATTCCTCATGGCAAGACTTTGCAAGCATTAGCAAAGCAAACAAAGATTGAAATTGATACTTTAAATATGTAGTTCTTGCTTATACATGACTATTGCTAAGCTTCACGCTTAGCAATACACTAACTGTATTCTTTATTTTATATGTCCTAAATATTATGTCTTCAGATCGTTTTGGCACTAGCGCCCATTACAAGCAAAAAGAGCAAGGTTATAGAGACCGAGCATTGAAATTATACCCTTGGGTGTGTGGTCGTTGTGCTCGTGAATTTGTTTATTCAAATATTAAAGAGTTGACCGTGCATCATATCGATCACGATCATACCAATAATCCAAATGATGGTAGTAACTGGGAACTATTGTGTATTTATTGTCATGATAATGAACATGCCAAATATACAGACCATGCTAACTATCAAACAGAGGTCAAAGCTGGAGATACTAACCAAGATAGTGCCACCTATAACCCTTTTGCAGACCTTAAATCAATGCTAAAAAAGTAAGTGCTCTTAACCTTTACTACAAGTTACTTTCTTGTGTGAGGTATTGCTTATATTCCGCTATGCCAAAAAAACGAATAGATTTATTTTGTTTGATTTTTTTGGCAATCAATAAGTCATTGTAATAAATCTTAACCACATGTTTGTCGCCATTGCTATCAGCTTCATAATTGTGATTTTGATTGAGTCTAAGGTTATCAAACTCTGTTTTCATGATTAATTTCATCAGCTATATACTGCCGTTTTTAGAGATTATTGATGTCTTTTTGTACCTGGTAACCTTCGTCGGTGACAATTTTTTCTAATACCTGAACTCGCTCATTAAGAGCTTTCAGCTCTTTTTTGAGTTCATCATTCTTGTCATCAGCATTGTTATTATGAGCAATTGTTTTAGCTTTGAACTCGAGATGCTTGTTATACATCTTATATAAAATACCGAAAACAACACAGACGATAACAACAACCATAGTTGTACCACTCATAAAGACTCCTTTTTAATTTTAGTTAACGTTATATTTAATCTAGTTCATCTGACTTTCGTTGATACCTGTGATAATAACCGACCACAATAAATAGTACTAAAATGAAGGGCAGGCTTGTTATGACCACCCAATGCCAACCGGCATTAAATAATACCCATCCTGCAAGTAGTGATGCAGCTGCTTGAAAGCCGAATAAAATAAAGTCGTTGGTCGCTTGCACTTTATGACGTTCGCTGGCGTGATAACTTTGTGGCAACAATGAAGTGCCAGTTAAAAATAGGAAATTCCAACCAATACCTAGTAAAAGTAGCGCCCACCAATAATGTATCACCTCGTGGCCAGATAGAGCAATAAAAGCCACTGCGGCATAAATTAAAGTGCCAGTTAACATCAGTCCTTTTAATTTGAAATGCTTGACTAAATAAGGCGTAAATAGTGACGGAATATACATGGCAGCAATATGGCTTTGAATTACCCATTTTGTTTCAATCAAACTATGGCCTTGTACATGGTGCATGCTGATAGGAGTAGCCGTCATCAAATAGCTCATCAATGCAAAGCCTATGGTAGCAGTGCAAATGGCAACTAAAAATATTGGCTGCTTCACTATTTCGGCTAGAGGCCTAGCTTGACCAATCGCTTCATCGGTATTAATACTTGGGTTTTTAAAGGCTATCATCAAACACATTGCGCAAAGTATAAGGATGGCAAGTAATAGAAACGATCCAGCGTAACCATGAGGAGATACCAACCAGTCTTTAGCGACTAGGGCTACTTCTGGTCCTAAAAATGCGGCAAAAACACCACTCAGCATTAAAATAGATAATATCTTAGGTACGTCTTCAATATTTTCACTGCTTTCAATGGCAGCAAAGCGTAATTGTTGCGTGAAGGCACCGCCAACACCAATTAATAAACTGGCAAAAGAAAATAACTCAAATAGCGCCATTTTTGCAGCAAAAATAGCGATGATGGCAGCTGTTAAAGAGCAACTGAGCCCTGTATATACTGCGAACTTTCTGCCTTTTGTTCTGGCTAACATCGCTGCAGGTATAGAGCCTGCAGCGACACCTAAAATCATTAAGGTAAGCGGTAAAGTTGCCAAAGAGGCGTCATTGGCCATTTTAGTGGATAAAATTCCGCCAATAAAAACAATAATCGGTGATGCTGACATGACCAAAGGTTGCGAAACAAAAAGCAGCCAAATGTTTCTCGGCAGAATAAAAATACGAGAAAGTATAAAAGCAGTGATCAGCAGCAGCGCTAGAGTAATAATGATATTAGTTGGCATAAGTATGTCAGCTTAAGTTGAGTTCTATTTACTTAGGGCGCTTAGCCAGATTCCATAGCAAGGATGGCTTTTATGTTAATTGTTTCGGTATAGCGAATCATAGATTCTTGTTGCTGTTTTCTTGCCAAAACAGCCATTCTATCAGCCAACTCATTACCTTCGATATTAGCGTGACCTTTAACATGACGAATTGTGATTTTAGACTGTATAGTCTTATAAAGTGCATAACATTGTTGTACTAGTGCTAAATTTTTAATTTCTTCACCTTTACCACGAGTCCATCCTTTGGCTTGCCAGCCTTTTGCCCACTTAGTGATACAGTCAATTGAATACTTTGAATCAGAAAGTATGCAAATACTTTGCTCTGTATTTTTATCGATAAAGTGTTGCGCTAGTTGAAATGAGGAAAGTAAGCCGTTTAATTCCGCGGTATTATTTGTACCATTCGCCTGATATAAGCCAAAATATAATGATGTAACTTTGCTCGACTCGTAGACAGCAATACCTGTACCGGACTTGCCTGGATTTGGTGAGCAAGCACCATCGCAATAGATTTCAATATCGCTAGGACCATTAGCACTGACCGTGGTAGTTTTTTCATTAGCATTCTTGCTAGTAGATTTACGGTTGCCTGAAGGCGATGAACTTGCGGAGCCTTTTTTTGTTAACGAACGTTGCATCAATGCTTTGGTGTAAGTTGAGGCAAAAGCTTGCTCGGCAGCACTCTTTGATTCAAAACCCATATATTGAGCGTCTGAACGACCAGCGGTATGTTGCTGAACCTCAGGCCAAGTTGTAAATATGCCTGTTTTGGCGCCTTTCCAAATAACGTAGAATTTTTTGCTCATGAAATGATTGTTGACTCAATTTTAGTGAAAAACTAAATCCGAAGCTGAATTGTCTTTAATTTCGGATAATAAGAGTCCTCATTATCATCAATATTTTATTGCTTAGCTAGAAAAAAATGCCTGTATCGGCAATGCGATACAGGCATAATGTAAAAACTTATGTATTTTATAAGTTAGTACACTGTCGCTTAAAAGAATCCAAGAGGATTAACGTCATAACTTACTAACAAATTCTTTGTTTGCTGGTAATGCTCTAAAGCCATTTTATGAGTTTCACGGCCAACGCCTGATTTCTTGTACCCACCAAAAGCAGCATGGGCAGGGTACATGTGATAGCAGTTAGTCCAAACACGACCAGCTTCAATTTTTCTGCCCATTCGGTAAGAGCGGTTCATATCGCGCGACCAAACGCCTGCCCCTAAACCAAATTCAGAACTATTTGCTAACTCAAGCGCGTGTGCTTCATCTTTAAAGGTGGTTAATGAAATAACAGGACCAAAAATTTCTTCTTGGAATACACGCATGTCATTAGTGCCTTTAAGTAAGGTCGGTTGGATATAATAGCCGCTATTTAGGTCATCGTTTAGTTGTTCAACGTTACCACCCATCAATACTTGCGCGCCTTCTTTTTTACCAATCTCAATATAGCTTAAAATCTTATCAAACTGCTGTTTTGACGCCTGAGCACCAACCATAGTTGTAGTATCTAATGGGTTACCTCGAGTTATCGCTTTGGTTCTTTCAATAACTTTTTCAACAAACTTATCGTAAATATCTTCTTGCACGAATAACCTTGACGGGCATGTACAAACTTCCCCTTGGTTAAAGTAGGCAAGCACAGCTCCTTCAATACATTTGCTCAAATATTCATCTTCGTGATCTAACACATCTTCAAAGAATATATTAGGTGATTTACCACCAAGTTCGACTGTCGATGGGATAATATTTTTTGCCGCGCTTTGCATGATTTTTTCGCCAACGGGTGTTGAGCCCGTAAAAGCAATTTTAGCGATGCGAGTGCTACTTGCTAATGCTTGTCCCGCTTCTGCGCCAAAACCATTAACAATATTGAGTACGCCAGCAGGTAATAAATCTTCAATAAGTTCCATTACAACCAAAATAGAAGCAGGGGTTTGTTCTGCAGGTTTGAGGACAATGCAATTACCTGCTGCTAATGCTGGCGCTAGTTTCCATGCTGCCATTAAAATAGGGAAATTCCATGGAATAATTTGACCAACAACCCCTAATGGTTCGTGAAAGTGATAAGAAACCGTTTTTTCATCTAATTCAGCTAATGAACCTTCTTGGGCGCGCAAACAGCCAGCAAAATAACGAAAATGATCTACGGCAAGTGGGATGTCTGCTGCTAAGGTCTCGCGCACTGCTTTACCGTTATCCCAAGTTTCAGCAACGGCAAGTAGTTCTAAATTTTCCTCTAATCTGTCAGCGATTTTTAATAAAGTATTTGAGCGCTCTGTTACTGAGGTTGTACCCCAAGCTTCTTTCGCTTGGTGAGCTGCATCAAGTGCTAAATTGATATCTTGTTCGTCTGAACGAGGTATTTGGCAAAATACTTGACCGTTGACGGGGCTAATATTATCAAAGTATTGACCATTTCTAGGTTCTAGCCATTGGCCACCTATATAGTTTTGGTAACGTTCTTTGAAGTTAATAACTGAATTTTCTGAACCAGGTGCTGCATAAATCATAATGGATCCTTTTTATTGTTTAATATTCTTTGCTGTTAAATGACAATAATTTTTAGTTGTTTTTATGGTAAAGGTTATTTATCTTAATCAGTAAGGTGTAGCTTAACTGTGCTGAAAATTCAAAATACTTGCCTGTTAGTTCAAAATAATTTTATTAATGATATAAACATGAGGAGCTTTTTTGTGATCACGCCAATTATCGAAAACCTCAGGAAATCTCCGCAAGTATTGGTAGAAAATAAAATTAGTTTTGCTGGTCCTGAATCAGAATTGAGCATTTACGATACCTATCAACAAGCTGAGCGAGTAAAGCTAAAATCTGACCAATTATTATTTTGTGCCATGGTTAGCGGAAAAAAAGTAATGCATAGCACTGAGGGGAGTGCTGAAGGGGAGAGCTTCGATAGTGACTTTTTACCACAGGAGTCATTTATTATGACACCTGATAGTAGTGTAGAAATTGATTTTCCAAATGCTAAACCCTCACAGCCAACTACTTGTTTAGCCATTGAAATTTCGAGTGATAGAATTAACCAGGTAGCCGCAAGTTTAAATGCTAAACAGCCGTTAAATAAAGAGTTTGGTCATTGGCAATATCAGCATAAACTGTTGCATACTCAGCATAATAATGAAACGCAGGGCTTGTTAAATCGCATTGTGCAAATGTATGGTGAAAATCACCCTGATCGCAGTGCTATGATTGCTTTAGCCGTTTCTGAACTGACTATACGTTTACTTCATCACCAAACTCGTGATTTCATTCTTTCTTTTTCGGCCACGCAGCCCGATCATAATGGTTTAACCGCCGTGCTTGATTTTATTCAATTACACCTTAATGAACAGCTAGATGTTGATGAATTGGCCCGTATGGCTTGCATGAGTAGAACTAAGTTCTTTACTGAGTTCAAACAGCATTTAGGTTGCAGTCCAATTGCTTTTCAACTGCAAAGTAGGCTGAAAAAAGCGGCTGTTATGATAAAAAATGGCGAAAATATTACCACTAGCTGCTTTGCTTTAGGTTTTACAAATAGCAGTCATTTCAGTCGCACATTCAAGCAGTTTTATGGTTTTAGCCCTAGCCAGTATAAAAAGCGTTACTTAAATAGCTAGTAAAAATAGTTAGCGTTAATCGTTAGTTTCACTAGCCTGATTGCTTAAAAACTTGTTAAAATTACGCCTTTATATATCACCTCGATAGGATTTTCATGGCTATTAACTGGTTTCCGGGCCACATGCATAAAGCGCAAAAAGAGATCAAAGAAATATTGCCACAAATTGATGTGGTCATTGAAGTCTGTGACGCACGATTACCATTTAGCAGTGAAAACCCTATGATCACTGAGATTCGCGGTGATAAACCGTTGATTAAAATTTTGAACAAAAGTGATTTAGCAGATGCTGCTAAAACTAAAGTTTGGCTTGAGTACCTTGAGTCGCAACACAATGTTAAAGCGATAGCATTAACTACTGATAACCCTAGTGTTGCCAAAAATATTGCTCATTTAATTCGCAAGTTAGTCCCTAATAAAGATGAAGCAGGCAAACAAATTAACGCGGTAATTATGGGGATTCCAAATGTTGGGAAGTCAACGCTAATCAATACCTTAGTTGGTAAGGCGAAAGCAAAAGTGGGAAATGAGCCTGCGGTAACTAAAGGGCAGCAACGTATTCGACTTGAAGAGGGCTTGTACCTGTTTGATACCCCAGGGATGTTGTGGCCGAAAATAGCGAATGAAAACAGTGGTTATCGTTTAGCGGTATCTGGGGCTGTGAAAGATACTGCCTTTGATCACGATGATATTGCCTATTTTGCAGCGGATTACTTATTAAAAGCTTACCCTGAGCGTGTGATGGAACGGTATAAGTTAGCAGAGCAACCTGAACATGAAGAGGACTTAATTGAGGCTATAGGGCGTAAACGTGGTTGTGTTCGTAGTGGCGGTCGAGTTGATTTACATAAAGCTTCGGTAATACTTATCAATGAAATCCGCGATAAAACGTTAGGTGCTCTTACATTTGAAATGCCAGATATGATTAATGCTGAAAACGAACACTTTACGGAGTTAGAAGAAAAACGTATTGCTGCTCGAGACGCTAAAAAGCTAGCTCGCGGTCGTGGCAGAAAAAATAAAAGATAATATTGTTAAAGATATTTTTAAAAGGTACTACTTTAAAGGGAATAATAATGACAGCTGATAATAATTCAAACTCTGGTGGCTTAACAGATAGCAACTTCATCCTACATCAACAACTTAGCGATGACACTATTGAGTTGGCAGACTTGCCTTTATGTAAATTGTTATTATGTAATGATAGTGCCTATCCTTGGTTTATCTTAGTACCGAGAGTCGTTGAAGTTGGTGAGATTTATCAGCTTGATTGGCACCAACAACAACAATTATTAAACGAATCAACTCTGCTTAGTGAATTATTAATGCAGGTTTTCGCGGGTGATAAAATGAATGTCGCTGCGTTAGGCAATGTTGTTGAGCAGTTACATGTACATCATGTCGTTCGTTTTAAAACAGATAGCCAGTGGCCAAAACCAATATGGGGGCAACAAGCGTTGACCCCATATACAAATGAAGAGCTAGTGGCATTAAAAGCTAAATTAATGCCTAACTTAGTTACGGTATTTGCTTAAGCTACTGCTGTCTCAGCCGCCTCTTTTAGCTTTTTTGTTGCTGATTTGTCTCCAGGTGTTTGTTTGCTTATTTGCGCTAAGGATTGCTTTAAATCAGCAATAATATCAGTAACACTCTCTAAGCCTACTGAAATACGTATAAGATTGTCGCTGATGCCCGCTTGTGCTCGCTCTTCTGGTGTATAAGGAGAGTGAGTCATTGAAGCAGGGTGTTGAATAAGAGATTCAGCATCACCTAAACTAACAGCTATAGAAAACAGCTGCATGTTATCGATAAAAGCTGCTCCACCTTTTATATCAGTATCTAGTTCAAAAGCGATCACACCACCACCGGCTTGCATTTGCGTGCCAATAAATTGATAACCGTTGTGACTTTCAAGTCCAGGATAATAAACGGCTTTCACATTGTCATGCTGCTGTAAAAATTCAGCTACTTGCTGAGCATTCTCACAGTGTCGTTGCATTCTAATTGGTAGTGTTTTCAAACCTCGCATGATCAACCAAGCATCATGCGGACTCATCGTGGCACCAATATCCTTGAGCGTCGTCATTTTAATTTCATTAATCATCTCGAAACTGCCACAAACAATACCAGCGACTACATCGCCATGACCGTTTAAGTATTTAGTTGCGCTATGCAGCACAATATCAGCGCCGAACTTTGCAGGTTGCTGCAAAACAGGAGTTAGGAAAGTATTATCAACTACTGAAAGTAATTGATGCTGCTTTGCTATTGCGCAGATTCTTTCTAGATCTAATACCACTAAGTTAGGGTTAATCGGTGTTTCAAGGAAAATTAATTTAGTATTTTCTTGTATTGCTGCGGTAATATTTTCAGGCTCAGTCATATCGACAAAAGTCACTTCAATAGCAAATTTCTTCAACATATGGCTCATTAAAGCAAATGAACAACCATAAACAGCACTTGAAGAGATCATATGATCTCCAGCTTGTAGGTTAGTTAACAAAGCTGCGGATACGGCTGCCATTCCTGTTGCCGTAGCTGCTGCATCATCCATGCACTCCATAGCAGCAACACGCTGCTCTAGTTGGCGGGTTGTTGGATTACCTAAACGAGTATAAATAAACCCCTCGGCTTCACCAGCAAAGCGATCGCCACCTTGTTGTGCATTATCGAAAATAAAGGTTGATGTTTGGTATAAAGGCGTTGCTAATGAACCAAATTGTTCATCATTAATGCGACCTGCATGAATAGCCTGGGTTTCAATCGCTGCGTTTTTATTCGTAAATTTTGTCATAGGACTCTCTGTAATAGCTATTGATTTTATTTTTATTGTTTTCATCACTCATATTCACTTATGCAAAAAAGTGACCATAAAATAAAGTTGAATATTTTCAATGTGTTAGCTTGCTTGGTGATGTGTATTGTCAGTGTATCTAAATATTTTGTAATTAAATTAGTACAGGGTTGGGTGATTTGTATTAAAAGTCACTATGATGCTAACGCTATAGCCGTATTTATAGGTCTTACAATCTTGTAATATTATTAGTACGATGTACTATTGCTATTACAGGGCGTTTTTCGTTTAAATGGGTGGAGTGCAAGAATGCGAGTAATGATTGAGTCAACGGATAGAATTGGTATTTCTCAAGAAATATTGGGCGTGTTTGCTAAACAAGCATGGAACCTTAAAAAAGTTGAGATTATCAGTTGTTATACCTATGCCTACGTGGAGTATGTAAATCTTACACTCAAGAAAATACACCGCAGTCTGGAACACATCACAGGTTTTGTTACCGTTACTGAAATTACTTTGTTACCGAGTGAACAACGAGAAAATCATCTACAAGCTTTACTTGCAAAAATACCTGAACCTATTATTGATCTTGATAAGAACAACATCATATTGGCTGTTAATCAAGCAGCGAAAAACGTTTTTAGTTATCAGGATAATTCGATCATTGGTCAGTCAATTGAATCTTTGCTTACCCATGAGGCTAGCTTAGTTATGTCAGAAGTAACCAGCAGTCATACTGTTACCGTCGATTCAAAGACTTACATCGCAGATTTTACGCCGGTATTTTCTTCAATTACTAGCAATGAAACGTTTGATAATAAGCCTCAATTAACTGGTGCTGTCTTGATATTGCGCACAATGAATAGTTTAGGGCGACAAATTTCATTAATGCAAAGCCACCAAGAAAATGGTTTTGATGCCATTATTGGTAAATCCACTAAAATTACCCTAATAAAAGAGCAAAGTCAGCGCTATGCACAGTTAGAGCTTCCTGTACTTATTGTTGGTGAAACAGGGACAGGTAAAGAGTTGGTTGCTCGAGCTTTACACCAAGCAAGCTCAAGATCTAAACATGCTTTTCTGGCGATAAACTGTGCTGCTCTACCTGAGCACTTATTAGAAAGTGAGCTTTTTGGATATGCAAGCGGTGCGTTTACAGGGGCTAGGAAGGGTGGTAAACCAGGTTTAATTGAGTTGGCTGAAGGTGGCAGTTTATTTCTTGATGAAATAGCTGAAATGTCGCCATATTTACAGGCAAAACTATTGCGATTCTTGCAAGACCTAACTTATCGACGAGTTGGTGGTACTAAAGAGTTAACCGCTAATATTCGTATTATTAGTGCTAGTCATCAAAACTTGTCAGAGTTAATTATTAAAAAAACGTTCAGAGAAGATCTTTATTATCGCTTAAATGTACTTAATTTAGTGCTGCCGCCATTAAGGGAGCGTGTCACAGATATTGATTTACTAGCACGTTTTTTTATTGAAAACGCAGCTAAGCAGGTTAAAACTAAAGACTACTCAGATGATGAAATTCCGGCATTATCAGAGTCTGCCTTACTGGTTTTGCAACGTTATTACTGGCCAGGTAATATCCGACAATTACAAAATGTATTGTTTAGTGCGGTTGCTTTGAATAAGGCAGGGGATATTACAGCAGCTGATTTACAGCAAGTCTTAGCTAAATTCTCAAATGAAATAAATAGCCAATCTGATGCTAATATTCAATCAAGTATTGTGGTTAAAGACTGGTCTAGTGCTCAATCCGAATTTGAAGCTAATCTATTACGACAACTTTATCCGCATTATCCCACGACTCGAAAGCTAGCCGAGCGATTAAAGGTATCTCACAACAAAGTTGCAATGAAACTTAGAGAGCATGGTATTAAATAAAATGTGAAATACCATTAATTGTTTTTTTTGCATTTAGTATACCTTTTTGTTTTCATTAATTTAGTACAATCACCGCAATAGTTACCTCATAAACTTTACAAAAATATATAATTATATTAAGTGACAAGTAATTCAAAACACCTATTGATGTAACCGCTTTCATTGGGTTTGTGGTGTTTTTGTTTTGATTTAAGTTGAGGTTATTGAATTTATATCACCACCCTATTGTAGTATTTATATGATATAAGTTGACTGCTACAAAAATTATTGCTAAATTATTTATTTTGAAATTGACTGTTGTTTGAGCAAGTTTTGTTGTGTAATATCAATTTTAACTCTCAGGTTAGATGTTGTTTTTTGTATACATTATAAGGGTTTGTAAGGTGTTATATAATTTATCTGTTTCAAAGATGAGAAGTAAGGGGTTTACGCTTATTGAATTGATGATTGTTGTTGCAATTATCGGTATTTTATCTGCTGTCGCTTTACCTTCTTACCAAGCTTACATGCAAGATGGTCGTCGCGCTGAGGTACAGCATTTTGTATTACAGCAAATAGCTATATTAGAACGTCAATATACCCGTGAAGGTGGCTATCGTGATTCAGGTGCGGCAAATACTGAATTTACTATTGCTGCCACTGATTATTATAGTTTCTCCTATGTACCTACTGCAACAGCTAATCAAAACGATCAATTTACCCTAACAATAACGCCAAAGTCAGGTAGCGCTCAAAAAGGTGATAAGTGTGGCGTAATGACGATTAATCATCAAGGGGTTACAACGGCAACACCTGCGGCATCCTCTGCTGATTGTTGGGGAACATAAAAAAACAAATCCACATGTAAGCGCTTACACTGTGTTTTGTGCTTAAACTTATTAATTATTACTGCAGTCTAATAGAGAGTAATTATGAATAAACAACAAGGGTTAACGTTAATTGAACTGCTTTTTACCTTGGCTATTGTCGGCATTTTAGCCGCTGTAGCGATTCCTTCATTTTCACAGCAAATGAAGCAAGACAGGTTGGTATCAAACGCGAATCAATTGCAAAGTGTTTTTAAATTTGCACGCAGTGAGGCAGCTAAACGAGATAGAGAAATTCAATTAAATGAAGATGCAGGCGAGTGGCAGGTTCTCATCGCAGGGCAAGCCGAGCCATTGCAGAAATTTGTTCCTACAGATAGCTCTATTTCTGTAACGGGCCTTGCTGATTTGACTATAGCCACCACAGGTGAAGTACCCGGCGCAGGCAATAATTACTTAATTACTGATGGCGATAGTGATACTACGGATTATTGCTTAAGTATTTTGGTTAGCGGTCAAAGCGCTCTTACTTTAACTAATGCTTGTTAATATTTTAGTTATCAAATGGAAGTTAATATGAATCATTGTATCAACAGGAATCAATGCTTAGTTAAGCAAGAAGGGTTTACATTAGTTGAGGTACTTGTCGCTTTAGCGCTTTCAAGCGTAGCTTTATTAGGCCTAGCAGCGGGACAGTTAAAGTCATTGCAATATGCGACTAACAGTTTTAACTACACTTTGTCTCTGGTACAAGCCAACAATGCAATTGAGCGGACTTGGGTGAATTTATGTGACTTACAATCGGGTGCATTATCTTACAATGTCGCGTACAGCAACGCCAATCTGACACCGCAAATCAATGTGTATACATTAACACCAACACCTTTACCAGATGCTGTTTTTAACAACAATTTAGATATTATGGTGAGCTGGAATGATGCTCGCATGGCTGACGAAAATGACAGTATTGTGCGCATCAATGCCCAGTACCCACAGATTTGTTCTTAACATGAGTAATCATATTATGAAAAGAACAATACCAACAAACAATGGTGGCTTTACTTTAGTTGAACTAATGATTGCTTTAGTGATTAGTAGTTTTGTTTTATTAGGAATAACAGGTACATACTCCACCATTCACGGCACTATTCAAGCAAGCAAAGAGCTAGAAAACGCGCAAGAAGTGATACGTTATAGCTCACAAGTATTTACTCGCAGTTTAAAACAGACATGGCAAGTGCCAACCTTTGTCAATGGCAACCAGATGTTAGTTAAACAAAAAGCCAATACGCGCTCTTGCACTGGCTCTGTTCCGGTTGTTGATTACACCGAAATTTTTACCTTCGTTCAACCTAACCTGAGCTGTAGTCTTGAAGATCTCGGAGGGAATGAAATAAGCCCTGATACCATTTTGTTAACAGGTATTGATGCCCTTAATACGGTACCTAATGGCAATTTGTTCTCTATAACAGTAGCACCAACAGTGTTGCCAGAAAACTTTGTTGGTGGTGTTCGCATTGATATCGCGTTAACTAATCTTATTTTACAGACCGCTATGCCAGCGCCATAACAATTTAGATTGAAGGAATATTACTATGTTGAAATGCTTTAAGGCCAATGTAAAAAATAACCAGCAAGGTTTTACTTTGGTTACCGTACTTATTTTAAGTAGCTTAGCCAGTATATTGGTATTAAATTCATTAAAAGATAATGTCAATCAAGAGCGTTTAAGTGGCAACTTTCAAAAGAAAATGAATGCAAGGCTAGTTAGCGAACGCGGTATATTTGACTCCATGACTGCAGCACGAGATTTCTTAGCGGCTAATCAAAATGCCACCATTGCTGATTTAGTTAATAATCTTGGCCCGCAGTCAGGAAGTACAACATTAACCCATGGTGGTATGAGTTATAAGGTCATCTTATCCGAGACAACGCCTGGCGAGCTATTATTATCGAGCACAGGTAACCGTTTTGAAGGTGAATCTGCACTTAATGTCAGACTAAAAATAGTGCCAGGTGGTGGTAGTTCGCCCTTTGCTGATGCAGTGGTTGGCTGTGAAGGTGTTGATTTAGCCGGTAGCGGCCAAGTTGACAGTTATAACTCAACAAATTCTTCTTATGATGCAAATAATCCAGGTAAAGAAGGTGATGTCTCTACCATTGATAAAAGTGGCGCTAATGTAATTCTTGGCGGCAATAGTCCTATATTAGGGAATGTCAGCTCAACGGGTGAAATTCACACCAAAAGCTCCGATGTAGATGGTAATTTACATGCCAATAGCAATATTATTATTGGCTCAAGCAACGCCAAACTTCGGGTTAGCGGTAATGTTTTGACGCGTGGTAAGTATTATCAAAATGGCGGTAAAATTGGTGGTCATGTACGCGCGAATGGTGATGCTTATATGACATGGAATAACTATATTTTAAATAATGCTAATGATGGTTTAGATATTTTATATGGTGGATCAGGCACATTTAAAGATACCACCAATAACTATTTTTATAAGCAGGGTAAATATAATATATTTCCTGATGTTGCTAAAGTAAAAGACTCTGATGCAACAGACCCTGATTATGAACCAAATGATCCTGCGACGAATTGTGATCATTTAGGTATTGAAAATGTTGTTGATACCGTTGATAGCGGCAATAATAATTTAACTGCTTTTAATTCATCGGGCAGTGGCGTTAACTATACTATTGAGCCAAGTAAAATGTATAAAACGGTTAATAGCCCAATAATAACGTCAGTAGGCGCAGATGTTCTAGGAAAAAATGTGCCTGTGATAAAGCTTAAGAACTTTAACCTTAAAGGCAGTGATCACGTACTTATAAAAGGTGGTGATGTCACTTTGTTTGTCGAAGGTGATTTCAAAATGGCCGGTGCTACTAAGTTGACGATTGAAGCGGGTAGTAGTTTAACCTTGATAATGAAAGGTTCAGTTGAACTTGGTGCTGGCGCAGACATTATTGCTTTACAGCATGGCCTAGCCAATTCAGGCTTGCCAGCAATGAGTATTTATTCCTCCTATAATGGCTCGGGCATAAATCTCAGTGGCGATTTTGAAATGTATGCACAAATTTATGCACCGCTATCTGATGTGAAAATTGTCGGTAGCGGTACTTTGTATGGCGCTGTTCGCGGTAAAACAGTAACTGTTACCGGTGGCGCTGCTATTCATTACGACGCTGCACTTGGTGAAGGCGATCGTGGTGGCAGTTTTAACTCTCAGGCCTCTTTAGCTTTTTTAGGTTTGAAATATTAAAAACTAAAGGTAGTTCACAGATAGGCGATGTTTTATTTATGACATTGTTCATGGCTTAATTAATCGTTTATAACTTTTACCTTGCAGTTGGTAGAATATTTAATACTTGTAGCGTTGTCTTTAGAGCGTCATACTAACTTTAATACCTTTCTGTTTTCCGAGTAAAAAGTGACCTCGAAATTAAGCCATGCTCAAGTTGCCACTTATTCAAATAGTCCAATAACCAAGCATCCTCATGAAGATAATCAGTTAAAACACTTTTATATTGCACAAGAGCAATCGATTTATCTATTAAGCCACAAAGATGCCAAAAAACTAAAGCAGTGGGTTGAGCTTTGCCAACAGCAGTTGAAACAATTAGGCTATAGCGGTGTTGCTCTATTAGGTAAAGGTGCATACGGATTTGTTTTCTCAGCCTTTAAGCATCATTCAGGAAAACAACAAGATAAACAACAGGCGGTAGTTTTTAAGTTTTCTCGGCTTAATTTACCGCAACATGTGCAAGATAGGTTAGGTGAAGAAGCCGATATACAAGGGCAACTAAATCACGCTCAAATACCTCAGGTGATTGATTACCAAAAAATAAAACGTCAATCTATTTTGCAAATGAGTCGAGCACCCGGCATGGACTTAGAGCAATTTTCTTTTAAAACAGGACCACTAGCCCCTGAATTAATTGTTAGCATTGCTTTGCAGCTTGCTGATATTTTGTTGTATTTACGTAATGCTAGTAATCACCATCAATATAAACCTATAGTACATGGCGATATTAAACCATCCAATTTGGTTTATGATGAAAGCACTGGCAAAGTGCAATTGATTGACTGGGGCTCTTCGGTTACTGCGCAAATTGGTATTGACAAACAAAGTACCAGTACAAATGTCATTGAATTAATGAGCAGTGATTTACAGCATACCAACGCAAGATTAGGTGATGTTTACTTTATCGGCCCAGAACAATTAAATGGTGGCTTATCTTCGCCTCGTTTTGATGAACAAGGGCTTGCTGCTACTTTATACGCTTTAGCTTCAGGGCAGTCATGTCGTTATGGCACAAATATCATCACAGCAAATTCTCTAGGCCTGCCTAAGGTGCTTGCGCAAGTTTTAACGGGCATGCTCAGTAATAATGAAAAAGTTCGTTGCCAAGCGGGGGATTATTTTTTTAATAACCTCATTTATTTAAAACAGTTAGTGTTAACGGATAAACCACGCAAGTCAGAAATCAAGGCATTGATCCCAATCTGGTTAAAAGAAAAAGCGGAGCCTATTGAGTCAGTGGTATATGGCTCAAGAAAGTCATTTTTGCGCGAGTCCTCTATTGATGAAGAACTTACCGATATTGATGATGCCCAGTTAGAAAAGTATTATAAAAATTATTTGATGGGCATGGGAGATAATGAAAAAGCTTTTATCGCGGCGCTGAGCCGTTTAGGTAACTTTCCCGTTGTTGGAGGTTTGGCTATACGTTGGTCAAAAGAAGGCGTGTACATTGACTCTAACCTTACTTTATTTGATGAAAAATTGAAAAACTCATTTGCTAGTGCTGTTAATAATATAGTGCACCTAGCTCAAGGGATTTTTCGTGTTGGTATGTTTAAAAGTTGCCTTTTTAATGCTCGCGATACTCTTCATGTTGAGCGTGAGCAAGAGAGTCAGCCTTTTATGGCTGACGAACAGCAATTTATTCCATATGATGTCAGTGATGTACCAGATGTTGATGATGTAACACGCTTACACTCTTATTTCGAAGATGGTAAAGATCCCGATGAATACTTGTATTTACCTGATGAACTTATGGCTGTTCTTGCGCGGCTTAACTTAATTCATCATACCGGTTGTATTATTTTTGAAGTGTTGCCCAAGCATCTCAAAATACATAGTTATTTAATGTTGTTAAATCATGAAAAAGAAGTGGAGTTTAAGCAATGTTTGGTTGAACTACTCGAGTTACTACCAACGATTAATGGCTTAGGTATTTCAGGGTTTATGAAGCTACCCTACAAAGACACGCGATTCTTTGAGCACATTAGCTGCTTACCCGATAAATTTTACCCTAAAAACCCCAAGTTATAAGTGAATTGCCTAATTTCGTTATTGACGTATTAGGCTGATAAATCATTTGTATAGCTTTATTTAAGTCAACTCACTAAACCAGATAACTTAACCCATAAAAAATCAACGCTACTCCTAATATTTTACTTAATATTTCACCGTTAGGGGTCAGTTTTTCAACTAACACCACCAAGGTGAGAATTAAAATCCAAGTAAGATTCATCACACCAGCTACAAAAAGCAAAGCCATTAAAAACCAGCAACACCCTAAGCAATAACTACCGTGTTTTATGCCTAGAGAAAGTGCACCTATTATGCCTTCACGCCAGTTACTCGCAATAAGTGATAAAGGCGAACGGCACAAGTGCAAGCATTTGTGTTTAAATGGTGAGAATTGATAACAACCGGCAAATATCAATAAACTAGCACTGAATATATTGTTATTGCTGACCATCATGCTATTAAGAATTTCAATGTGGTGCAGGGTATATTGTAAAGCTGAAATAATTAAGCTGTAAAAGCACCAAGTGAGTAAGTAACCTAAGACAAAAAAGAGAGTTGGTGTGTAACTTAAACCATTAGTTTGCCGCTTTTGGTTTATGTTAGCCATTAATAGAATCACAGGAAACGCAGACGGTAACATCATGCCAGCCATCATGATAGCCCACATAATAACTAACAATAGAATATCGTATGCAGACCAAGTAGCCACGGGAGCCATATTCATGGTCATGTCGTAAAGCATATAATACCAGCTAGCAAATATTGCGACTAAAATAGTGCCAGAAATTGCCGTTCGTTCTAAACGTTCAGTTAAGCTATAATTAGTGTGAGTGCTGTTATTTATGATAACACCTTCTTGTGGTACAGACTTTAAACGCTTAGCCATTGGGCCAGTTAGATATTGCTTTTGCAGCGAAAGTATCTTGATAATCAAACACTAAATTTCCTCTGTTTATTTTTAAGGCAGACGTTTTACCAATAAAACCATCATTCCACATAAACCCACCATCAGGGTAACTAATGTGGACCCGATTTTCTTCCCCTGTTACCGGGTTAATTAACGGCTCTTGCCCCATTTCTAGAATACCAGCGATAGAGACTGTTGAGGTGTGATCTTGTGGATCCATTGTTATATCGCAAAGGATAGGACCTTCAAATTCGGTAAACGTAGCCGCTATCGCTTCAACAGGCATACCACCGGCTTGTCCAGACATTATGGTTGCCAAAGCCGTTACTTGAGCCTCATTCGCTGCGTTATCGATAAATAATGCACCCTTACCGTTTCCTTGATGTATTGCTTTTGGCCACATGGCAACAAAAACCATTTTTAAGCCGGAGAGATCTAGTTCATGATAATGTCCCTTGATGACTTTAAAGCCGAGTATGGCCTCGCAGCTCCCATCCTTGCTATCAGGAAAACCTGCAAATTGACAGCCGCAGCCGTGACTACAATTACAACTTTCTATTTGGTGCATCGATAAAGCCCAAGGATATTCATTAGCCATGATCAGACCCTCATAAATTAAATAGCTTTGATAACCTACAAAATTGTTATCAATGAGTATAGTTGAAAGCGAGAGGGTTAATGCCAGTGCGTTATATTTTTAATTCATAACATGCCCTAGCAATTTAAAGGCTAGCTATAACCTCTATAATTTGTCAGTCTTCTATAGCACTTTTACAGCAATTACTCGTAATACTGTTGTTTTAGCTGATCTGGTTATTATTTGTTGTTTAGAAGTTAATTGCCTGTAATTAGTCGAGGGAACGCCTCAATAATGAAACCTTAGAGGTTACAAATTGAATGTCTCAATAAATATTTTCCTTAATAAGTCCACCTTATTGTTTTCTTTGGCCGATTTTTTATAAACAAGCGATAAATCAAATTGATAAGTTAAAGAGCTTGGTTTGATGATTCTTAAGTTGCCGCGGTTAAGGTCATCTTGAATAGTACTCTGTGGCAAGTAGCCAATATAACAGCCAGATAAAATCATCGCTTTGCGTGTATCGAATTGGTAGGCTTTAGCTGCAAGGTTTAATTTGGTTAATTGCTCTCGCCCTTTAGCATCGATATCAATGCCCGGGTGTATTGCAGGTATTTTTGATAATATTTCTGGCGTTATTTCATGGTCTACTTTACTGAATAAGTTGTGATTTCTAGCACAGCACAAGTAAATAGGTTCACTAAAAAGAGTCTGATATTGTAAGCTTTCTACAGGTTTATAATTTGGCAATAACCCAATATGGGCTTTGTCTTTTAATAATAACTGTTCAATGTTAGCAATGGAGTCCGTGTCTAATACAAGATGCAAATTAGGCGCTTTGTTATTAATTTTTTCAATAATACGGGCCATCTTTTCTTGTTTTACCTGATCCAGAGGATCAGAACACAATATCACCAACTCTCCACTTAATTCTTTTCCTAATGAGTTAACTAATAAAGAAAAATCATTAAGTGAGTCAAACATCGTTAATACCGCATGGTAAACCGCTTGTCCCTCCTCAGTAAGTGAAAAACCTCCTCGGCCGCGCAAGCAAAGTTTTAAATTCATACGTGCTTCAAGGTTAGACATATGAACACTAATGGTTGAACGAGTTACTCCCAATTCATTTTCAGCAGCTGAGAATCCGCCATTTTCAACTACGACTTTAAAAATACGTAATAGTCGTAAATCGTATTCAGTAATTTGTTTAGGAATAATTGAATGTAGCTTCATTGTTTTACCATCATCAACCTAAAGGTTTAATGTTTAGTATTTAAACTGAGTTTAATGTGTTATTCAATAGCGTTAATGAATTAATTACACATTGATATTTAACTGAGTCAAATTCAGTTTAAAAATACTAAACTTAATAGTGCTAGCTGTGCTGTGAAGTTACATGATGACAAGAGGTAAAATATGCACAATTTACAGGATTCCCAATTACTCAAAAACTTCTCATACATTAATGGCAGCTGGCATAGCAGTGCTAGTGACATCACTGTGAGTAACCCCGCCACTAATGCGTTAGTTGCCAAGGTAAGCAATGCAGGGGTTGTTGAAACTGAATTGGCGGTAAAGGCAGCCAAAGATGCTTTTAAAGCTTGGGCAGCAAAATCAGCCAATGAACGTAGTGTTTTATTACGTAAATGGTTTGATTTAATCATGGAGAACCAAGATGATTTAGGCCGTATTTTAACGCTAGAACAAGGTAAGCCATTAGCTGAGGCAAAAGGGGAGATTGCATATGGGGCAGCTTTCATAGAGTGGTTTGCTGAAGAAGGTAAGCGAGTTTACGGCGACACTATTCCAGCGCCTTCTGCTGATAAACGCATTGTAGTTATTAAACAGCCAATCGGCGTAGTTGCGGCAATTACGCCATGGAACTTCCCTAACGCCATGATTGCGCGAAAAGCGGCAGCAGCATTGGCCTCAGGTTGTACCTTTGTCGTACGTCCTGCTACACAAACACCATTATCGGCACTGGCAATGGCTGAGTTGGCTGAGCGAGCAGGAATACCCGCTGGCGTGTTCAATGTTGTGGTAGGCGATGATGCACGAGGTATGGGTAAAGTACTTACAGAGCATGAAGATGTTGCTAAGTTCACTTTCACCGGCTCTACCGAAGTGGGTAAATCACTTATCAGTCAATGTGCTTCAACAGTTAAGAAAGTATCAATGGAATTAGGTGGTAATGCCCCTTTTATTGTTTTTGATGATGCTGATATAAATGCAGCAGTTGCGGGGGCTTTGATCTCTAAATATCGTAATGCTGGACAAACTTGTGTTTGCACCAATCGACTTTTAGTTCAAGAAGGTGTTTTAGAGGAATTTACTACAAAATTTGTTGCAGCGGTTAAAGGTTTATCGCTCGGCAATGGCTTAGATAAAGGAGTGACAATTGGCCCGATGATCTCGGCGCAAGCTGTTGCCGATGTAAAGCGGCTCATTGATCAATCTATAAACCAAGGAGCTAAACTTGTCGCGGGTGGTGATAATGTTGCACTTGGAGAAAGCTTCTTAGCGCCAGTAGTACTTACTGACGTAACAAATGAGATGCCTATTGCTAGTAATGAAATTTTTGGTCCTGTTTCACCTATTATCAGTTTTAAAGACGAAAGTGATGCGATTACCATGGCAAATGATACCGAGTTTGGTCTCGCGTCATATTTTTATTCTCGAGATATTGGCCGAATTTGGCGAGTAGCTGAAGGATTAGACTATGGCATGGTAGGTATTAATGAAGGTTTGATTTCAAATGCAGCAGCGCCTTTTGGTGGTATGAAGCAGTCGGGTAATGGTCGAGAAGGGTCCAAATATGGCTTAGATGATTACTTAGAAATTAAATACTTATGCATGGGCGGTTTAGATAAATAAGCCAATTAATTGCAGTAAACAATAAATGTTAGGCCTAGCCTGAACAAGTAATTTAAGAAGTGAGAAAGAAAATGAGACAAACTAATTCGCAATTGCAAACTCGTAAAGCAAATGTCATAGCTCGTGGTCAAGGCAATGTTTACCCTGTTTATGTTGAGCATGCAAAAAATGCAGAACTCTGGGATGTTGAAGGCAAGCGCTTTATTGATTTTGGAACTGGCATTGCGGTCTGTAATACTGGCCATAGCCACCCTAAAGTTGTTGCAGCAGTAAAAGCACAAGTCGACCAATTTAGTCATACTTGTGTGATGGTAAACCCGTACGAAGTCGCTGTTGAATTGGCTGAAAAGTTGACTAAGTTAGCACCGGGAAACAGTGATAAAAAAGCTATATTTGTTTCAACAGGTGCTGAGGCTGTAGAAAATTGTGTAAAAATAGCGCGTGCTCATACTGGCCGTCGTGGTGTCATTGCTTTCAATGGAGGTTTCCATGGTCGAACGAATTTGACAATGGCATTAACAGGGAAAATCAGTCCATATAAGAATTTATTTGGTCCATTTCCTGGAGATATTTATCATGCACCATTCCCTATTAAGCAACATGATATTTCAGTGAAAGACTCATTAACAGCACTGGCTAATTTATTTAAAGTCGACATTGCGCCGACAGATGTAGCTGCCATAATTGTTGAACCTGTCCAAGGTGAAGGAGGTTTTTATCAAGCTCCAACTGAATTTTTGCAAGCCTTACGAACACTGTGTGATGAGCATGGTATTGTCTTAATTGCCGATGAAATTCAAACGGGTTTTGGCCGTACAGGTAAAATGTTCAGCTTTGAACACTCTGGTGTTGAAGCCGATTTAATGACTATGGCTAAAGGTATTGCCGGTGGGTTCCCGATTTCCGCTGTTGTGGGCAAAAGCGCGATCATGGATGCACCATTGCCAGGTGGTTTAGGGGGCACGTATGGAGGGTCGCCAGTTGCTTGTGCTGCAGCGCTAGCGGTGCTTGAAGTGATCGATGAAGAGAATTTAATTGAGCGCGCCGTACAAATTGGCCAGTTATTTAATGAACGTTTATCAGCATTACAGGCTAAGCATTCAAACTTGATAAGCGATGTTCGCAACCAAGGAGCTATGATCGCAATTGAGTTAGTAGAGAATGGTGATTCAGAACAAGCAAATACTGAGCTTACCCAAGCGATTATTGCTAAAGCAGCGCAATACGGTTTAGTTTTACTTGCTTGTGGTTTTTATGGCAACGTAATTCGGTTTTTACCCGCGTTAACGATTTCGGATGAAATAGCGAATGAAGGCTTAGATAAGTTTGAAGAATTATTCAATAGTTTGACTTAGCGTTGACTAGCTTAGTATTTTTACATCAATCAGCATAGGTTTACATGACAGTATTTAACTAATGTCAGTATGCTTTTAACTGAAATATAAAGCGGCTATTGTCGCTTTTTTTTGGCTTTATTTTTGTATTTACTAGAAAAAGAGGACAACTGCATTACACTGATAGTAGGGCTTTATTAACGTAAATTATACTAAATGAGTAACTTTATTTTTCAAGACGAAGTTGAAGCTGAACAAGAGACAAAAACAAAAAAAGAAAAGTTTTGGCGAATTCTGGTTGTTGACGATGATGAGTCCGTACATCAGGTGACAAAACTTGTCTTGGCGGATGCTGAGATAGAGCACCGCAATTTAGATATAATATCAGCCTATTCAAGTGAACAAGCAAAAGAAATTCTATTAAACGATAATACCTTCTGCATGGCCTTTGTAGATGTTGTCATGGAAACAGATCATGCTGGTTTAGAATTGGTAGAGTGGATAAGGAAAGAGCATAAAAATCAAGCAATACGTTTGATTCTACGAACAGGTCAGGCAGGAACAGCGCCTGAGGCAAGGGTCATTAAAGAGTTTGATATTAACGATTACAAAGAAAAAACTGACTTCACCGCGAACAAAATGATCACTACTGTTTACGCAAGTATTCGGGCTTACCGCGATATTATGACCATCCAACGCAGCCTAGATGCGTTTAAAAAGCTAATTGAAGCAACTCATGACTTATTGAAAATAAACCAACTAAAACCTTTTGGCTCTGCTGCACTCAATCATTTACTCGCGTTAATGAATGTTGAAAGCTCTGCTTTGTATATTGCTCGTACTCAAATAGATTTTGCTCAGCATGCTAGCAGTACCATCATTGCCTGTACTGGGAAATATGTTTGTGAGTCAGACTCATTAGAATCATCAGACATTGATAAACATGTTAAAGAGAGGATTTTACAAGTCTTTACTGATAAATCACATTTTAGTGATGACTCTTGTTTTGTTGGCTATTACCGGGCATCCAATAACTCTGCATCAGTTTTATATATAGAGTTTGAAGATGATAATGAACATTTTAAAGCCAGCCTCGCTGAGTTGTTTGCGACAAACGTTGCCTTAATATTAGAAAGTCTAACTAAGCAACAAGAGATAGAGAAAACTCAAAAAGAATTACTCTTTATCGTTGGAGAAGCGGTAGAAGCGCGCAGTAAGGAAACGGGCGCGCATGTTCGTCGAGTGGCGACAATTTGTGAGTTAATCGCCAAGAAAATAGACCTCGAAGAGGACTATATTGAAGCACTTCGCATTGCCGCCCCTTTACACGATTTAGGTAAAATAGCGATTCCAGAGCATATTCTGCACAAACCAGGCAAGCTTGAAGGAGAAGATTGGAATATTATGCAATCTCATGCACAAATAGGAGGCGATATTTTAAACAAATCAACCGTGAGTGTATCTAAATTAGCTTCTCGATTGGCACATTTCCATCATGAAAATTGGGATGGAAGTGGTTACCCAGAAGGCCTAGTGGGAGAGAATATACCTTTAGAAGCTAGGATAATGGCCGTTGCAGATGTGTTTGATGCATTAGGTTCAAAGCGCTGTTATAAAGAAGCATGGTCTGATGATAAAATAAAAGCATTTTTGATTGCTGAGAAAAACAAAAAATTTGAAGCCAGGCTAGTCGATGTACTTATCGATAATTTTGATGAGTTTTTAGCCGTTCGAGCGAAACACCCTGATGACTTCTCTTAATAAAGTAAAACCCTACCTAGCAACATCTTTCTAGAGTTATGGTGTTGTATTTATAGGTGCTAAGTGCACATTTCCTTTGGTAAAAAAAATTGTTATTGCACAAAAGAGTAATTTATACTGCAAAAAAACTAGATTGTCGACAATGATCGTGTTTTGAATTGACAAATATTCATAAGTAGGTATTATCAGTTGCATAATAATTATCATGTCGACAATTTGAAAGGGTTTATCTATCAAATAGTCCTAGCTAACAATAATTCAATTCAGTTTATAAGAGGATGAACAATATGAGCAGTCAACTTTCTCCAGGTGCTAAGTTTCGCCAAGCATTAGCGAACAATAAACCATTACAAGTCGTCGGAACAATTAATGCTTATAGTGCGATGATGGCTGAACAAATAGGCCATCAAGCTATCTATTTATCTGGAGGTGGTGTTGCTAATGCTTCTTATGGTTTACCTGATTTGGGGATGACTTCATTAAACGATGTCATTGTTGATGTACAGCGTATTACCGCAGCGTCTAGTTTACCTTTATTAGTTGATATCGATACAGGGTGGGGTGGGGCATTTAATATCGCTAAAACGATTCGTGATATGGAGAAGGCTGGTGCTGCTGCTGTTCACCTTGAAGATCAAGTCGCTCAAAAACGATGCGGCCACCGACCTAACAAAGAGATTGTTTCCACACAAGAGATGGTAGATCGCATAAAGTCAGCAGTCGATGCGCGAACTAACCCTGACTTTTTCATCATGGCACGTACTGATGCTTTTGCTCAAGAAGGTTTAGAAGCAGCACTTGAACGTGCTAAAGCTTACGTTGCTGCAGGTGCTGACGGTATTTTCGCAGAAGCAGTACAAACTGAAGAACATTATCGTGCATTTACTTCAAGTTTAGATGTGCCGGTACTTGCTAATATAACTGAGTTTGGTCAAACAGAGTTATGGAACAAAGAACAGCTAGGAGATTGGGGTTGTGCCATGGTGCTTTATCCTCTATCAGCATTTCGAGCAATGAACAAAGCTGCTGAGTCTGTTTATAAAACGTTATTAGCAGATGGCGATCAAAAAGCACAGATCGACAATATGCAAACACGCATGGATTTATATGATTATCTTGGTTACCACGATTATGAGCAAAAGCTGGATGCCTTGTTTTCTCAAGGTAAAAATAAATAATCAATTTCGATATCCATCAAGTTTATAGATGGTCTAACTATGATTATTGATTAAATCCGATCTTCAGACAGCAAATTCGAAGGTTATGGATTAAAGGCCGAATAAAAATTAGAACTTTAAAAAGTATGAGGAACGAATAATGAGTGATAAAAAAATTAGTGGTGCAGGCTTACGTGGTCAAAGCGCAGGAGAAACGTCGTTATGTACAGTTGGTAAATCTGGCAGTGGTTTAACCTATTGTGGTTATGATGTCGCTGATTTGGCGGAAAATGCTACTTTTGAAGAAGTAGCTTACTTACTTTTTAATGGCGAATTGCCAACAACAGGTGAATTAGCCGAATATAAAGCTGAGTTACTTGCGATGCGTGATATTCCACAAGCACTTAAAGAGGTCTTAAAGCTAATTCCTCAAGACGCTCACCCAATGGATGTTATGCGCACTGGTTGTTCTTTTCTTGGAAATATAGAACCCGAAGCCGATTTTTCACAGCAAAATAAAGCTGCTAATCGTTTACTTGCAGCATTCCCTGCCATCATGTGTTATTGGTACAAGTTCTCACATGACGGTATTGAAATTGACTGTATGAGTGATGAAAGTTCATTAGGTGGACATTTCCTACGCTTACTTAACGGTGAAAGCCCAACGGAGCAGCATGAGCGTGTAATGGATGTTTCATTAATTCTATACGCAGAACATGAATTTAATGCTTCGACTTTTACTGCACGTGTATGTGCTTCTACTTTATCTGATATGTTCTCATGTATTACCGGTGCTATCGGTACTTTACGTGGGCCTCTTCACGGTGGTGCAAACGAAGCTGCGATGGATATGATTCAAAAATTCGACTCTCCAGCTGACGCAAAAATTCAAATGGCTGGTATGCTTGAGCGTAAAGAAAAAATCATGGGCTTTGGTCATGCTATATATCGTACTTCAGATCCACGCAATGTAATCATTAAAGCATGGTCGGAAAAATTAGCTAAACAAAATGGCGACACCTCACTTTACGATATTTCGGTTGCCTGTGAAGAGTACATGTGGGATACGAAAAAGCTTTTCTGTAATGCTGATTTCTTCCATGCCTCTACCTATAATTATATGGGTATTCCAACAAAATTATTTACCCCTATTTTTGTGTGCTCACGATTAACTGGTTGGGCTGCACATGTAATGGAACAACGCAGTAATAATCGTATCATTCGCCCAAGTGCGGATTACACTGGTTCAGAACCACGTAAAGTAACTGCAATTGCACAACGGTAATTTTAATCTGTTATGCACAGCTATTTTAAATGTTATAAAACAGGTGTGATTTGTTTTACTCTTTGAAATAGCTGTTTAGTTGATTTCCATTTTTAATAGATATTTGAGAGCAATAGTTAGTCTATCGGGCTAATTATTTGGATAATATTATGAATTATAAACACCGAAAACCCTTACCTGGTTATAAAGTAGGCGGCATAAATGTCGATTATTTTGATACCCGTTCTGCGATAGAAGAGATAAGCCCTGGCGCTTATGCAACTTTACCTTATACGTCGCGTGTCTTAGCTGAGCAACTTGTGCGTCGATGCTCACCTGAAACTCTAACAGACTCCTTGAAGCAAATCATTGATAGTAAACAAGATTTAGATTTTCCTTGGTATCCAGCCCGTGTGGTTTGTCATGATATATTAGGTCAAACGGCATTGGTCGATTTGGCAGGCCTTCGTGATGCGATAGCAGATCAAGGTGGTGACCCTGCAAAAGTAAACCCTGTGGTGCCAACGCAATTAATTGTAGATCATTCTTTAGCTGTCGAACATGGTGGCTTTGAAAGTGATGCTTTTGATAAGAATCGCAGTATTGAAGACAGACGAAATGAACACAGATTTCATTTTATTGAGTGGACAAAAACTGCTTTTCAAAATGTGGATGTTATCCCTGCAGGTAACGGCATTATGCACCAGATCAATCTTGAAAAAATGTCACCTGTAATTCAATTACGTGACGGTGTTGCTTTTCCTGATACTTGTGTCGGTACTGATAGCCATACACCTCATATTGATGCGCTAGGTGTTATTGCCATTGGCGTTGGTGGCTTAGAAGCTGAAACAGTCATGTTAGGTCAACCTTCTATGATGCGTCTGCCTAATATCATTGGTGTTAAGTTAATTGGTAAACGTAAACCGGGTATAACCGCTACTGACATAGTACTAGCAATTACCGAGTTTTTACGTAATGAAAAAGTTGTTTCCAGTTATTTAGAATTTTTTGGTGAAGGTACCAAAGACCTTACCATCGGAGATAGAGCAACTATCTCAAATATGACTCCTGAATATGGTGCTTCTGCTGGTATGTTCTATATTGACCAGCAAACCATTGATTATTTGAAACTGACAGGCAGAGAGCCTGAACAAATTGAATTAGTCGAAGCCTATGCAAAACATACAGGTTTATGGGCTGATGATTTAAAAGAAGTACAGTATAAAAGAGTGTTAGAGTTTGACTTATCGAGTGTTGGTCGTAATATGGCGGGTCCTTCAAACCCACACCGCCGTTTAGCCACAGCTGATCTAGCGGCTAAAGGCATCGCTAAAGAGCTTGAGGCTTGCCAAAGCCAAGAAAAATCAGGTGAAATGCCTGATGGTGCTGTAATTATTGCCGCTATCACTAGTTGTACAAATACTTCAAATCCACGCAATGTTGTTGCCGCTGGTTTAGTGGCAAAACGGGCTAATGAATTAGGCTTAACACGTAAACCTTGGGTTAAGTCTTCCTTTGCGCCTGGCTCTAAAGTTGCCAAGCTGTACCTTGAAGACTCAGGCTTATTGCCTGAAATGGAAAAGCTAGGTTTTGGTATTGTTGGCTACGCATGTACTACCTGTAATGGCATGAGTGGTGCGTTGGATCCTAGCATTCAACAGGAAGTGATTAACCGAGATTTGTATACTACTGCGGTATTATCGGGTAATCGAAACTTTGATGGCAGAATTCATCCTTATGCAAAGCAAGCCTTCCTTGCTTCGCCACCCCTTGTGGTAGCTTATGCGCTTGCTGGAACTATGCGTTTTGATATAGAAAAAGATGTTTTAGGTCAAGATCAGCAAGGTAATGACATTCGCTTAACCGATCTTTGGCCAAGTGATGAAGAAATTGATGCTATTGTTGCTTCATCTGTCAAACCTGAGCAATTTAAGAAAGTTTACACGCCAATGTTTGATTTAGGCGCCTTTGAACCTGCTGAAAGCCCATTGTATGATTGGGATGAGACAAGTACTTATATTCGACGCCCTCCGTACTGGGAAGGTGCTTTAGCTGGCGAACGTACAATGAAAGGTATGCGGCCACTTGCGGTATTAGGCGATAATATCACCACAGATCATCTTTCACCTTCAAATGCTATTCAACTAAATAGTGCTGCCGGTGCCTATTTAGATAAAATAGGTTTACCAGCGGCAGATTTTAAGTCATATGCTACTCATCGAGCTGACCATTTAACGGCGCAAGGGGCAACTTTTGCTAACCCCAAATTATTTAACGATACGTGTTTAGATGATAAAGGTGAAGTAACCCAAG
>Ga0114909_1000241_pt1 | contig 42135 bp, 37 predicted proteins | sample MalvireepMed_906_FD_87290 | JGI IMG/M metagenome (GOLD analysis project Ga0114909, IMG submission 87290) | Marine viral communities from the Global Malaspina Expedition - Malaspina viral metaG DeepMed_906 | ecosystem: Environmental > Aquatic > Marine > Oceanic | place: Mediterranean Sea...
GCTAATGTTGATTGTAAGACCATTGTACTAGCGATTAATAATACGCCGGTAATAGCGACTTGTGAGATGATTAATGCTTGTCTAATTTTATTTGATACTTGTGCGTTATTTCCTTTCCCACTGGCACTTAGTTGCTCTTTTAAAGCGTTATAGTTAACGGCAAACTTACCAGAAAAAGCTAATAAAAATGCCAATATAACAGCGATGATAAAGCTAAAAATAATGGTGATAAAATTAATGTGCAATTCATTGAGTCTAGGTAAACTGCCCTCAGCTAGATGCTGAGTAAAAACTAATAACCATGCGGCAATAATTAAAGCAAAAACAGTAGCACTTAGTGTCAATAATAAAGACTCAATAAACAAACGCTTAAAAAGTGCTTTAGGCTTAGCGCCAACGCAGGCACATATCGCTAATAGCTGTTGTTTTTTTGCTATATGAGATAAATATAGGTTAACTACATTTGCAAAAGCTATCAGCAATAACGCAAAAGCACCGGCAAAAATAAGTAGGGTAATTTTTTTACTGTCACCTATAATTTCATCACTTAATAAAGTGATATGCGACTTAATCTGTTTGCCTTGGTATAATTTTGCATCATCAGCTAGGGCAAGTTTATTTGCAATGATTTCATCGAGTAACGCCATGATATCTTGCTTTTTTTGTTCTGTTTTTAATGTTACTAACGTATTTAAATTACGTGGTGCTCCGCGCCATTTTTTCTCATCGAAGCCGCTATAAGCCATTGGTAAGTACAGGTCTGTTTTGCCATAAGAAGCAAAAGGCTCAGGTGTAGCGATTTCCTGTTTTGCTACACCAACAATACGGTAATGCTGATCTTGGTATTGCAAACTTGTGCCGATGATATCCGCTTTGCCACCAAACTGACTTTGCCATAATTGATAACTTAATATTGCTTCTTTTTCGGCACTATTAATATCAGCGGCGGGGCTTAATGCACGTCCTTGGGAAAATTGTACGCCTAATAACGAGAAGTACTCATCAGAAACATAAAGAGCAACTAGCATAGGTTTGCTTGGTGCACTAAGTAAAATACCGCGTTGTTGTGAAATCAAGGCACTTTTAAATAAGTGCTTACTTTCTCTGTACATCGCATATTGTGCAGCTTCGACTTGTCCACCTATATTATCTTTACCATTAGCGAAATAATTTTGCTGTAATAAATATAACTGTTCGCCATTTGGGTAAGGCAATGGCTTATGTAGCATGACTTGATTAATATTAAAGGCTGCTAATAAGGTGCCTAAAGTTAAAGTTAATGTGAAGATTAGGGTGATTGAAAAACCGGGTGTTTGTTTCAAACCAGCAAAAGCATGTTTTATTTCAATTGATGATTTCATTAACCAACCTCTTTAAATTGAGGCTGTTCAAGTATTGAACCGTCTAATAAATGTAACTGTTTATCGGCGAAATCTGCATATCGAGCATCATGGGTAACCATACAAATAGTGGTGCCTGCTTTGTTCAACGTTTTTAACAATGTCATAACGGCGTCACCATTTTTTGAGTCTAAGTTACCCGTCGGTTCATCAACAAGCAATATCGCCGGCTTAGCAACTAGAGCACGAGCAATGGCTATACGCTGTTGCTGCCCGCCTGATAATTGGTTTGGTCTATGGCTTTGCCTATGTGCCATATCCACCTGTGTTAATGCTTCTTTAATGGCATTGTCTATATCCTTGTCTGACATTGCAGGCTCACGGTACCTTAGAGGTAAAGCTACATTTTCATAAACACTGAGTTCATCAATTAGGTTAAATGATTGAAATACAAAGCCAATTTCTTTATTCCTATGTTCGGCTCTTTCGTCAACAGTCAGTTGACTAACATCTTGCTCTGATAGGATAAACTGCCCTGATGTTGGGCTATCAAGTAAACCTAAAATACTTAACAATGAAGACTTACCGCAACCTGAAGGGCCAGAAATAGCAACGAACTCACCTTGTTTAATGTCTAGGTCAACGCCGCGTAATGCGTGAGTTTCCATTTCATCGGTTAGGTACATTTTGGTGATGTTGCTTAAACTGATAACGTTTTTCATGAGATTCCCTTGTTACTATATTTATTATTAATGAGTTAATGCGATGGTCTTCTGGTTAATATAAGTTTTCATATCCGAAAGTATTAAACTATCACCAACTTTTGCACCTGACTTTATTTGCATAAATGATCCACTTTTATTACCTAGTGTTAACCAAATTAACTGTGCACTTTGTTTATCTTTACTGAGCTTATAAACTTGTAAACGACTATGCTGTTTGGCATTTATTGGTGCCTCGATATAAAATGTTTGTTCGAGCTTTCCTAAGTCAATGTTAGCTTCAACATTAAGTGCTGGGCGAGCATTGCTTGGTAGTTTTCCAATAAGCTCTATTTCAACTTCTACATGACCCTCTTTAACAATTGGCTCAATGCGGGTTACTTTGCCATTTGCTGTTGAACCTCGTGTATCAATTGCAGCGAGCATACTTTCTTTAATACCTTGAACTTGTCTATGGGGCACATTGATTAAAGCAATTAATGTTTCTGTACTGCCCACAAGGGCTAGTTGACCACCAACAGTTAAACTTTGCCCTAATTCAACGGGCAGGGCTTGTAATACGCCTTTAATACCTGCTTTTACGGTTAATTTATTTTGCTTACTTTGTGCAAGTATTAATAAATTTTGTTTTTCATTAATTTTATCTTGTTGTATTTGTTGGGCTTGCTTATGTAGGGAAAGTAGTTGTAGGTTACGCTTTTTAAAATGTTGATAGCGGCCAGTAAGTTTCTTTACTTGTGCTTGTGTGCGCATAAAATCTAAAGCTGAAACAATACCTTTTGCCGCAAGATCTTTTTCTGCCTCTAATTTTGATTGAGCAACATCAAGATCTAAACTCAGCTCTAGTAAGTCATTATCGACATCAAGTTGCTCACGAGTCTGGTTTAAAATAAGTTGTTTTAAATTGGCTTTCTCGGCACTTAGCGTTAGTCTTGCTTGATTAACCGCTTGTGTAATATCGGGATTTGATAACTGCAAAATTACGCTGTCTGCAGTAACTTTGGCACCAGGTTTAAGTAATATTTCTTCTACTACCGCAGTAAACGGTGTAGTTAAATAGCGTTGTTGTTTAGATGCTAAAACACCAAAACCTTTTGCTGTTAATGCTAAATCCCCTTCTTTTACTTCACTAATCCATAAAGTGGATGTATCAAGTTGAGTTTTATTATTACTTTGCTTGATAAACCCCGTTGTTAGTGCTGTTATTAGCATTGCAAAAATACTTATAATAATAAGTTTTTTGTTACGTTGTTTATTCTTATTTTGACTGCGTTTGATATCCATTGCTTGATTAACCATCTTTAGTTCAAGTCGTGAATGACTTGTCTGTTCATGGGGTATATGTCAGCAATGCTTATACCAATATTTAAGTTGTTGATTTGTATTTGATTTTGTTTTTTTACTGGGTGGGTATTGAAATAATTCCCGAAATCGACAAGTAAATTTTTTGTGAATTCGGGAATTTTAGCGAGCGTGGGATTTATTTACCTATACAAAAAGAAGAGAATATTTTGCCTAATAAATCATCGCTAGTAAATTCTCCTGTGATTTGATCTAACTCTTGCTGACATATACGTAACTCTTCTGCCAATATTTCACCAGCAACATAGGCTTCTAGTTGTTCTAATCCTGTTAATAAGTGCTGATGAGTATTGTCTAAGGCCACTAAATGGCGTCGTCTTGCCATAAAACCACCTTCGGTACTACCTTGGTATCCCATAATCTTTTTTAAGTGCTCTTTTAAGCTGTCAACGCCTGAGCCTGTTTTAGCTGATAATGTGATAATGGTATGCTGTTTGTTGTCACTATCGGTAAACTCAGTTAAGCCTGTCTCGGTATTATTAATATCCGCTTTGTTTCTTACTAAAGTTAAGCCGATATTATCTGGTAATTGCGCAAAAAATTCAGGGTAGTAATTTTTTATATCTTGTTCGTCTTCTAAAACACTATGATCTTCGCTGGCATCAACCATTAATAAAACTCGGTCGGCTTGTTTAATTTCTTTCCAAGCGCGTTCAATACCTATCTGCTCAACTTTATCATCACTTTCACGTAAACCTGCTGTATCAATAATATGGAGTGGCATACCGTCAATGTGAATTTGTTCGGTCATAACATCACGAGTCGTACCTGCAATATCTGTCACAATAGCGCTTTCCTTGCCGCTTAATGCGTTTAATAAACTCGACTTCCCTGCATTAGGACGACCAGCTATGACGACACGCATACCTTCACGTATGATACTGCCTTGCTGAGCTTGTTTGCGAACGGCTTCTACTTTGTTGATTATATTTTTTAAATCAGTCACTATTTTTTTATCAGCAAGAAAATCTATTTCTTCTTCAGGAAAGTCAATAGCTGCTTCAACGTACATACGCAAATGAATAATGCTCTCTACCATTTCATGAACTAATTTTGAAAAGTCCCCTTGTAAAGAATGTAGAGCAGAGCGCGCAGCCTGCTCTGAGCTAGAGTTAATTAAATCGGCAATAGCTTCTGCTTGTGTTAAATCGAGCTTATCGTTTAAAAATGCTTGTTCACTAAACTCTCCTGGTTTAGCCATGATTACTTTTGGTAAGGCTAGAATAGCTTTAAGCAACATATCCAATATTACTGGGCCGCCATGACCTTGAAATTCAATAACATCTTCACCAGTAAAGGAGTTAGGAGCTTTAAAAAATAATGCTATGCCTTGATCTAAAGTCTGACCTTCAGCATCTAAAAAGGGCAGATACTCGGCTTTTCTAACTTGTGGTGTTTTACCTAAAATAGCTTGAGCAACATGGCTAGCTTGTGGTCCTGAAACGCGAATAATTCCGACACCCCCTCTGCCAGGAGCTGTGGCTTGGGCGGCTATAGTGTTTTGCTGAGAGACTAATGTCATGGCGTTTCTTATTTTTTGGAAAGTGGGATAAGCGTTTTTGTTATTTTACTATAAAAACGCTCAAAAAAAAGGTGATTACTTTTACAAGTAATCACCTTTTAATAATATTTTTAAATATTGTTATTTAGCTTGAGCGAGCTTTTTCTTTTCAATGCCACTGAAAATAACTTTCATTTGTGCAATTGAAATTAAGTTACTGACAAGCCAATAAAGTACCAAACCTGACGGGAACCATGCCATGAATATAGAAAATACTACTGGCATATATTGCATAATTTTTTGTTGCATTGGATCTTGTATGGTCATTGGCTGCATTTTTTGCATTACATACATACTTGCACCCATCAATATTGGCAAGACAAAGTAAGGATCCATAGCAGATAAATCTTCAATCCAGAATACAAATGGAGCATGACGTAGCTCAACACTTTCTAAAAATACCCAATAAAGTGCTAAGAAAATAGGCATTTGGAAAAGTAGTGGTAAACACCCACCAGCAGGATTTACTTTTTCTTTGCGATACATTTCCATGGTCGCTTGCGACATTTTTTGTCTATCGTCACCAAATCGCTCTTTTAATTGCGCCATTTTAGGCGCTAATTCACGCATTTTAGCCATTGAAGTATATTGCGCTTTAGTTAGCGGATACATCGCACCTTTAACAATTAAGGTGATGATGATAATCGCAAGACCCCAGTTACTCACTATAGATTGAATTTGTAGCAATAACCAAAACAGTGGTTTACTGATCATGAATAGGAAACCGTAATCTATGGTTAAGCCTAAGTTATCAGCAATATCGTCAAGTACGTATTGATCTTTCGGACCAACATAGAAAATTGCTGATGTAGTACCTTGCTGACCAGAATCAATATTTATTGCTGGAGCTTTAAAGCCTATAACTGCTTCATAGTTACTGCTGTAACTAGTGTAAATTTGGTTGCTCTCTTTAGCGTTAGGAACCCAAGCTGAAACAAAATAATGTTCAAGCATAGCGACCCAACCACCCGCTGTTGCTTTATTTAAGTCTTTTTCTTGAATATCATCAAAGTCGTATTTTTCATAACGCTCTTCAGTGGTTGAGAATGCTGCACCACGGTAAGTAGGTAGCATGCCTGTAGAGCTATCAACAACCGTTGATTGCTTTAATTGACCATACATTTGTACTGAGACAGTGTTGTTTGTGTTATTAGTAACTAAGTATTCAACATCAACACGGTAGCTATTAGCGTTAAAAGTAAAACGTTTGATAACTTGTAGGCCAGTATCATCTTTAAAGGCTAAATCCACAACCAAACTATCGTTGCCAGCTAATTCATAGTTACTTTGTGCGCTGCTATAAATTGGACGACCTTTAATGACGCGGTCGATACCATTTGCACCTGTTAAACCACTTTGCGCAATATATTTTTGATTACCGTTTTGCATGACAGTAAAAGGAATGCCGTTGCCTTGCTCAGTATCAAACTTATGTAATTTTACTTCAACAATATCTCCACCTTGACTATTAATCTTAAGAGTGAAAGTGTCAGTAACTACACTAATTAATTTAGCACTTGCTGTAGTTGATTTTATTGTACTTGCTGTTGAATCTGATGATTCAGGAACAAAATCAGTATTAGCGTCAGTAGTTGCTTGTTGTTGTTGGGTAATACTTGCTTGTTGTGTTTCAGGGGCATTTTGCAATTGCCATTGACTAAACAGTAAGTAGGTTACAACCATAAGCGCAATAAAAAGGAGACTGCGTTGGGATTCCATAAAATTTACTTCTCTTCTTTTTTTGTTGGTACGGGAGCATCCCGTCCATCATTGTATGTGTAATAGGCGCAGACATCTTAATATAGCTGAACCAGTAAACCTACCTTCTTTTAAGATAGAACAAGATTAATGCTATTTTTTAGACTTTGGCACGGGATCATCGCCACCTTCGTTCAGGGGGTGACATCTTAATATACGTTTGCTTGCTAACCAACAACCTTTTATAACACCAAAGCGACTAACGGCTTCTATGGCATAAGATGAACAGGTTGGTTGAAACCGACAATTGGCACCTAATAACGGACTGATAAGACGTTGATAGCCTTTAATACTCGTTATAATTAGTTTTTGTGGCGTTGAATTATTTTTCGCCATATTTTTTCTAATTCTTGGTTGATTGCTTTATTATCGAGTTGATCAATGCCGGATTTTACCATAACTACTATATCGATAGCAGGTAAATTATGTTGATTTAAACGAAAGCTTTCTCTTATTTGTCTTTTGATGCGATTTCTTTGCACAGCAAGTTTGACCCGTTTTTTAGCAATAGCTAGACCTAAACGGTTTTTTGAACAACTAGATGAGATATCTTTTTGAGTAATTAATAGAGTGAAGTGGCGAGAGCCAAAACGAACAGGTTTAGAAAACACTGTTTGAAAATGACCGGGAGTCAACAAACGTGACTCCCGATTAAATTTATAGGTAACCATATTTTCAGGCTACCTTATATTAGTTTTGTGAACAAAACTAATTATGCGCTAAGGCTTGCACGGCCTTTAGCACGGCGACGAGCTATAACAGCACGGCCGTTTTTTGTTGCCATGCGAGCACGGAATCCGTGGTTACGCTTACGCTTTAGTACGCTAGGTTGAAATGTTCTTTTCATTACGCTAATCCGTCGGTTGTTGTTGCCCTGGCAAAACAGCCTTTTGAGCACACTGGTCTAAAAAATGAGGCCGAATATTAATGCTTGTTCGAGTAATTGTCAATCCTTTATATAAGCTAATTTAGAATTGATCCTTATTTTATCAATATAGGATCGTTTGGATCGATTGTTTCTCTGTTATATAACAAATTAGTAGTAAAAACATAAAATATCCACAGTTTTATCACACAAGATTGATCATTTATGTTTATTGTCAATTATTCCATTTTAAATTCTGACTTTATTTAATAATTTAATTTCAAATAATAGTCATGGTTAACATGATATTAAGTTTCATTTTGTTAAAAAAACTACCAATAGTTAAAAGTCAATATTGCACTTGTGGATAACTCAATAGATAATAGCCAGTAGAATAAAAATATCTTAGTGTTTATTGGAGTTTTTGGTTGGACCATTCCCCCTGGCAGCGTTGCCTTTCAGTTTTGCAAGAAGAGTTGCCTGCTCAGCAATTTAGTATGTGGATCCGACCTTTACAATGTGTCATCACCGATAATATGATGACTTTGTATGCACCTAATCATTTTGTTCTTGATTGGGTGAGGGATAAATATGTTAACAGAATCAATGAATTACTCACTTTAAATGAATCCGGTAATCCACTTTTACTTCGCTTCGATGTTGGCAGTAAACCGATTGTCAATTCTACAAAAAGTGCAACAATTACTGAAAGTAGTCCTGTAGTTAACACTACTGATAATCCTTTTGCGAGAAAGTCATCTTCAACTAAAAGCACTGAACCAGAAACTAATTTACCTAAGAAAACTAATATCAGAATGAATTATACTTTTGATAATTTTGTTGAGGGTAAATCTAACCAATTAGCGCGGGCTGCTGCTTCACAAGTTGCTGATAACCCTGGTTCTGCCTACAACCCTTTATTCATATATGGTGGTACAGGTTTAGGCAAAACCCATCTATTACATGCTGTTGGTAATGGGATATTATTAAATAAGCCTAATGCGAAGATCGCTTATATGCATTCTGAACGTTTTGTACAAGATATGGTACGAGCGTTACAAAATAATGCCATGGAAAAATTTAAGCAATATTATCGTTCAGTTGATGCATTACTTATCGATGATATTCAATTTTTTGCTGGAAAGGATCGAACTCAAGAGGAATTCTTTCATACTTTCAATGCGTTGCTTGAAGGTAATCAACAAATTATTTTGACAAGCGATCGCTACCCTAAAGAAGTTGATGTTGAAGATCGCTTAAAATCTCGTTTCGGTTGGGGTTTAACTCTAGCTATCGAGCCTCCTGAGCTTGAGACCCGTGTTGCGATTCTAAAACGTAAAGCACAAGAGAGTCATATTAATTTAGCTGATGAAGTCGCTTTTTTCATCGCTAAACGTTTACGTTCTAATGTTCGTGAATTAGAAGGTGCGCTTAACCGAGTTATCGCTAATGCTAATTTCACCGGTCGCGCTATCACTATCGATTTTGTTAGAGAAGCATTGCGTGACTTATTAGCTTTACAAGATAAACTTGTCACTATCGATAATATTCAGCGGACAGTTGCCGAATATTATAAGATTAAAGTTGCTGATTTGTTATCTAAGCGTAGAAATCGATCTGTCGCTAGACCTAGACAAATTGCCATGGCATTATCAAAAGAGTTAACTAATCATAGTTTACCTGAGATTGGCGATGCATTCGGCGGTAGAGATCATACTACTGTCTTACATGCTTGTCGTAAGGTAAAATCATTGCGAGAGGAAACTCATGACATTAAAGAAGATTATTCTAATCTAATTAGAACACTCTCGTCATAACCTCTGCCATTATTACGTTGAACATTAAAAATAATAAAGTTTTGCATCAAAAACTAAAGTAGGTATAAAAATGAAGTTTTCACTGAACAGGGAATCACTACTTAAACCATTGTTATTGGTTTCAGGAGCTGTAGAAAGGAAGAGTACTTTACCTATTTTAAGTAATATACTTTTTGAAGTTAGTGAACAGTCACTTACTCTGACTGCTACAGATTTAGAACTCGAGATGGTTGCTTATGCCGAAATAGACAATCAAGGTGAAGATGGAAAAATTACCATTCCCGCGAAAAAACTTTTGGATATTTGTAAAAGTCTACCTGAAAACTCTCTGATCAGCTTTCAGGTAGAACAAGACACAGTCAAGCTTAGTTCGGGTCGTAGTCGTTATTCATTATCTACTTTACCGGCAACTGATTTTCCTAACATTGAAGAATGGCAGGGGGATGTTGAATTCCAATTGTTGAAATCTGAATTTTTACGCTTAATCGAAAGTACTCATTTTTCAATGGCGAACCAAGATGTTCGTTATTATCTAAACGGTATGTCTATTGAAAGTGAAGGTAATGAAATTCGTTCTGTTGCAACCGACGGTCACCGTTTAGCAATTTGTAAAATAAGTAATGATTCATTAACACTACCGGCAAGGCAAGTTATTGTGCCTCGCAAAGGTATTTTAGAAATTATTCGTTTACTCGCGCCCGTAGATGAAAGTGTGCAGATATTTTTAGGTTCTAATCATATTCGAATAATTGACACTGAGTTTTCTTTCACTAGTAAACTTGTTGATGGTCGTTTTCCTGACTATCGTCGGGTATTGCCTCGTAACGGTGATAAAGTTTTTGGAACGGATAAGACACAACTAAGGCAGGTTTTATCCAGGGCATCTATTCTCTCTAACGAAAAATTTAAAGGTGTACGGTTAAACTTCTCAAATTCGTTGCTTAAGATTACTGCGAATAACCCTGAGCAGGAACAAGCTGAAGAAGAACTTGAAATAGAATTTCCTTATGATGATTTAGAAATTGGTTTTAATGTCAGTTATGTATTAGATGTTTTAAATGCGATAAAAGACGAAAAAGTTAAATTCACACTAGCTGATGCTAATAGTAGTGTTGTTATTGAGGGCAGTGATTCTGGTGAAGCTCTTTATGTAGTTATGCCTATGAGATTGTAATTTATCATTAATCTTTGTTATTAGATCATCAATGAGTGTTGTAAAGCTAGTTACGCAAAACTTTAGAAATTTGCAGTCTTCAGCTATTCAATTTCACCCACAACTTAACTTTTTTGTTGGTGATAATGGAAGTGGTAAAAGTAGTTTATTAGAAGCGATCTTTTTTCTAGGTCATGGTAAGTCATTTCGAACTAGCAAAGTAGAGCATCTTGCTTGTTATAACATGGATGAATTTGTCGTCAGCATTAAAAACGATAACGATTTACAGTTAGGTCTCAGCAAGAACCTAACGAGTGGTATAACTAAAATAAAGATTAACGGCGAACAGCACAATCGTTTATCTGTTTTAGCGCAAAATATAGCAGTGCAAATTGTTACCCCTGAAAGTTTCAAATTGTTTTTCGGTGGTCCTAAAGAAAGAAGGCGGTTCATTGATTTAGGTATGTTTCACGTGAAACATAGTTTCGCTAAACAATGGCGTGACTTTTCTAGAGTACTAAAGCAACGAAATGCTTGTATTAGGAATACAACAGATAAAGCAAGTTTAACTTATTGGACTGAATTATTTTGCCAACAATCTGAAGATGTTGCACTTGTTAGGCAAGAGTATGTTGAAGGTTTAGTTAATGAGTTATCAACTTGGTTAGAAATTTTACTGCCAAGTATCGCCGCTCAAGTTAGCGTGCAATATCAACAAGGATGGCCGCAAAAAAGAGCCTTAATTGATAGCCTTAAAACTAACGAAGAACGCGAGAAATCTTTTGGTTATAGTTTATATGGTGCTCATAAATTTGATGTTAAGTTTATGTTGGGTAAACATACATTGGATAGCCAACTTTCTAGAGGGCAACAGAAGTTGTTTTTACTGGCATTAACTTTTGCACAGGCAAAACTGATAGCAAGAGTTAAACGAGTAAAACCAATTTTATTGATTGATGATATAGGTGCTGAGCTTGATACTAATTCTCGACAAGCACTATCCAAGGCAATTGATAAATTAAATTGTCAGGTAATTATTACCGCGATAGATGAAACAGTTTTACAACCTTTTACTAATAGTGAACAAGCTAAAAGTGAAAGTAGTAATTTAAAAGAAAACAAAACAGAAAAGTACTGCATGTTTCACGTGAAACATGGCAATATTAGCTCTGTTAATAATTCAGTAATGAGTGAGTAGGCTAAAGCTATGACAGTAGAAAACGAATATGGCTCGTCCAGTATTAAGGTACTTAAAGGACTAGATGCAGTTAGAAAAAGACCCGGTATGTATATCGGCGATACGGATGATGGCACTGGTTTGCATCACATGGTCTTTGAAGTTTTAGATAACTCAATTGATGAAGCATTAGCAGGTCACTGTACAGATATTGTGGTGAAAATACACCTTGATGGTTCTGTATCAGTGAAAGATGATGGCCGTGGGATTCCGACAGAAATACATCCTGAAGAGGGCGTCTCTGCAGCTGAAGTTATTATGACAGTACTTCATGCCGGTGGTAAATTCGGTGGTGAAGATTCAGGTTATAAAGTGTCAGGTGGTCTCCATGGTGTAGGTATTTCAGTAGTAAATGCCTTGAGTGAGAAGCTTAAGCTAACTATCCGTCGCGATGGTAAATTATACGAGCAGTTCTATTCAATTGGTGAACCTGACGAGCCTTTAGCTGTTGTTGGTGATAGTGATAATACCGGTACTGAAGTTCGGTTTTGGCCAAGTAGTGATACTTTTTCAGATGTATTATTTCATTATGATATCTTAGTAAAAAGAATCAGAGAGTTATCATTCTTAAACTCAGGTGTATCTATTCGTTTGATTGATGAACGTGACGAAGGCCGAGAAGAGCATTTTTGTTATGAAGGTGGTATTCAAGCATTTGTTGATTACTTGAACACAAATAAAACAGCAGTTAATGACGAAATATTCTATTTCGATTTAGAACGTGAAGACGGTATTGTTGTTGAAGTTGCTATGCAGTGGAACGATGGTTTCCAAGAAAGTATATTCTGTTTTACTAACAATATTCCACAGCGTGATGGTGGTACTCATTTAAGTGGTTTTAGAACTGCACTTACCAGAACCTTGAACTCTTATATGACCAAAGAAGGTTTGAATAAGAGTAAAAAAGGCGGTAATGAAACAAGTGCAACAGGTGATGATGCGCGTGAGGGCTTAACCGCAGTTATTTCAGTAAAAGTACCTGATCCAAAATTTTCTTCTCAAACAAAAGATAAACTTGTTTCATCAGAAGTTAAGACTGCAGTAGAGCAAGCGATGGGTGAGAAGTTAGGTGAATATTTATTAGAAAACCCTAGCATTGCCCGCACAATTATTATGAAAATAGTAGATGCTGCAAGAGCACGTGAAGCTGCTCGAAAAGCACGTGAAATGACTCGTCGTAAAGGTGTGTTAGATATTGCAGGTCTTCCTGGTAAATTAGCAGATTGTCAGGAAAAAGATCCTGCACTCTCTGAACTTTATATTGTGGAAGGGGACTCTGCTGGTGGTTCAGCTAAGCAGGGTCGAAATCGAAAAAACCAAGCAATATTACCACTTAAAGGTAAAATCCTTAACGTAGAAAAAGCTCGTTTTGATAAAATGATTTCATCACAAGAGGTAGGTACATTAATAACCGCTTTAGGTTGTGGTATCGGCCGTGATGAATATAACCCTGAGAAATTGCGTTACCATAGCATTATTATTATGACCGATGCTGATGTCGATGGTTCTCACATCCGAACCTTGTTACTGACATTTTTCTATCGTCAAATGCCAGAAATTATGGAACGTGGTCATATCTTTATTGCTCAGCCGCCTCTATATAAAGTGAAAAAAGGTAAACAAGAACGTTACATTAAAGATGATGAAGGATTAACAGAATACCTAACAACTTTAGCATTAGAGAATGCAGCAATTCATGTTAATGAAGCGGCACCAGCAATTTCTGATATGCCTTTAGAGCAACTAGTTAATCAGTTCCGTAGTACGATGAATACCATTAAGCGTATCTCTAGACAGATTCCATCAGATATACTTGAGAAGATGATATACAGTAGTGTTATAGCAACAGATGACTTTAGTGATAAAGCTAAGGTTGATGTTTGGGCTAAAGACTTAATTACCCAACTTGAAAACCAAGATGGTAATGGTTCTATCTACACTGTAAGTGTTGAGCATGATCAAGAGCGAAACATTTACTATCCACAATTCAATGTTCGTCAACATGGCATTGATAAGTTGTATAGCTGTAGTTATGACTTTATTCAGTCTAAAGAGTTTGGTGCTATTCAAGCATTAAACACAGCAGTTAATGGTCTAATGGAAGAAGGTGCCTACGTTAAACGTGGTGAGAAAGTTAAATCAATTGAGAGCTTTGAAGAAGCACTTAACTGGTTAATGGCTGAATCTAAACGTGGTCAATACATACAACGCTATAAAGGGTTAGGTGAAATGAACCCAGAACAACTTTGGGAAACCACTATGGATCCTGAAACACGTCGTATGCTGCAAGTAACGATTGAAGATGCTATTGCTGCGGATCAATTATTTACTACCCTAATGGGTGACCATGTAGAGCCTCGTAGAAACTTTATTGAAGAGAATGCTTTAAGAGTATCAAACTTAGATGTTTAGTCTTAAATTGCATTAAGATTGTATGCCCGGTCTTCATATCGGGCATTTTTGTTATTAAAAGCAGCTAATGTGTTAGATATAGAGACACTGTGAAATAGGTTAAATACTCTAATCAGGGTATAATAGTAGCAAGCGTTAAATATTGACATTAGATACCAAGAAAACGAACTAAATAAACAAAGCGAATTAGAACACCATGACAACTTACAACAGTAAAACTTTTCAAGGCCTGATATTGCAACTGCAAGATTATTGGTCACGTCAAGGTTGTGTAATAGTACAGCCATTAGACTTAGAAGTTGGGGCAGGTACATTTCACCCGATGACTTTTTTACGTTCGATAGGCCCAGAACCTATCAGCAGTGCTTATGTTCAGCCATGTCGCCGTCCTACTGATGGCCGTTATGGTGAAAACCCAAATCGATTACAGCACTATTATCAATTTCAAGTAATGTTGAAACCTTCACCTAAGAATATTCAAGAGCTTTATCTTAACTCTTTAAAAGAGTTGGGTATTGATCCTCTTGTGCATGATATTCGTTTTGTTGAAGATAATTGGGAATCTCCAACTTTAGGCGCATGGGGCTTAGGTTGGGAAATCTGGCTGAACGGGATGGAAATTACTCAGTTTACGTATTTCCAGCAAGTCGGTGGTTTAGAGTGTGCCCCTGTTACGGGTGAAATAACATATGGTTTAGAGCGTTTAGCCATGTATATCCAGAATGTTGATAGTATTTATGACTTAGTATGGACTGATGGTCCTCTAGGAACTGTCTATTACCGAGATATTTTTCACCAAAATGAAGTAGAACAGTCAACGTACAACTTTGAACATGCTGATGTTGATGCTTTATTTAAGCAATTTGATCAATGTGAAAAAGATAGTCAAAAGCTGATTGAGGCTAATTTGCCATTACCAGCCTATGAGCAAGTAATGAAAGCTTCTCACGCATTTAACTTACTTGATGCACGTCACGCAATTTCTGTGACTGAGCGTCAACGTTACATTTTACGTGTACGTACCTTATCTAAAGCTTGTGCCGAAGCTTATTATGCTAAACGTGAAGAGTTAGGTTTCCCTCTTTGTAAAAATGAATCTGTACAAGGAGAGAAATAATGGCTAACGAAACATTACTTATTGAATTAGGTACAGAAGAATTACCACCGAAATCACTTAAAACCTTAGCAACGGCTTTTTATGACAGTATCAAAGTGCAACTCGATAGTCATGATTTGGCATATAGCGATATTAAATGGTTTGCTACACCACGACGTTTAGCTGTCCAAGCTTTTGATTTAGTTGATAAACAGCAAGATAAAGAAATTGAAAAACGTGGTCCTGCTGTTAATGTTGCCTTTGATGCGGAAGGTAATGCTAGTAAAGCTGCTATGGGCTGGGCTAGATCTAACGGAATTAATGTAGAAGATGCTGAACGTTTAGTGACAGATAAAGGTGAATGGTTACTGCATCGCGCGACTGTTGCCGGTAAAAAAGTAAGCGACTTGGTACCTGACATGGTAAACCTGGCGTTAAGCAAATTACCAATTGCCAAGCCAATGCGTTGGGGTGCAGAACGTACTCAGTTTATCCGCCCAGTACATACACTTACCATGCTTTATGGTGATAAAGTTATTGCTGGTGAAGCTTTAGGTGTTAAAGCAGATAATCAAGTGCAAGGTCATCGTTTCCATCATGAAGGTCTACTGACCCTTAACCATGCTAATGATTATCAAAGTGAATTAGCAAAAGCATATGTTGATGTTGACTTTTTTGCTCGCCAAGAAAAAATTGTTGCACAAATCAAACAAGCTGCAGAAAGTATTGATGCGGTAGCGTTAATTGATGAAGAGTTATTAAATGAAGTTACTGCGCTAGTAGAGTGGCCAGTTACTTTAGTTGGTACTTTTGATGAAGATTTCCTAAATGTTCCAGCAGAGCCATTGATTTATTCAATGAAAGATCATCAAAAATATTTCCCTGTTACCAATGAAGATGGTGAATTAGTTAACAAATTCATTTTTGTAGCCAATATTGAATCTAAAGACCCTAGTGCTGTTATCTTTGGTAATGAGAAAGTGATTCGACCTCGATTGGCAGATGCCGAGTTTTTCTTTAAAACAGATAAGAAGCAAAGCCTTGAATCAAGACTTGTAAGTTTAGAATCTGTTTTATTCCAGAAACAATTAGGGACGCTTAAAGCTAAATCAGAGCGCATTGCCGATTTAAGTCAGTATATTGCTGAGCAAATTAATGAAGACGCACAAGATGCTTATCGTGCTGGTTTGTTAAGTAAAACCGATTTAATGTCTGATATGGTTTTAGAGTTTCCGCAGGTGCAAGGAACTATGGGTAAATACTACGCTTTGCATGATGGTGAAAATGAAAATATCGCGCAAGCATTAGAAGATCAATACCGTCCACGTTTTGCGGGTGATAGCTTACCAACCGCTAATATTGGTTGTGCTGTGGCAATTAGTGACAAGATTGATAGCTTAGTTGGTATCTTTGGTATTAATCAACCGCCTAAGGGCGATAAGGACCCATTTGCACTGCGTAGAGCAGCAATTGGCTGTATCCGTATCATTATTGAAAAAGATCTTGATCTAGACCTTGCAGAGCTTATTAACAAGAGTATTACACTATTTGGTGAGAAGTTAGTGAATGATAATACTGCAAGTGACGTGCTTGACTTTATTATGGGTCGCTTCCGTGCTTTTTATCAAGAGCAAGGCATTCGTGTTGATATCATTCAAGCCGTCTTGGCTAAGAAGCCAAGCGCGCCATTAGACTTTGATAAACGCATTAAAGCGGTAGCATTCTTTGGTGAACTTGCTGAAGCTGAAACACTTGCTGCTGCGAATAAACGTGTAGGTAATATTTTAGCTAAATTTGATGGCCAACTTTATGATTCGTTTAAGTTAGAGTTAGCAGCGGAGCAGGCTGAGAAAGATTTAGCCAGTACCTACCAAGAAATTAGTCAAAAAGTGGTACCTTTGATGAAAGATAAAAATTATCAAGAGGCTCTGTCTGAGTTAGCACAGCTAAAAACGCCAATTGATACCTTTTTTGATAATGTCATGGTCATGAGTGATGATGAGGCGGTTAAAATTAATCGTTTAACATTACTCAATGAAATCAGAAATAGCTTTTTTGCAATTGCTGATATTTCAGTGCTCCAGTAGCCGCTATATTCAAATTGTCTTTATAAAAACAAAAACGAGAGGCTAAACCTCTCGTTTTTTTGTTTATCGCTTAGTATTTTACTACTGAGCAATTTTAACTCTTATTCTATTCTTCGCGACTCTGGTTTCATGCAATTTGGCAATTGCAGCTTTTGCATGTTCTTCGTTAGGCATTTCAACAAAGCCAAAGCCCTTTGATTTACCTGTTGCTTGGTCTAAAACTAAGCTGCACTCTGCGACTTCACCAAAGGCTGTAAATAAAGTGCGGATTTCATGTTCAGTGGTTGAGCGAGATAAGTTTCTGACTAATAGTTTCATAATAAGGCCGTCTAATAGGTAATTTACCGCTATTATCTCATATATCATTGGTAACTAAAATCAGTGACTTTCATTGTGCTAGATCAACATCAAAACTAAAGTTAAGTGTAAGGTTGTTATTAAGAAATCAAACAAAGTAAATAACGTTAAGGAGAAAGTTATGTCAGACAAAGATCTTGCTAGTTTATTAGTAGACAAACAAGCTCAGCTGAATAAACGAATTACCGCTATTGAAGCTGATTTTCATAAAGGGCGCTCTCAAGACTTTTCAGAACAAGCGACAGAAACAGAAAATGACGGCGTATTAGATGAAATACATCACGAAGCCAAGGTTGAGCTCAAGCTTGTTAATGAAGCCATACAACGTATGAAAGATGGTCTCTATGGTAATTGCTCAACATGTGATGAGCCTATTAACCCTCAGAGGTTAAACGCTTTACCTTATACCACTAAATGTATTAATTGCGCGGTTTAACCTATTTATTGATAAACAACAAAGCATATTTGGAGAGATAAATGACTTTAGAGAAACACGACCTTCATCATGAATTTCCGGAGTTTAGTGATGAAATTCACCATTTGAAGATGAGTGATAACTACTTTCTGCGCCTATTCAATCAATACCATGAAGTTGACCGAGAAGTTCATCGAATTGAACAAGGTGTTGAGAATACCAGTGATGCCTATTTAGATGAAAAGAAGAAAATACGATTGAATTTAAAAGATACACTCTTTGTTATGTTGAAAAATAGCAAAGCGCCAGTCTAATTAATAAGAGGTTGAATATTAATGTGATTATGTCCCATTTTTTAAACGGGGTATAATCTGTATAGTATAACTTATAACTTATAACTGATAAATATCTTGAAAAACTCTGTCCGTACGAGGTAAATAATAGTTTTCGTAATTTACCGAAAAGGCAATTGCCGTCGCTTTACCTTTTAACTCATGGTGAGGGATAAAACCATAGACCCTTGAGTCAGCACTGTGTCGACGATTGTCGCCTAAAACTAAATAATGCCCTTTAGGTACGATAACGGGTCCAAAGTCAGCTAGACTGTTACTGGCTATATTGTCTATTTTAACTTTGTGAGTAATTGCACCTAAGGTTTCATTACTTAAGCTCGACTGTGGTTCTTTTTTATTATCAATGGCTTGATAACTTAAAGCTTGGTCATTGATATAGAGTTTTTCATTGATCATTGTCACCAGGTAATCCTATTACCCTTTTGATCAAGCGCATATCTGCGGCTTGAGAGTCAAAAACTATGATTTCTCCATGTTTAGGTTTGTTAAGGCTAACTAATGATATTTGGCTAAAAGGTAATTTTAAGTCATAGGCCATTTTATTAACGACAACTCGATCACCTTCTTTAATTGTTGGCTGCATCGAACCGGTTGGTACGCTATACCAATCTGCTACAGCGCTGCGAAAGACAGTCATTAATATAATAAAGAGAATGAATTGCTTGTTATTTTTATAAAGGTTTTTTATGAATGACATAAGTGCTTAACTCCATTTTATTGTGCTTATTGTTCAAGGTAAGGCAGCTTATTAAAAAGAAAGTTCCGTCAATACATCTTTGCTTACAAAGTGTAAGTAAAGCTAGTTTTTACGAATGACATACAAGAAAGGAGGCTGATCGACTTGTTGAGCAATTAATTCATGATCCATAAAACGGCAAAAACTTGGGATATCACGAGTTGTTGAAGGATCATCACACTTAATTAGCAAAGTTTCACCATTGGCAATTTTTCTAATGTTTAAACGAACCATCATAACCGGTTCTGGACAGCGTAAGCCCATAGCGTCTAATACATGATCTGTTGTTTCAAAAAGGGTGCTTGTCATTAGTTCTAAAAGGTAAATAAATAATAAAGACAATTATACCGATTTGTTTGATTCAAGACTATAGATCAGCTTTATATCTAGCTATACTGAAAACGCTGAAGTTGAGTTATGGAGTTTTTCGTGAATACAGTGTTAAATATTTTTGTTATTACTTTTTGCTTGTGGATATTTTCGGCAATGGTGCAGGCAGAGTCGCAGCCTGATAATAGCTTAACTAATACTTTAAAAATTTCCACCGATAAAGGCCAGCAACGTCTCTTTTTACAAGCAGAAAGGTTAATTTCACAAAGCAACTCTCGCCAATATAAAAATTTATATAATCAATTACATTATTATCCATTACAACCTTATTTAGATCAGCGTCGCTTGTTAGACAAAATGCGTTTATCTGATGCTGGTGAAATAGATAGCTTTCTTAAAAAACATGAAAACTCACCGCTGGATTGGCCGCTAAGAAAGGCGTGGTTAAAGTACCTAGCAAAAAGAAATAAAGCACGAATGTTTTTAGAGTTTTTTAAAGCAACAAGTAATGTTGCCTTAACCTGTCAAAAGCATACCTTTTCGTTAGCAACCGGTGTATCCGAAAGTACTGTACTACCGCAAATAACAGCGTTATGGGTCGTTGGAAAATCTCAGGATAAAAGCTGTGATCCACTATTCAAACGTTGGGAAGAGGCCGGTTATCGTACTAATGAGGTCATATGGCAGCGCATAACGTTAGCTGCGGATGGAGGTAAGCATACTCTATTGCCTTATTTAACTAAATTGTTACCTAAAGAGCAGCAATACTTAGGCAAACTGTGGCATAAAGTAAGGCGAGACCCAGCAATTGTTGCGCGATTACATTATTTTCCAGAAAAATCTGTAAAAGAAAGTCAAATTTTTACTTACGGAATCAAACGATTAATATGGCGAGATCCTGATAGATCAATAAAGGCATATGCGAAAGCACAGCAAAACTTTAACTTTTCTGTACAGCAAAGAGAACAGATACAAGAGCGATTTGCGCTAGCATTAGCGAATAAAAATCATAAGTTAGCTAAGGATTGGCTTGATTTGCTCGAACCGAAAAAACTTAACAAAAACATGCAGCAATGGCGACTTACGCAAGTATTAAAGCAACAAGATTGGCAGCGTGTTATTAGTGAGCTTAAGCAGTTGCCAGAGCAACAGCAACAAGATGTACAGTGGCAATATTGGTATGGCAGAGCCTTATTAGCTACTAATAAGCTTGAGCAAGGTAATGCCATAATGAAAAATGTAGCGATTAAACGGCACTATTATGGGTTTTTAGCCGCCAGTCACCTGCAGGCACCAGTGAGTTTACAAGATAAACCGCTGGTCATTACCAAGTTAGAAAAGAGCCAAGTAATAAATCATCCGTCGGCAAAAAGGTCATTTGAGTTTTTTTACTTAAAGCGTTACACCCAAGCAAGACGTGAATGGAACTTTTGGTTAAGCCAGTTGAATGATCGAGAAAAGTTAGTCGCTGCGAAAGTGGCTAATGAAAATGCCTGGTTTGACCGCGCTATTTTTACTTTGTCACAAGTTGGCTATTTGGATGATGTTAATTTACGTTTTCCTAAAGCATTTAATAAAAACATCAATCAACATGCCTCGACACATAAAATAAATCCTGCATGGGCATTTGCTATTACGCGTAGAGAAAGTTCTTTTATGACAGATGCATATTCATCTGCAGGTGCTAATGGGCTGATGCAATTAATGCCAAAAACAGCTAAACGATTAAATAAAGGTAAGGCAAGTCGGAAATACCTTCAAAACGCAGATAATAATATAAAGTTAGGAACTAAGTATTTACGTTTCTTATTAGATAAAAGCAAAGGAAATCAAGTTCTCGCTACGGCATCATATAATGCTGGGCCATATCGCGTTAAAGGTTGGTTGAAAAATGCGGCGGCATTGCCTGCTGATATTTGGATTGAAACAATTCCATTCAAGGAAACACGGAACTATGTAAAGAGTGTTTTGGCCTATCAAGAAATATATCAACACAAACCAGGGCAGGTGAGTCAAATATTCAATGAAGTAATCAATATGAATATTGGTGATTAATACTCAGATAAAAGTTGAAATAACTTAAGCTGCAAAGATTATTGCACAATGCTGAAGTTATCAATGGGCGTGTTTGTGGCAGCGGCTTTGTCGGCTATGTTATTATGGAAAAAAATTTACAGACCATCAATGGAGACTGAATAATGACTAATCTAAATGCTAAATTAGCGGCTGATTATCCAGCGCATATTGCGCAACTACAACAAACAACAAAAGCCGCATTAGCACGTGAAAATTTAGAAGGCTTAGTTATTCATTCCGGCCAAGAAATTAAGGCCTTTCTTGATGATAACTGCTACCCCTTTAAAGTAAATCCGCATTTTAAATATTGGTTGCCTTTGCTTGACGTGCCTAACTCTTGGTTAGTCATTAATGGTGAAGACAAGCCGACATTAATTTATTATCAACCAGTAGATTTTTGGCATAAAATAACACCGTTAATGGACAGTTACTGGTCTGAGTTTTTTTCCATTAAAATCTTAACTAAAGCGACAGAAGTTGAAAAGCTATTACCTTATGATAAAAAAGGTTTTGCTTATATTGGTAGTCATATCGAAGTCGCAACAGCGTTAGGGTTTGAGTTGATAAACCCTGAGCCATTATTAAATTATATTCATTATCATCGTGCATATAAAAGTAATTATGAGCATGAGTGTTTACGACAATCTAATGCGCTTGCGGTAAAGGCACATCAGGCAGCTCGTCAGGCGTTTTTACGTGGCGAAAATGAGTTTACTATTCAACAGGCATACCTAGCTGCTATTGGCTACAGTACCAATGATACTCCGTATGGCAACATTGTCTCATTAAACCAAAACTGTTCAATTTTACATTACATGGTGTTAGATAAAACTACGCCACAAACGCACCAGTCATTTTTGATTGATGCGGGTGCAAATTTTAATGGTTATGCAGCTGATATCACCCGCACTTATTCCTTTAAGCAAGATAAGTTTGCCGAACTTATAGCTCGTATGAACCAATTAATGCTAACAGCTGTCGACGGTTTAAAACCAGGTGTTAGCTATGTTGATTTACATGTAAAAACACATCATGCAATAGGTCAAGTATTAAGAGACTTTAATCTTATAACTGTTGATGCGGATACTGCCGTTGAATCAGGTATTATCTCTACTTTCTTTCCTCATGGCCTAGGTCATCACTTAGGACTGCAGGTTCATGACGTTGGTGGTTTTATGGCGGATGAGCGTGGCACTCATGTTAATACGCCTGCAGCACATCCATTTTTGAGAACTTCTCGAAGTATTGAAGCAGGGCAGGTATTTACGATCGAACCGGGTTTGTATTTTATTGATTCACTATTAAGTGATTTAAAGGCCTCGGTAAATAGTGACCAAGTTAATTGGCAAAATGTGGATGAGATGCGTTGCTACGGTGGTATTCGCATTGAAGATAATATAATTGTTCATCAGTCACATAATGAGAATATGACTAGAGACTTAGGCTTAGACTAATCGATCATTTATTATTTTGCTTGATAAAGCTCAGGTAAGTAAAACCGTGACAAAATCTTATGCGGTTGCCATAAATACTGTAGAAGATGAAATGATTGTTAACCGCAGTCGTTTTATTTGCTACTTGCGTCCTTGTGATTCTATAGCTGCAGCTAAAGTGATAGTAAAAGAATTACAAGGACTGCACCCTCAAGCAAGTCATCACTGTTATGCCTTTTTAACTAAAGCAAGTGATGATAGTCAAGGTTATGGTTTTTCTGATGATGGTGAGCCCAGTGGAACAGCGGGCAAGCCGATGTTAGCTGTTCTACAAGGTGGTGGTATCGGGCAAGTTTGTGCTGTTGTGGTACGTTATTTTGGTGGGACTAAGTTGGGGACTGGCGGTTTACAGAGAGCATATGGCGGTAGTGTTCGACAGGCCTTAACTTTTTTACAGTCAAAAATTAAAATAGCTATGGTGCACAAAACCTTAGCATGTCAATATAGTCAGGTAGATGGTGTTTTGCATTTACTAAAACAAGTTGAAGGTAATGTTTTAGCGCAAGACTACCAACAACAAGTTATTTTTAGCTTGGCAATACCTGAAGCTAACTTATCGCGAATGCAAGAACAACTGCAAACCTTGTCTTCAGGTCAGCTACAACTGACTGCGCTAAGTAGTACAAGTTAAACATAACAATAATTAATTATATAGTCGTCAGTCATCAACCAAGACAAGAATAAGCGTGCAATATAAAAATATCATTCGAATTTTAGGCTTATTGGTCGCTTTACTTAGTGTCACCATGTTACCGCCTGCATTAATCTCTTTACTTTATCGTGATGGCGGTGGTGTACCATTTTTAATGGCTTTTGTATGGTGCTTGTTTACTGGTTTTTTTGCATGGTACCCAAACCGACAAGAAAAAACAGATCTCAAAGCGCGAGAAGGTTTTTTAATTGTAGTGCTCTTCTGGTTAGTATTAGCCAGCTTCTCAGCAATCCCTTTAATGTTATTAGAGCAGCCCAATTTATCGGTGACCGATGCTTTTTTTGAGTCTTTTTCAGGGCTAACCACCACAGGTGCAACAATATTGAACCACATTGATGGACTTCCTCATGCGGTATTATGGTATCGGCAGCAGTTGCAATGGCTTGGAGGGATGGGGATTATCGTTTTGGCTGTGGCAGTATTACCTATGCTTGGTATTGGTGGCATGCAATTATATCGTGCTGAAACACCTGGACCTGTAAAAGACTCCAAAATGACGCCGCGAATAGCCGATACTGCTAAACACTTGTGGTATATCTATTTAGGTCTAACTATTGCCTGTGCGCTTGCTTATTGGCTCGCAGGAATGTCTGGTTTTGACGCTATTTGTCATGCCTTTTCTACTATTGCTATTGGTGGGTTTTCTACTCATGATGCCAGCATGGGATACTTTGACAGCCCAACAATTAATTTAGTATGTGTGGTGTTTTTAGTGATTGCCGGTGTTAATTTTGCTCTGCATTATGCTGCAGTACAAAGCCGCTCGTTAAAAAACTATATTTTTGATCCTGAATTTAAGGTGTTTATTGCTATCCAATTAGTATTAACCTTGATTTGTTTTATTGTTTTGATGACTTCAGGAACATATCAAGATGCTGATCAAGCCTTTGACCAAGCATTGTTTCAGTCGGTATCTATCAGTACTACCGCTGGCTTTGCCACAACGTCTTTTGCTGATTGGCCTACCTTATTACCTATGTTACTCATTTTTGCGAGCTTTATCGGTGGGTGTGCTGGCAGTACTGGTGGCGGTATGAAAGTTGTTAGAGTGGTTTTACTTTATTTACAAGGTCTGCGTGAGTTAAATAAACTTGTTCATCCTAAAGCTATTTTTAGTATTAAGCTCGGCCGAAAAGTATTGCCAGATCGTGTCGTTGAAGCTGTTTGGGGGTTTTTCTCAGCCTATGCAGCAGTCTTTGTTCTTTGTATGTTGTTATTGCTTGCAGCCGGCATGGACAATATAACAGCCTTCACGGCTGTAGCGGCCAGCATTAATAATTTAGGCCCTGGGTTAGGGGAGGTAGCAGCTAACTACGCTTCTATTAATGATATGAGTAAGTGGGTACTCATTGTTGCAATGCTCTTTGGTCGCTTAGAAATATTTACCTTGCTAGTGTTATTTACTCCAGCTTTTTGGCGTTCATAAGTAAAAGTTACCTTGTATATACATGTTGAGGTGGTTGTATATACAAGGCAGTCTAACTATTTGTTCTTATTGCTATTGGTTACCATTGGTAACCAAAGCCTATCCAGCCGTGGGTCTCAGAATGGTGATTCTGAGGATTAACTTGAGCAATCCCGTAATTAAGTTCTAAGTCAGTAATACCTGTAAATCCAAAGTTACTTTTTATGTTGCCTTTAAGGCCATAGCTATCAATTACTGCCTGCTCTTTCATTTTATGGCGAGTATAAAAAGCACTGGCAAACTCAAATGGTACAAAAATTTGGTAACCTTGATAATCATTAGCTGCCTGTCGGTAAAAAGCTAATTCAGGTGCAAGCACTTTGTTCGCATGCATTTTTTTCTGTACTAAGCTTGATGAATACCCTCCCAAACTCAATACATTACCTGCTTCGATGGAGCGCTCAGCCCATTGGTAGCTAAAACCTAATGCGAAACTTTTAATGTTACCCGTTAAGTTAAATAAACCATTGCTACCATCGTAGTCAGTGTCACTCGTAGGGTCACCTAATTGCGCTTGTTCATTGTCACCCAATATATACTGGGCACTGAGCTGTTGTTTTACCCCCCAACTTTGCCTATCAAGAGACCAGGTTTGCTCAAAACCTAGTGAGAAGTATTGGCTAGTAAAGTTGTGCTTGAAATTATTTTGTACGTTATTAGTCGCTAGGGTGAAGTCATCATGCTGCTCGTGCTTAAGTTGAGTAAAGCTATCAAACGTGAAAGTTTCATTACTATAGGGGTAGCGTGCTTCAACAAATATCCCAGCTTCTTTTATTTTACCAAAAGATAAGGACTGACTGTCTTGTTTACTTGTTTTTAACTGCAGTTGATAACCGTGAGCGAGCAGCCTTATTGGCCAGCCTTGCCAACGGACAGTTGCCGAACCACCAGAAAGTATGTTTTTAAAGACATCTTGGCTCAGGTTTACTTGCCAATCAAAACGGCCAAGCACGTCACCGCTTTTGTAACCTAGCTCAAGCATAGAACTACTTGCTGAGTAATAACTTTCAGCAATAGTCACTGTGCCTTTTTGTGGGCCAATACCATAAGATGTATTTTCTCCTATGCTTTTATCTATGCTAATTTTTGCATCGGCGAGTTTTAACTGATCAGCAAGTTTTGCTTGTTCTTTGGTTATGTTGGCGCTTAAAGTGGTATTAATAATTACTTCAGGTTTTACCTTACTTAAATCTAATTGATAAACGTCAGGTCCCTGGGCGTTGATGGCGAGGTGTAATAAAGTATTATCATTTTGCACTGTTGGCCAAGTAATGGGTTGCTCATTAGTATCTAAACGAACTAATTGTTTTTGTTCAAGATTATAACGATACAACTGTGTTGACCCCTGTAAACCCGCAACATAATAAAGGCTTAGGCCATCTTTTGACCATTCAGGAAAAGATAGAAATTGATAATTTTCAGGTAATGGCACTGTTAACTCTTGTGTTTCAGTTAAGGTTTTAACTTTTAGTTGCCATTTATTATTCAAAGTTGAAATTAAATAAGCGAATTGAGTTTTATCACTACTGTTTATTGCTGGCCTAATGCGCGGAAAATCATAAATTTTTTCTAAGCTCTTTTCGGTCAATATTTCAATATTGTTAGTCGATATTTTAGGATTTAAGCCAACCTTCACTAGTTGTGAATAACCATAACGGCTACGTTCTGCAATTAAATAACTGCCATCAGCAGAGATATCGAAGCGGCGTAAATTTTCATTAAAGCTGAGTTGGGTAACGGTATTGCTTGGTAAATGCCACGAGAATAAATCCTGATGAAAGCTATTTTTTTTAGCTAAACTGCTAGCACCATAAATAAGCGTATCATTATCTAACCAACGTGGATTCCTTATACCTCGAAGGTTTTTTTGATGTAAAGAGTAAACCTGCTCACGTTTAAATACTTCTGGCGCCTTATCAATAATATCCAGTGGGTCGGCTTTTAATATTTCAGCATTTTTTTTATGAAATAATTTTTCTTCTTTGGTGTTTTTATCTGTTTTATAAACGTTAAGGCTCACCTGTCTTTGATCTTTTTGCCAAATACTTTCTACTATTGCCAAATTGCTGCCATCAGGGCTTAAACTCGGTGCGTTAACATTTCCCTTTAAATTCAACCAAAGCTTTGACTGTGCCGATTGGTCTATCTGTTGGTATTTTTGATTGTGTTGTTGCATAACTTGCACAGTATATTCAACAACAAAGCGCTGATATAAATGTTCTGCAGTATCAGGAAATACACCATTAAAGGCTTGGTTAAAGGTACGACTCTTTACTGCCGACCAACGCGTCCATACGGCATCTAAGGTTTCTTCACCATAGTTTTCTTCTAACCATTTTAAATACCGTACGCCAACTAAATAAGCCATAGAACCAGACATAAACTTATCATTGGCTTCACTTAGCTGTTGGTAGGTAGGCAGGGCGCCTTGGCGAGCAAACTGCTGAATAATAGCTTCAACTTGATTGTTATATAATCGACCTCGGCCGGTAAATTTTGACTCTAGTAGTGTCGCATAACCTTCAGCAACCCAACGTTCTCCTTTTATTTGTGCTGCGTCATAAATATCATACCAACTAGCTAAAGTATTACGCCAAGGTGAACGAGTCTTCTGTGCTAAATGCACTAGGTGCACATATTCATGCAATACTAACAATTGCTGCCAACCCGTTGAGTTGGCAATAATAGTGTCAGATAGAGGTGGTGTAGCAAAGAGTGCCATATAAGGGCGGTGGCTTAACGGAAAAGCAAATCCGTTGGCTGCATTGTAGGGGTCGATAACATAAGCATCAACTTTTTCGCTTAATATACGGCCTTGTTGTTCTTTGATTAAAAGACGAACTTGCTCCATTTCTCGGGCACTGGATAAAGCCCACTCTTTATATTGTGGTGTGTAATGAATGCGAAAATTTGTCGTTTCAAAGGTTTGCCAGTCTTGATTTGTATCGACTAAGGCGGCTTGATTGGCAAAACTAGCACTTGTTAAGCATAAAGCTGAAAGGATCTTAGTGAGCTTCATAAAACTCCCTTTTATGTTGATTCGATTATTTGTTTTTATGCGGCAATGCATGCGCATATTAATTTGAACGGCATTATCACAGCTAAACAATTAAAAGATAACTGCTTAGCTGTAACTAAGTATGTAAGGTATGAGTGATTAGAAATAAATGGCACTAACTTGGAATAGCTTTTCCACATCAGAAATATAACGTTTGTTCACTAAAAACAAAATAACGTGGTCTTCTTCTTGAATTAAAGTGTTTGAATGGGCAATTAGCACCTCACTTCCGCGAACAATCGCACCAATCGTGGTACCCGGCGGTAATTTTACATTTTTAATCGCACGACCAACAACTTTAGATGACTTCTCATCGCCTTTAGCAACAATCTCTATTGCTTCAGCTGCACCACCTCGCAAACTATAAACATTATCAATAGCTCCACGTCTTACATGAGTTAATAAAGCAGAAACTGTCGCTTGCTGAGGGGATATCGCAATATCAATAGTGCTGCCGTGCACTAAATCAATATAAGCATCACGTTGGATAAGCACCATGGTTTTACGGACACCTAACCTTTTAGCTAATAACGAGGACATAATGTTGGCTTCATCATCATTAGTGACGGCAATAAAAACATCAAATTGGTCGATATTCTCTTCCGTTAATAGTTCTTGATCTGAACTATCGCCAGTGAAAACTAAGGTATTGTTTAACTCAGAGGTAAGTTGCTCGGCACGCTTAGTGTTTCGTTCAATTAATTTTACTTGATGATTTTTTTCTAAGCTGCGCGCAAGTCCTGCGCCGATATTACCACCACCTGCAATCATGATACGTTTGTATGCTGATTCCAATTTTTGCAATTCATTCATTACGGCACGAATATGTATGCTAGCAGCAATAAAAAAGACTTCATCATCAGCTTCAATAACTGTCGTACCTAATGGGCGAATTGGTTTACCATTTCGGTAAATTGCCGCAACCCGAGTATCAACATTAGGGATGTGATCACGTAAAGTTGATAATGCGTGGCCAACCAATAAACCACCATAATATGCTTTTACTGCCACTAAACTGACTTTACCTTCGGCAAACTCTAATACTTGTAATGCACCCGGATAATCAATTAAGCGGGTGATATCACGGGTAACGAGTTGTTCAGGGGCGATTATATGATCAACAGGGACATGTTTTTTGTGAAATAATTTATCTGAATATTTTAAAATTTGGTTAGAGCGTATACGGGCAATTTTTTTATGGGTATTAAATAACGAAGAACAGATTTGACAGGTGATCATGTTTGTTGCATCGTCACTGGTTACCGCGATAACCATATCAGCATCTTCACCGCCTGCTTGCTTTAAGACATCAGGGTGACAACCTTGACCAGTGACAACTTGCAGGTCCATTTTGTCTTGTAATTCACGCAGTTTTTCACCATTGGTATCAACAACTGATATCTCATTGTTCTCGCCAACAAGGTTTTCCGCTAATGTGCCACCAACTTGTCCAGCACCTACTATTATTATTTTCATCAGCTATGTCATTTCGTCTGGTTATTATTGTATTTTTAACAGCTTAGCGTAATAAAAGCCATCCATGTTCTGCTCGCCAGGTTTTATCTGCCAGCCAAGATGTTTACTTTCTTCTGTGTTGCTCTGTGTAATGTCTACTAACTGGGCATCTTTATTTTGTTCAATAAAATGTTTAATTTGGTCACTATTTTCTTCAGGTAAAATACTACAAGTTGCGTAAAGTAAAGTTCCGCCGGGTTTAAGTAGAGACCAAATGTTTTTTAGGATTTGTTGCTGTAAAACGACTAATTTATCTATGTCTGTTGCTTTACGTAACCACTTAATATCTGGGTGGCGACGAATGACACCAGTGCCAGAGCAGGGTGCATCAAGTAAGATACGATCAAATAAATTGCCATGCCACCAATCTTTCTTTGCAGCATCACCGGTAATGACCTCTGCGTTTAAGTTCAAACGCGCTAAATTTTCACTGACACGAATTAAGCGATCTTCTTCAATATCAATTGCAGTCATGGACGCTATATCAGGCGAAAGCTCCAAAATATGACAGGTTTTTCCACCTGGTGCTGCACAGCAATCCAGCACTATATCGCCTGATTGACAATCAAGTAAACGTGCCGTTTGTTGTGCTGCCGCGTCTTGTATTGAAAGCCAGCCTTGTTCAAAGCCAGGCAGTTTAGTGACATCTGTTGCTTTGGTTAAGGCAATAGCTTGTGATAATGGTTCAACTAAGCTTATAGCGATATCTTCTTCGACTAATTTGTTCTGATATTGCTCACTAGAATGGTGTTGCTGATTCACTCTTAACCACATAGGTGGTCTTTCTTGGTTGGCTGTTAATATCTGCTGCCAGTGTTCAGGGTAACCTTGTTGAAGTTTTTTAATAAACCAACCAGGGTGGTTATATTTTATTGCGTCAGCTAATTCTAACTTATCTTCATTTGACGGAGCTTCTTGTTGACGAACAAAGTTACGTAATACGCCATTAACCAAGGCTTTCATATGGCGATTTTTTAAAGTACTTGTAGCAGCAACCGTTTCACTGACTGAAGCATGATCAGGTATGCGCATATACTTAATTTGATAAACGCCAACCAAGAGTAAAAAATGGAAAACGCGCTGTTTACCCGTTAAGGGTTTTTGCATTAACTGACGAACATCATTTTCTAACTCTGGCAGATAGCGCAATACCCCATAACAAATTTCTTGTAATAGTCCTTTATCTTTACCTTGTAGTTTATCTTGTTGCTTAGGCAACTCATCACTAAGACTACGACCTTGATCGATTACTGCATAACTACATTTAGCCGCTAAGGCACGGATATTTACACTCATATTAGCTAAGCTCTTTAGCATTGTTTATTAAAGAATTAATATTGTTGCCAACAGTAAACCACTCTGCACGACCGTTGAGGATATCTTTTACCGGTAATGCCTTTTTGCCAGGTAACTGAATCACTTCTATGCACAATGTGCCATTTCCTGTCGCGACTACAATACCATTTTTATCTGCCGATATTATGGTACCAGTTGCCAAATCGTGATTTTCAGTGTGAGCGGAGGCCTGCCATACACGTAATCGATGCTGCTTTTTGTCACTTTCAACAAAAGTAAATTGACTCACAGGCCAAGGGTTATAGGCACGAATTTTTCGTTGTAGCTCATGAGCCCCTAGTTCCCAGTTGAGTTCAGCTTCTGCTTTATCTAATTTATGGGCATATGTGGCTAAGCTATTATCTTGTTTGATATTATGTTCATCGGCTTGATAATTTTCTTGTGCCATTAACGTTATGGTTTTCACCAAAGCTTTAGGCCCTAGTTGTGCAAGTTTTTCATATAAGCTGGCACTTGTGTCTGAGGCTTCAATGTTACATTCAGCGGTTAAAATCATATCGCCAGTATCTAAACCTTTATCCATTTGCATAATGGTTACGCCAGTCTTAGCATCGCCAGCTTCTAAAGAACGTTGAATCGGTGCAGCACCACGCCATTTAGGCAATAAGGAACCATGAACATTAATGCAGCCTAGTTTTGGAGTATTAAGGATCACTTCAGGTAATAACAAACCGTAAGCAACAACGACCATAATGTCAGCATTATATAGTGCTAATTGTTGCTGATCTTCAGCCTCCTTAAAATTTACAGGCTGCTCAACAGTAATGCCGTGATCTAAAGCGAGTAATTTTGTTGCGCAAGCGGTAAGCTTTTTACCGCGACCCGCGGGTTTGTCAGGCGGGCAATAAACAGCAACAACATTATGTTCAGAGTTAATGAGCGCGGCTAAATGCTGGGCAGCAAAATCAGGCGTGCCAGCGAAAACAATATTTAATGGTGAAGACAAAGGATGAAGTCCTATTTTTAGTAAGTGATTACTTACTTAGTTGTTGGCATTTTCTAAACGAGCTTCTTTTTCAAGCTTTTTCTGTATTCGTTGGCGTTTAAGCGGAGATAAATAGTCAACAAAAAGCACGCCATTTAAATGGTCTAGTTCATGTTGAATGCAAATGCTTTGCAAGCCTGAAGCATCTATACTAAATTCTTTTCCATGACGATCGAGTGCTTTAACAGTGCAAGTCTCATGACGGTCAACTTTAGCGTAAGTTCCAGGTACCGATAAGCAACCTTCTTCATTAATAGCTGTATTATCACTTTTAGCAATAATTTCTGGGTTGATTAGCACAACAGGTTGGTCGCTTTCTTCAGATGTATCCATAACTACAATGCGTTGATGGATGTTCACTTGAGTTGCAGCCAAACCAACACCTTTTTCAGCATACATAGTCGCTATCATGTCGTCTATAATGGCGGTTATGCTGCTATCAACTTCAGCAACAGCTTTTGCTTTTGTTCTTAAGCGTGGATCAGGAAAACGTAAAACAGTTAAAATAGTCATAATTTATTAAAGGCTTATTAAAAGTTTGATAAAGAATTAGCGATAATTCATTCAGAGTGTTATGTTTTAATTATATACTCAAGTAACATTAACTGAAACCTGCATTTTGAAGTCGCTTGATATAACTAAATTTTTATTGTGCTTTACCTCAAAAGTATAAAAAAGGAACGAGCTTTATGCTTAAAAAAATAATACTTTCGCTATCTTTACTTTCCTGTTCTCTGCTTGTATTGGCTGATCAGTTAAAAATAAATGGTGATGCGCCGAAAACATACATTGTTGAAAAGGGAGATACCTTATGGGATATCTCTGCAGTTTTTTTGCAACAACCTTGGTTATGGCCACGGTTATGGCGTCTAAATCCTGAAATCAATAACCCACATTTAATTTATCCTGGTGATGTGCTCAAGTTAGTTTTAGATGAGCAAGGTGAACCCATGTTAGTTGTGGTAGAAGATGAACCTATTGAGGAAGTTAAAGAAGTCGCAAAAGTAAAACCAAGTTACAAATGGTCTCCTAGCATTCGTAAAGAAATAAAAGATGACTCAGCTATACCTTTATTACCTCTAGAAGTTATTGCCCCGTATTTGCAATACGATCATTTCTTTACCGAAGAGCAACTAGCTGGTTTGCCACACGTTATCGGTAGTGATGAAGGTTATCGCATGACTATCGATGGCTTTAAAGTTTATGTTAATAGTGATTTAGACCTAGCAAGAACTTATGCAATTTATGATAAAGGTGAAGAGTTATTTGATCCGGAAACAGAAGAGTCTATCGGCTTTTATATGATTTTAACGGGTACAGCACAAGCTTTACGCACAGGTAATATGGCAAACAATGAGCCTGCTACTTTGAAAGTGACGTCAGCTAAGCGCGAAATTCATTCAGGAAACTTTATTGTGCCTGTACATGAAGGACAACTATTACCATCAGTATTTTCAATGCGAGCAGCTGATACTTCTCTGCGTGGTTCAATAATAAAAGCAGCCAGTGATAATCGTGAATTTGGTAAATTTGAAGTTGTTATGATTAACCGTGGCAGTGAACATCAAGTTACTGCAGGCGATGTTATGGCAATAAAGCGTACTAGTCCTGCTGTAGTAGAGACTAGAGAAGGCCCTGTTTATTCTATTGAGTCATCTCGCTGGGATAAAATGTTAAGTGCTGAAGGTGATTATAAAATGCCTGAAGAAAACTTAGGGGAAATTATCGTTTTTAAAGTTTATCAACAAGCGAGTATGGCTCTAATTTTAAATACGCAAAAACCTGCCAGACTTCAAGATTTAATAACTTCACCAGAATAAATTTATAAGAGCTTAATTAACTTGTTTCAAGGAGGAGGCAAGTGCATATCAATAATCACAGTCAAAAGGACAGTAAACATTACTGGTTAGCTTTAAAGTTTGTACCTAGGCTTGCTGTTCATAAAAAATTAGCGCTGGTTAGTCGTTATGGCTTATCAGCGCTGTTTTCTACAAAAGAAAAAACTTCAAAACTAACCTCGGCCAATGGCTTAACGCCTCAGCAGCTTAGTGCTTTTTACTCCCCAGACTGGCAGCGTATTTCTGCTATTTTACTTGCGACAAGGCAATGTCATAGCGACATCATTGTTTACGATGACCCACTCTATCCTCAGCTATTAAAACAAATTTATGACCCACCCTTATTACTCTTTGTACAAGGCAATGCGCAGTTATTAAATGCTAAGCAACTTGCTATCGTTGGTAGTCGCTTTGCTAGCCCTAAAGGTAGAGAAATTGCCTCTGATTTAGCAAAACAATTAGTAACACAGCAGTTTGTAATTACAAGTGGCTTGGCATTAGGGATAGATGCCGCAGCCCATAAAGGTGCGTTAAGCACTCCTGCTGCGACAATCGCTGTTGTAGCTACTGGGTTAGATAAGGTTTATCCTGCGCGTCATCGAGATTTAGCGGCAAGTATTATTACTAATGATGGTGCGATCATAAGTGAGTTCTTACCAGGAACAGCACCGAGAGCAGGGCACTTTCCAAAAAGAAATAGGATAATCAGTGGCTTGAGCTATGGTGTTTTAGTAGTGGAAGCAGCATTGAGAAGTGGTTCATTAATTACGGCTCGTTGTGCTTTAGAGCAGAATAGAGAGGTGTTTGCAGTACCTAGCTCTATTGAAAACCCACAGGCCAAGGGGTGTCACTTGTTAATTAAACAAGGCGCTAAACTTGTTGAGCAAGTTGCCGATATAATAGATGAGCTCGCCTTAGTCGTTAAACCTAGTCTACACTTAAAAGATGAAGAGGAGGATAAACGACAATCAAATCAGTATCAGTTAAAAGAAACGGTTATAAAAAGTCAGTTAAAAGACTTGTGTAAAGATGGTTTGTTGGCTAGTGTGGGATTTGAAATTACTCCTGTTGATAAAGTAGTTTCTCGAAGTAAGCTTCCCATAGAGGAAGTATTAACTCGGCTAACAATGCTTGAACTCAATGGTTTGGTATCTGCGGTACCAGGTGGCTATATAAGAGTGTAATAAAGCATTCTCTTGAATAAAAAGGGGCTAAATATGTTTGATATTCTGATGTATCTTTTTGAAACTTATATTCAAAGTGAAGCCGATACCATGGTGGATCATGAACTCTTAACAGATGAATTAACTCGTGCTGGTTTTCACCAAGATGAAATCTACAAAGCACTTAATTGGTTAGAAAAACTTAGCGCTCTACAGGACACGGATGCATACCCATATCTTACCCGTGTTGCTAGTAAGTCTGTGCGTATATACACAGATGAAGAAATGCAGTTGCTTGACACTGCAAGCAGAGGTTTCCTGTTATTTCTTGAGCAGGTAAATGTACTTGATTTTACTACTCGCGAAATGGTTATCGATAGAGTGATGGAATTAGATACTCAGTATTTCTCTATGGATGATCTAAAATGGGTAATACTAATGGTCTTGTTCAATGTACCAGGTCAGGAAACTGCCTATTCTCAAATGGAAGATTTAATCTTTGAAGAGCCCGAGGGGCCACTTCATTAATTTATCTTAAACCGTATTTCTATACAGTATGCTCAACATATTGTTTGGTTGAGTTTTATGACATAATAGCTGTATTACTATTTTACAGCTAAACTCATATCATGTCTGAATCCGATAAACCTTTATTTACTCACCACGAGCACGCATTAGAAAAAGAGTATCAAGTGTGTCCTGAGTGTGGTTCAGAGGTCACTATTAAACATGGTAAATCAGGAGCATTTTTAGGCTGTGTCAATTACCCTAATTGTCAATATACACGTCCTGTTGTAGAACATGAACGTGTCGATGACAAAATACTACCAGGTAGTGAATGTCCACTGTGTTCTCATGAACTAGCTGTTAAACAAGGTCGTTATGGTATGTTCATCGGCTGTAGTAACTTTCCTCAGTGCCATCATATTGTACATGAACCTCAAGAAACTTTAGTTGAAGTAGCCTGTCCAAACTGTAAGGGAGGTTCATTACAGGAAAAAACTAGTCGCTTTGGCAAGAAGTTTTACTCTTGTGATGGTTACCCTAAATGTAAGTTTGTAGTAAACCATGAGCCTGTACCGGGTAAATGCGAAAAATGCCAGTACCCTTTATTACTAAAAAGAAACATGGCGGCAGGTATGAAATACCAATGTGCAGATAAAAAATGCTCTCACATGCAAAAGCAGAATTAAATTTTACAGCATAAAAAAAGACGCTATATTCAGCGTCTTTTTTTATTATTACTGTTAATGTATTTTAGTTTTGTTTATCTAAATACTTCTGTGCGAAATCAACAAGATCTGGGAAGGCAGTAGGGCAGAGTATGTTTGCTAAGCTTTGTAGGTGCTTGGCTAGTGCCAGCTCACTACTACCACTGACGTTGATATGCCCCATTTTACGGCACACACGTTTACCTTTATTGTACCAATGAACCGAAGTACTTGGTATTTCAAGAACCTCATTTGGTACCGTGTCTTCACCAATGATATTTATCATTGCTGTTGGGCGAATAAGGGTTGTGCTACCCAGAGGTAAGTCACAGATAGCTCTTAAATGATTTTCAAACTGACATGTGTCAGCACCCTGCTGAGTCCAGTGACCAGAATTATGTACTCTTGGAGCAATCTCATTAACTAACAGCTGCTCTCCTACTTGAAAAAACTCAATCGCCATAACACCAACATAATTGAGCTTATCAGATAATGCTTTAAATACCGTACCAGCTTGATCTTGTAGCTTAGCATTTACTGAAGCTGCAACTGATACACTTAAAATACCATTAGTATGGTGATTTTCAGTTAGTGGATAGACGGCGACATCACCATTAACGCGACGCACACCAATAAGAGAAACTTCGCGATCAAAAGGTATCATCTGTTCAGCAACAATACTTTGCTTAACCGTTGTGTTAGAGGCAGCAAGAAAATCAGCCATATCCAGCCAAATGGCTTCGGCATCACTAGCTACTTTTAACCGCCATTGGCCTTTACCATCATAACCTTCAAGTGCACTTTTAAAGATGATAGGTAAAGATAAGTGCTCAATAGCATTATCAAAATCAACTTTAGAGTTAACGAAGTAATGTTTGGCATTGGCAGCGTCACAAGACTCTAATAATGCTTTCTCTAACCTTCTATCACCACCAATTTTAATCGCTTCGCTGGTTGGAAAAAGTTTTCCGGATTGCTCGCACTCGGCAAGTATGTCATGGGCAATATGTTCAAACTCTGCAGTGATAACATCAGCGTTAGCAATGCCTGTGGCTAAGTCACCACATACATACTCAGGAGCAAGAGGTTGTACAACCTTATTGCTTGATACATCTAGGGCTTTAACGTCCAAGTTTAAAGGAGTACCCGCTAATTCCATCATGCGAGCTAATTGACCTGCGCCAAGTACAAGAACTTTTTTCATGGTGTTATTTATTCTGCCGGATTTGGGTTAGCAAGTATGGTTTCGGTTTGTTGCTTGCGAAACGCTTCGATATTTTCTTGGATTTCAGTATTATGAGTACCAATAATTTGCGCGGCAAGTAAACCAGCATTGGCAGCTCCTGCAGTGCCGATAGCTAGTGTGCCGACAGCTATACCTTTAGGCATTTGTACAATAGATAGTAGTGAATCCTTACCACTTAGCACTTTCGATTGTACTGGCACACCTAAAACAGGCAAAGCAGTGTAAGCTGCAGCCATACCTGGTAAATGTGCGGCACCACCAGCACCAGCAATAATAACTTTAATGCCTCTATCTTTTGCACTTTCTGCGTAGTCGGCAAGTAAGTGAGGAGTACGGTGAGCAGAAACAACTTTGGTTTCGTACTTTACACCTAATGAATCAAGCATTTCTGCTGTATGTTGCATTGTTGGCCAATCTGATTTTGACCCCATGATGATACCGACTGTCATGTGTATATACCCTGTAAAAGAAGAGTTAATTCTTCGAGCACGAAGAAAGTTCATAAATAAAGCTGCAATTATAGCCTTGTTTGCCGCAATACGGAATCGTGAACTCTACTATCAATAAATTAATTGCTCATAAGCTAGATGTTAATGCAGAGTGTTTGATAATATTACCCTGAACTAGGTTTTTTAATTAAGGGTAAATTGTGGGCAAAACGAATGCAGTTGAAGTTTTTAAAAAGGGGGGCATTATTGCTTATCCTACTGAGGCAGTGTTTGGCATTGGTTGTGATCCGGATAATGAAGCCGCTCTTCAGCGTTTGTTGCAAGTTAAACAAAGGCCTGCCGATAAGGGACTTATTTTGTTGGCGGGTCATTTCTCGCAATTATTACCTTATATAGACGAAAGCAAAATATCGCAAGATAAGCTCTCTACAATATTATCTCGATGGCCTGATGGCATATCTCAGTTAGTGCCTAAAAGTGAATTTATCTCTCCTTTGCTTTCAGGGAAATTTAACACTATTGCGGTAAGAATAACTAGCCAAGCCGATGTTGTGGCTTTATGCCAGAAAACCAATAAACCCATTGTGTCGTCAAGTGCTAATTTATCTGGGCAGGAGCCCGCTAAAACATGGCAGACCTTGGCTCCTGAACTTGTTAATGAGCTAGATTATATTATCAAAGGCAATACTTTGGGTTATACCAAGCCCTCTCAGATAATCTACGCACTAACTGGAGAGGTAGTTAGAGATTAAATTGTACTTTTTATGATGTTTATTATTGAATTTTTGATAAATTACCTGTCGATAAATGTTAAGTATTGTGAAACATTGATCTAAATCAATCGGTTGGATTAAAGTAATTACTCAGCTAGTAAAGCTTGCGCTAAATCATGTTTTGTCACTACAGCAAGACTATTATATCCCTAAATTAATTAAGGATATAAATCATGAAAAAAACATTACTCACAATTGCATTATTATCTAGCCTTTCTACAGTTGCTGTAGCAAATCAAGCTGGTGACATCTTAGTTCGTGCTGGCGCTACAATGGTTTCCCCGGATAGTGCAAAATCTGCTGTTTTCTTGGGTGGCAACGATTCGACCATGTCACTTTCTGTTGATGATAATACTCAACTCGGTCTTAATTTAGTTTACTTTTTTGATTCTAATTGGGCTATAGAGCTTTTGGCGGCAACACCATTTACCCATGATGTAACTATTCATGATCCCAATGCGGTATTAGGCGTAGACGGAGTTAAGTTAGCTGAGGTTACCCAGTTACCGCCAACACTAAGTGCTCTATATTATTTTGATACAGGAACTGCATTAAAACCTTATGTGGGTGTTGGTATAAACTATACTCATTTTTTTAAAGAAGAATTCGAATCAGCACCAAAAAGTTTAGGATTGAGTAATTTACAGTTAGATGGTTCATTTGGTTATGCAGTGCAAATCGGAACTGATTATGAAATCGATAAAAATTGGTCAGTAAATGTATCGGCTCGATATATTGATATATCAACAGAAGCAACTTTTGATGTAGCGGGTGACAGTATTGGCAAGGCAACAGTAGATGTAGACCCAATGGTTTATTCAGTAATGCTTGGTTACAAGTTCTGATAAAAGATAAAGGCATAAACCATAATAAAAAGCAGTAATTGATTACTGCTTTTTTGTGTCCTTAAAATAATAATTCGGTTAGGCTACAGATAATATTTTTATAAGGCTTTTTTTATGGACCAGTATCGTGTCTTTGGTAACCCTATTAAACAATCACGCTCACCCTTTATCCATCAATCCTTTGCACAAGCTACAAAACAAGTACTTAACTATGAAATATGTCATGTTGAACTTGATGGTTTTACTGAGGCCGTAAATGATTTAATTGCAGTCGGAGGAAAGGGGGCAAATGTTACAGCACCTTTTAAAGATCAGGCATTGGAAATAGCCGATGTTTTATCAGAACGGGCACGTTTAGCTGGTGCGGTAAATACACTAAGCTTTAAAGGTGGAGTAATCTATGGTGATAACACTGACGGAGAGGGCTTAGTACAAGACTTATTACGTAATCAAGTTAAGCTAGCAAATAGTCGTATCTTACTATTGGGCGCTGGCGGGGCGGCAAAAGGTGTTATATTGCCTTTACTTGCCCAAAATCCCATTAACATTGTGATAGCTAATCGTACAGTGAGTAAAGCAGAAGCACTTATTGACAAATTTAATGATAATAGATTGAAAGCTTGTGGTTTTGATCTAGCTGAAGATGAGAAGTTTGATGTCATAATCAATGCGACCTCAGCCAGTTTAACTGGAGCTTTGCCACCAATATCTCCTTTACTTGTGCATAAATCGGTCGTTTGCTATGACATGGTGTATGGTAAATCGTTAACACCTTTTTTATCTTGGGCACAGAAAAATGGTGCAAGTAAAGTCGTCGATGGTTTAGGAATGTTAGTTGGCCAAGCAGCGGTAAGCTTTTCGATTTGGCGAAAGGTTCAGCCTGAAGTTGAGTCTGTACTTTTAGACTTAAGAGCTGCGTTTTTGAAGGAATAAATATGAATCAAGCAATATTGTTCAATGATGACTTAACCTTTGATAGAAAACATGATGCGTATCGCTTTACTGGTTTGCTTTCAGGGGAAGTTATCACTATCTATTTCCACTCCATACAATTAAAACACCTAGCTGAGATAGATAGGTGTACTAAGTTTGATTTAGAAGAGATCGTCGAACTATGGCTGGAAAAAAATGAATTAGAAGAGAATGTTATTCATATAGATCTACCTTAAGTAGAACATTCATTGAGATAATCATTTTTTAATTCGACATAGTTTACTGCGGACTGCTTAAGGAAAGATATTTCACTTTCTTTTAGCTGTCGCACTTGTTTCATCGGATTACCAACATATAAATAGCCACTTTTTAGAGTTTTGTTCGGCGGTACAACAGTACCTGCGCCAATGAATACATCATCTTCAACAATAGTACCGTCCATAATAATGGCCCCCATACCAACTAAAATACGATTGCCCAAACTACAACCATGCAGCATACATTTATGACCAACGGTGACGTCATCACCAATGATAAGCGGATTTCCTTTCGGATTTAGTTCACTTTTACGAGTAACATGTAACACAGTGCCATCTTGAATATTAGTACGAGCACCAATTGTTATAGTATTCACATCACCTCGAGCGGCAACTAATGGCCAAATACTAGCATCGTTAGCTAAAGTTACATCTCCAACGATTACCGCTGAACCATCGATATAAATATTCGCGCCTAAATTAGGGGCTATTCCTTTATATGAGCGCAAATTACTGCTTGATATACTATTTGTCATAAATTCACCTGTAATACACTTTTTAGAGAAACACTCATTATGTACAAATAAAAATAGCATAAAACAATAAATATGTACTTAAAAATGGGAGTTTACTGAAAAATCAACTGTTGAAATTAATACTATCAATACTCGCTTATTCTACCAAAAAGCTTAAATTGAGCTTGTTGTTAGATCATTCGAGCTATGGCTTGTACGAATTTCCAACACTTGATAGAAAAGTTAAAATATTTAGTAATTAACTATTGACGTGAAGAAAAAAATGTCTAAAATGCGCTTCCAGTTCAAAGGGGCAACCCAAAGAGCTGTTTTGATAAGATAACTACTGTGCAAATAGACATTTTAGCTAACTTAACGTTATAAAAGAATTTATAGAGAGTTTGAAAAAACTTTCAAATAAAATCAAAATAAACGTTGACATCAAAACTTGGAAGCGTACAATGCGCATCCTGCTTCGGGGCAACAGCAACGAATGCACAAGCACTTAACGAATGCGATTGAGTGTTACTTCTCTCCATATGAGATGAAGTTTTCTTTAACAATTAGTTATCATGCAATTTGTGTGGATACTCACATTAACTTGTTTTTACATAGTTTCTTCATCTTTTATAGATGAGAGACAA
>Ga0114909_1000243_pt1 | contig 42084 bp, 41 predicted proteins | sample MalvireepMed_906_FD_87290 | JGI IMG/M metagenome (GOLD analysis project Ga0114909, IMG submission 87290) | Marine viral communities from the Global Malaspina Expedition - Malaspina viral metaG DeepMed_906 | ecosystem: Environmental > Aquatic > Marine > Oceanic | place: Mediterranean Sea...
GAATAAGCCAAATAAATGGTTAGTGAAAAGCAAACGAACTATTTGCTCATCGCTAATTGGCTCCGCTATTTTTTTAGCAACCAGTGCTCATGCAAGTCAACAAAACCTTGATGAGATGCACAAGCAGCTATCTATCATGAATAATATTATTCAATCAGCAATCAAAAGTGAACCAACACATCGAGGATCAAAGATTAGCGCTTTAAGCAGTATTTACTTAAAAGGGCAAGGTGTTGTTTTTACTTTGACTTCTAGGCATACCAGCTCTTTTAGCCGCCATTTCGTAATGCCTACGGCTCCTGAAGCGCCAATTGCCATTGATGGTGACTTTGCTGTCAATGTGCATAATGAGCTAGATGATATTGTAATAGATTTTGAATCTAGTGAAGATGAATATGAACGTGTAATTGAAGTTTTTGAGCAACAAAGAGAGCACTCTCGAGAACTACGAAGCGAGCAACGAGAGTTAGCCTATCAACTTCGCGATATTGCTCGTGAGAGTAAAGATGCACAATACCAGTTACGCCACGTCGAAGAAAAAGAAAAAAAACAGCTGAAAGCTGAATTAGACAAATTAGAATCAAAGCGTGTTTCGGTAGAGAAAAGCAAAGCATTGCTCGATAAAAAAGCTAAAAAAGTGCAACAGCAACGAGTAGAGCAACAAGCAATTAAAGCTAAACAGCGAGCACAGTACTTCGACAAGCTCAGTAACACAGTCGTAGATACATTATGCACATACGGTAATGGTTTAAAGGCGATACCTAAAGATGAACATGTCAGCCTTATTGTTAAAGCTGCAGGTGAAGAAACTAAGAATAGATACCAAGATAGAGTTATTGTTTTTACTAAAAAGGACATTAACGACTGCGCTAACGATAAAATAAATAGCAAAAAATTATTAGCAAAAGCGGCTAAATATCAGTTTTAAACTGTTTTAGTTTAGACGTATTAATTGCCAACGTAATTAGCTGACCTAATAAGGTATATTCGGTCAGCTTTTTTATTGTAGAAGAAAGCTTTCGAAATTTAATCACTTAATTCACCCGCGATTAAAGTTGTCGTTCTGTTCAATTCTTCATTTTGTTGCTTTTGAGCAGGAGCTGAGCCAATACGTCCTACCGCTGGTAATTCAATGGCAAGGTCGAAAATATCTAACTCAAAGTTTAGACCAAGCACATTTAATTCAATACCTTCCTCGTACCCAAGTGTTAATCCTAACATACCAAAAAATGAAGCTTGCACACCGGTACCACTTGTTGACATGCCAAAAGTATTACTGAAGGCTTTATAATCTTTACCTATTGCCGTTGAAGGTAAATCTAAACCTAACTCTGGTGCTTGCGCAGCAATCATTGCAGTAAAAGTATTACTGTTGGGTCCGGGGTAGGCTTGATATTTATCTTTATAAGGGTACTGCTCAACAGCAAGCTTAATTTTATCGATAACTTTATCTGCGTCTTGTTCACGGTAATCAAGGAGGAGTTCAGGTTGATTACCCCACCAGTCTCTATCAGGTAAATTCTCACGAACCACTAATGCGCTATCATGGCGGCGTAACTTCCAACCTATGATTTCGTAACTGGTGTAGTGATCGTCAGTAGATTTTTTAGTGCTAATCCAAGTATGCACTGATACTGCCTGTTTTGCTCCCCGTGTTCTAGCTGAATAAACTTGCACAATACCACTTGCATATTCTTTGGCGTCTGGGGCGAATGTACCTCGAGTAGGTACATTATTTTGTGCACAGCTACTTAGAAAGCCTATAGTGATAATAAAACAAAGCGAAGCGAAAATCTTAATCATGTAAATGTCTCATTTTTATTATTAAAAAGCTTCAGTGGTGCTGAAATCACCCCTGAAGCTTTGTTTGTAAGTTACAGCGTAAAAATATTTTATCAGTGGCCAGCAAGCTTAATGCTGAAGTGCTTCAGCTGCTTTAAGCGTATTAATTTAATGATGCGGTAATCGTTAATTTTTCATCTGTTCTTATTTTATCGCCTTCTTTTATACGTTCACCACCTCGAACAATGACTTCATCTCCAGACCCTAATGCACCTGATACTGATACCCACTGACCAACGCCTTGACCAACAAGCACATTCACCTTTTTAGCTTGATTTTCATCATCAACTTTTAAAACAAACGTTTCTCTTTCTCTAAGTACTAAGGCATCACGAGGTACTAATGTTGCTTCTTTGCTCGTTTGTTTTGGTAAGGAAACCGTAACAGCAGAGCCTGAAATTAAATTCAATCCATCGGCAGCTAGCCTAACATCAAAAGTACGTGAATTTTGATCACCTGCCTGACTCCACGTTCTAACGGGTAATGCGATTAATTTATCCTGCCACTTAACCATGACTTTTGCGTTGGCCTTAATAAACTCAGCTATTACTAAAGGTGCTGAAATTTTTATATCTAAATGGGTTGTATCAACTAATTGTACTAGCGGTCTGCCTTGCGTGATAAGTTCGCCGACATGTGCAAAACGCTGACTAATATTGCCAGTAAATGGAGCTGTAATTTGTGTTTTTTCTATGGCTAGTTCAGTCTGTTTCACCTGCATTTCTAAAGCTACAACTTCATTGTTGGCAATAACTAAGTCTTTAGTTACCCGTTCAAACTCGCTAATTGAGGTATTATTTTTCTGACTTAAAGTCGATAAACGCTTTTTTTGTTTAGTTAAATAGTCAACGTTAGCCTCATACTGTTTTACTTGAGCTTGTTGTCTAGCAAGCTGTAATTTTAGATGACGATTATCAATAGTAGCGAGTAACTGGCCTTGTTCAACTTGCGTGCCCACGTCAACTATCCACAATAATGCGCCCGTTTCCTCTGCTGATATGGGTGAGTTTTGACGACTAATAACATTACCAGGTAACCACATTGTTGGGTTTACCTGTTCTGTTTTTGCTGTTGCTAACGTTACCAAATGGCGTTTGTCTTCCTCTTCAGCATAATAAGCGTGAGCTGTAGTCGTTGTTACTAAGCTCGTCAGAGATGCCGCTAGCAATATGCCTCTCATTGCAAATTTGGTGAATACTTTATTACCAATAATACTTTTTATATTGTCGTTATTACTCATTAATTTATTCATTGTTAAGTCCTTCAACTCAAGCTGAGTGGCTGTTTGACGATAACGTAACAGCATTCTTGTTTAGGTTTATATTTTTTTGCTTTGAAAATAATTGTAAAAAATCTTGTTTGTTTAACCGTAATAAACACGGTAATAAAACAATGGTAAAAATTGTGCTAAAGGCTAAACCACCTACAATAACTGAAGCTAGGCCGCGATAGATAACACTGCCGGCACCAGGCATTAGTAATAATGGCAACATGCCAAAAAAACTGGTAGAAGTACTCATAAAGATAGGACGCAAGCGTAAGCTTAAGGCCTGCTCAACAGCATCGAACCTAGTTAATCCGCTTGTTTGACCAAGCCTGGTTTGATGTACCAATAAAATTGCATTATTAACAACCAGACCAAGTAAAATGATAAAGCCAATCATGGTTAATAAATCAAGGGGTTGGAAAACAACCAAATTCAAAGCTTGTAAAGCTAATACACCGCCCACTGTGGCTAGCGGAATGGTGATCACTACTAACAGGCTATCTTTGATAGATTTAAACAAAGCTGCCATCAGTAAAAATAAAATGACTAATGCAAAAGCGAAATTCTCAGCCATTATACTGATTGCTTTATCTAGTTGGTCAGCACTGCCACCATAAATAATATTACCGTCGCTCGGTAATGCTGCTTTTAACTTAGGCTCAACCTGAGATTTTAAAACGTTAATTGTTTGCTCTAGTGACCAGCCTTTTGGTGGACTTATGTTTAAGCTTATTGTGCGACTACCGTTTAAGCGCGTTAAGTTTGAAGGGCCAACAGTTCGCGTAATATCAACGAGTTCAGATAATTGCGTAATTGAACCATTGCCCGTAACCACAGGTACATCGGCCAAATCATCTGGGTTATCCCAACCTTCAGAGCGTAAAATCATATTCAATCGCTTACTGCCGTTGAAATATTCACCGACATATAGGCCGTCACCCATAGTGCGTACTACTCGGCCAAGGTCACGTCGATTCCAACCTTGCTCTAAAATATTACGATCATTTGGACTTAAACGAAGCTCAGGCTCAGCGTTTTCAGTACCGGGGCGTGCTTGAACTCGTGCATCAGGGATTGCAGCCTTAACCCAATCAATACCTTGTCGTGCAGCATCTTGCAAAGCTTTAGTATCTTTGGACTGTAAGTTCATGCGTACTTGTCGACCGCCACCAAAGCCACCAAATAAGTTGCCCTGAAAAGCAAAGGCTTGAGTATCTGGTAAATCGACTAAAACCTCTTTTCTAACGATTTCAAGTAGCTCTTCCACTTTGGATTGATCTTTTGCTCGAATGCCAATATTACCGCCAAATGGACCACTGAACAGATAATAGTTTTTTAGTGCTGGCTCTTTAGTGCCATCCATATAAGGTTTCAAGCGCTCTACAATAGGTTGTACTACTTCACGTTCGATTGTTTGAACATTTGCCCCCGGCGGGAATTGTAAATTACCATCAACTGCGTCGCGTTTAACGGGCGGTAAATAATCAAGTGTTGGTAAAGCAATATAGGTAATAAATAGTGGCAGCATTAATAACGTGCCTGCGACAGCAATACGTTTTCTACCCGTATTGGTTAGCTTCATTACTTTGGCAGTTAAGCTTTGCCAAAGCTTGGCATTAGGGTCTTCAATTTTTTGCTGCTTCAGTAAGTACTTGGCAAGTACTGGTAATAAAACTACCGCAACGATAAGGGACACAGATACCGCGATAGCAATGGTTAGTGCTAAATCACCAAATAATTGCCCTTCAATGTCTTTAAGAAAAAATACCGGTAAAAATATTGCCACTGTGGTGGCTGTTGATGCTAATAGTGCTCCCCATACCTGCTGCGCGCCTTGCTCAGCACTGTCGTGGTTATTTAAACCCTTATCTCGCATTCTTAAAATGTTTTCTAATACCACAATTGCAGCGTCTAAAACCATGCCGACAGCAAATGCTAGACCTGCTAATGAGATAATATTGAGTGAACGCCCTGTGATCTCAAGAACAATAAAGGTAGTTAGTAAACTGATAGGGATGGCTGTCGCAATGATTAATGTGGCGCGCATGCGTCGAATAAAGAACCATAAAATCGCCAAGGACAAAACAACACCAGCAAATAAATTACTGGTCACCAAATTAATGGCTCGATAAATAAATACCGATGCGTCAAATGACTGCACCATCACTAACTGTTTTTCAGCAAGCAATTCACTATTTAATAGCTCAACTTCGGTTTTAACGCGCTTGAGTGTTTCTAGCACGTTAGCGCCGTTAGCTCTGTCAATACGTAAAGAAAAGGCAGGGTTACCATTTTGCACGGCAACATTTTGTTTATCAGGGCGAGCAATTTCTACTTTCGCAATATCGGCAAGGCGAATGTTGCTGCCATTACGAGACTCTAAAATTAAATTTTCAAGTTCGTCAATCTTGTATTTACCGTTGAATCTTAAGGTATATTGGCGACGACCAACATCAATATAACCACCTGAAACATCATTGCTAGCAGAAACAAGTGAGATTAATTCTGGTATTTGAATACCATATTCAGCAGCTTTAATGGGGTCAAAGCGAATTTGCAATTCTTCTCTATTTTCTTGAGTGAACGTTTGTACACTTGCTACGCCAGTTACCGCTTCTAACCGAGGACGAATTGTGTCATTGGTAAAGTCGATATATTCATCTATTGATTTCTCGTTGCCGGGTAGCGCCTGCAAGAAGAAAAAAGTTAATGCAGGGTTTGCTCCGCCAAAGCCACCGAGCATAATACGTGGCGGTCTGGCATCTTGCGGTAAACTTTGTACTCGCGTCATTCTACTGATCACTTCAATCAGTGTTTGCTCCATGTTTGTGCCAACATTAAACTCTAAATTAATGTATGAGCTACCTCTGTTAGCAAAAGCATTCATTGACGTTAGGCCGGGTATACCTCTTAATACTTGTTCTTGAGGTTCAATAAGTTCAGACTCTACTTCCAATGGGGAAGCCGCACGCCAAAGCGTTTGCACAGCAATGCGAGGACGCTCAATATCCGGAAATAATTGCACTGGCAATTTAAATAAACTGATCATGCCAACCAATAGTATTAAAGCTACGCCAACAGCTACTGCTGCTGGACTGGTTAAAGCATTTGACGTTAATTTCATGAAACTCCCCGTTTCTACATTGTAATAATGATGTTGATTGCTAAGTTATCAATGCACATTAGAGCGCTGTATAAGATGATAAATTCACCAAAATAATATTCAGCCAGCACTACATTTATTAACTAAAAGTAACAGGGAATAACGCTAGGTAAAGGCGGTACACGTTAAGTGGAGATTTAAATACGACAAAGTGCGTAGATGAAATTCCTTGTAATACGCAGACACACATTGAAATAATTTCAATAATGTTGAGTTGTAATGCTAATGCGATGAACCGTGGAGGTATAAAATACTGAGGGATACTTGCTTTTACAAAGGTAAAAGCCATGGGTTGCACTGCACCATACCCATTAAGCGAAATTTACTTGTTTATATTCTTTGTGGCGGCTTGTTTATTGGACTAAATGTACTAGCATTAGCACTAAATCAAAAGTTAACATGGATGTGTATCATGACAGAAGAGCAAAATAAGCGCCTAGAACAATTAACCTCTTTATTAATTGATAGATGCATTAGTGAGCCCGAATATATTGAGTACCAAAAATTAAGTGAAATTGTCTTACTTGATATGAAAAATATACCTGCTCGTAAAAAGGTGTCAGATAATTATTAACTATGTTTTTTAAGAACAATGAATAACCTTAGTTTAGATATTAAAAACTAAGTAAAATTTTAATCGCTAAAATTAGCAAATTTTGAGCGCAAAAAAAGACTTCCGAAAAAGTCTTTTTTTATGACTTGAGATAAATTATCCCGGTTTAGTAATACGGGGATAAAGTTTTTGATTATCTCTTGTTTGCCCTGATAATAAAGGACTGAGAGAAAGGTGGTTTAAAAATGATTCAAGGTTAAATGTTAATGATATTATTTCTTTTGAACAAACAGTGGTAAATAAACACCAGCTAATTAATCACCTCAAACAACATGATGTCGCTAGACCTTTAACCTCAATATCAATTGTTGCGCATGAATTTACCGATACTCAAACAGTTGTAGGGTTAACCGATTATATTAAAGGTCAATTACCAGACTTAAATATTATCTGGTCAGTGAAGTCAGCCACATCACAAGCTGTTCAAGAGGAACAAATAACAGTTGGTTAGCTCCGCTGCACATTTTTGCCAACAATTATTTGTCTCTTAGTGAGGTGTTATTACTTTTGTTGGGTACTAAGTAGCTACCTATAACAATAAGTGTAATTTTTACTTATAACAAATTTCAGATATAAAAAAACCGCAATTAAGCGGTTTCTTCATCATAAACAATAGTTTGCTTATCGCCAAATCAAAAAGTTACTAGGTATAACGAATTGACTAAAAAGGTCTTTTTTTGGTGGAGCGGGGGAGCGTTGAATTATGTTTTTAACTTATTTGTAAACAAGGGGTTGCCTGTTCCTTGTGTTGTGTTTTTATTGTTTTACCCTCTTATTTGCCCACATTGTAGTTATTAGCTTTAAGTTTTATAGCCAAATCTTTAGCATATTTAAATATGTTATCTTTACAAACTGAATAGTAGAATTCCCTAGTTACCGAAGAGTTATCTTGTTTTTTTGCTAATGCGTAACCAGAAACTAAACCTTCTGTGAAAAACATTTGTTGGTCAAATTGGACATCCGTTTCAGCAATCCCCTTTAGAGCTAAATAGGCATCATGAAATATAATACTATTTTCATTTAGTTCTAATGCACTAGATAAAAAAGCACATTTAGCAAATGTTTTTGCATGCCTTTGCTCTTCAGAATTAACGTTAAATGAAATGATAATAACAAATAAGACTAATATAAATTTCATGGCATTTCTTCTCTGTTTGTTTATAGTAATATTAAATACTAGCTTATCATTTAAAAGGGATTTATTTATGAAGTACATACTTTTCTGTTTCGGGCTGACCTTAATGGCTCTTGCAAATATTGTTTACGCTGATGATATTTTTAGTAATCAACAAGCTACAAGCCTTAGTTGTGGGATTAAACCTATTCCACAAACGGGTTGCAGAATTGGTCAATGCGTTAACGGTAAGTGGCAACAAGTGTGTTCTAAAACATCAGGTACATATAACAATAATAGCTTATTCGGCAATCAGCAGGCAACAAGCCTTAGTTGTGGGATTAAACCTATTCCACAAACGGGTTGCAGAATTGGTCAATGCGTTAACGGTAAGTGGCAACAAGTGTGTTCTAAAACATCAAACACGTACAATAATAATTCAACCTACGGCAATCAACAGGCAACTAGTTTGAGCTGTGGTTTAAAACCTTTACCTAAATCTGGTTGTAGAATAGGCAGTTGCATTAATGGGCGTTGGGAACAAGTATGTTCCAATTAAAGGAAGCTATAGTTGAAAACCAAACTTTTCAGCCATCAAGTTTGTCATTTTATATTCTAAAGCTAGTAAATCAATCTTCTTGGCTACGTAGGTATGTTGTCGCATCCATTTAGGTTTGTATAACCACTTTACTGAGTCTAATGCTGAAAGCTCTAACTTAGGCCATAGTTTATGTTTTTCTTTATCTAAACGTCTTGTAGCTTGATCTAAGGCTGATTCATTGCGGCTTTTGTGAACTAAGCCATGACAAGACCTGCATTTAAATATAGTGCCGCCATACAGCACACAAGCTCGTTTATTACACTCAGGACATTTGAACCAGTGACGAACACCACCAAAATTGCACTTAGTGATTTCTAGTTCAACTTCATAATTCAGGTCTTGCCAGTCACCGCCATTGGTTCGAGATCTATATTTCAGTTTTATGCTCGATTTCTCGGTAGGGAACTGAACCCGCGTCCAAACGAGGAACTGAACCGAGCCAATTTCTTGCCCATTCCTTTTCCATGACAAGTTTTGAGGAGTTTTGTTATCTAACCAACCACGTTGATTGAGTGTTCTAATATCAAGATCTAGATAATCACTAGTATATGACCTAGTTGAATAATGAAAATGTCTACCTGAACCTTTACCACCCATGTTTTTTTACCCAAAATCATTAGGCTAACTTAGCCTTTAATTATTGTTTTAGCGTTTAAATAGCCTAAATCGTAAACACATCATCTTCACCCGTTTCTCTACGTGCTGTAATAACACCCACTTGTTTAATAGGAGCACAAACAAAAGGCATCAGTTTAGTTAAAAAGTTTAACCTTTGAACTGGGTCTTTAATTTCAGCGAGTGTGCTTGGTATGTTGGTTAATTCATCTTGAATGGCTTTATTGACTAAATGCCTAATGTCGCCAGCCATATATTTACTGGTAGGTGTTTTGTTAGCTGCTGTCATATTAAAACCTTTGTCGTAATGATAAGTTTACAGTATATCATTTTTATCTTGTACGAAAAACAGGCTTAACTTACTGTTTTTCAAAGTGCTTATTAAGAGGGAGTTGTTCTAAGTTAGATTTGATTTAGCTTATCTATACAGTGTTACTTATACCAATAAACAGCAGTATCAGAGTTGGTGATTTATTTGTCTGCCTTGCTAATTCAATTCTATTAATAATGGTTGCTTGATACGCGAAATTAGGTAGGAAAGTATTTGTTAAATAAATGTAAGTAATACAGCTAATTACGAACGGAAGAGTGTCAGGCTATTTTACATTTATTAATTTAACTATTCTTAATTTTTACTATGACACTGAAATAATAGACTTTATTAAGAGTGGTGTATTTATTGCTTTACTAGCAACAACTCTAATAATAATACTTTCTATTTCATGGAATGTATTAAAAAGGAAAAATACGATGAATATAAAAATGTTAAAAGCGGCTTTGGCTGGTTTGGTTTTATCTATTAGTGGTTTTGCTAATGCTGGGCTAATTATCAATATCAATGACAATGGCGGGTTTGCAGAGTTTAGCCTTAGCGGTTCGGATGTTTTAACATCGTCTGGTCTTATGTATAACGGGTTTTGGATAAGTGCAGGAGCTATTCCAAATATCTGGGCAACTCCTGGAGATAACGCTTTCCAAATAACTAGCGGTTTTGGAAGCCATACATTTGGTGGTAATAATGTTGCCATTAATGACTTATGGCGAGGACATAATTCCGGTATAAATTCTTATGCACTAGGTTTAAGGGGAGGAAGTCCTAATACTCAACTTGCAGGAACCTCTATATCTATCAGTGGTGTTTTTCTAACCAATATGGCATTTTCTAACTTTAATACAGGCTTTTACACAACATCACTTCTTGGTCCTCATGGTAGTAAAGCAACTCTAAGAGATGGAATCACGTTAAATATTGGAAACCAAATTCAAGTACCTGAGCCTTCTACCCTTGCCATCTTCGCATTAGGTATTATGGGTTTAGTATCACGTAGATTCAAAAAAAAATCGTAATATAGAATCTTTCTTCATTCTAAAAAAACATCAATTGTAGTGGTTGGTGTTTTTTTGTTTAATTTCATTAAGTATTTCTTCAATATCCTTTTGTACTACTTCTGGGTTTTTGAGGTAGGGCATGATTACAGTACCACCATAGGCATATAAATTAAGTGTTCCATAACCTTTCCCAAATACTGAGCAAATTCTACCTAATGGCGTTTTAACCAATTCTATGTTTTCCAATGTTTCAATCTTTAGCTTATCACTCTTTCTGGTCAATAAACCACTTCTAACAGTAACGTCATCTCTAGTTAGGTAAGCCCTTATTGTGAAGGGCTCTAACAGTACATGACCGTTCTTTAATATTAAAAGTATAGGCAATAACAGAATACTAAATAGGGTATCCTGTCCTGCGGGTTCAGCTATTATTTTAGCTCCCAATTCATAAACTAAAAATATACTTCCCAACTTAAAAAGTATTTCAAAGCCAGCTTCGATTGCCCTAGGTAACATACAAGTATCAATTTTATATTGGTTATTTGTCATCTTTTATCCTTGTTATTTAAAATTTTTAATCGACTAGAACCCGTATCTTTTGTTTGGTCTGGTCGGTTGCCTTTGCTGCGAGTTTTAGCAAGGTATGAACCATGCTTAATCGCTTCTATGAGCTTTTCTTCGTTGTTGATATAGTGATGGTTAGCAAAGTGAAATGCTATACCGCCCATATCCATCCATATTTTTTTTACTTGGTTATGCACATTTTCAGGGTATCTGATAATGTCACCGTCCATCATAAATACAAAGTGATAATGTACCCCCTTAGATTTGGATTCTTCACGCACCCACACATAGCCAAACTTAGTATTGCCATAGCGATGTATTAAACGTTTCCTCAATCGCTTTAGCAGGGTGGTTATACGCTTGTTATCCGGCGTAAATGATCCTTGATGCAAGTCGAACCGCATAAACAAAACTCGTTTGTATATCGACTGCATCGCCAGTGTTTGAGTTACCAATGTGTTGAGTATTTGCGTATAGCAACCTGATTTCCTGGAGTTGATAACAAATTTGTAATCACCAAATTGATAATGCTCCTTTGTGGTAATTGTTTTAAAGCTTCTCTTAACTTTATTAGGTGGCTCCTTTCTTTCATTAGCTAATATTAAAAACCGCTTTTTATCGGGCAATTGTTCATTTGAACTTTCGCCCGTTAATAACCGCTGGCGTGAATTGTTGGGTGTCAAAACCTCGGTGTTAAAACCATGTTCTGAGGTGTCAAAACCATGTAAAAAAGAGTGTTCGCCTAAACGAACTTTTTTAGCTAAACTCATAGTGTGTTACCAAGCATTACCGCTGTGGCTAGCGGTTTGCTTTTTCTTCAAGTTTATCTTCTACCCAAGATTCAAATTGCTTAAGGTTGAATACGTGGTTTGTATCTATGCTATTGCTAATATCATATAACGCCCATAGGTAAGATTGCTTTCGCCAACCCTCGCCAGCATAGATAAAAATCACCTCGTCTTTCATTCTATTTATTTTGGTAATATAGCCCTCTGCTTGATTGCTACTTTTACTTTCTGCAAAAGCAGTTTTCACTTTTAAAGGATAAAATGTCAGGCCATTAATGATTAAATGACAACAGTCTTTGTCTTTAATTAAACGGGAATAATAAGTTTCATTGCTCTGGTCTGAACCGATGTTATTTTTTTCTAAAATGGCTATTACAGAGTTAACCATCAATTGATGGTTTTTAGATTGCTTATCCATTATTTAGCACTCCATTCGCCAGAGATTAACTGTTCAATTTCAGAGTTACGCCAGAACCAACGTCCTCCTATTTTTATGGGCATTGGTGCAATTCCTTTTCTGCCCCAGCGTAATAATGTTATACGATGCACATTGGCTCTTTCTTCTGCTTCTTGAGCTTGGAGGAAGTAATCTAATGAAGTGTTACTAGTAGAAATGTTCATTTTGTATACCTTAGTTAGTCATGATTAAATTTCATTGTCTAAGGTATACAACTATCAACATTTTCTCATTTGGGGGGCTTTAAGGGGGGCTTTTTATTTAAGCCAGCCCTTAATATATGTAGGGTACAGAGGTGAAAGCCAGAGTTTATTTTTTTGAATAAAGTCAAAAATATACTCAACTTGTGTTTTTGTTAAGCCATCGTATGGCTTTAAGTTCTTTATATGGGTTAATTTTTTTTGCTTTGAAAGTTCAACTATTTTTGGAACAGTATCCTTTTTAAATTTACTTAGTTGTTCATTTTTGTTGGTAATATGTGAATGCTGATAAGTTGCTTCTTGTTGGCATTCAATCATAAATTGCATTATTTGTGATAGTTCATCAACTTTAATACTGCTGTTATCTTTCATTAAAAGAGTAGGTTCATGGTGACTCTCGAAGTAACTATGAACCCATTCAGGTAATAGCCTTTTTATATCGTCTAAATCGATGTTTTTTATCATCCAATCTAAAATATTCTTAACTTTGTAAAGCCTTAAAACACATTGCACACCTTTAGGATAAAAGTTAAGCGAAGATTCAATTGTTGCAAAGCTTTTGTGGTCTGAACGTGCACTTTGATGTAGAACTAAGAATAAAGGGTGATAATGTTTTTCGTAATTATATGTATCCTCAGCAGACATTTGAACCATTAGACTATCAGCATCTAAAGGATCTACGCTTACGATTTTCTCATAAGATAAATAACCTGATAATAAGTACGTAAATTGCTTAATTGAAAGGGTTTGTTCTATATATTTTTCTTTTTTTAACATAAGTCACCAATAAACCTACCAAATAATAAGTAACTGAATCAGGCGGCTTGGTTAACCGCTTTTCGGTAGCGAACCTAGACTCAATTAAACCGTTAATTTGTTTTACTTTGCTTTAACTCTGCAACATTAGTATTGCTAAGTTGTTTGCTCCACCATTGCATTAAAGTTTTTCTAAGCTCTAAAAGCTCACCTCGGTTGTAAGCCTGTGTAACAGCATTACCTACAACATGATCAAGACAGCGTTCAATTACATCATCTCTGAATAAAGCCTTACCAGTGTCGTCTATAGCTTCATGTGCAAGTGTTGAAAAGCTAGAACGCCAGCCATGTGCACAATGTGTATCTAACTTGAGTCTAACTTTATAAACCTTAGTTAATGCCTCTACAGTTATATGACCACTCTTTGAGTTACTAGGAAATAAATAATCACTTTGCTGCCAGCGTAAAGAATTACGCCACTGAATTAATAATTCGGTGGTTTCGTCTGATAGGGGAATGTTGAGGTAATCGCCATATTTATCTGCATCTGATAGCTTTATACGCCCCTTAATGCGAGGTATACACCATAATTGATTAGTTAGGTCGAACTCATCCCATTTTGCTTTTATTACGGATTGAGAGCGTAAGACAGTTTGGGCTTGTAATAGTGAGGCAACACGAATAGTTGGGGTTATGTTAATTGTATTGATGCCTGCAATTATATTCTGCAATATAGGTAGTGACGTTACAGCAGGCAATTTTTTTGCTGAGTATTTAGTTACCGCACCAATAGATTTTCTTGGCGTAGGGTTAACATCAATTTTATTTGCTGTTACCGCATCTTCAAGGATCATATTAAGCAAGGAGCGTACTTTTTTATATGTGGCGGGTTTACTTGCTACGTTTTCTAAAACATTGCCTATATGCTGGCGTGAGATCCTATCAAGTGGCAATTCACCAATAGCAGGAGAGATATGAATTCTAAATTTTGCTGACATATCCGCATAATGTTTATCGCTCCACTGTGTTGCCGTAGATATTCTTTTTACCCACAATAAAAAATAGTCATTTAACGTCAAAGATTGTTTTTCGGTGCTTTGGCTTTTAGCTATGTGTTTTTCTTTGGTAGGATCAATGCCTTGCTTTACAAGGGCTTTGGCTTTCTCTGCATCATCAATAGCTTTGTTTAATGCTTTAGTTAATGTGATATCGGTTCTAGCGGTAAGTTTATCTAAGGTTAAAGTACGTTCTTTATTTTTACCCGCTTCTTTAATTCTGTAGCGTAACTGAAATACGGCACTAGATTTACTGATATTAAGCCTTATACCATCGCCAACACTAAGCTTAACGGGCTTGCCAAGCGTTTTAGCTTGCTGCTTTGCTTCCTTTATTGCTTCGATAGTAATAACCATATACAGTCCTTAAATATTTTTACCCACACTAGATAAACGTGATTTGTGCTTTTACCCACACGTTTACCCGCAGTTGAGTTGGTCTATTATTGTACAGTGTTGTTTGGAGTTGTATAGGGGGAAAGTTAAAATGTGTTATTTATCAGTGCATATATTGAATTTCAGGTATAAAAAAAGACGCCATTGTGACGTCTTGTTTTAAGTGAGTGGTGGAGCGGGGGGGAATCGAACCCCCGTCCAAAAAACCTACATCCTCGGTACTACATGCTTAGTCGATTATTTATTTAACCAATTAGACGCCAGTCGACAGGCTTCGTCATGGTGAGCTTGATACTATTTCGCGGTTCAGCCTCAAGCGTGCTTCCCTCGCTAACCTATTTGGGGTGACCATCAATCCTCTAACCAATAGGTGAGATTTCAAGGTGATGGCTAGCCTAAGCGGCTAGTGCGAACGTTTCGTCGTTAGCAATTATAGTTTTGCGGCTTTTTACCAGGCCAACCGCCCCTGGGCATGCACCTTGGGTTTCGTGAATCTTGTCGAATCCTAGATCCGCCCCAAAGTTTTACACTTATATTATAGGCTAAATAAGCCTATAAAGCGCAGTATACAACGCTTCACTTGAATAGACAACGTGGTATTTTTTAACCAGTTAGCGATCCAAGTTTTTGTTTTTCATTAAACGACCTTTATCAACAGCCCACTCTCTGTCTTTGATATCAGAACGTTTATCGTGATCTTTCTTACCTTTACCTAGGTAGAACTCAAGTTTTACCCAGCATTGCTTCCAATACATTGCGGTTGCAATCATAGAGTAACCATCACGTTCAACAGCACCAATAAGCTTATCTAGCTCTCTTCGGTTAAGTAATAACTTTCTATCACGGTTTGGATCGCATACTACATGACTAGAGGCTGCATTAAGGGGCATTATTTCAGCTCCTAATAAATAAGCTTCACGGTCTTTTATATGCACATAACAGTCAGAAATGTTAACTTTACCACTTCTAATGCTTTTAATTTCCCAACCTTGCAAGCTCATACCACCTTCAAATTTATCGGTTAGGGCATAGTTGTGCCTAGCCTTTTTATTTAAAGCGATAGTATTGCTGTTAGATTTGTTTTTAGATTTTTTCTTTGCCATTTCTCATTCCATCTTTCCTTGCTATACAGATAGCAAGCGCCATGATTATACCGACATACAGTTATATTTACATGGCAATTTGATGTTTTTTAGAAAAATGATGAGATTAATGCGCTTGTTAATGGCTTTTGTTATGATAGCGTCAATATTTTGCGGTCAGTATAAGACAAACAGGTGGAGAAAGAATGCCAACCATAAGTCGTAGTGCTTTAGTTATGCACAGCGTTGATCAAATGTACTTGTTAATTAACGATATTGTTGCTTACCCTACTTTTTTACCTGACTGTAACGATAGTAAGGTTATTGAGCAAGATAAAGAAACGGTTACTGCTGCATTGTTAGTTTCAAAAGGTGGGCTGAGTAAATGGTTTACCACTAAAAACACCTTAATTTCAAATGAAAAAATTAAACTATCTTTAGTGGATGGGCCTTTTAAAAAGCTTGAAGGTTATTGGTTATTAACACCTTTATCTGATGATGCCTGTAAAGTAAGTTTAGAGCTTGAGTATGAATTTTCAAATAAACTAGTGTCTCTTGCCTTTGGTAAGGTTTTTAGCCATTTTAGCAATACTTTAGTACAAGTTTTTACCCAGCGCGCAAAACAAGTTTATGGAGATAACAAATAACCATGTCCGATTCTACCGTTGATAACAATGAACAAGTGCAAACAAGTTCGACTATTAGTATTGAAGTTGTCTATGGACTTCCTCATAAGCAAAAGTTACTGGCATTACCAATCGAGCAGGGTATTACTGTAGAACAAGCTATTATCGAGTCAGGCATCTTGTCGCTATTTAATGAAATTGACTTGTCCGTAAATAAAGTGGGTATTTGGAATAGGGCGGTTAAATTAACTGAAGTGGTTCAAGCTTTAGACCGCATTGAAATTTATCGTCCTCTTATAGCAGACCCTAAAGAAGTTAGAAAACGCAGAGCAGAAAAGGCAAAAATTGAAGGGCGAGCAGACAAAACTACTGGTGGTAGAGTTAACCCTCTAAGGGCAGAAGCTAAAGATTAGACTTTAGTTATATATAAAAATCCATAAACAAAAAAACGGCATATAGCCGTTTTTTTGTTAAGTAACTAATCAATCTTGGTAATTACTGAACTTCCGCAGTACTTTCTGCTTCTTTTTGAGTTTCATTGAATGGAATATTAAAATTCTCTGAAAGCTCAAAATCACCTGAAGCTTCAGTGAGTTTGTCATCAACAAAAGAAAGGATGAATGTCTTTTTCATATTAAATTTCTTGTCTCTACCTGATTTTAACTTGTATATGTAATGCCAGGTATCATTATTAAAGGCATCAACAACAACAGGGCTACCTAGAATAAATTTGACTTGTTCTTTAGTCATTCCTACCTGTAGTTTATCGATACTTTTTTGGTCAAGGTAGTTTCCTTGTGGTATGTCATAGCGAAATACCCAACTAGAACACGCAGATAGAGAGAGAACTGCAATAACAACGGCAATACGAAACAACATGAATTTAATTTACCTTAAAAAAGCCTATAAAGTGTGAGCAGGGATAATAACTAAGCATAGCTATAGATTCAAAGCTATTTTACTTTATTTTAATAAAATATTAATAAAATAGCTCTAAAGAGTGAATAGTAAGCTAACCAATTCGCCTCCTACAATGTTTAGCTAACCAGCTAAAAGCTCTTCTGCATTAGCTAAACTGTGCTCTGAAATTTTATCACCTGCAAGTAATCGAGCAATTTCTTGGACACGGCTTTGTGCACTAAGTTCCGTAACGGTTGTTTCTGTATGCTCGCCATCGGTAAGTTTACTGACAAAAAACTGCTGATGTCCTTTACAAGCAACTTGTGGAAGATGAGTAACACATATTACTTGGGTGTTTTTAGCTAATTGCTGAAGTTTTTTCCCTACCATGGCTGCAGTCGGCCCACTAATGCCTACATCAACCTCATCGAAGATAAGCGTAGGTGTTATTACTTTGTCTGCTAAGATAACCTGCATAGCTAAACTTATACGCGATAATTCGCCACCAGAAGCTACTTTATCCATAGCTTCTAAGGCTTGGCCAGGATTAATACTAACTTGAAAGTTAATGTCATCAAGTCCATTACTGCTAATGGGTAGTTGCTGTTTGGATTTTGCCTTGTTAACCGCAATCATAAACTGGCCGTGAGGCATGTTAAGTTTTTGCATGCTACCTGTTATTAATTTACTAAGCTTTGTGGCTGCTTTCTTACGGGAAGTTGAAAGTGCTGTTGCGGCATCAATATAACGGTTTTTAGTTTTCTCTATTTCTTCTATTATGGCATCAATGCGCGATTCATCGCTGGAAATATCGGCGAGCTCTTGACTTAATGTTTGATGGAAGGCGGAGATGTTTTCTGGAGATATTTGGTGTTTCTTAGCGAGCTGTAGTGCTAATGAATAGCGCTCTTCAATAATGGCGTAACTTTGAGGATCTAATTCTAATTGTTGGTAATAATGTGTTAAGTCACTATTGGCTTCATCAAGTACAACCAATGACTCACTTAATAAACTAGCAACATTACTTAGCTGTTTGTCGACCCGTGCCAGTGAGCTAATGTTATCACTGCATTGTCTTAGCGAGTCTAGAATATTAAAGTTCTCATTGGTTGATAGAGTTTGCAAAGAGGTAAGTGTAGCATCAAGCAAGTCTTGTGCATTGCTGTGACGTTTATAGTCACTCTCTAATGTAGAAAACTCACCTTCTTGTAAGGCAAACTCATCAAGCTCGCTTACTTGATATTGAATCAATTGCTGTTTTGCTTCACGTTGTTGTTTGGTTTGTTGCAATACATCGAGCTCTTTATTGAGCTTGTTCCATTGACGATAATAATATTTCACTTCATCTAATAAGTTTGGGTGGTTAGCGTAGCTATCTAATAAATGGCATTGATGGCTAGCTTTAACAATAAGTTGATGGTCATGCTGACCATGAATGTTAATTAATAATTGGCCGAGTTCTTTTAACTGAACTAACGGTACTTGGCTGCCATTTATATAAGCTGTTGAGCGACCTTGACTTGAAATAACGCGTCGTAAGATACACTGGCTATCGTCATCTAACAATAAATCATGTTGCTTCAGCCAAGATTGAGCGATGGCATTATCTTGGGTCTCAAAAGTTGCAGCTAGCTCTGCCTTTTTGCAATTAGGTCTTACCACATTGGTGGTAGCGCGATCGCCTAGACAAAGTCCGAGAGCACCAATAGCAATTGATTTACCCGCACCTGTTTCACCTGTAATTGTGGTCATGCCCGATTGCCAGTCGATATCTAAAGAGCGGACAATGGCAAAATTTTGTATCGTTAATTGCAGCAACATTTGCTTCAAACCTATGAATAAAAAACCAGTAACTGTTAATTTATACAGTTACTGGTTTTTTTGCAAGGATATTGATTGTTTTTTGAGTGATTTTTATCAGATTAGTTACTAACTCATTATTATATCGAAAGATTAAGTTAATATAGTTTATTACCCCAGCTTAACTTGCTGCGCAACACGTTAAAGTAATCATGAGTAAGCGGGTGAATTAAACGAATGCTACAGAGACTTTTTTTAATAATGACTTCATCGCCAGGCATTACGGCAAGAATGACATGACCATCACAACTTACTTGTAAGTTTTCATGGTTATCGTTTGATAAAATTAACTTTATTTCACTATTGCCATCAACCACAATCGGTCGGCTAGTGAGGGTATGTGGGAACATGGGCACTAATGAGAGTGCGTTCAAATTAGGGGTTAATATAGGACCACCAGCCGACATAGAGTAAGCTGTAGAGCCAGTAGGAGTGGAAACAATTAAACCATCTGAACGCTGGCTAAACATAAATGAACCATCAATATGCACTTCAAATTCTATCATGCTAGCTACTTTACCGGCATGAAGTACCGCCTCGTTAACTGCACTGTTAGAGCTTTTTAGTTTACCGTGACGATAGACTTCAGCTTCAATGATAAAACGTTGTTCCGAGCGAGAATTACCCGCTAAAATTTCTGTTAGTGGCGCCAATATATCATTAGGAGAAAGATCGGTAAGAAAACCTAAATTTCCTCTGTTTACACCAATAACACCGATGTCAAAACATGCCAAGACCCTTGCTGCCCCTAGCATATAACCATCACCACCTACGACAATAGCAAGGTCAGCCTCTTCGCCAATATCAGTAAGCGAACCTGTTGTCATATTTTCTAAATGAAGGGATTGTGCCACGGCACTTTCAATTATTACCTGATATTTATTAGCTAATAGATAATCATGTAATATTTTTATGGTGGCACTAGCGCCTTCGTGATTAGGTTTTCCGATCAGGCCTACGGTTTTATAATGTTGAGTCATAAGAAAATGCGCTTTTAAATTAAGAGAAGTAATGCTTTGTTTTTTGTCTATATTAGCCAGTTTCGCGCTCTTTTAAGCTGTTGTAAAGTTCACTTTAAATAAATTCTTTGTAAATGAAGCTTGAATCATTTGATCAAGCCCCCATAATGACAGCAATAGTTAAAAAAAATTGAGGTTTTTCCATGACAACTGAGTCAACAACAAATAATGAAGAGCAAAATTCTGAGCCACTTAGTCCTGAACAATTAGCGGATGAAATTGTACAACAAGCTGAAGAGCAAGTTGAAGTACAACATGAGAATGCTCATGAAGTGATTAGTGAAGAACAAGAACGAATTAATGAATTAGAGCTTGCTGTTGCAGCGGCTCAATCAACGGTTGCGGATCAAAAAGATTCAGTAATCCGCGCTAAAGCCGAAGTTGATAATATTCGCCGTCGTGCTGCACAAGATGTAGAAAAAGCGCGTAAGTTTGCTTTAGAAAAGTTTGCTGGTGAAATGTTAACAACAGTCGACAACCTCGAGCGTGCCTTACAAAGCATCGATAAAGAAGATGAAAGTAAAAAAGGTGTTGTTGAAGGCATTGAGTTAACCTTACAAGGTTTAATTACTTCACTTGATAAATTTGGTGTTAAAGCGGTAGATCCACAAGATCAACCATTTAATCCAGAGTTGCATCAAGCTATGTCAATGCAAGAAGTACCTGATGTTGCACCGAATACCGTTATTGCGGTTATGCAAAAAGGTTATGAGTTAAATGGTCGTTTAATACGTCCAGCTATGGTGATGGTGTCTAAAGCTGCGCCAAGTATTGATGCTCAAGCATAGTACGTTAATGTTTAGTATGCTGTTTTAAGCTTGTTAAAAGATACTGAATAAAAAAGCAAAGGGGAAACTCTTTGCTTTTTTAGTTTTTTGGATGATGAAGTAGAAAAATTATTTGTTTGCAGCTGAAAGATGCTAAAGGAATTCAGGTCTATTATAGCACCACTCTTTCAATACCAATTATATACTATGAATCAGATCTCTAGAGCCATCTCTTATGGGCTTATTGCTTTATTATTTACTGCAAGCTTTGCCGTTTCTGCTAAAGAAGTAGCAAAACCTTGGCTGTTAAAAACTCAAAATGGCGATGTTATTAGCTTAGCTCAATATAAAAACAAACCTATCATTTTACATTTTTGGGCTACTTGGTGCCCTTATTGCAAAAAACTACAGCCTACCTTAGTCGCACTACAAAAAAAATATCAAGCACAGGGTGTTGAGTTAATATCCATTAGCTTTAATGAGGATGAAGGAACATTGCCACAAGATGAAATTCACAGTAGAGGTTACTCTTTTTTAACTGCGGTTATGGGGGAGGAGGTTGCTGAGCTTTATGATGTTAGGGGAACACCGACAACTTTTTTTATTAATCGAAAAAATGAAATAATTTTTAAAACCTCAAGTTCAAATATAACCGATCCTCGTCTGGATTTGGCGCTACAAGAAATAGTTAAATTATGATCAACGCTAAATTATATTAGCCAACGTTAGCAACTTTTATGGTCATTGCGTTTTTTTAAAGGTTTTTTGACGCTATTTAAACAAAAAATCAATTTTTTTAAATTTTTCTATTGAAAAGCATTTTGCTGCCCCCACTTACTATTCAACAAACAATTTAATTAATTTTACTTTATCTTTTCTAGATAGAGAGTAATGAATAGGAGCTCCCAAGATGGGCAAAATAATCGGTATTGACCTAGGAACAACTAACTCATGTGTTGCTGTATTAGACGGCGACAGTGTACGTGTTATTGAAAATGCTGAAGGCGATCGCACAACCCCTTCAATCATTGGTTACACAGCTGAAGGCGAAACATTAGTAGGCCAGCCTGCTAAGCGTCAATCAGTAACTAACCCAGAAAATACTTTGTTCGCTATCAAGCGTTTAATCGGTCGTCGTTTCGAAGATAAAGAAACACAGCGTGACATCGAAATTATGCCGTTTGGTATTGTTAAAGCTGACAACGGTGATGCTTGGGTTCAAGTAAAAGGCGACAAAATTGCACCACCACAAGTATCTGCTGAAGTTCTTAAAAAAATGAAGAAAACAGCTGAAGACTTCCTTGGTGAAACAGTTACTGAAGCAGTGATTACTGTTCCTGCATACTTTAACGATTCTCAACGTCAAGCAACTAAAGATGCTGGTCGTATTGCGGGTCTTGATGTTAAGCGTATTATCAACGAGCCTACAGCTGCTGCACTTGCTTACGGCATGGACAAAGCTAAAGGTGATAAAGTTGTTGCAGTCTACGATTTAGGTGGTGGTACTTTTGATATCTCAATCATCGAAATTGATGAAATGGATGGCGAGCACACATTTGAAGTATTAGCGACTAACGGTGATACTCACTTAGGTGGTGAAGATTTCGATAACCGCTTAATCAACTACCTTGTAGCTGAATTCAAAAAAGACCAAGGCATGGACTTAACGTCTGATCCACTTGCAATGCAACGTCTTAAAGAAGCTGCAGAGAAAGCAAAATGCGAACTTTCTTCAGCACAACAAACTGATGTTAACTTACCTTACATCACAGCTGACGCTTCTGGCCCTAAGCACATGAACATTAAAGTTACTCGTGCTAAGTTAGAATCGCTTGTTGAAGATATGGTTAAAGCAACGTTAGAGCCACTTAAAGTAGCGCTTAAAGATGCTGACTTATCAGTAAGTGATATCGATGATGTTATCTTGGTTGGTGGTCAAACACGTATGCCTATGGTGCAAGCTGCTGTTACTGATTTCTTCGGTAAAGAGCCACGTAAAGATGTTAACCCTGATGAAGCTGTAGCTTCTGGTGCTGCGGTACAAGCAGGTGTTCTTTCTGGTGATGTAACTGACGTACTTCTTTTAGATGTAACGCCATTATCATTAGGTATCGAGACTATGGGCGGTGTGATGAGTAAAGTTATCGACAAAAACACTACTATCCCAACTAAGCAATCTCAAACATTCTCAACAGCTGATGATAACCAAGCTGCTGTAACAGTTCATGTTTGTCAAGGTGAGCGTAAGCAAGCTGCAGCAAATAAATCTTTAGGTCAATTTAACCTTGAAGGTATCGACCCAGCTCCACGCGGCACACCACAAATCGAAGTGACTTTCGATATTGATGCTGACGGTATCTTGCATGTAACGGCTAAAGATAAGAACACTGGTAAAGAGCAAAAAATTACTATTAAAGCCTCTTCTGGTTTATCAGATGAAGAAGTAGAGCAAATGGTAAATGATGCAGAAGCAAATGCTGATGCTGATGCTAAGTTTGAAGAATTAGTTCAAGCGCGTAACCAAGCTGATGGTATGGTTCACGCTACTCGCAAGCAAGTAGAAGAAGCTGGTGACGAATTACCAAGTGAAGATAAAGAGAAAATTGAAGCAGCATTAACTGAGCTTGAAGAAGCGGTTAAAGGTGATGATAAAGAAGCAATTGATGCGAAAACTCAAGCGCTAATGGAAGCATCAGCTAAGTTAATGGAAATTGCTCAAGCTAAGCAACAAGCACAAGGCGCACCAGAAGGCGCAGCTCCTGAAGCTGATGGCGGCGCAGCACCTGCTGACGACGTAGTTGATGCTGAGTTTGAAGAAGTTAAAGACGATAAGTAATAATTTTTTGAATAGCTAAGCTGTCGTTAAGTCGCTTAATTTCTGTGTCGAAGGTACTCATGCGTGATTATACGCTCCGTGTCTTCTTCTTGAACTAAAGTAATATAACTTAATCTTAGCGTTCAAAAGAGTTAAACTATGTCATCTGTACTTGTATAGAAAAATAAAGCGTCGATATTTCTCGGCGCTTTTTGTGTATAAGAAATCAGTAATTAATTTTTTAAATTGGTGCTGATTTTCTTGATTTTTTTCGGACTACTTCTAAAAAATTAAGAAAATTAGTCTCAATCAACTTGAAGTAAAGAAACAGATTTATGTCAAAACGTGATTATTATGAAGTTCTTGGTGTTTCAAAAAGCGCTGAAGACAAAGAAATTAAAAAAGCCTATAAAAAATTAGCGATGAAGTATCATCCTGATCGTACTCAAGGTGATAAAGAAAAAGAAGAAACCTTTAAAGAAATTAAAGAAGCGTATGAAATCTTAAAAGATGATCAAAAACGCGCTGCTTATGATCAATATGGCCACGCTGCTTTTGAGCAAGGCGGACATGGTGGTGGCGGTTTCGGTGGTGGTCACGGTGATTTTGGTGATGCTTTTGGCGATATATTTGGCGATATTTTTGGCGGTGGTCGCGGTCGCGGTGGTCGTCAATCACGCGCACAACGCGGCAGCGATTTACGTTACAACGTAGAATTAAACCTTGAAGATGCTGTTAAAGGTAAAAGTTTAGAAATTAAAGTACCAACTTATGTTAGCTGTGAGCCGTGTGATGGCTCTGGCGCTAAAAAAGGTACTTCAGCTAAGACCTGTAGCACTTGTCATGGCCATGGCCAAGTACAAATGCGTCAAGGTTTATTTGCTGTGCAGCAAACTTGTCCTACCTGTAGTGGTAAAGGTAAGGTTATTTCTGATCCTTGTACCTCTTGTCGTGGTCAAGGCCGTGTTGAGAAGAATAAAACTTTATCAGTTAAAATTCCTGCAGGTGTTGATACTGGCGATAGAATTCGTTTATCAGGTGAAGGTGAAGCGGGAGAGCATGGTGCACCAGCAGGTGATTTATATGTACAAGTAAATGTACGTGATCATGAAATATTTGTTCGTGATGAAAACCATTTGTATTGTGAAGTACCTATTAGTTTTGTTACCGCAGCATTAGGTGGCGAAATAGAAGTGCCGACCTTAGGTGGTAAAGTTAAACTTAAAGTGCCTAAAGAAACACAAACAGGTAAAATGTTCCGCTTACGTGGTAAAGGCGTTAAGTCAGTACGTAGTTCTTCTACGGGCGATTTAATGTGTAAAGTGGTTCTTGAAACACCTGTGAACCTATCAGGCGATCAAGCTGACTTATTGCGTCAACTAGAAGAGAAAATGGGTAAGAGCAGTAAAAAACATAGTCCAAAAGAGACTGGGTTTTTTGATGGCGTTAAGAAGTTTTTCGATGACTTAAAAAGCTAGTCTGATTAAAAAGGTTACCCTTACTTAGACTGATTGAAAAGCCCAAAATGTTATTGTTTTGGGCTTTTTTGTTTAACGCTTATCTTTAGGATTCATCATCGAAATTAGGTAATATGCCGCTACGGCTGTGCTCAAATACTAATGATGTTTCGACAGTTGTGACAGCGTCACGTGAAGTGATATTTTTAAAAACAAACTGGCGTAAGTGCTCGCTATCTTTAACTGACATATGAATAAAATAGTCGTAACTTCCACCCATGTGGTAGAGACTTAATACTTCAGGATATAATAATAAATCATCGCGTAAGTCATTAACTATCTTCTCAGAGTATGGTTGCAAACGAATGGCCGCAATTGCTTCGATGTTACCGCCAATGGTATTTAAATTAACATCTATAAAAGCACCTTTAATGACGCCACTTTGTTTTAAGCGTTTAACTCGCTCTAAGCAGGTTGATGGCGCGATGCCTATTTTAGCTGCAAGCTCTTTGTTGGTGATATCAGCATCATTATATAAAATAGTTAATACGCGTAAATCGATACTGTCTAACTTCTTCATTTTTATCCCATAAAATATTTATTACTTCATTAAGATAAATATTACACTTAATTAACGTTCTGCTTCTAGTTTTATAGCCTTTTTTTTGAATTTATTTCGTTTTAATAAGAAAAGTCCGAATTATTTGTTGAAAACCTTTTGATTCTAGGGGATTAATCGAGTAAGGCTATTACAAACTTTCACAGTGATAATGTTTGCCAGTTGCATGCCGTTTGACATATTATGACCATATCTCTCTTTATCTTGATTTCTAATTAGAATAATTAAAAGGTTTCTCTATGACTTTGCTTTGGATACCCTTGATATCCTTATTTGGCAGTATTATTTCTTCAATGACGGGTAAACTAACCCGTAATCAATCAACTGGCTTGACTTTGTTAATGCCTATTATTGCATTGTTAATGACAATTAGCTTAGCTCCCTCGGTATTTTCTGGCGAAGTTATTCGTGACACCGTTTCGTGGGTACCTTTACTTGGCATCGATATAGCTTTTCGTTTAGATGGCTTAGCATTGTTGTTTGTTTTTATGATACTTGTGATTGGCATACTCGTTATTTTTTATGCCCGTTATTATCTTAGCAGTAATGATTCAATGCCAAAGCTTTATGCTTATTTGATGTTATTTATGACGGCGATGCTTGGTATTGTCATGTCAAATAATGTCATTCAGCTGTGGTTCTTCTGGGAGCTCACCAGCGTTAGCTCCTTTTTGTTAATTAGCTATTGGTGGCATAAATCAGAAGCTCGTGAAGGCGCAATAATGGCGTTAACTATTACGGGAGCCGGTGGACTCGCTTTATTAGCTGGCTTACTTATGCTGGGCAATATTGTTGGTAGTTATAATTTAGATGTAATTTTAGCGAGCAGGGATATTATTCACGCCCATGCTTGGTATGAGGTTACCTTAATTCTAATTCTCCTTGGTGCTTTTACTAAATCTGCACAATTTCCTTTTCATTTTTGGTTACCCCATGCAATGGCAGCACCTACACCAGTCAGTGCCTATTTGCATTCGGCGACAATGGTAAAGGCAGGCGTCTTTCTATTAGCGCGTTTTTATCCTGCGTTAGCAGGAACCGATATCTGGTTTATTATTGTCAGTTTTACCGGTTTAGCAACACTATTGTTTGGCGCATATGTAGCATTATTTAAGCATGATTTAAAAGGTTTGCTAGCATATTCAACCATCAGTCATTTAGGTTTGATCACCTTATTATTTGGCTTAGGTACAAAACTTGCGGCTGTAGCAGCCATCTTTCATATTATTAATCATGCGACCTTTAAAGCCTCTTTATTTATGGCAACCGGAATTATTGATCATGAAACCGGTACTCGTGATATGAGAAAACTTAATGGTATGTGGCGTTTTATGCCCTATACCGCAACGTTGGCTATGGTTGCAGCTGCGGCGATGGCAGGTGTGCCATTACTTAATGGCTTTTTGTCTAAAGAGATGTTTTTTGCCGAAACGTTACATCAACAATTACTAGGCTCTATGTCTTGGTTGATCCCAATACTTGCCACGATTGCTGGGGCGCTTGCGGTCGCTTATTCAGCGCGCTTTATCCATGATGTGTTTTTTAATGGTGAGCCGGTAGATTTACCCAAGCAACCTAGCGAACCTCCTCGTTATATGCGTGTGCCTATTGAAGTACTTGTTGCCTTATGTTTGATGGTGGGAATTATCCCAAACTTTATTGTTAATGATATTTTAACGGCAGCGTCTATGGCTGTATTAGGGGGCTTTGTCCCTGAGTTTAAAGTGGCGCTATGGCATGGTTTTAATTTACCTTTATTGATGAGTGCTATAGCTGTTGGTGGTGGATTATTACTTTATAGTCAACGTCGTCACTTGTTTCAATTTCATGATTCATTGCCCTCTTTAAATGCTAAAGAAGCGTTTGATGAAATACTCTCTGCGGTGGCTAAGTGGTCACAAGATAAAATAAGCGCAATAGAAAATGGCTCTTTGCAACGTTATATCGTGTTGATGCTGATTGTTGTTTTGCTTTTCGCTAGTTGGCCCTTATTCGAAATGAGTCAACTAGGCGGTGATAAAGAACTTACACCCATTGATGTTCATAATGCTATGGGAGCCGCGTTATTAATGATAGGGGCACTTAGTACTGTGATTTGGTATCACTCACGAGTGATTTCATTATTGATGCTTTCAGTGGTTGGTTTGATGGTCTCTATTGCTTTTACTCGATTCTCAGCCCCTGATTTAGCCTTAACGCAATTAACGGTTGAAGTAGTTACTGTTATCTTGCTTATGTTGGCCTTATTTTTCTTACCTCAACGTTCACCAAGAGAATCAAGCTCTATGCGTGTACTACGTGATATTGGTCTCTCAACAGGGTTAGGTCTTGTGATTGCCAGCATTTGTTACGCCTTAGTGACACGGCCACTTGATTCTATTTCTGATTTTTTCTTGGCCAATGCCAAAACAGGCGGTGGTGGTACTAACGTTGTTAATGTAATTTTGGTAGATTTTCGTGGCTTTGATACCTTAGGGGAGATTTGTGTTTTGGGTATTGCTGCATTAGGCATTTACAAATTACTAGCCAATTTGCCACTACTCATTCCAACTAGTGATAGTGAAGGGCGACCTTGGGCGAAAGAGCGTTACCCTATGTTGTTAGCTAGTATCTCTCAATCATTATTGCCATTGGCATTACTCGTATCGTTTTATATATTCTTACGTGGTCATAACCTACCAGGCGGCGGATTTATTGCCGGTTTAGTGACCGCTGTTGCCTTTATTTTGCAATACATAGCACATGGTTCACATTGGGTAGCTGAGCGTATTACGATAAATTATCGCAAGATTATTGCTGCAGGTGTGGCTATAGCAATATTTACCGGTGTCGGTAGTTGGTTATTTGGTAGGCCATTTATGACCACTTGGTTTGAATATTTTGATATTCCTCTTATTGGTGAAATTGAACTTGCTAGTGCCTTAGTCTTTGATGTGGGTGTTTATATAACGGTTGTTGGCTCAACGTTAATGATTTTGGCAAGTCTTGGCCAATTAACGACTAATGAGTTCAAAGAAAAGGTGAATGGTTAATGGAATTACTTTACGCATCCTGTGTTGGGGTATTAGTCGCTTGTGGCGTGTTTTTAATTTTAAGGGCAAGAACATTTCCTGTAGTTTTAGGTTTAACTATGTTTTCTTATGCAGTGAATTTATTTTTATTTTCTGCTGGTCGTCTCAGCCTTAACAAAGCCGCAGTACTCGGGTTTAGCACTGACTATGCTGACCCATTACCACAAGCGCTAGTACTTACTGCTATTGTTATTGGTTTTGCCATGACGGCATTTGTGGTTATTTTAGCGATTAGAGGACGTGTCGACTTAGGTAATGATCATGTCGATGGTCTATCTATGGATACCATTGACAGCAAAGTGGATGATCAAAACAAGCAGGGGCATTTATGATGCAGCATTTAGCCTTTTCCCCCGTTTTCTTACCTATGTTGGCGGGTGTTATTTTATTAATATCTCCCTTTGGTAAAACTAAAACCCAACGAAGAGTTACCTCGGTATTACTGAGTATTTTTACTTTTTTAGCATCGCTAGCACTATTATTAAAAGTGCAAGCCAGTGGCACGCAAGTTTATGCTATTGGTGATTGGAGTGCACCTTTTGGCATCAGTTTGGTGGCCGATCCGCTATCAACTTTATTAGTCTGTTTAACGACCTTTCTTGGCGCTATGTGCGTGCTATATGCTAGTGCCGGTGATGATGAAAAAGGCAGCTTTTTCCATCCGCTTATTCATTTTTTAGTGCTGGGGGTCAATGGCGCGTTTTTAACGGGTGATGCTTTTAATTTATTTGTCTTTTTTGAAGTGTTATTGATCGCCTCCTATTCTTTACTAATGCATGGTGGAGATAAGAAAAACACGCGTGCAGCACTACATTATGTGATTATGAACTTAGTTGGTTCGGCGGTTTTTTTAATTGCATTAGGCATTCTATATGGCGTGTTAGGTACGCTAAATATGGCTGATATGGCGCAAAAAGTTGCGCTCTTACAAGGTGATGATGTTTTCCTAGCAAAAATTGGCGGCATGTTATTACTGGTTGTTTTTGCATTAAAAGGGGCTTTATTACCATTACACTTATGGTTACCAAATACGTATGCCAGTGCCGTACCTGTAGTTGCGGCTCTATTTGCCATTATGACTAAAGTTGGCGTTTACTCAATGATGCGCATTTATACGTTAATTTTTGGCGAGCACGCTGGTGAGTTAAGTCATATAGCACAAAACTGGTTATGGTGGTTGGCATTAGCGACCATTGCTATGGGCGCCATTGGTGTTTTAGCCAGTAAAGATTTAAGAAAACTGACCGCCAATTTAGTGATTGTATCGGTAGGTACATTAGTGGCATTAGTGGCAGTGCAAACAGTTGAGGCGAGCGCCGCAGCTATTTATTATTTAGTACATTCAACCTTGGTTACCGCAGCGTTATTTCTGCTCGCAGGATTAATCGGTGCTCAACGAGGGCAAGCTACTGATCGTATCAGCGCTGGCCCGCCAGTGTTACAGCCAAGGCTGTTAGGAGTTTGCTTTTTAGTGGCTGGTATCGCCGTGATAGGTATGCCGCCATTGTCTGGTTTTATTGCTAAGGTTTGGCTACTTGAAACCACCTTAAACCTTGAATATACCATAGTGTTTTGGCCACTCTATATCTTAGCGAGTCTCGCTATTTTAGTGAGTGTTGCCAAAGCCGGTAGCACTGTATTTTGGCACCATGAAGGAGAGGCGATAGATAATGCTGAGCAATACCGTGTTCACCCAGCACAATTAGCGGCACTAATTATGCTAATAGCCAGTGCGCCATTGTTGAGCCTATTTGCTGGGCCTTTAAGTGAGTATGCACTTGGAGCAGCGAGTCAGTTACATGATGTTAACAGTAATATTAATCTTATCCTTATGGGAGGCAAGTAATGCGCTTAGAAGCAAAATTTAAGTGGCTACCAGCGCCTGTTTTAAGTCTGTTATTATTTGCGGTGTGGTTATTTTTAAATAACAGTCTATCAGCGGGCCATATTTTATTGGCGCTAATCTTAGCAGTAGTTATTCCCATAGTGACAAAGCCGTTTAGAGAAAAGCAGCCGTTAATTGTAAAGCCTGGCTTGGCATTTAGGCACCTTATGTTGGTGCTATATGACATTATTACCGCGAATGTTCAAGTGGCTATTTTGATTTTAGGGCCGAATAAAAAGCTCACTCCAGGTTTTGTGAAAGTGCCACTAGATTTAACAGAAAATATGCCAATTACTATTTTGGCGAGTACTGTTTCTTTAACGCCAGGAACCGTTAGTGCTGAAGTTTATCCTTGGGAAGAATCAATGGCTGAAGGTAAAGAGCCAAAAGAGCGTTTTTTGCTAATTCATGTGCTTAACCTTGAAGATGAAAAAGCCCTAATAGAAACCATTAAGACACGTTATGAAGCACCTCTAAAGGAGATATTTCAATGCTAGCTACGATAATATTAATTGTTTTTGCCATGATAGGTGTGTCGTTATTATTAAATGTATGGCGCTTATTAATTGGTCCATCAACGCCAGATAGAATACTTGCTCTTGATACCATGTACATTAATAGTATTGCTTTGATCATCTTGTACGGTATGAGCTTAGGTACGACCTTGTATTTTGAAGCCGCGCTGTTAATCGCCATGCTTGGCTTTGTTAGCACAGTAGCCGTATGTAAATACCTGCTACGTGGGGATATTATCGAATGATAAGTCGAATGATAAGTCGAATGAAAAATATAATAGGAGCTAGATTATGATTGAATGGATTATTTCAATATTATTATTAATTGGCGGATTCTTTATCCTAGTTGGTTCCATTGGCCTGGTGAAAATGCCTGACTTTTTTATGCGTCTTCATGGTCCGACTAAAGCTACCACCTTAGGTATGGCTGCTTTGCTTACCGCTGCAATGGTGCTATTTAGCAGCACGCAAGCAGGGCTGAGTATTAAAGAGATTCTTATTTCTTTGTTTTTATTACTCACCGCACCGATCAGTGGTTATATGATGATTAAATCGGCTATCCACCATAAACTTGAGAGTATTGAACGAACTCAAGGCAAAGAAAATATTGAAGATGATGTCTAAGTTTCTTAATTGACATAATTAGTAGTAAAAAGTTAAAAAGGTGCCTGTTTCATCATAACGAAAGATGAAACAGGCACCTTTTTTCGTTACAATAACGATAATTTTTAACGCCTCGTTTTTTGGTTGTATGCAGCATAACACTCAAGATTTGATCACACTTTTTAGTGATACCTTCTATAAACAATTTAATACCCGTTTAGTCAAAGGAGCAGATGAGCCTATATACTTACCTGCCGATGAAAACTGCGCTTTTCATCAAATCATTTTTGCTCATGGTTATTACGCTAGTGCTCTACATGAAATATCTCATTGGTGTCATGCAGGCGAAGCGAGACGTTTACTTGAAGATTTTGGTTACTGGTATGTACCCGATGGTAGGGATGAGCAACAACAAAAATCTTTTGAGCAAGTTGAAATTATCCCGCAGGCCATTGAATGGGCATTCAATGTCGCAGCACAGAAAAAATTCCATGTATCCTCTGATAACCTAAATGGTTTTCAAGCCGATACGGCAGGCTTTAAAAGCAAGGTATATCAGCAAGTACAAGTTTTCTTGAAACAAGGCTTTCCGAGCAGAGCTAATCAACTGATTGAAGCACTTGCGCATTTTTACAATACACCTTTACCGTTAACGCTGGAAAGTTTTACCTGTGATAGCTTGCAAGCAAGAGAAGAAGTTTATGTTTAAACTCGGTTTGATCATTAACCCTATAGCAGGCATTGGTGGAAGTGTTGCCTTAAAAGGCAGTGACGATATGGCAATGCATGCATTAGCATTAGGCGCTAAACCTAAAGCGAATATGCGTGCACAAACAGCGTTGAACGTACTAGTGTCCTATAAAGATGATATTTGTGTTTATACGGCTAATGATCAAATGGGTGAAGAGTGCGCAAGTTCGTTAGGCTTTAATGTTTATGTATGTTATCAGGCGGACAATGAACCTACACAGTCAACTGATACTGAACAGGCTGTTGAAGCTATACTCAATCAAGGTGTTGATATTATTTTGTTTGCCGGCGGTGATGGCACTGCTCGCAATATTGCTCATGCCGTTGAGTGTTATGCTGAAAAACATACTTGTCCTCCTACACCGGTATTAGGTATTCCTGCAGGCTGTAAAATACATTCAGGCGTTTATGCCATCACACCAACAGCAGCTGGTCGTGTAGTGGAGAAAATGGTTACTAAGCAACTGGTCACCTTAACCGAAGGTGATGTTATGGATATTGACGAGTCATTATTCCGCCAAGGTGTGGTGAAAGCGAAGCGTTATGGTGAGATGCAGATCCCTAGTGAACTTAGGTATGTACAAGCCGTAAAATCAGGCGGTAAAGAATCTGATGAATTAGTTTTACAAGATATCGCTGAAGATATTATTGATAGAATGCGTGAATATGATGAGCATTTATTTATCGTTGGTTCTGGCTCAACTACGGCTTTTTTAATGACTGAATTAGCATTAGATAATACCTTGCTTGGCGTTGATTTGGTTAAAGACGAAGGGCTTGTAGCCAATGATGTAAGTGAGCAACAACTTTGGCAACAAATAGTTGAAGCACAACAGAGTCAACGCATTGTACATTTAGTTATTACCTTAATTGGTGGGCAAGGGCATATCTTTGGACGAGGTAACCAACAACTTAGCCCGCGAGTCATTCGCTATATTCTTTCGCAGCCTGGCTCAAAGGAAAATATTAGCATTATAGCGACCAAGGCTAAATTAACCGCGTTAGAAAGTCGTCCCTTAATTAGTGATACCGGTGACAGTGACTTGGATCAACTGTTATCTGGCTTTATGCCTGTAGTCACTGGATATAAGGATCAGGTTTTATATCCTGTAGCTAGTCCACAATAAACACAATTAAATTTAACCGAAAATATGATTAATACCTAGGAAAGCGTTTTATGTCAGATAGTTCAAAAAACACCTTAGTGACACTTGCACAGTTATACCAATATTTAGATAATTTGTTCGAGCAAGATATTGATAGTGATACCTTATTTGCTAGTGGTTACTTACGAGGCTTTATTGCATTAGCAGCAACCGACTTTGGTGATGAGCAACAAATGCTCACAAAGCAATTAAGCCAAGCAGTAACAGATAAAATCATTGCTGCAAAAAGTGAATTATCACCACAAGATAGTGTTATCGTCAGTAATTTTTGGTTAGATTTACAAGAAAAGCTAGCCTGCTAATACATAGTAAACATAAAACGCTAATGTTACCTTTAGTCGTTTTATGTTTAGAGTTTCCTGCAACCAGTTAAGCTGATTCAGGCTAACTATTTGCGGGCTTTATCCATGAGGCATATTTATTTTCACTAATACTGACAATTTCATATAATTTAGTAATGTCATTCATCGCTTTTAATAGTGACTCGCTTACAACTTTAATTGTTTTTGGGGAAAATCGACCTTCATCAGAGCCATCAAAACGCGTTTTATAAAAGCGCCATTGGTTTGCAATGTCCTGTAATAATTCATTGATTTGAGGAGTATTCTCTCGAGCTTTCATCAGCTTTGCCAATGCTTGGTCGAATTGCCTCGCTGTCTTATGCATTTCTTGTTTAAATAATTTCTCCCTATAACCTGAATTACTTGCGTAATAAAGCATGGCTAAACGCTGAGATAACATGCGTTGTCTGCCAGATAAGTTCACCAAGTGGTCACTATTCGCTCTCGATGTATACTCAATGCTAAGCACCAGGTCATGGGCTGTCTTTAATAGTTTGCTACTCTTTTTTACAACTTGTTCAGTGTTCTTTTTGTCCGCATTGGCTAGCGCAAACCCACGAAAGCCATACCATTCCCTTTTCAATTTATTGAGCGCTTTTTTCGGCTTATCATCATTTATTGAGGCCGTTAAATTAAATAGATTCTCTTCAAACAATGCTGCGCTTTCATCTAATTCATCGGCAGCTGCTTTTGCATCAATATTTTGACTCAATAGTATGTAGTTTTTTGCCATGCGCTGGGAGAGCATGCGCTGTAAACCTGCATAATTAATAGCTTGTGATGTATTTAGCTGTTGAGCATTTGCAGGGGTAAAAGGTTGAAAAGCGACGCTTAACAATAAATAAATAGTAATGATGGCCCATTGAGGCAAGCTGACTTTCATGTCGGGAACTCCTAATCTAATAAACTATTACTCGGTAGACAGGTGTACCATAGGTGACTTTACATAGCAGAGGATTGATTTAGCACAAGTTTATCGTTAATACTCTTTATTTATTGCTCCGTTATCTTGGCTTTATTTAACATTTTAAGTAAGTTAATCGTACTGATATTTTGTTCCTCAGCGTAAAGTCTGGCTAACTTTTTAAAATTGATATGAGAGAAATCTTGCTGCTTTAATAAGTTCGCGTACCGCTTCAACTTAGCTTGATTGATTAAGGCTAAGCTGAAACTGCCTTGTTCTTGATTGACGAAAGGCATGTGGGCTATATTGTTCTCTTGATCATAGATTGCTAGCATAGCTAAGGCACCCATAGTGAAGTGTCCTCCGACACTGGCAGATAATTCACCACGGCTGATGCTTTCTATAGCTTTATCTGTCCAATCAAATCCACCAATGAATATATCCTTGTTTACATTAAGCCCTAAGCTCTTAGCCGCTTTGATTGCGGCAAGTGCCATATGATCTGAAGCACACCATATAACGTTTAATTCAGGGTAGCGTCGTAATAATTTTAAGGTTTTATCATACGCATTTTCTGCAGACCAGTTAGCATGAACTATTTGTGCCAAATCAACTTGATTGTTTTCTATCGCTTTAAGCAAACCTTCATTTCTTAATGTCGACTCAGAGCCATAATGGCCACTTATGCCGGCAATAACCGCTTTTTTATTTGCTGATCTAGCGGAGTTAATTAAATCCATCGCAAGCAAATAACCCGCTTTTTTATTGTCAAAGTATATTTCACCTAGCCATTTTTTATAAATTTGACCTGGAAGGCCAATGCTTCTCTTTTCTTGTGTAGATAAAGTTTGCTCTAAGGTGATGATTTTTACGCGTTGCTTGTTTAAAAAGTCCATGGTTATTTTGGCATGACCTGGATAGTTAATTAATACTACATACTCAGGATTAGTATTGTTTGAAAAATACTTCTCAAGCTCTTCAAGTTGGAAGAATCGAGTACCATCACCGTGAATTACCGATAAATCTAAGTGCAAGTTAGTCGCTGCTTGACGAGTAATAATTTCTACTTTATGCCAAAAAGGGTCATTTTTTAATGAAGGGTTTACAAGCAATACCTTGGTAGCGTTTTCATAAGGAGCTGCAGCTAAAGCGCTAAAGTAAAATGTAAGAGCGATCAGCAAATATTTACCCGTTGTAAAGTTAAGCAACAGCAACCACCCTATAATTGTTAGGCTCGACAGGTTAAATCTAAAGTCGTTAACTAATCATAGTACATCTAGGTTAATTTATTTTTCGCTTAATAATATCTCTAATAACAAACCGGTTTGGGCTTAAGTTGAATAGCATAGTATTATCAACAGGGTAAGGTGTCCCGCAAAGTTCAGCTGCTAAAACATCAGCCGATAATGGCGCAGAGCATAAACCCCGAGCACCAAGACCAAGAAATACATACAAGTTATCGATGCAAGGTGCTGCTTGACTGTATCGCCAGTTTTTATCTTTAGCAAGGTGAGGGTAGCTTTGTATATGTTGCTCAATATTAGGCATTGCGCCAACAAGTGGCAGGTGGTCTTGAGACATACAGCGAAGGCGAGCTTTACTTGTTGCTATATCTTGCGGCTGCCAATTAATTTGTCCGGTTAATTGAGGTAGACACTTGTTGAGCATGTTTAGGTTATAAGTATCATCTTCGGCAACAGGAACTACTGAGGTATTATTTTTTTGGAAAGTAGCACCAATGCAATGCTTACCGCGGTTTTGGGGGGTTAAATAGCCTTTATGGCAAATGACTGTTGATAGCGCTTTGCTGACCTTATTACTGTTCATGCTTGTTACTTGACCACGAGTAGCAGTTAAAGGTAAGGGTTTTACTTGTTCGATATCAATGGCATCAGCGCCAGCACAAATAACCAATACACTAGCGTCAAAGGTTTGCCTGTCACTACCATTGTCAGCAACTTTTTTGTTGGTTTTGTTATCAGAAATGAGTAGCCAAGACTTTGATGTGGGTTGCTGAATTATTTTAGTGATCTTGGTTTGTGTTTCAATGCGCAGTCTGTTGGTTTTTTTTGCAGCTTCAAACAATTTATTAACCAAGTCGGCAGGATATGCCCAGCCGGCATTCGGCATAAATAAACCACCATGATTCACTTCTATGCCAGCTAGTTCACTAGCTTGTTGCTGGTTGACACTATGTATTAACTCTTTTGGCCAAGTATTTAGCTCATCAAAAGCCTGTTGTCTTTTGCTCAATGCTTCCTTATAGGACACCTCTAATAATCCACACCAATCATGGTCGAAATTAAAACCTAGATCGGTTATTTCTTGATAGAGTGCTTTTGCTCGCCAAAATGCTTGTTGATAAAAAAGGCTAATGTCATCTTTTTGCTGATGCAGCAGAGGGTATAAAGCACCAACAGCATTGCTTGAACCCCCTTGTGCGACTGTCATATCCTTACAGTATAAGGTAACTTTAACTCCCTGCTTTGTTAGGGCGTAAGCTAAACAGGCGGAAGCAATTCCGCCACCAATAATGCTAACATGCTGTGGTTTAGTAATATTTGTTCTGATTTGGTAGCCTTTATTTGTGTTGGGACTTTGTTGGAAAACTCCATGTAAAAGCTCCGCTTTTTTACCTGTTAACGTGACTTTTTCTGTGCGAAAACCAATTTTTTGTAAGTTTCGTTTAATAAATCCAGCGACTGTAAAGGTGGTTAAACTAGCTTGTATTTTAGATAGTCGTCCTATTTGCTTAAATAGTTCTTCACTCCACATCTCAGGGTTTCTTGCCGGTGAGAAACCATCTAAATACCATATATCAACTAAACCGTGTTTATTTGTTGTTAATTGACTCAAGCCCATTGCTGCATCTTTGAATATGATGTGAAGCTTCACTTGACCGTTGAAAAAATTAATATCAAGGGAATTTAGAGTATTTGGCGCTTGAAAATAGGAGTCATCACCTGGGTATTTAGCTAATAATAAGTCAGCTAAACTTTTTAGTTGCGGTAATATGGCCAGTGACTTTGTTAGTTGAGTTTTTGTTAAAGGATATTTTTCAACACTAATGAATTGTAAGGCAGGTAATTGCTTGTTGGTTTGTGTTTGTGCTTTTTGGTACGCCTGTAAGGTCAATAAAAAATTTAGCCCGGTACCAAACCCCGTTTCAGCGATAGTAATGGGAGTTTGTGCTTGGCAGAATACTTTTTCAATGTTATTGCCATTGATAAATATTTCTTCACTTTGTTGATAACCAGACTGACTATCAAAGTAGATATCTTTAAATAGCTCTGAATATGGCGCGCCATCTTTTTGATAAGTTACCTCATTGCTTAAGCAATCAGCGTCATTGTCTTTGGGAGTGTTGTGAGTAAATGAAGGCAAAAGTAGTCCGTATAAAGCTAAATAAAGTAAATAAGAAATAAAATATAAGGGAATATTTTACCTGAGTTATTTGATCTTGATCAGTGTTATTTAACCATTACGCTATCTTAATCACTAAAAGAGCATAGCTATCTTAGTTGGAATGTCATAATATAGCGTACATGTGTACGCTGGTTTTTGTTGCAAGCATTAGCAAGCAATTGGTATAACCAGTTTAAAGGCCGTTATTGTTTATAATGGCTTCAGATTTTTATAAATTCTTATAATATAAGTTGGAAAGTTAAAATGAAACGTGTCGTCATCACTGGTTTAGGTATCGTATCAAGCATAGGAAACAATGCAGAGGAAGTATTAGCTTCATTGGAAGCTGGTAAATCAGGAATTTCTCATTCAGAGAGTTTTGCAGAACAAGGTTTAAAAAGTAATGTTTGGGGTAATCCAAACCTTGATATTAAAGAGCACATTGACCGTAAAGCTTTACGTTTTATGGGAGAGGCCGCTGGGTATGCCTATATTGCTATGGACCAAGCAATCAATGATGCCAAATTAACTGATGAGCAAGTTTCAAATGTTCGAACGGGTATTGTTGCAGGTAGTGGTGGTGCTTCATCAGCAAATATTGTTGCTTCAACAGATACTTTACGTGAACGCGGTATACGTCGCGTTGGGCCATATGCAGTTCCTAAAACGATGGGTAGTACCGTTTCAGCCTGTTTAGCAACACCTTTTAAAATTAAAGGTGTTAACTATTCAATCAGCTCAGCCTGTGCAACAAGTGCTCATTGTATTGGAAATGCGATGGAACTTATTCAATTAGGCAAACAAGATGTTGTTTTTGCTGGTGGTGGTGAAGAAGTTCATTGGTCATTAGCGATGATGTTTGACGGTATGGGTGCATTATCTGCAGGTCGTAATGAGACTCCTGAATTAGCATCACGCACTTATGATGCGGATCGCGATGGTTTTGTTATCTCTGGCGGCGGCGGTATGGTTGTTGTTGAAGAATTAGAACATGCGTTAGCGCGTGGAGCACATATCTATGCTGAGCTAGTTGGTTATGGCGCAACTTCAGACGGTTATGACATGGTAGCACCAAGTGGCGAAGGTGCTGTACGTTGTATGCAGCAAGCTATGCAAGGTGTTGAAGGTAAAGTTGACTATTTAAATACTCACGGTACTTCAACTCCTGTGGGCGATGTTAAAGAGTTAGGCGCAATTCAAGAATTATTTGGTGAAGACTCTCCGGCAATCAGTGCTACTAAAGCGATGACTGGCCATGCCCTTGGCGCTGCAGGCGTACATGAGGCAATCTACTCAATTTTGATGATGGAAAATAACTTTGTTGCGCCATCAATCAATGTTGATAATTTGGATGAGCAAGCACAAGGCTTGGATATTGTTACAGAGAAGCGTGATGCTGAGCTTAACTTAATCATGTCTAACAGTTTTGGTTTTGGCGGCACTAATGCAACCTTAGTTATGAAAAAATATAAATAACATCTTTAGGCACAAAAGCTATAAAGATAGTAGGCTGTAAGGTATAGTGCTTTACAGCCTTTTTTTATTGTATCTCCAACATATCGCTACAAATTTTGATGAAAATATACTTTGATGAAAACATGCCGTTCGCTAAAGAGTTCTTTAGTGATATTTCTGGTATTAAGACAGAGTTAGTACCTTTCTCTGGCCGTAACCTAACTGCTGAACAAGTGGCAGATGCCGATGTATTATTAGTGCGCTCAATTACGCAAGTAAATGAAACACTGTTAGCTAGAAATACGTGTTTATCGTTTGTCGGTACAGCGACTATTGGTACAGATCATATTGACTTGGAGTATTTGGCCAAACGAAATATTAGTTTTCACTCTGCCCCTGGTTGTAATGCGGTATCTGTAGCTGAATATGTGCTAAGTGCCCTAGTAGTCGTAGCAGAGCGTTATTTACTTGATTTATTTTCACTTACAGTAGGCATAGTTGGTGGTGGTAATACAGGTACCAGATTAAGTGATAAATTAACGGCTTTAGGTATTAAGCATAAAATATGTGATCCTCTGCTAGAACAAAAAGGTGATGATACACGAGAGTTCGTTTCGCTTGAGGAAGTATTAACTTGTGACGTCATTTCTTTGCATGTACCTAAAGTTACTACGGGTGACTATCCAACTTATAAGTTATTGAATAAAAATAATCTAGCTACACTGAAAGATGAGCAAATACTGATTAGTGCTTGTCGTGGTGATGTCATTGACAATCATGCGCTTTTAGCACTTAAAAAGGCAGGGCATGGCCTTAAGCTTGTTTTAGATGTTTGGCAAGGGGAGCCCGAAGTCTTAACTGAGCTTATTCAATATACCGAGATTGCAACGGCACACATTGCTGGTTATAGCTTAGAAGGAAAAGCGCGTGGCACAGAAATGTTATATCAGGCACTATATAAGCATGTAAATAAAGATCAGCTATTTGATGGTAAGCCTAAATATCAATTGGCGAGTTTTTTACCACCAGCAAGTATATCGTCGGTAGAAATAAAACAAAATTTTAATCAAATATTACTAAACCAGTTAGTTAAAATGGTTTACGATGTAAGGCGTGACGATGCTATATTTCGTCAGCAATTGGCAAACATAGGTTTTGACCAGATCAGAAAAACTTACCCAGTTCGCAGGGAGTTTTCAGCTGTTACAGTTTCCTTATTGTCAACAACCTGTAGTGATGTACTTCATCGCTTAGGTTTTAATAAAAAATAAACTAAATTAAATTATCAAGACAGCTCAGTTTAATGAGTAAGGTCTAACGAAAAGAGAGAGGATCATGGCACAAAAATTTGATGTATGCATACTTGGCGCAACTGGATTAGTTGGCAAAACTATAATGGAAATTCTTGAAGAAAGAGACTTTCCAATTAATAAATTATACCCGCTAGCAAGTGCTCGTTCTGCAGGTGAATTTATTGAGTTTAATGGCCAAACCATTGAAGTTTTAGATGCTGATAATTTTGATTTTAGCCAAGCTCAAATTGGTTTCTTCTCTGCTGGCGGCTCAACATCTGCAAAGTTTGCCCCTATAGCAGGTGAAGCTGGTTGTATCGTTATTGATAATACTTCTGAATTTCGCTATGAAGCGGATATCCCACTTGTAGTACCTGAAGTTAACCCAGGTGCTTTGGCTGAATACCGAAACCGTAATATCATTGCCAACCCAAACTGTTCAACTATACAAATGATGGTAGCCTTAAAGCCTATTTATGATGCTGTAGGTATTAGTCGTGTAAATGTTAGTACCTATCAGTCAGTTTCTGGTGGCGGTAAAGCGGCTATGGATGAATTAGCAAAACAAACGGCTGATTTATTAAGTGGTAAGCCTGTTAAAACAGAGAACTTTTCTCGTCAAATTGCTTTTAATGTTATTCCTCAAATTGATGTTTTCTTAGAAAATGGTTATACCAAAGAAGAAATGAAAATGGTTTGGGAAACTAAAAAAATCCTTGGTGATGAAAATGTTTTAGTTAACCCTACAGCCGTACGTGTACCGGTATTCTTTGGCCACGGTGAAGCATTGCA
>Ga0114909_1000244_pt1 | contig 42045 bp, 37 predicted proteins | sample MalvireepMed_906_FD_87290 | JGI IMG/M metagenome (GOLD analysis project Ga0114909, IMG submission 87290) | Marine viral communities from the Global Malaspina Expedition - Malaspina viral metaG DeepMed_906 | ecosystem: Environmental > Aquatic > Marine > Oceanic | place: Mediterranean Sea...
ATTTTAAATTATATTTGATAATGCAATAATCATCGTAAGTACTTTCAATTAAAGAAATTAGAATGGAATCTTCATTTAAAGATAAAGCGAATGAGTATCAGCAAACGCCTGATGAAACCAATAGAGGTGTAGGTGCAAGTACTCCACCTGACAGCCTACCTCCTAGGGAAGAATTATCGCAGTTGGAGCTAATGAAGCAGTGGCGGTGTAATCTTGAGCACTTACGAGAAGAGTTAGGTATACCTGCTTGTAACAGTATTACGGCTGATGAACTTAAAGATATAACGCCCGATATAACAGAAAAATTAGATTATCTTAAGAAAACAGATGAACTACTCCAGCAGCATGATGACTTTGCATTGTCTGAAGCGGGGTTTAATAAGTACAAAAATGCTCATTTGTTAGTTGTTAATTTTCTGACTCAGGTCTACCAACAAAAAAAAGAGCAAGAAGAGGTCGGCCCGGTTAAATTTTATTTCTTTTCTCGTGCAAAACATATTAAGCAACAGTCTAAAACTATACCTTGGTCATCTGCCTTTTTTCATCTGGTATTACTTATTATTGCTAGCATTGTGTTAGTTAATTGGGGAATGAAAATAGTCGCGTTAACTCAAAATAATGGCATAGTATGGTCTTTATTATTTTTATCTTTTCTAAATTTTTTCTTTATAGCAAAAGATAAGGTGAAGACATATAAAGCGTCAGCATTTACACCAATTAGGTTCATCATAAGTTTACTTAGTATTTACTCATTAACTGCCGTTCTTTACGCTTTATTTTTTATAGTTATCCCTTATTTAATCGTCTTGCAAGTTAATCATTATTGGCGTGATGACATTATGATTATAGGTTTAGCTCTATTTTCTTTTGTTATTTGGGTACATTCACATGAATATATTGAAGATCTAGTTAGTTCCGATAACACAAAAAAAGAAACTACTGATGCCGTTGAACTGGCGGGTGCAGAGGTTATAAAATAATGCTTCGATTATTTATAACTATATCGCTCTTTTTTCTTAGTATCTCTGTGGCAGCAATGGATATAGAGAGTGCATGCAAAGAGCGAGATGAACAAAAAAAAGCACTGCTAAGTAACATGTCTACTTCAATTTCTGAAGCCTTGTTAGTTGGGCAATGTACTGGCTATCACCAAACATCCTATACAGAATATAGAGCTTCCTCACTTGAGGAGTTGCCACAAGCATGCTCTGAATTTGTTGAGCAAAAGGAAGCATTATTACCCTTTGATATGAGTACTACTTTATCAGAAGCGATGCTTGCAGGAATGTGTTTAGGGGCTATCTATAAAGTAGCTGAAAGCTGTGAGATTGAAGAGTATCAAATAAAATATCTTTATATTGCAAAGAATATTAAGGGTTTGAATGAGAGGCAATCGGTATTCCGTATAGCTGAACATTTTGATTGTCGATGAGGGGGTGTCATGGCTAGTAAAGGTAATAGTATTGCTGCGGTAGCAGCACGAGCATTAGAGATAAAGCGAAAACATCTTCCTGAACGTTTGCGAACAGACCTTTATGCTTACACCCTTAGGGATAAAAAAATAAAGGCACGGCTTTTAGGTGAGCCGGATGCTATCGGCTACACCTCTATACCTAGCGGTAAAGGAAATAAAAAGTACATCAGAAATTTAGTTATTCTTAATACCTTATTTGAAGATAAAAAAATAGTTCTTGGCTGGCTTAATGGTTCAGGGCTATCTAAGGATAAGCTCCAAGAGCACTTAGCTGAGTGGCGAGCAAAAAAACTGCTCTATCAAGCACTAGATTCACGTTTACCTGAATTAGATACCTTCTTCTCAAAAGATGATATTAACTGGGCAGAAGATGAAATACCTTATCCATTTAGTGAAGGTGAATTCAGCTCAGTTGAACTTATTACAGATAGTATTGCTGCTGACAAGACTCCTTCTTCTTATGACAGTGCTATTAGCGCATTACTGAATCGTCAATATGAAAAACTCGGTCAAATATTAACGGAATCTTCAGATGCGTTTAAAAATGGTGAAGGGCAATGGTTAAATCAACTATATCAAGCTAGACACCAAGAAGTTTCGGATTACAGAGCACTACTAAATAAATATTAATCTTTTTCAAAAAAAGTCTTTTTTGTGAAATTCACAGTTTGATACTAGCTCCTGAAGTCACCGCAATAGTGTGGTGACAAACAGGAGAAACACCATGTATCAACTGATTTTGTTTTATCTACTTAATGCCAAGCATTTAAGCCCCCAAGATAAAAAAACAAAGTACCAATTAACGTCTCAGTTCAACTCAGCTAATGAAACAGCTAAGGGGGCTAAAGATGTTTAACCCCCTAAAAAAACTGCCTAGTTCATTACTCAAAAAGAATATTGAAGTGATCACCAAGTTAGCAAATGGCGCTCATCCTCAGTCACTAGGCGCTAAAAAAATTCGCTGTTTACCTAATTTGTATCGCATCCGTATGAGTCATAGCTATCGCATGCTTATTGGTTTTGATGAAAAAAAATGGATTTCATTAGGGCTTTATACACGCCAACATTTTACCACTTTATTAAATAGACGAAGGCGCTAGTCATTCGGACTACGCAATTTAAATTTAATAAATAAAACAGGAATTCAAAATGACTAAGAAAATTCAACCTCAAGATAATGCTGCGAATCAACCAAATGCTAACAAAGGCACTTCTGGTACTAATCGTCAATACGATCAAGCCCAAGGTAACCGTGGTAAGCAAAACCAGCAGCACCAGCAGAAAAATAAGAAGTAACTTTATTTAATCGTAAGTAGGAGAAGTGCTCATACCCAGTATGAGCACTTCATTATTTAAGATGGAGTTTTAAAATAATGAATAAAATTAAACGCTCGTTGTTAGTTACTTTCGACTTTAGCCAGCGAGGAAAAAGTGGGACAGGTTTTGCTGCGGGTAGTTTATTATCAGCCTGTCGAAGTCATGAGCAGTATGATCGAAAGTTTACGATAGAACATTTAGCCATACCTATGACTAACATTGCAAAAGAACAGCTATCAGTGATTAAAATAGTAGATTCAATTAATGCAAAGATACCTCTAACCAACTTAGACCGTCTAGCATTAGCTTGTTATGTCTGGAGTTCTGATCTTGTTGAGCCAATTATTCAGTTGTGTCGTGAAAAGGGTTTTAAAGGGAAAGTAATTCTTGGTGGTTATCAGATTAACAGCAAAACATGTCGTCAGCTTTATCCAAGTGGTGACTTCTATATTCCTGGCTATGGTGAGGCATCATTACCGGAAGCAATTCTGGATGAACATTCAATCACAAGCCGCATTGTTGATATCAAAGTGAATTTTGAAACGCTGGCATCCCCGTATTTGGATGGCACCATATCAATAGAGTATGGGCAGGACATGATTCACTGGGAAACCCGTAGAGGCTGTGTTTATAAGTGTAACTTCTGTGCTCATCGGGACTTAAAAGATAAAGGAGTTCACTTACTTGGAATAGATAAAATTAAGCAACAATTAGATCTATTTCAGCAAAAGGGTATTAAGAAAATAAACGTACTTGATCCAATTTTTAATAATGAACCTAACCATATCGATATTCTTAAGTATGCAATAACAATAAACCTAAAAGCATTATTGTCATTACAAGTTCGCTTTGAACGGATTAATGAAGAGTTCCTTGAGCTTTGTTCCCAGTTAAATGTTCATTTGGAATTTGGTCTACAAACGGCTGATGTAAATGAGTCACGGATTATAGAAAGAGCAAACAATATGAATCGAGGGGATAAAAACATTAAGTTGTTACAGCAATGGGGACAGTCTTTTGAGGTCAGTCTTATTTATGGATTACCAGGTCAAACATTAGAAAGCTTTAAAGAGAGCATCGCCTTTTTACAGCATAGAAATATCGATGACATTAAAGCTTTTCCATTGATGTTGCTTGAAGGTACTAAATTAGCTGAAAACAAAAATGAGTATAATATTATTGAAGATATAATTGATGAAAGCGGGATCCCTCACGTGGTGGAGTGCAATAGTTTTACTCGTGGAGAGTGGGAAATAATGCGTTCTTATGCAAATAACCTATCACTGTCTAAGGTGGCTGCATAATGTTTATAGTAATAGAGGGGCTTGATGGCGTAGGTAAATCCACAATAACAAAAGCACTGGCCAGAGAGATTGATGCAGTGATGTTAGCAACGCCTGGCGATAAATTTAATAGCATGCGCAGTGAGTTAGAGTTGATATATAAAGACAACCATCAGGCCAGACAACTTTTTTATATGTCTACGGTAGTTAACATCTCAGAGCAAGTACGTGACTTAATCAGCAAAGGGAAAAATGTTATTGTTGATCGTTATTGGTTATCTACGCAGGTTTACCACCAGTGGAAAAGTGAAAACCATCACTTTGAACTTACTGATGTAGAAAATAGCATCTTGGTGCCAGATGTAACTTTGTATCTACAATTACCCTTAGAGCAACGAAAGAAGCGGCTGTTAAGCCGTAATGTTAATACAGCGGAAGATAACCTCACTATAATTGAAACTACAGATACTGAATTAAACAACTTATATTTACGGTACAGCAGCACAAGCATTGCGGGACACTGGGTTAGTCTTAATACTGGTGCAACTGTTGATGAAATTATAAAAAATATAGGTACAGAGCTAAAGGGGTTTAAACAAGGAAAGTCACAGCCAAACTAGAGTGAACTTTGAGGTATTTGCTGATAGCAAACAGGTCGAAAGCCGCAGTGTAATGTATTTAAGAGACTATTTGCTTGCAGTGGGTTATTTAAATCAAATTTAGATAATAGAAACCCTATTTTCTTATGTATTCGTTTTAGTTTGTTAAAAAGGTTCAATGTAGGGGCTTAAAGGCTCAGCCTATCATGACGTTGAGTATTCGTTATAATTCGGCATAACTATTAGTTGTATTGATAAAACTAGAACGAAGACAATTGAAATTAGAGCGAAGACAAAATACTTATTCACTACTTTTACGATATTGACTCGGTGTTTGTTGTGTTTCTTTTTTAAATGCTGTGTAGAAAGAAGACTTAGCGTTAAAACCAACATTCATCGCAATAGCTAACACCGTGTCTTGTGAATGCTTTAATTGCTGTTTTGCTTCATTAATTCGATACTTATTTATGTAATCAAAAAAGTTGGCGCCTAATGCTTCACTTAACGTTTGTGAAATGTAGTTAGGAGAGGTGCTGATATGCTTCGCTAGCTTTTGTAGTGATAGTGATGCATCTAAATAAAGCTTGTCTTGTTGCATAGCAACTTCTATTTTTTCCGCTATTTTGGCTGCGCTTTGCTCGTTTAATGCTGAACGTTGGTATTTTTCTGGCTGAGAAGGTTTTTCTGCTAGCATTTGTTGAATATTATCATCAGCGTCGTATAACTCTTCAAAACCAGGCTTTTGGCGAAGCCCCCAAATAGCGACACTCCAGACCATAATAAGAATTACTAAGCCGGAAATAGAGGCATTTACTTCATTTGAAAATAAAATACTATCAACAATAATATTAAGTGCAGTTATTAGCCAAACAATACCAACGGCAAGCAACAACCAGCCAATCCACCTAATTTCTTTGGTTTCAGTGCTAGCGAATAAATTTTTAAATGCTGTCGGTATTGGGTTAATCGTTTAATCACTTTGAAAAGATAAAATCCAGCTTGAACGACCCAAGCCAGCACCAGTAATACAGTAGCAATAAGTGTTCCTATCGTCAGAGCTTTTGTCTCTTCTGATATGTTATTGAATATACTTTCATCATCATTGATCAACAAAGTATATTGCACTTCATAGGGTATAAATAAACCGATAAAAGCAACAACTGCCCCCAGCGTAAAAAGTATAAAATGCTTTTTATCCATTTGATTCAATTGCCACGGTGTTTTTGCGGTAATACCTTCCACATAAAACCAAAAGAACGGCGCGATTAATAAAATAGTGGGAAGTGAAAGAATGAGTATAGTCGGTCGTAAATGATCAGCTAAACTGGCCAGCGTTGGCTGACAAATTACGATACCAATTGCTAATAGAAAAAACGCCAATGGTAAATAGGCTTGGCGCTCAAACGATCGTAAACATAGCAAATGGGCACTAAAAATAATGATAATTAGCGTCGATAAATTGATTGCTAAGAGCGTAGTGCTTTCCATTTTAAATAATTCTCATATTACGATAACGTCAGTATTTACAGGGCATTCAGACTAGTGTTGTTTGTCCATCCTTATCGGCTGAACCTACAAAAAGGTATGAATCAACAGAAACGGACGTTTATTTTAACATCATTGTACATAATCGTTATCACCTTAGCTATTTCAGAGATTAAGACAAATGTTATTCAAAACAAACACAACTAACGCAGCAATCCTCCCTTATAACTGGCCTGTTGTTGGTAGCTTACTTTTTTTAACGGGCATTGCCGCTATTCCTGCTATGTTTGCGGTAGTGATGGTCGCTTTAGGAGGATCAGGTGTTGAAGGTGATTCATCATTTATTAATCACCTTCACTTTGCTACACCTAGTGCGATGTTTGTTCATGGCGGTTCGGGAATTTTGTTTTTTTTAACTATGCCATTCCAATTTTCACCAAGAGTTCGTATGAATAACCTTAAACGACATAAACTAGCTGGTCGAGTTGCGGTCGTTTCGGGTTGTGTTATGGCCCTATCAGGCATATGGATGCACAATGTTTTATCGCCAGAGTCGCAAGGCACTCGTTACAGTATTCTTATTATCACCAGTGTCGCCATTTGTACCTGTTTCTTAATTGCAGTGTGGCACATTATAAAAGGTAATGTTCAGGTGCATCAACTGTGGATGGCGCGAGCAGTTGCGGTTGTCTTAGCGGCAATTACCCCGCTATTTATTGATATTATTATTGTGCTGGTATTTAGTCATTTTGAGGCGATTTATCAAATATTAATTCAATTTCAATACGATTACGGACGATTATTAGGTATCGTTATTAACTTAGCCATAGTTGAAATGTTCATGACTAAAAGCCTTCAAAATAATTCTTTAAATCAAAACTATAGTGCCGAATAAAAGAAACAATATTTATCTAATTCATCAATACAAATTAAACAAAGGATCAATTAGATGCATAGAGCTTCATGGTAATAGCCTTTATTTGGGGTTCTAAAGTGGTCATGTTGGTAACCTAAGTAGCTATGACTATAGCTACATTGACGGGTGGCAAGCTGACCAATGGATAGTTCGAAATTTACTGGTGCGTGCTGATACGTTAATCAGTTGTGGTGAAGATAATATGACTCAGGTATACCTAACGAATGGAGAGTATATTAGTAGTGATAATAGCCACAATGGCTTCGTAACATCACCTGCTATTATAGAGGATAACGTTTATTCGGCATCCTACGATGGTTATAAGAAAGCATCCTCTGCCAAAGATAAAGTGTGCGGATGCATTAGCCTAAAGTAACGAACCACTTCTTCACACCCCAATTAAATCAGGGGCAAAGTGAATATCCTCAATAGTCTTTGTTTTATGACTTTTTATCTTTTTTATACGTAATAACCTGCTAATTACTCTATTTTTCGGCAAACCACTGTTCTAAATATTCAATACATTGCACTAATTTTTCTGGTACAAAATGCCGCACCGGATATAAAGCATATAGGGTTAGTTGTGGTTTTTTTGCATCGGCTAATATTTCAACCACTTGACCGCTATCTATTGCCTGCTGACAGACAAAATCAGGGATAAAACCAAGTCCTAGTCCTTGTTTGATCGACTCCATCATGAACATGGTATTATTAACTCGCAAACTACCCTTGATGGCAACCCCACCTTCAATTGGCCAAACATTCTTTCCTTGAAAATAGCTATAGACAAAACAGTTATGATCCTTAAGGTCGTTAGGTATCTTTATAACTGGGTTCTGCTTAAGGTAGTCTGGGGACGCGCAAACTTTATAAGTAAAGCGTGTCAGTGGTCTGCCGACATAATTAGAATCTATGGGTTTACTTGAAGCCCGAAACCCTAAATCAAAACCTTGCTCCACTAAATCAACATTTTCATCACCTAAATGAATATCAAGTTCAATCTCAGGATTAGCTCGCATAAAGTCGGCAAATAAATGTGACAAGTCAGTAATACCCAGTGCCATTGGGGCATTTATTTTAAGTTTACCGCGAAGGTTTTGCTGTAAATCTTGAACAAAGTCATCTGCGTCATCAAGCTTCGATAATATCTCTCTCGCTCGCTGTAAATAACCTTCACCCACATGAGTGAGTTGTACGTTACGGGTAGAGCGATGCAGTAAACGCGCACCTAAATCAGTTTCAAGACGAGAGATTTCCTTGCTGATCATGGATTTGGATGAGTTAACCTGTTCAGCTACGCGGGTAAAACTACCCAAATCCGCCAAGCGTACAAACAGTTGAATTGCTCTTAATTTATCCACTTACTCTCCCTCTCGCTGCCATGATTTCTCTCATTACTTTAGCTCCACTCACTTATATCGAACATATACTGTTCTCATTTTGAGAACAGTATATGTTCATTGTTGGTATATATGTAAACAAATTATGAGATTAATATTCTTTCATCGCATCTAGGCAGGCATTAGCTACCGAAGTTGTGAACTAACAAATTAAGAAACCTTATTTTTGGAGAATACCATGTATACACTTTATTATTCACAGGGAGCTTGCTCTGTCGCTACTCAAGTCGTTTTACGCGAGCTAGGTCAAGATGTAAAAATTATTGATGCAAAACAAGATAATAACTTCAAATCAGTTAACCCTGTTGGCGCAGTACCAGTATTAATTGATGGCAATAAAACCTTAACCGAAGGTGCTGCAATTATGCTTCATATTCTTAACAAGCATAAAAGCTCATTATTCCCTGAGAACGAAGATGAGCGCCTAAAATCAACTCAAGATATTATGTTTGCAAATGCCACTATGCACCCAGCTTATGGCAGACTATTTTTTCTAGCTCAACATGTTAGTGATGAAAAAGTAAAACAAGAAACGTTGAATGCTGCCGCAGAAAGTATCAACCAATTATGGCAAGTTATTGAAAGCCAACTGGCAGACAAAAGCTTCTTAGGTGGTGATAGCCCTTCAGCTGCAGATATTATGCTAACGGTTTACTCTCGTTGGGGGCAGTATTTCCCAGTAGATATCATAATAGGTGACAAAACGGCGAGAATGCTAGATGCAGTGCAAGCTATGCCTAATTTCATCAAAACAGATCAAGCAGAGCAGTTCGCGACAGCTGATTAAAGCTCAAGAGTTAATCGCGAGAAAACGGTGAATATTAAACCTCGATAATGTTCACCTTTCTCTTACCCTAAGCTACTACCTTATATATTTCGGAGAGAAATAATGGAAAAGGTACAAACAGAACTATCTGATAGTAATAGCGATTTTTTGGTGATTAGCACAATTTTACATAGCTATTTTGATGCCCTGCACCATGGTGATGTAGCCAAGTTAAAATCTATCTTTCATCCTGATGCTTGGTTAAAGTCACCAGGTAGTCGACGTTCACTAAATCAATGGTTAAATAATGTTGAAAATCGGCCAATTCCAGCGCAACTAAATAAGCCATTTAAATTTAAAATATTAGCAATTGATGTGGTTCAAGACCAAGCTATGGCGAAAATTTTCTGCCCTTTATTTGATTTTAACTACGTAGATTTTCTTGGCCTACTTAAAGAAGAAGGTCAATGGCGAATAGTTACAAAAATGTACACAGATACTAAGGAATCACAAGAATGAAGGGGCTCAACAGTAAAAAATTGAAAATTGAAATGATTCACGACATTGTTTGCTCTTGGTGTCCAATTGGTTACAACAACATTATGTCCGCCATTAAGAAATCAAACATCGACGTTGAGTTTCACTTCTTACCTTATGAACTTAATCCATTTATGGGAGAACAAGGTGAGTCGATAGTGAGTTATTTTAGTCGTCAAATGAACTGGAATGAGCGTAAGTTGCATGATTATCAGCAGTCATTGGTTACAACTGCTTCAAAAGCGGGTGTCATTATTGATTTTTCAAAAAGAACGCATTACTACTCGACCAGAAGCGCACATTTGTTAATGCATTGGGCTGCTCAGTTTAATAAACAGTTGGCACTTAATGAGTGTTTAATTAACGCCTATTTTAAAAACGGTCAAGATATAAGTAACTTAACAATATTGTTAAATATTGCTGAAGAGTTAGGTTTTGATAGACAAAAAACCAAGACAGCACTGACTTCAAAGCAATTAAATCAAGAATTAGATGAAAAGGTTTCACGTGTGAAAGTGCTTAATCTTAGTAGTATACCTGCGTTTATTATCAACGAAACTACGCTTATTTCTGGTTCAAATTCGGTGGGGTATTTCGAAGGTATCTTGTCGGAATTTAGCAATGAATCACTCTCAGCATAAAACCGACTCCTGAAAACTCAATATAAATACAACTCATTTTAAATCCATATGTTTTAGATCATATAAAGGAATAAATCATGCCATATATTAATGTAAAAATTACCGATGAAGATGTAAGCAATGAGCAAAAAAAAGCGATTATTAAAGGCTGTACTGAATTAATGGTTGAGGTCTTAAATAAAACACCGGCAACAACTTTTGTGGTTATTGAAGAAGTTAGCACTGACAACTGGGGTATTGGCTTTGAACAGGTGACTGAGTTACGTAAATCTGCGTTAGTTTCTGCAACTGAATGATTAAAAGCTTAGTAACAAAATGAGATGATAGCTCTATTCCAACATCACTATGTCATGGTTAATGGCAATAAACTGGCTGAGCAGGAGTTGATTGTCTTTTAAGTCTGTTACCTTCCAAGCCAGTGAGTTTAGCGGCATAACTGGCTTTAAAAGCTCTCCTTGTAGAGTAAACTGGTTCAGTATGAAGCTATTTTTATCAACACTATAAATAGAGTGTTCGTTAATAAATAAAGCTTTGCCATTTAGTCCAGCTAGTCGCTTACTCTTACTTTTGTCTTTATTCAGTGGGCGAGTAAAGACCTCTGCGTTAACATTACTGTAGAATAACTGGTCATGATTAACCCAAGCCGCTTCAACTTGGTTAATGTCAAAAGCACTGAGTTTATGCTTGTTGATATCTAAGCGATATAAGCCGCCGGGTTCAGGATCATTGACTAGCACTAAAAGCTGGTTTTCTGTATACCAAGACAGAACAGAATACAGAGGTTTATCTGTGTTAAAAAGCTGTACCTCTCCCTTTAAATCAGCAATGGCTAGTCCGTCATTAGACACCCAAGCTAAATAATTACCATCTGGTGACCAACTAAAGTTATCGATACTGCTTTGAGATGGGCTAAAACTGAACTGAGCGGCTTGCCCTTCATGCCAAAGCCAGAGTTGGTCTTGCCCGCTGCGATCAGAAATAAAAGCAATGCGCTCACCATATGGCTGATACAGCGCCCTTCTTTCTTGGGCGGATGAGCGTGCGAAGCTAGTAAAGGGCAATAGTTGGCTGTTTAATTCCAATACTGGTTGAGGTACAGATTTATCACCTAAGGTAAGTTGCGCGACATCGATATCTTTCTTGCCTTTTACTGCCAATAAACTGTGATTTTTCGGGTGCTTAACTGCTGATATCAAGTTGCTTTCTGGCGTTGTTATTTTTTGCAATTGCCCATTAAGTTCAATCCTGTATAAGCTTTCATTGCTGATGGCTAATAAATATTGACCTTGTGGTTCAAAGCTGGCTTTAAAATATTGGTTCTGACTCATTTCTTCAGTTAGTTGGATTTTTTTATGACTGAGCAATTTCCCCTTTTCATCTAATACTTCCACTATATGGTTAAAGTGATTGTCTCGGCTGATTACCGCAAAGCGCTTGCTTAGTGAGTCATAATCAAAATGATAAAGGTAAAGCTGGTCTGAAAAGTAAAGAGGTATGGTTTTTTTACTTAAATCATCGTAATGCATCAACTGGTAGCGGCCATTGTTATATTGCAAAAAGGCATATTGATGATTCGAGAGTGCTTTGGGTTTTTCTAATCTCTCAGCCTGACATTGATGGCGAAATTTAGGCATTTCAGGAGTTGATAATGCTAGGGAAAAATCTAAAGTGGCAATATTCCAACATGACTGGCGAGAGAGTTGATTTTTTTGTTTGTCACTTAACTTGTCACAATTTTTTTTAGCGGCAAAGATTAACTCTCGACCATCTCCAGTAAAGCTCATCACACCGTAGTGACCAGGCTGAAAAGTTAATCGGTTTTCTTTACCGCTAGTTATATGTTTTGCCCACAAGTGGCTTTTGCACGCACCAGCATAGCGATTAAACACCAGATACTGCATATTCGGACTAAACAGGGCATGGTTTTCATGAGGATCAGTAAGTGTTAACTGACGAATTTTTGTATATTGGCTGGGGTGTTCATCTGGCCAGATTGTTATTGCGGCTACAATAATTATTAAACCTGCCAAAAAAATCAAAGAGACAGCAAACTTAAGCCAATGAGTTTTATCTTGTTTCTCGCTTGATTTCGTTGATACATCAACTTCTTTAGCTAATGATTCAACTGACGTGTGTAAGTTAGGTAAAGCTTGCCAGCGAACGTCAGCAAGCAATCGATAGCCAATTCTGGGGTGAGTGGCGATTATAGTCGGGGATTTGGCATTGTCGTTTAATACTTTACGCAAAATGGCAATACAGCGCTGCAATGCATTGGGCACAACTTCAGTGCCCTGCCAGACGTGATCCATAATCTCCTTATGAGTCACCACTTCATTTTGGCGTTTAGCTAATAATAACAATACCTGTAAAACTTTGGGCTCAACCTGAACCTCTTGTTTGCTTGCAATGACGACAGAGCGGGACAGATCAATTTGAAAGTCAGTAATATAAAATACGTTCTGCTTTGTCATATTGCCCCATGCTTTCGTTATCCAATGTTCAGAATTTTATGAGTAATAGCCTCAGCTGTCGAGAGTTAGGTGGTGAAAAGGCGTTGAACGGTATGATTTATAGGACATCAGCAATTCATCAGCATTTAATCAGCCGGCCTTTGTTGCCATTACAGCTTATAACTAAGTTAATACTAGAGCTATGAAAACAACATCTAAAGGTAAATTTAATGGGCTATAAAAAGACGATATTACAAAAACTAAAACTAGGGGCATTAACAGTACTGGTATTGAACTTCAGCCCAGCATTGGTTGCAGGGGAAAAAGAAAACCGCATTATAAATAAAGCTGTTGAGGCTTATGGTGGTGATAAGTTGATGCAACTAAAAAGCCTTAAGCTTACAGATAACATGAATCAATTTACCATCGGTCAAAGTGGTCATGCTGCCCAAGGCCCAATGGTTATGCAATTAAGTCATAATAAAATTGAAATAACGATGGACTTGCTTAACAGAGGAAAAACATTTAAACGCGCCACAACAAGAATAGTAGGGAGTCAAGGTACTGATAAACCTACGGTAGCTCATCAAATTTTTGTCGACGATAAAGGTTATGTGGTGGATCACGGTTTACAACAATATCGACATGTTAAAAGCATCAACTATGACAATGTTGATGCCGGCTTTGGCCAGTTATTGGATCCTATGATTATCAGACAGCTAACCAGTGAAAGAAATAACAGTCGCTGGGCAGATACGGCCTACATACAAGGTCAGGCTCATGATGTACTGACTGTTAATACAGGCACTACGCAGGAATACTCTGTCTACCTCAATCAAAAAAATGGCTATTTAACTCGCTTGATAAAAAAACGCGGGCAGACAATTCGCAGTTATGATTTTATAGGGCACCAGCAGGCGCAGGGAATTACTTGGGCTAAACAGCTATTTGTTAGCACCGCAGAGCAGCCTCTCTATCATATTGATTCCAGACAGCTCAGTTTTAACTCAGCGCAAAACTATCAATTCAACATTCCCTCTAATTATAAGCAGCGACAAAGACCTCAATTTTTTGATGCTTCACAGCTAACGATCAGGCAAGTTGCGAAGGATGTCTATTTTGTTGGGCAAGATTGGGGATATACACTATTTATTGATGCAGGCGACTACTATATCTCAGCGGGTTCTTGGCAAGAGAACAGTGACTCCCATGCTTGGCAACAGGGGGTAACGTTACTAAAAACAACAACAGGCAAGGATAAGCCAGTAAGGCAACACATTGTTTCTCACCATCATACAGACCATATGATGGGACTTAGCGATATTGTAGAGCTGGGAGCAGATTTAGTCATTCATCCAACCAATATAGCTGCGGTGAAAAAGCACCTGCAATTACCGTTAACTGATAATCGATTTGTAGCAATTGAAGGAGTCAGCTACCTAGCTGATGGCAAAGTTATGCTCTTTGATGTGCCGAACAGCCATGCTAGTCATAATTTAGTGATATATCTCCCTGAAGATAAGCTGCTCTTTACGGAAGATTTTTATGGCAGCAGTTTTCAAACTGACTTGCCATCCCCTAACGGCTGGCCAAGTGTGGATACCTATCACCGACTTGATGTCTTAACGAGCACAATTAACCAATTAGCATTGGAGGTTGAGCAATACTTATCATCCCATCATGCCAGGATATTGAATCAAGCTGAGATAGACGAAGCCATGATATTAAGTCGCCCTTCCAAAGCAGAGCTAATTAAACGATTATTTGACGAAAAATCCGATGTCAATTAGAACTGATTGTCTAACTTCGCACTAAGTTACGCCCACTGTATTCTAGTTAAGGAACTTAAGCGAGGCGATCAACTTAGTGTGAAGACTTTTCATTAAAGTAAGTGATAACAAGTTAAATGATGCTCTTTTGATTATCAGAAATAAATTGCCTCTGTATTCTTTGCCATTTGCTTACTTCTTCAGTTTTACCAGCAGCTTTTAACAAGGTAATTAAATATGAAAACTTATACTCTGTTAATTCCTCTTCAAGTATTGTTGTTTGATAGTTACTAATTTTCTGTGTTATTTCTGATGAATTTTCACTTGGATTCAGTAATAACCTAGCTAAGGTTAGTAATTCATTTATATTATGAGCAAAGATAGTGTGCTCATAATTCCCTTGATTAAGCTCAATTTGTTTAATCAGTTGTGGGTAGTTTTGCTGTGAAAATAAAACTTCCAACAACAGGTAAAATGACTTACTTGAATTTGGTGATATATTCTCAGTCGATTGCTGGTGATTTTGCGCAGCGGTAAAATCGCCCTGTTTAAGGTTTATTCTAGCTAAACCAATCAAGGCATCAATGTTATCGGGTTCTATCTTAAGCACTGAGCCATATTCGCCTTGTGCTTGCGCATATAAATTTAACGCAGCATAAGTATTGCCTGATAATAATAATGAAGTTGTTGAACTTGGCTGTAAAACTTTTAGGAGTTCAATATTCGCCAACGCCTTTTTAAATTGCCTGTTAGTAATTTGCAGCTTAGTGAGCCCAATCAAGCTGCCAACATTTTCAGGAGACAATGATAAAGCCTGCTCAAAGGTTTTAACCGCCATTTGAGTATTCTGCTGCAATAATTGACTATTTGCTAATGCAACATAACCTCGATAATTATTAGGGTAAAGCTCTATGGCCTTATTAGCTAAGGATGTTGATTTTAATAGATTGCCATCGACTCTTTGACCTAAATAGACACCACTATTTAACACCGCAGCGTAACCAGAGATAATATCTAAGCAGCTAGGCGAAAGCTCATAAGCATTCATAATTAAAGTTTGCGCGTTGAGGTTAGCTTTTTCAGAGTTACGCCTATGGTAGTCCATTGCTTTAAGGTAAAAATCGTATGCTTTAGGGTTGATCAAACGCGGGTCGGCACGATATTGCAGTCGCTGGTTATCATTGGGAATTAAAAACGCTTTAAGCTCTTGGGCAATATCAAACTTTAAAAAGTAGAAGTCCTTTTTAGATACCTGATAGCTCTGTGCCCATAATATTTTATTGGTGGTGGTTGAAAGTAATTGAATATCAACGTTAAAGCCGCCGTCTATTCGGGCAATATTTCCTGTTAACACATTATCAACTTGTAATGTTTCTCCCGCTTCTTGAATTGTTAACGATTTCTTTGAAGCGCTGTTATGGCGTATCACTTGAAAAGCACTGACTTCTGCTAAGGAGCTAGATACTTCAGCAGTAAAGCTATTCGCTAGATAGTCATCAGGGGAAGTTGCATAACTGCTTGCATGGCTACTAGAGATAAAAGGAGCAACAGTGATTGATTTTCTCTGTGTTTCAAATGGAATACTTTGATGATTCTTACCTTGCTCTGGCAAGTTAAGCCACTGTAAAAGTGTACTACTAAGAGCAACAATTGCTACTAACGCCACTAATGCGTAAAGTGTTTTCCAGCTTTTACTGCGCTTTTTTTGTATGGGCTCAAGAATGTTAGTTTGCTTTTTAGTTATCGCTTTTTTTTCTAGCTCACACTCGTTGAAAGATTTTACTTTTTCAGCAAAGCGATAACCTACCCCTCTAACCAATGCGATATTGCTTGGGTCACCGCCTTGTTCTTTAAGCGATTGTCTTAACAGTTTTACTCGCTGATTTAAGGTCGAATTTTGTACTTGAACTTTACCCCAGATAGAGTGAATTAGCTCATCTTGGGTTCTAGTTTGTGGCCAATGAGTCATCAACTCTACCAGTAACAAGTAGGACAAATTTGGTAATATTAAGAGTTTATTTTGCAGATAAACTTGCTGAGTTAATACATTTACAGATAAATCAGTTGAGGTTAATACTTGTTTATCTACAGCATGACTAGAGTCTAATTCTTTGATTTCATTCAACCTTCATAAACCTTCATAAATATTTTTTATCGCTTCAAGCAATAATTTTAAGCTCAAAACATAATAAGCTAAAATCATACATGATTAGCACAACTATATGCAGTAGTTCGCTTAGCTAAATTGTTTGATGATATTTCTTAATAGAAAAAGGATTGTACAAACAATGAAAATAATTAACCGCTTACTCGCAATATCGACTACTTTTTTGGTTTCATATTCAGCAACTGCCTATCATGAAAATGCAAACGCTAATTTTCAACAGCAAGCCACGGTAATAACAACGACTAATCAAGAGATAAAAAAACTCATTGCACTAACCTATAGTTATTTAGAAACGACCTTGCCAAGAGCGCCGATAAACGCCATGTTTTATGGCGACAATAGATTTAACCATTTATGGCCAAACAACTTAACCTTGGATTTTATTGCTGAAAATAAAGCGATAGCGCAAAAATATTTAACCGCTTTAAACAAACTTAATGAGCGGGATTTTACTGGCCAAGATGAATACACCTACAAAATATTCAAACAAAAATTGCAAACGAGCATTCAGGGCAGCGAATTCCCTGAGCAGTATTTACCTGTAAACCAATTTATTTTTAGCCCTCACAATATGTTCATTCAATTAGGTGCAGGTTTAAGCGGGCAGCCTTTTAATAATGTGCAAGATTTTGATGATTTTGTGCAACGTATGCAAGGTTTCGCTATCTGGATGGAGCAAGCGATAATCAATATGCGCGCAGGCGTTAAGGCTGGTATTGTGCTACCTAAAGCTGTTGTCGACTCTATGTTGCCTCAAATGCAAGCCCAAATCTTTGAAAATCCCATGAAAAGCAGTCTCTTTAACCCACTAATGGAAAGCGACGATAAGATCTCTGCTCAAGAAAAAACCAGACTAATAGCGGTATATAAAGAAGTAATCAGTACCAAAATTACGCCAGCATTTAAACACATGAGTGATTTTTTACAGGGAGAATATCTTGCTCATGCTAGAGACAGCATAGGTTATGGCGCTTTGCCTAATGGCAAGAGTTGGTACGAGCATGCCATTAAGGCCAATACCACCTTGCCATTAAGCGCAGCAGAGATACATGAAACAGGTTTAAATGAGGTAACACGCATTCACCAAGAGATGCGTGAGGTTGCTAAACAGGTAGGTTTTAAAGGAGACCTCAATGATTTCTTTAATTACCTAAAAACCGATAGTCGCTTTTTCTATACCGCACCTAATAATGTCTTAGCGGCTTTTGAGCAAGTAAAATTAAAAATAACACCCTTGGTAAATGATTATTTTAGTGTGTTACCAAAATCTGATTATGTCATTCGAGCATACCCAGAAGCTCAAGCTAAGTCGGCGCCGGGAGCGTCTTATATACCTGGAGCTGCGGATGGTTCGCGTCCAGGAGTATTTTTTACTAATACTTATAACCTTAAAGGCCAACCCAAATATGGCATAGAAACTTTATCGATTCATGAAGCCGTTCCAGGCCATCATTTTCAATTGAGCTTACAAAATGAAGTAAAAGGGCTACCTAAAATTAGAACCCAAAACTTCTACACTGTTTACGCAGAAGGCTGGGCGTTATACGCTGAAAGTTTGGGAAAAGAGCTTGGTATGTTTGAAGATCCCTATCAATATTATGGCAAGTTAGATGCCGAGCTATTCCGTGCAATGCGCTTAGTTGTTGATACAGGCATTCACTATAAGCAATGGAGCAAACAACAAGCAATAGATTATATGTTAGTAAACTCAACACTTGCCGAAACAGACATTACCGCAGAAGTCGAGCGTTACATGGTATGGCCTGCTCAAGCCTTAGCTTATAAAACCGGGCAACTTAAAATACAAGCATTACGCGAGTATGCTGAACAGGCGCTAGGCAAAAACTTTGACATTCAGGTTTTCCATAACTTGATTTTACTTGATGGACCTTTGCCAATGCCGCTATTAGAGAAGAAGATAAAGACATGGGTAACAAGTAACAGCTAATCTAGTTTCTTCAAAGCGATAAGTCTAGGGTATCAAACAGGTACCCATACATATCAACGAAAAATAATCAGACGATGGATTCGGCTGATGTACATCTGATTAATAGTTAAACATTATTCAAAGGCAATTAAATGAAAACGCTTATATCTATTTTATTTCTATGCACTCTAATACCGAGAGCCTCTGCTGAGCTGGTAACAACGCTTTCTTCTCAGTTAAATGATTACAATTTTAACATTAGCAGTCGTTATAATGTTGCCGTATTTGCTCGGTCGGAACATGGCTTTAATAATGCCAAAATTTGGCAAGTCGACATAAGCCAAGGTAATGAATTTTCAATACCACAGCAGTTGCATCTTGGACCAGAAAAGTATCGTTATTCAGACCCTATGTTAAGTGCAGATGGCAAAACGCTGTTGTTTATATCAGACAGACCATTAACACTTGAGGATAAAAGTGATGATTACAATATTTGGCAGGCATCATTAATACAGGGGCAGTGGACAAATATTCATGCCTTGGCTGGGGTAAATTCAGAAGCAGATGAATTAGGACCTGAAATGCATAATGGCATTCTCTACTTTTCCTCAGCTAGAGATGGAAAATTATCTTTATATCAATCAGATACAAGAATAAAAACAGTTAATATCACTGCTTATCAAGAAATTACTCACAAATCGTTAGCTCAAAGCGATTTAACTTTTTCACCTGACGGGAACATTGCAGTCTTTTGGCAATTAAGCGCAGATAAAAAAGATAGCCTTTTAATGATGCAGTTACGTACTTCACAGGGGTGGGGGCAAGCCAGATTAATGCCAAATCAAGTGCAGTCATCCGCCTTTGAGTTTACGCCACAATTTTCACCGGATGGTCAGTGGCTGTACATCAGTAGTGCTCGATCGGTTGAAGACTACCAACAATTAAACATTCATCGTTTTGCAGCAAAAGAAATATTCCCGTCATCTTGGTACCAACAAAGTCTTTCTAGTGAGCAGCTGGATATTTTAGCTAACCGAGAAAAGATTACCGCTATCCAAAGCTTTGAATATGATCTGTTAGTGAAGCGAGGAAATAGTGAAGAGCTAGTTCACACTAAAATGAAATTTAATCCATTGCAAGTCCAGCAAGTTAAAGGCGAGCAAGTCATTTGGTTCGACGCCAAAGAAGGTTATAAAACTATGGGCTCGGGAGATAAACAAGTTTTACCGGAAGATGAAAGGCAGCAATTGCTAAAGGCGGTAAGGTACAATTTCTTTCACTTGCTTAAACAGCAGAGCACTGAGCTCTTCCAACAATATGCCACTAGATCAGAACGTGGCAGGCTTTATCGGGTAAATGCTCATGGTTTAAGCGCATTCTCTGTGCTGCTTAATGAAGATAAAAATATTATTGAGCAACTAAGATATGACGATTTAGCGACTGGCTTAGAGCAAGATTATCAACTTATTAACGGTGTTTTTTGGCCAATGCAGTTTGAGTTTATCATTGACGAAAAGGTGGTTGCTCAGGGTAAATTTACTAATGCAAAAATCGTAATATCCAAAGGCTAAATTATACAAGGCGGTGAATAGTAAAGTTGTTATGTTGATGTTATCTTAAAGTTTACAGTGCTTATTAAAAGTAAACTTTGTTACTGACAAAACGTTAAGGAAAATAATTTTATGTATGAGATATCCGTATCTTCACGAAGTGAAGAAGCAATTTCTCGCATTATAGCCCATGCATTAACAAACCAACAAAATCGTAGTTGGTTATTTCAAATGGGTCAACAGCGTGCCAATGGCGCTAAAGAAGTAGAAAAACTAAGCCGATTTTATCATGCTGATAGTCAGTATAGTTTAGATGATGTGCCTTCTCGTTACCCGATGGATTTGGTCTATACCAAAAAAATTCCTTGTAAACGTTTTGCTTCTCACCCTACTTGTTTGCATGAAATTTATGGCATTAAAGCAACCAGAACGTCTCAAGCACAACGTTTATTACCGGGAAAATTACTGAAAAAGCATTCAAGCAAAGTATTTTCCTGTGCTAAATATGTGCTAAAAGAAGGGATTAAGAAAGGAGTGCGGTTAGTTGTACCGGGTATTTCGGATGTATCTAAAGGCATGTCAGCTTTAAATCAAGGCAACAAAGCAAGCTCTCTTTATTCTGACGCCAATACACTGGCGCGAGTTATTCGTTTTGTCGATGATAAAATGGGTAATCTAGATGATGACACCAAAAAAATCTGGAAATTGTGGGATGACATAGATAAATCGGTTCTGTTTTACCTGCATATTATTACTCCCTACCAAATCGCTGAAAATAAGGGAGACGATGCCGAAGAAAAGCCATTTAGTCAGGCCTGTTTTTCTGACAAAAGCTTCGTGCATATCGAAGCAATGAAACCCTTTATTAACGATTTTGAAAAAGCCGTTACCCAAGGCTTAAGTGGTGAAATAAAAACGTTCATTAAAGGGGATATTATGCGTAAAGCGGGCCTTTCATACGGTTACGGGCTTAATTTCCATTTGCATAATCAAGCAAGTGGAGACAAACAGCTGGATAAAACTGTTAAGTTTGGTACTGATTTAGGCATGTATAAAACGGGGGCCTGGGTGCCGATGAAAGAGTAAAACAAATTCAGCTGAATGATTTGGTTTAGCTAGCTTATAATCTTATAAGCTAGCTATAGCAAGCTGCCCTAAAGGTTACTTAGTTACCAAACCGTAATAGCATCATTAGAGCAGATGGTTGTGCTGCCAGCCTGACAAATTTTGTATGTCACCACGTCTCCTGAGTTATAGCTGAAACTCTCTTTGTTATCATTAACAGTCGTGACATGCAGTGTTCCATTTTGGTAGACATCTACGTCCGTGGATGTTGCTCCACTCCATGTCAACTTGACTCGTTTTCTATTCTGAAGTGCAACGCTTAAAGTGATGGCGCTGGGTTCGGACACAGTTACCGAATAACTGATACTGTCTGTTGCGTCGCTATTATCTTTTGCCGTTAGGCTCACCGTATAAGTACCTGCTGTAGCATAGGTATGACTTGGGTGCTGCGCCGTTGAAGTAGAGCTGTTATTACCGGTGAAATCCCATAACCAAGAAACAATGCTTCCATCACTATCCGTCGATAGATCAGTAAAGTTAGCAGTTAGGTTATTTGTGGTGAATGAGAAGTCTGCCGTTGGTGTGCCGTCTGCTGAGTTTACCGTGACTGAGACAGTTGCGTTATCGTTGCCACCATTATTATCACTGACTGTATAGGTGAAAGCGTCAGTGCCAGTAAAATCTGCCGCAGGAGAGTAGGTCACAGTGCCGTTGCCGTTATCAGTAACTGAGCCATTACTGGGTTGCGAAACAGAGGTAATTGTCAGTGCATCGCCATCAGCGTCACTATCATTAGCTAACAGATCTATGATAACTATGCTATTTTCGTCGGTTGTGGCACTGTCATTTTCGGCGACAGGTGGGATATTAGCGGGTGTTGAGGTGGTTACCATTAACCCATCCACTTGAGTATCAGAACTGCCATCGGAATTGGCCACGTTTATGTCCCAATATCTATCCCGCTTAGAGCCGCCGCTTTTGGTTGTTAAAAGGCCACTAATGGTCATGCTGTTTATTACCACGGGATTGTTGAAGGTTGGTGGTGGTCCGTTTTCACCTGAAAATGTTACACTAATTCCACTTACAAAGCCTGTACCACTAATAATCACGGGCTCATTATTTGTCCCCATTTGAACAACTGAAGGTGACATTCCGGAGATTGTAATAGGTACAGGTGCCTCATCGATTGTAAGGGATATGCTGGCTTGAGTAGAAGTCAGATTACCGTCACTAACAGTGAAGGTAAAATTGTCATTGCCAACATAGTCGGTATTTGGTGAATAACTAAGGTTAGGCACAGTGCCACTGAGAGAGCCATTGCTTGGTGGAGTTATTATCGAATAGCTGAGCGCATCGCCTTCAGGATCTGAACCTGTTAGGGCTATCGAGATGTTAGTATTCTCGAAGCCTGAAAGCAATTGATCGTCTGCCACCGGTTCATCGTTCACGCCAGTAACAGTAACTGAAACTGTTGCGTTATCGAAATTCCCGGTTCCGTCGCTAATAGTGTAACTGAAGCTATCTTGACCAAAGAAATTTAAGTTTGGCGTATAAGTCAGCGAACTGCTGCCGTTTACGGAGCCGTTGCTTCCCTGTGTAAACGATGTAATCACCAGTGAATCGCCATCGTCATCACTATCGTTACTGAGCACGTTAATGATAACTGCTGTGTCTTCAAGGGTCGTTTGAAAATCTTCCATGGCCAGTGGCGGACTTCCGTTAACCGGCGCATCAAGCACCAAGCAAGTAGGAAAGTTTGACGCCATGTTTGTTACTTCAGATTTCATTACGTTGGGTACGCGAAAAGCGTCGATGCCGTAGGGGTGATCTTTGCCTAAAGTAAAACTGATATTGGCATATCCCCCAGAAACGAGGTGGCAGTAACTCATGATAGTACCGGGTTTATTAAGCGTCGTTCCCCCAGTTAATGAGCCTGAACCAGGTAGTCCAAGGGAGGAGCCACAACCATTGTTGCTGCTGTAGCATAAATCTACAGGATCCGAGTTGTTGCCAATGCCACAATAATCTTGAGTATGCCTTGAGTTAAAGTTATGGCCAATTTCATGGCTGACTACTAAAAGATCCCAAACCACATTAGGATTATTGATATCAAAATTACCAGCTAAGCTAGCACTGACACCGAAATCGTAATCTGTTTGATTATTGTAGTAACTATGACAGAGCACACCTACATAAGCGATGCCACCGCCTAAGCTTTTCCCGCTTAACATGTGAGTGAGGGTGCGTTGGTCGGGAAGTGCAGGGTCTGCATCAGCACTCCAATAACTTTGAAGCTGGTTTAGCGCTGTAGACGTGGTGTTGGCAGTCCATGGGTCATCATAGTCACCTGTCGTCCATAGTCGACTCCAACTGACCACAAGGTTGGTATTCACTTCTGCTTCGTATACGGTCGAGGCATAAGCGAAGAGGTCGCCAATGTAGCGATTAGCATCATCCACATTACCAAACTTTGCATAGAACTCATAATCAGTCTCTACCGCTATTCGGGCAGTGTGTGTGACGTTGGCGGGTAGGGATTGACTGATATTACTTGTGATATTGTTACTGTTTGGAAGCAATCTGGCGACATCCATGCTCGAATGTTCATTGCCACATTCAAAAGTTCTGTTTGCTAGTTCACTTTTTACATCAACTTTCCGGTTCGCTAGCCCTTGTGAAGATTTACCGGGTGTGCCGGAAATGATCCACGTGCCTGCTGTACCAGTAATAACACCACGGACAGGACCGCTTTCGGGCACAGCTAAAACGACAATACTGCCATCTTCTCCGACAATACTTCCACGGAAATACACATCTGTCGGCACGGACACTTGATGATCATTGTTAACAACTAGTTGCGCATTTTCAGCGAAAACTTCGAATTGCTCTAGTTCAAAATCGGTTTCACCTCTTTGATCCAACGTTATACCGAAGACTCTTAGTGCTCCACCTTTGGGAATACCTTGGGCAACGGTTGGAAGATCTGGACGAGCGGCATTGATGAAAGTAGGCTCTGCCCAAGCATTATTAGCAAACGTCAGCATAAGGATAATTAATAGTGAGAATAAACTGTTTAAAAGAAATGATTGGTTAGCCAAGCGGGCTAATATTCTATGCTGATGTTTTAAATAAGAATTCGCGGGCGTCAAACCGAAACAGAAAGCGTAATCAATGTGTATCATGATAGAAACCCCTTGTATCTGTATGCGCAAGACCATGCTTGCCAAAGGGTACATCGGCAAGATTTTTAGTAATACTTAATCATTGCGTAAAATTAGAGTATAGGAGTAATCAGTCTTTTTTACCCAAAAATGGAAGCTTGAATTAGGTGTTTTCTTTTCATTTAGCACTTCTTTCCACAAGAGCACGGCATTGACTCAGCTGCTCGCGTAGCTTTTATTTGTTTTGTGACTAAAAATGAAAAAAGAATTATATGACTAAGAGCAAAATAAAAGAGGAAACAGTCACGCAGCTAAGGTGGTATAAGCATATGACTATTATAAAAAATTATGATGGTTCTTTAGCAGAGCTTTTTAAATGAAGGTGCTAATAAGCGTTAGATCTATCGAAGCAGTAAGTATTTTTAGCTTTTAAATTAGCCTTAATCTTGAATTTTACCAGTTAACGATAATACTAGATGTAACTTGAATAAAAGAAGGGTGTGGGGCAAAGCAATGAAGCTAGAGCGTTATACTCCACAAATACTTTCTTTTTTAATCCCCTTTTTTATCAGTCTGCAAAGTTATGCTATTGAAATTATAGTCAATGACTCTGTTGATCTTGCTGAGATTTCTCATCAGCAAATCAAATCTATTTATCTCGGGCAGCAAACACATTGGCCTAGTGGTAATTTAATTAAGGTTTTTAAATTACCTTCAACTCATAAAACTCATAACTTATTTGTCAAAAAAACTCTTGGTTTGTACCCCTATCAATTTAATCGTCGTTGGCAAAAACTGGTTTTTAGTGGCTTTGCGCTAAAACCGAGTGAAGTATTCGATGAGCAGGAGTTATTGGATGTTATAGCGAATACCCCTGGTGCAATTGGCTATATTGATAATAAAATAAAAATGGAAGGTGTCCGCTATGTTGCGCAGTTTGAAGAAAAATAAGTGGATTTTACTCTCCATATTACCTTGTTTTGTTTTTGCCTATGAGCAAGAAGACTTATCTTTTAATGGTTTTGCCTCTCAAGGCATTTCACCAGTTCTTTGATGAAGACGACAATGTTTCATTGAATATGACTATCTTGGCGTTACAAGCAAATTACCTTTTCAATGATCAAATAAGGTTTTCTGGCCAAGCTATGTATAGAAACTGGGGTAAAATTGAAAGTGCACGAATAGATTTTTTAATGGCGGATTATCAATTTGTTAATCAACAAAATTATAATATTGGTTTTCGTTTAGGTCGTATAAAAAGTGATCTAGGGGTTTTTAATTCCACTAGAGACATTCCTAGCGCAAGGCCATCAATATTTTTACCTCAGTCTGTTTATCAAGACACTTTGCGCGATACAACAACATCATACGATGGCGTTTCTATATATGGTAATCAGGTTTTTGAATTAGGGAGGCTGAACTGGTCATTGGCTTATGGGCGTTATCCGGTCTCAGGAGATTTGAGTGAAAGCATATTAGGCAAAGAGTTAAGCGGCGAAATAGACACTGAAAACAATACTCAGCTAAATACTACTTGGGAGTCAGCTTCTGGTCATTGGGCTGTATCATTGGGTTATGAAAACCCTCAGGCTTATGCAGAGCCCATTTTTGATATTACTGACCCTATTGCGATGAGACCTGGTGATATAAAGTTTGACCGTTATATTCTCTCTTATCAGTACTTCTCAGAGTTTTGGGATTTTACCTTTGAGTCTATTTATCAAGATACCGAGATCAAAGGCTTTGATTTATTCATCCCTAGTTTACCTGACTTTATTCAACAGCCAGAGTTTCCAGAAATAACGACAGATAGCCTTGTTAATGCAGGCTTGTATGGACAATGGCGTTACTTCCTTAAAGAAGATTTAATATTGATGCTACGTTATGGTCGATATTTTACCGATATAGATGACAAGGATGGTTCAGAGTACCAACAAGAAACGGGTATGCCCGCTTTCAGTCGGTACAGTTTTGATTTAAGTGCAGGGATAAAATGGAAGTTATCACCTCAATGGCAAATAAATTTTGAAGGTCATTTTTTTGAAGGAACTGCCGCTATTTCTCCTACCATTAAATTAGACCACAGCAGCAATAATGAAAAGTATTGGCAACTGTGGTCTTTGCAAGTTTCTTATAGTTTTTAGGGACGTTTATGAAACATAGGCAGATTTTTCATAAAAATATTAGCTTGATATGGAAAGTATTATTCTTTCTGTTTTTATTTCAGTCGATAGTTTTAATGTCTTACGCTTATTTGGCAAAACAAGAATTGGATGAAAGGTTAATTCAGGAGAAAATTAACTTTAGAGAAGTGTCTGAAGTATACCTAAAGAATGCTGTTGCACTTCATGCGCAAACTATTGAAGACACTATATATAAACTCGTTAGTGTTCAAGACAGCTCAGAGAATGTTCTCGTTGATTACTTTAAACAAGAATGGCCAAACCTGGCAATAGACTGGGGAGCAACTGGCGCAGCGTTATATCACAAGAATAATGTGAATAACTTTGAATATGGTCAGCTCAAGCTAAACGGTATTAAGCAATATATACAAACGACGAATAAATCAGGCTTGCCTGAACACTATATTGATTGTAAAAAGATCTGCCTGCTTAATATTGTTATCCCTTTAGAGTTTAATGCGGGCGCTGCTACCTTAATTATTAGTACTAATCTACTTAACCCTATTACCCAATTTCAACAGTTGTTAAATTTAAAAGCAGTCATGCTTACTCCCATTAATATCGAAGGTCAGCAAGCAGGCGAGTTAAAAAAATCGAACTGGCTAGATAGTGATTTTAAAATGCTGAACGGGGAGATTAATAAGTACTATCTTCAGTTGCTCAAACAAGTAAGTGCAAAGGCCTCAGTAGAAGAATTATTCACTAAAGGTGTTATCAGTGAGCTTGAGGAAGAGCACTACTTTATTAGCGCATTTTCGATACCTTTTAATAATGATAGCCGAAGCTTTTTTGTTATTTTTAATGACATTAGCCAGACTTTATCTTTAGATAAACAGTTTAATCAAACCTTTATCTTGTTTTCAGTGATAACCATTTTCATCATGTTTTTTGTGATAGTCATTGTTTTATGGAAGCCTATTTCTCGCATAAAAAAATTGAAGGAATATTTACCAACGTTAGCAAAAAGTAAAAAAATTCCCGTGTTTTCCTCGGGGCAGCATGACAATATTTTTTGGGATGAAATTGATGTGCTAGAAGACTCATCAAATCAACTGGCCGAGCGATTAAATCAATTAAACAATGTCGTTAACGATAGAGAAGAGGAACTGAAAAAAATAGCCATGTTTGACAGTACAACAGGGTTAGCCAATCGAGATAATTTCTTAGCCACACTACAGAAAAAGGTAACACACTTACAATCAGGCGGCTCTTTCATTGCTATATTTTTCATTGATTTAGACAGGTTTAAGCATATCAACGATACCTTGGGGCATGATGTTGGCGATAAAGTACTATCCACTGTAGCAAAACGCTTGCAAAATAGTATTAGAAAAAGTGATCTTGTTGCTCGACTTGGTGGTGATAAATTTACTGTGTTATTGGACAACATTAGCAATAAAGAGAACATCTTAAAAATTGTTGATTTAATCTTAAAAAACTTTGAAGAGCCTGCAAATATCGATAATAAAATGATCAATATTCAGTTGAGCATAGGCATTACAACGGCGAGTAATCCTAACGAATCAATTACCGATATTATCAAAAAAGCTGATATTGCAATGTACACAGCTAATGGCTCAAAAACTAAACGTTTTTCTTTTTTTAAGGCGGAAATGGAAAGTGTTATTTTACATCGTTTTAATTTGTTAAATGAATTTCCTGAAGCCTTGATAAAAAAAGAGTTACAACTCCATTTTCAACCATTTTATTCCATTAAAGAAAATAGACTATTTGGATTTGAGTGCCTCATTCGTTGGCAACATAGTGAGAGAGGTCTGCTCATGCCCGATAGTTTCTTGCCGGTATTAAAAGACACTGAATATTTACCGGTATTAGAAGAGTGGATTTTAGAGGAGGGCATTAAACGCTGTCAGCAATTATGTGAGTTAAGCTCAAGACCATTAGTTTTTGCTATTAACTTAAGTGCAGATACATTTATGTCCTCTAAGTTAATAGAAAATATCGCAGGATTGTTATCAACCTACCAAGTTAACCCGCAAAATATATACATTGAGATTGTCGAAGATACCTTGATAAGCAACATTGATGCAGCCATAGCCAGAATTAAAGAGTTACAACAGCTCGGCATAAAGGTTTCTATGGATGATTTTGGCGTTGGTTATTCATCACTAAACTATTTGAGGCGTTTACCTGCTAATAATATAAAAATTGACCGAAGTTTCGTCAGTGAAATCCTCCATGATGAAACAAGTCAAAAGCTACTTGCCTCTTTGATTGATTTATTGATTAACATCGGTAAAACAGTAACCGCGGAAGGTATTGAAACGATTGAGCAACTTGAATGGTTAACACAGCACGGCTGCCACATTGGTCAAGGTTATTACTTTAGTAAGCCCATTCCTATTGATGAAGCCATCAAGTTAATTGCTAACTCAATTGATAATGTGAGTTATATTGAATTTAAATCACATTAAGGTGCTCAGTTAGCGATAACCTTTGTAAAGTTAACGCTAACTGAAAAGGTACTGTAATTATTTTTCGGTTTAACTGCCTTTCACCGCTTGTAATCTGGATGCTAAAACGAGCTCGTCACATACCTCTTTATCATTGGATAACCAGCAAAGCATTATTTTTTTATTATCTGAAGCTAGTAATGAAGTTAATGCTGAATATCCTGCAAGCGTTATTTTATGGCCGTCATAACGAGTTATAATATCACCAGATTTCAGGCCAATTTTAGCCGCGCCTGTATTTTTGGCTACATCATTCACTAAAGCACCTAATTTATGAGGCATTAGCCTTAAACCACTTCTATCCAAATTAATAGGACGATCAAAATTCAGATTAGGCTTAATAAATAATTGTTCATTTCGGTAATCAAAAATAATATTGAAGTGCTTAAGAAATTGATTACCTAATAGCTCGCTGTTTTCAACGTCAGTATTGGTCGACATATTAAATAAAACCGGTACATTGCTCTTAGCATAGCGACCTAATGACAATGATTGACTATTAGAAACATGTATCGTGCTGTAACCGTTTAAGCCTTGCGTTCTTGACGGGTAATAAGGGGCAAAAGACTTTTCATGATTAATTTGAGCCAGCTCAAAGGTGCCTGAAAATCCAGTATCAATTAATAGTTTCAAAGGTGTTGTTTGCGTAGAGTTTAGCTGTGCATCTACTGAGACATAAGACATAGCACCTTCAATTGTTATCGGTAACTGCTGCCAACTTGAATCTTGTGCTGTTTCATTTTTGGCAAATTCAGCTTGCTCTGAAAGGGTGATTACTGATTTGTCGTAATCAATTTTGATGGTAAACCTTTTTAAAAAGTCATAACCAATAATACCGTCAAAAAAGACAGAATCACTATCTTTAAAAAAAGGAATTGAGCTAATTGGTAAATGAACAATAGTCTGCTCTGATAGTTGAACATCACCTAAGGTAACGTCAATATTTGGTACTAAATTAGCTATTGATTGGAAGCTTTCACCAGCACCTGAAATATCCAATTGCCCTTCTGACTTTAAGGTTAGCAAGTTTGTACGGTTATTCTCGACAATAACCGTTGCTCCGGCACCTGTATCGAAAACAAAATTTAATGGCTCACTGCCATTTATACTAACGGGTACTATGATTAACTCAGAAACCAAAGTAAAAGGTAGCTGAGTGGTCTTGCTATCGCCAAGCCATATATGTGGCGAAGTCGCGTTGTTATAACTGAATTTTGCTGCTTGATAAGCTTGGCAGCCCGTTAAAACTGAAGTAATAGCTAGCAGCAGTAATAATGTAAAAGAATTAGCTTTTATTTTCATGATGAAACTTTTAATTGTTAAAGTGATGAATCATAGAGAGCTATAATTATGCCAAAAATTATTAACCAATAAAATCAATGTGGTAGTTATATAGTTCGTTTGTTATTACACTTAATATGTTCTATTTTGTTAGGCTAATGTTCGAAATTGACACGTGAGATACCGTGGCACATAAATAAGTGCAAGATAGTTATCAACAAACTTAACTATTTCAGCAGCAACATTTAAACCTTTTTGGCAGGCTCTTCATCTAACCAGTGATATTAATTATTGATCAAGGCAAGCAATGAAATTTTTGTGTTCAATCTTTTACTCTACAGTTTTACTTATTGTGACTCATTTAAATGCAGCTTATGCGTTGGCGGAACCGGACTTATCTGTGCAGGTATCACTTGACCAACAATTAACTAAAAATAGTGAAAGATATGGTGTTGTCGGTCAATCAGTCTTAATTTTGAAAAACCATCAAACTTTATATCGAGGCCAACATGGCTTTGCAAATCTCGAACTTGGGGTGGCTATTAGCAAGCAACACCTTTTTCCAAGCTACTCAGTTACTAAGTTATTTACTAGTGTTTTGATAATGCAACATGTTGAAAGTGGCAGTATTGCCCTTACTAGTTCTATACGAAGATATTTGCCTTACTTGCCCGAAAAATGGCAGGCTGTAACTGTAGAGCATTTATTAAGTCACACTTCTGGCATTCCTCGTTACTTTGATATGGCCATGGAGAAACGGCAATTTTTACCGTCAAAGAAAGCTGTTTTTCTTTCACTTATCGATGAAGCTGAGCATTTTGAAATAGGCACAAAAAATAGTTATAACAATACAAACTTTCTATTGCTTGCGGCGATATTGGAAGCTAAGACGGGCAAGTCTTACCAACAGCTGGTTGCAGAGATAATTATCGAACCCTTAGGCTTAAAAAACACTGGTCATGCAAGTGCTAAAAATATTATTAAAAATATGGTAACAAGTTATAGGGGAGACAAGGGCACTATAAAAAAGAATACGAATATCGACTGGCCAGTTTATACATTTTCTCATTCTGCCCAGTACTCCACTCCAGAGGACCTAACAAAATTCATGACTGCATTAGTTAAAGGGGCCTTTGTTAAGCCAAAGACTTTAAAACAATTATGGCAGCCGATGAAACTGTCTGATGGTAAAGACGGCCGATATGCATTTGGCTTTGAGTATTCGCTAGAAGATGGTTATTACCAAGTCGGTCATGACGGTGGTAATCAAGTGAAACTTCGTCATTATTTTAATGCTGAAGATAGCGCAGATAATTACACCCTTGCCTATGTTACGAATGGCAATAATTATGGTATTTGGACTGACGTATTGGCTGACAGCTTAATGTCGATTGTTGATCCACAAGCATTTGCATTGGCTTCCCTGAAAGAACAGTTTATTAGTGCTATTTTGGCCAATGATAAAAGTAGTCTAACAGCAATATACAATGCAGTATCAAGTAAACTTGAAGGTGATAAGTCATTAATAGAGCGTTTTTTCCTCTATCGCGCTTATGCACTCAGATACGGCAGTGGTGCAAAATCGTCAATTGCCGCTTTTGAATTCTTAATCGATAAATTTCCAAATTCAGCAGCTGCATCCCAAGGGCTAGCAGCTACTAGAGCGATAATAGAGAACTAGATAAGTGCAGGGAATAAATTGGTTGAAACTCAGATTACTGAGTTATATTTCATCTATTATTTCGAGCTACATTCTTGGCAAAAAGCATATCTTCTCTTTTTTCAAACAACTCAGTAGAGAAAGGAATAACGCACGATCGTCCATGTTGTTTGGCATAATAAAGCGCTTTGTCTGCATTATTAAGTAATACATCAAGTGTAGTGCCATCTTTGCCATACTCAGAAACTCCTGCACTAAAGGATATGTTAACGCTGCTTTCTGTTGGAGTTTGTAATTGCATATCCTTGATAGACTCTAGTATTTGCTCGATATTTGTAGTGCTATCATCTTTATCACTTTTATCTTGAATAAGACAAAATTCTTCGCCGCCAATACGTGCAAAAAATGAAATAGGTGTTATGAGTTTTGTTATGTGCTCGCAAAAGCGCTCTAAAACATAATCACCAAATTCATGGCCATAGGTATCATTGAATTTTTTAAAAAAATCAATATCAAGAACACTGATGGCACATTTTAAGTTAGTATTTGCACTCTTCAATTCTTCAAATTTGCTAAACAACGCCCGTCGATTAGCGGCCCCGGTAAGTTGATCTGTATGTGCTAGCATAAACATTTCATGGCTATATTTTTCTAACATAGCATTTGAACTATTTAACAGGTATTGCGTTTTTTTTAGTTGAGTTACATCCTGCACATGCACAACAATCATTTCATCTTGTTTGTAGGCATTATATTCATGAATGTATTTTCGTCTTGAACTTTCAATTTCTATATTGAATAGGTGAGCCTCTTTAATGCCTTGATAAATACAGCTTAATTCTGCGAATAATTTTTTTTCTAGTGTTTGATAAGTATTTTCTTTAGAGGTGCTTTCATTTGCATCATAAAGCTTATTAAAACTGTCATTACTAAATAATAGCTCTTTTTCATTAGCAGAAAATAAAGCTACAGGCATTTTCAATAAATTAAATGATTGGAAATCGAGTTGATCAGCGCTTGCAATTGAAAGCATAAAATAGTCCCTTTTTATCAGTAAGTGAATTTATCAGCATATCTGAATCAGGCTTTTCCATGCCAAACTCGAGTAACGCGAGATCTAATAAAGTAATGACTTCAATCCATACTTCTTCTTTAATATTTAAATGGCTGTGCACAGACTCTAGGTGCTGATCAGAAAAGGATACCGGTCCACCTAATAAAGAAGATATGAAATTGGTTTGGTGATCGATCAATGCTTCCATATTGCTGTGCTCGAAATAGGAAGCTACTAGCTCAGAATCTAGCATCTTTTCATAAAAATTTTCAATCAAACCATGAATAGAAGTAAAGCCGCCGTATTTTATAAAGAGAGAAGAGTGCACTAGTTAATCCTTATACTATTGTTGTTCGGAATAAACTTATGAGGTAGTAATATTTCTTTTTGTTTAAGGAGATTATTCAATGTTAATAATAGAACAAAAATGAAAAATTGGTATTAGGCTATAAACCACTAGTTTTTTGTTGATTGATTTTTATCACGTAAAGCTTTTTCCCAATTGACAGGTTCCCCGCCTAATAAATGGAAATGCAAATGAGCAACTGTTTGATCGCCATTATGACCACTATTTGTCATCAAACTGAAGCCATTTTCTGTTAGGCCCATAGCTTTAGCTATTTTCCCCATTGATTTCACTATGGTTATAATTTCTTGATCACTTGCTGTACTTGAAAAATCAACTAATGAGCGATATTGTCCTTTGGGGATAATAAGTACGTGTACTGGCTTTATTGGGTGGATATCTTCAAATGCTAGAACATGTTCATTTTCGAATACAATGTTAGCCGGCAATTCTCCCCGCAATATTTTCGCAAAAACATTATTATCATCGTATTTTCCTATGCCAGATACTGTTTCATGACTTGCGACGTTTGCACTAGCAAACATTAATAATAAAGCGATATAAGTAATTTTATTCATCATTTTGGAAATCTCAACCCTGCTCAGTTAATTAATATAATGAGCAAATTTATATATGAAAGGAAGTGATAAATGACTCAAGTAAATATTTCTCGCAGAAAAATGCTGAAGCAAAGTATAGTGACTGCTGCGGTATTACCTGGGGTAAGCTTTGCTATGGCTAATGTAGCTCGGGAAAGTGGCAATACGCACATTGTCCCCCCTTCATTAAAAAAAGGTGAAACTATAGGCTTTTTTTCTCCTTCAACACCGGCAACAAGTTTCGCATTTAAGCGCTTTGAACGTGCAAAGCTATTTTTGGAGCAAAAAGGCTATAAGTTACAAGCGGGAAATTTAACGGGAAAGTCAGATCATTATCGCTCTGGTACGATACAAGCACGAGTTGAAGAGTTAAATGCACTGATTAGGGATCCTAAAGTGCGCTGTATTATGGCAACAATGGGAGGCATGGTTTCAAACTCTATGTTGCCTTACATTGATTACGAAGCATTAAGAAAGGACCCTAAAATAATAATAGGTTACTCCGATGTCACTGCTTTATTATTCGGTATTTATGCGCAAACAGGGATTATTACATATTACGGTCCTGCACTAGTCTCATCGTTTGGCGAACTAGGGTATTTTTTAAAAGAAACCTACCAATATTTCCACCAGGTTATTATACAGCCTAAATTACCTCATACTATTGAGAACCCAGCGTATTGGACGGAAGATTATATTGATTGGCAAAAACAAACAGAAGAAAAGAGTAAGACAGCCAACAAGCTCATCACACTTAACAAAGGCAAGGTAACAGGTCGGTTGATAGCTGGAAACTTAGATACATTTGCTGGCATATTTGCTAGCCCATACATGCCAAGCATCAATAGAAGCGACATATTACTGATTGAAGATAGCTTCAAGGATGCGGCAACCGTTGAGCGCTCTTTTTCTCATTTAAAAATAAGCGGAGTTTTTGATCGTATTGGTGGCTTAATTTTAGGTAAGCATGAAAAATTTAACGACCAAGGAACACAGAGAAAACCGTATCAGATCTTAATGGAAGTGATGGGCAAACCAACTATGCCTATTCTGGCCGAGTATGATTGCTGTCATACCCATCCAATGATTACTTTACCTATTGGGGCTATTGTGACTTTAGATGCGACTAAGCAGCAACTGACTATAGAGTCGATTTAAAGCGATATTAAGGTGTAAGTCATGAAATCCAGCCTTGTCATCACAGTGGGCTTTTATAGAATTAAAAGCCCTACATATTATCTAGGGCTACCTTTTAAGTGATAAGCACTGCATTAATCGAACATGTATTATTGTAAGTTTGGCGCGACCAGAATATCTTTTTCAGGCCCCCAGCTATTATCTTCTCGATTATAGCTACTAAAGGAACCTGCATCATCCCAGAAAGTTGCGCCAATGCCGTGCTCTGTGGCGAAATTTACATGCGCTTCAATATACTTTAACCGGTCACCTTCATCACAAATATTTTCCGGAGCGGTAAAATCAAAATGGGCAACACCGAACTCATTGACGGTCACTGGAATATTATGTTCAACGGACCAGTTGTGTGCTTTTTGATAAATGTTACCTAAGTCGACAATATCGGCATCCGAACCCCAACTTCTGAGGCACTGACCTGCAAATGGCCATGGGTCATAAGCATGAAAATTACCAATTAAGTAGTCATCATTTTCATCTGGTATTGCTGCTGTTAACAAAGCATCGATTGGCGTAAAACCATTCCCTGAGAAGACCACTAATCGTGTCGGGTTTGCGCGTCGAATAATATCGAGTACTCGTACATTGATTTCATCAACATTAGTAACGGTTAAGCCCTCAGGTTCATTTAATATCTCAAACATTAACTTAGCTGATTTATATTTAAAGCGCTCAACGATTTGTAGCCAGATTGAATCAAAGCGGTTACGATTTTTCTGACTAGAATAGTTTTCTTTTATCCAGTTATCATGATGAAGGTTGAGTATAACGTACAGATCTTGATTTAAAGCCCAATCGACAACAGTTTCAACTCTATCCATATCAGCGCTCCCTATTTGATAGGGCGCAACGGTCTCTGTGCGTCCATGCCATGTCACCGGAATTCTGACATGTTTAAAGCCAGCTTCTTTAAAATCAATAATGAATTTCTCTTTCGCTGCTGGTGCCCATGAGCCTTCTGATGGTGCGTCTAACGTATTGCCCAAGTTAATGCCTATTCCCATATCTGCCACTGCGGTTTTAGGGCTTATTGGGTTAGGGTCAATAACCATCTCCACATCAGGCAGTTGCAATGGTTCTTCTTTAGGGTCAACAACAGGAGGTACAAAGGTGCCATCGTCTACCTTAAAGTTAATATTATCTATATTGAATGGTCCTGAATCGATAGCAATTCGCAATGTATGAGCACCTTCAGTCACCTCAACTAAAGCAACATCATGATTTTCGAAAACCTGCCAACCCCCAGTAATACCGACGCTATCGGTTGCAATAAAAGTATCATCAAACAATACTGTATAGCTCGCGCCACCTAATTCTGAGGCAACTTTTATTGATATAATATACGTGCCTGCATTTAAGGATAAATCGTATTCTAGCCACTCTCCTGCTTCGGTATAGCTAATAATAAAACCGCTGCCATCTGCTAACTCTTCAATATCGACATTATCATTGCGAAAAGCGTTACCCTCATTACCTTCGGTAGTATCGAAAAAACGCACATAGTCTTCAGCCTCTATCGATAAAGAAGCCGGCGCTGGCGGCTCAGGCGGGGGAGTAATTATTGGCGGTTGATCATCAATTACAGCTAATGTCTCTGACGAGGATGAACTACCACAGGCTGCTAGTATGAATGAGCTGCAAAGTAAGGTGATGATAGTTAACCATTTCGCTTTTACTTTCAAAAGTGTAAAAATTGGGTGTATGTTCGACATAACTGTACTTACCTGTAATGTATGAATTTAATCGTTGATATCAAGCAAATAAGGGTAAAGTGTTTTAAAAAAGAAATCGTTTCAACTTATGGAAAATACGTTATTCGTACGTTCAACTTTATGTCGATTAAAGTTGAGACTGTAATAATTTATCAATGTAGGGTATAAAATCACTGACTAGATAACAGAGCCTAGCAGTAAGTTTTCTTTGCGAAATTGTGAAGGGGTTTTGCCCGTCTCTAATTTAAATAGTCGGTTAAAGCTGCTTTTACTGTTGTAACCTGCAAGAAAGGCAAGTTCAATGACAGATTGCTCAGCCATCTCTGGATCGATAAGGTAAGCACTGACTTCCTTTAAACGATATTGGTTAATATATTCAAAAAAGTTAACTTCAAATTCACGATTGATTAAATTAGAGAGTAATTTCGGTGAGAGTGACAATTGCTTAGCTAAGTCATCAATTTTTAACTGATTGTTTAAATAAGGGCGCTGTTTTTCCATATGAGTGCTAACGCGAGTCACCTGTTCTTGGGAATAGATATTACGCTTATCCGTTTTTGCAACGCCATCGAGCGTTTCTCTACTTACGCGCAAAATATTACGAGGATCTGATAAAGCAAAAAATAGCAGAGTTGATACGAGTACTAATTGTCCGTAATTTTCTAAAATTCCCATCACATTAAAGTTGATTAAATTAATGACGGAAGCGCCAAAGAATTCAGAAATTAAGGTATACATGAGCAAGTAACATTCAGCCCACATTTTTAAGAAAATAAAGCCGATCACTAGCATTTTTAGCCAAGTATAATTGACTGAATCTGGATTCGAATAAGCGGCTGAAATGTGTCTTTGATAGTGCAGTATGGTAAAAAAAGCCCAAAAACCGAAACCTGCTCGTATTAGATTACGTACATGCTCATAATACTGAATATGTTCAGAACTAAGAAAAATCAAAAAATTAGCGCCATGCTCAGCTTTAAAATTAGTTTGAACAATAACTAGAGTCATCACATAGCAGCATAAAGGCAGTAATAAGATCAGGTCTTGTTTTTTAAAGTTAAGCTGTTGGTATAGCGCCGAGCGGGTATACAATAATAAAAGTGGTCCTTCTAGCCAAAAACTGAATTCTAATGTGGCAAATATTGCAGGTATATTTTCTACCGACCAGTCATGAAAAGCTGCGCCGTATAATGCCAGTACGTATGCCGAATTTCCTGCCTGTGACAATAAAAAAAAGCCTAACCACAAATGGCTAGTACCTGAATCACGGCGAACAAATAACGTTATAGCCGCAAATAATAAGCAGATATAGAATACGACTAATAACACGATATCGTGGCTATTAAAAAGTATCGTTTTCATACTGTATTTAGCCGTTTTAATGTACTGCTTTCATTCATATTATTCTGGTGAATTAGTCGTTATATTTTGGTTTTAGTTTTGAGTTAAGCAGTAGGTATTATTTTTGTTGTGTTTTATCTTAATCACTAAGCTTAAGTCGGAATAAGAGTATATATTATCTCACGCTAATGTGAGTTATTTCTTATAATTTCATCTATTTAAGAGATATTTACACCTATCAGGTCATCAAGCAAGGTCTGTCGTTTTAGTGCATAGCCATTTCAGCTAAGCCATGATACAGTTTTTACCTCATCGGAATTAACCTTCTGATCTACATATAATAATGAAAGCTAATTTACTCAATACTCATATACTCGTAGGAAGTTCATGTTTAATTTTATAAGCCGTTCTATCATGCGCCAGTTAGTTGCTGGTATATCAGGTGCAGTCGCGCTATTACTGATTATTACTTCATACTTTATACTTTCAAATGTTAGTGATAACACCCGAGAGCAAATTACGATGTCGATTGAAGATATTGTAAAACTTCAATCGGCTGAAGTTCGTGGCTTTTTTGAAGCAAAAGGACAAATTGTTCACAGTGTTTTTGCTAGCCCACAAGTTGTCGATTGGTTTTCAAATTACAATCAAAGGCTTGCTGATATCGATGACAATAAACAGTATCAACAAGTCACTGAGTATTTTAAGTTTTTCTCAACTAAAGATCCTGCGATTAAAAGTGTTTTCTTTGGCAGTGAAAATACCCATGAGTACTTTGATTTAAATGGCCGATATACTGATGCAGATTATTACACCAATAAAAGACCTTGGTGGACAGTCGGCATAGAGCAAGGCCAAATGTATGTTACCGACCCAGCTGTTGATAATAATGATGGCTCGGTATCCGCTACAGTTACAGGTCCTTATTACTTACCAAATGGCAAGCTTTTAGGTATTGGCGGTATCGATATCTTAATCTCTACTATCGGTAAAGATTTACTGTCGAAAATCAAATATCAGGGTGAAGGTGAAGCCTTTTTGATGACCGATACTGGTAAGCTTGTTTTCTTTCCTGGTTTTAATAAGACTTTTTCGCCGGGTGATGTTATGCAGGACATCGATTCGAAGTTTACCGATGCAGCTGGCTTTAGCCAGTTACAAAGCCAAGCTTTAAATAATGCTTCAGGAATCGGCAGCGTTCAATGGCAGGGTGAGCAGTACGAGGTCGCTTTTAATCAGGTAAGTAGCGATTATCCCAAAATGAATTGGAAGCTAGGCTTTATGGTGCCTGAAAAGCTAATTTCTGAGCCAGTAACCAAAGCTTTTTGGTCATCAAGTTTTGTGGTCTTTATTATCATCGCCTTAATTGCGGTTGTTGTTTATGTCATGATATTACCCTTAACAAAACGTCTTACCCGTCTACAAGAAACCATGCATGAGATTGCTGATGGAGATGGCGACCTAACCAAACGAATTGAACCACTTAAAAATGATGAAATTGGGCAACTTGTTGTAGAGTTCAATGTTTTCGTTGATAAAATTCAAGCCTTAGTCCAAGAAACAGTGGTTATTACAGTAGAAGTTGGTCAATCAACCAATACTGCTTCATCGATTAGTCAGCAAACGAGTGAAATCATTGAAGCGCAAAAACAAGAAATTGATCAAGTTGCTGCGTCAGCAAATGAGCTTGCGCAAAATAGCAGTGAAATATCTTATAACGCCAATTTATCTCAAGAGTTGGCAACGAACGCTGAAACTCAAGTTGCTCAAGGTGCATCTGTAGTCAATCTAGCAACTTCTGGTATTAGCCAATTAGCTGAAAATGTAAGTTCAGCTGCGATTGTGGTTAACAAACTTAAAGATGACAGCCAAAGCATTGGTGAAGTCTTAAATGTGATTCGTGGCATCGCCGAGCAAACCAATTTATTGGCTTTAAACGCTGCTATTGAGGCTGCTCGGGCAGGGGAGCAAGGGCGTGGTTTTGCTGTGGTTGCCGATGAAGTAAGAACGCTAGCCTCTCGTACGCAAGAATCAACAGCCAGTATTGAAACCATTATTGCTGAACTGCAAACGACAGCTTCACAAGCGGTAACTGTAATGGAAAGTAGCCGAGAAGAAGCCAAGTCCAGTGTAGAACTAACCGAGCAAGTGCAGGGCGTTTTAACTGAAATCACTGAAGTCATTACTAACATTCAGGAGCAAACACAAGAAATTGCTCGATCGGTTACACAGCAGTCAAGTGTTGCCGAAGAAGTATCGAAAAGTATAGGAAATGTTCGAACGTTAACTGATGATACGGTGAAAGGTGCAGCAGAAATGAGTGAAGGTTTGCAGGGGTTACAGACTAGCTCGCAAAATTTGTCTGAAGTCATTAATCAATTTAAAGTGTAAATAGCAAAGATAAAAAATAAGGAATCAAAATGAGAGGAGCAGGCGGAACTTCAGGAGGCTTAGGTCAATTTTTTATCGGCCTTATTATGATGTGTGGTGGTTTTTATCTGTTATTAAATGCCATTACAGTGACATCAAGCTTTGGTATGGGTATGCGCTTATATGGTTTCTCCGCTATGGGCGGTAGCTATAATATAACGAGCGGTATGATCATGATCCCTTTTATGTTCGGTGTTGGGCTTATTTTTTACAATAGTAAAAATATTCTTGGTTGGATACTTTCATTGGGCTCAATAACCGCATTAATTTTTGGTGTTATTTCTTCAATTAGGTTTTCGTTTAGAACGATGACTTCATTTGATCTGATTGTGATATTGGTTTTGGCTATGGGTGGTTTGGGGTTATTCTTACGCTCATTAAAAGCGTTGGATGAAAAGCTCCCTGAATAAGCAAAAAAAACGCGTACCTTAGGTACGCGTTTTTTGAAAAAAGTCCGTTATTTTTCTTTCATATTCCACAAAATGTCTTGTCCGCCGCCCATAACTGTTGTGGGCAATTTACCATCCCATTGTTGAGCTTTAACATAGTCGACTAATGTACTGTTGCTCTTAATCGCTAATGCTTTTTTGGTCATAGCCTCAGCTTCTGCTAAACCTTTAATGCGAATCGCTTCAGCTTGTGCTTTAGCTTCAACCTCAATGGCATAAGCGCTACCGTCAGCACGTGCTTTTTCTGCATCACGCTTCGCCTCAGCGGTATTTACTTCACGTTGTGCTTCAAGCTTTTGTCTTTCTAGACGATGTTTTTCAGCTGCAGCTAAGTTTTTTTCAGTCTGCTTTGTTTCAATGCTTTGTAAATATTTTTGTGGCAGTATCAAGTTTTCTATTTGCACACTGTCTAATTTAACGGGAAATTCAGCCATAGCAGAAAGTAAAGTTTCTTCTATTTTTTGAATAACTTGCCCACGATTCTGAATGATTTGTTCGGCTTTGAAGCGCGCTAAAGCGTCTTTGGTTGCTGAACGTAAACGAGGATCTAAAATACGATTTTCAAATTGGTCTAAGCCACCATAGCCTTTATAAAGCTCAAATGCCTCTGCGCGGATCACTGTCCAGTTAACTGATACTTCTGCTTGAACTGGCATCTGCTCAAAGGTTGAGGCTTTTAAGTTTTCGGTATTTTTACGAGTACGAATTTCCAATTCTTCAATGCTGTCTGCGAAAGGCACTTTAGTATGCAGACCCGGATTTACCTGAGCAGTAGCCTCGCCGAAACGTTTTACTATACCTACATGGCCTTCATC
>Ga0114909_1000246_pt1 | contig 41885 bp, 41 predicted proteins | sample MalvireepMed_906_FD_87290 | JGI IMG/M metagenome (GOLD analysis project Ga0114909, IMG submission 87290) | Marine viral communities from the Global Malaspina Expedition - Malaspina viral metaG DeepMed_906 | ecosystem: Environmental > Aquatic > Marine > Oceanic | place: Mediterranean Sea...
CCATAAAAGTCACCGAAGTCAACCTCACCCAAACCGATAGAAACATAGTTCAAGCCGAGCTTACCTAATATATTGGTAACCGCGAAACAACAGCGATCACAGACCATATTTTTAATGTATATTTTCATAATATAGATTTAAATACTTATTACTTTTTTTGATTGTTCAATGAACCATTTAACTTGAACATCATTTGGCGGCTCAGAATATCTGTCAGGAATACTATTGTTTAGCGGTGGTACTTCACCAAACTTTTTCACATAGGAGAATATAGCAACTCTTTCGATTTCTTCAGCATGAGCTTCGTCATTTGCTTCAGCGTAACTAATATTTAATTGGCCAACATAAGGAGCCACTTTTTCTTCATGATCCGTAATTTCACTAGAAATATATTTTCTCGCTAAGTCCCTATGGCAATATAAAAACCAGCTCGCATTGTGATCACTGCGATAAAACTGGTGAACACGCTCTCTAAGGTTTTTAGCTTTACCTATGTATAATATTCCGGAACTGTCTTGTTCAAAAACTCTATCAACTGGGCTATCACGTGAAACAATATAAATACCTGAAGACTCACTCCAACGGCTCCATTCAGAGTTTACCGTGCTTAGTTTTTTGTTTTTAATCCAATCTGGAAGTATTGCTTTCATTTGTTATTGTTCTACCTTTCAAAATTAACCAAGTTGATTTGTTACGTGTCTTTTTCGTAGCTAGCAATAATTGTTGTGCTACTGACAGACTCAAGAAAATACTTTTCTTTAACCACAAGGTATTGAGAATCAGAGAAAAAGCCTTCCATTTTATCTTTACGACTAAAGTTAATGGTAAAGGCTCTGTTTATTTCAGCTTCCCCTTCTGTGATTAACACCTCAGACACTTTGAAATCATAACTAAATTTCCCTTCATATTTGGATAATATTGGCTTCATCGCAGTACGGTAATCTTCATATTTGAGATCATCCAACACTTGTAAACCAACTAATATTTCATACGACATTTTATACTTCACCTTACTTAATAATACTGATATAACCCCATCGTTTAAGGGGTTAGTTAAAATTTATTGGAAAGCTAAACCATAGAAAGTTAAAACCGTTAAACCGAGTGCACTAACGCCAAGAAGCTCAATTGAAAGGGCTTGCCACAGTGGAACTTTATCTTGTTCTGACAATTGAAATTGAGGGTATTTACCAATGGTTACCATACGCAATATTATCCAACCTATTGTCCAGCCAATAATTTCAATGGATAAGTCCCACGCCAACCAAAGTAAACCACGAAAGATATAATAAAACAGTCGAAACAATGGCCTCCCTGCTTCAGTGACAACTTCTTCCATGTTCATTACTCCATTTATTGTTATTTGCTATCGCCGAAAATTGTATTTGACTAGACACTTGTTAATAAGGTTTTCAAATATAGCTTTTTGTTTTAACAGCCTGTTATATACAAATTGCGCTAAATAGGTTTTATCATATGAACCGTTTCAGGCTTAAAACCTATATTTTGATAAAAGGTATTGGCTTTTTTATTATTTGCAAATACTTCTAAATGTAACAATCGACACCCTAAGTTTTTAGCCCACATTTCAGCCTGTTCAATTAAAAGCTTACCTACACCCAAACCTTGCGATTTAGGTAGTACTGCAATAAGCGGTATGGTTCCGCAAGTTTCCCCTGAAATACTGTCTTTATGCGTACGTACATGGATAAAACCCAATGAGACATTGTTGTGTTCAGCAATAAAGGTTGCATTGGCTTGCGTTGTTTCAGTAAGCATTTCGTTTATATAATCGTCTTGCATTTTTTGAATGACATCATCTGTATGCCACTCTAACTGTGCTACTTCGGCAAGATAAGGCGACAGTTCAAAAATAAATGGCTGATCACTTTCTCGTGCTTCTCTAATTAAAACTGAATTTTCCATACGACCTTCTAGAATATGATGCTTATAGAAAACGGCATAACTATAACTACTGTTTTCTGTTCTTACGAAAATGTTAACTAAACAAGTTATTGTCAACACCAACTTTATTGCTTTGTTGTTTTAACTAGTCAACTTTACTAATAGTGCCAAGTGCGACGGCCACTAATTTATCACTCTGTTCGGCTAATACATAAATCTTACATTCACAAGTAGCTTGCCTCTTACCAGAAGACAAAACAGTAGCACGAGCAATTAAATTACTCCCTAATGCGGGTCGGACATAATTAATTTTGTATTCCGACGTTACGCATTTATCTAAAATAGAAGCCGCTGCAAACGTTATGCAATTATCCGCTAAATAGCTTAGAACACCCCCATGTACGAAGCCAAAGTTTTGGGTTAATTCATCACATATAGCTAACGATAGTTCAGCATGCCCTTCCTCAAATGCAATAAGCTCTGCTCCAAGCAAGATACTAAAGGGTTGTTCGTTGAGTATTTTTTTACCATATTCGAGCATATGACTTAAAACCTATTTAATATTTAACGTAAATAACAGGAAAACAATGGTTGAGAATCAAATAACTAAGCAAAACCTAATAACCTGTTTGTTAATTATTATTTTATTGCCAATTGATAAGTGTTGAATTTACTACCAAAAAGTTCATTTTCGTAGCAATTTTTAGATATTCTTTGTAAGAATTTATACTTTGGGCGAGTATGAAGAAAGTGAATGTAAACTTCTTTATGACCAATTATTTTTGCCCAGTTGATTATTTCATGGAATATTTTAATCCCAAGCCCCCACGAACTGTCATCTATAACGATAGCGATCTCGTAATTACTATCCACTACTTGGATACCGCACCATCCGATGAGGATATTATCCACATTTATCGCACGTACTTTACATCCGTGACTACTATCCACGGCTAACTTTGACTCCATCCAAACTAGGGTAGTTTCAATGTTAAACAATTCGTGTTGAATCAAGTGTTCCCTGATTTTCAATTTATTTAATAAAGGTAAAAAGTTTTCTGGAGATACCTCACTAAATTTTACGTATTCTATTCTTGGCATACTATTCCCATCCTTGGTGCACCACTAGCGACACATTCTACAGAGAGTTGATCTGAGCTTATCTTTATCCCACACTATTTTTTAACAGCAAATGAGATAATAACAATGGTAGCAATTGACTAATTATTTGAGAGTTAGCATCACGTGCATTATTTAACAAAACCCAACCATCAGTAGCCATTATTTCAATAGACTGAACAGAGATATTGCTTAGCTTAGGATTTTCAGCGCACCATTGACCGGATATACGAAAAATTCCAAAATCTGTATTCAATCGACTAATGTTAAATAATTCCACACAACCTCGTGTAAATGTAATGACCATTTATTGACTAAATGGGAGTTAATTAAACTAAATAAGCTACAAAAACGAAGTGAACAAGGCAGCCCACAACATTATGCACTGTATCAATTCTTTTCTATTCCTCTGATCTAGTACTTGAATACCATATTTTTATGCCTATACCCCATAATATGATATGACACAAGAAAACTACAAACACCATAGAGACAAGTAGACCTTCGTTAGTAATCACCCCTACTGTTGGGAAAATGATATATAACCAAAGTAATCTGACCCGATACCATTTTAGTGGGTCATTTTTTCTACGATAAGCAAAAGTTAACGATATACCAGCTACAAACACTATCAAGATAAAAACCAATGAAACTATTCCCAGCCCGCCAGTCATAATCATAGCCTTTCCTTAAAGAGACAGTTCATTTGGTTGAAGTCCCCAATATCATTACTTTCTGCGCACTAAATGCAACTCTGAAACATCTTCTTTATTATTAGTTAGGTAGGACTCTTTCCTAAGAATTTTCCCTTTGTCTTTCGAAAATTCAAAGCCTAAAGAGTGTTGATGAGAATCAGATGAACTCGCTAAGTTGGTAACATCTAAAAAACTAAAATTTAATTTATTTGCCGTAGAGTTTTTGGTTAAGTTAAGTCTTGGCTGATTTCCTTGCGGACAATAATGAGTTGCTAATAAGCTTTCATTGTCTAAGTGGTACATAGTCAATGAATGCTTTTTCCCTTTATGCAACCAAGTTTCAACTAGCACAGAGCTATTAGCAATTAACTCAAATGACACTATAAGGTTAGGTTTTTCAACGTCTGCTTTTTGCCAAACTCCAACTAGAGATTTCATTTCATAAAATGCATCATTCACAGTTAATTGGGCATTTGCATTAACTTCAGCAGTTAGCAAAGCTGAAATGGATAATATAAAAAGGCATAACGATTTCATTTAAACTCCTTGTGGTGCTAACACCACTTAACAGGCAATTGTATAGTGGGCTAAATAGTAAGTGAAATATCAAACAAGCAACTGTTTTTTATCCACATAATTGGCTTGTTATTACGTTCTCGATGCAATTGGGTGATTTGGCTCTAATTGAAGTAAATCCCATAAATTGCCATAAAGATCTTCAAACACGGCTACCGTACCGTAATCCTGCTCTTTCGGCTCTCTAATAAATTTTATACCATCAGAGACCATGCGATTATAATCCCGCCAAAAGTCATCTGTATTCAAGAAAAGGAATACTCGACCACCGGCTTGATTTCCGACAAACTCATTTTGCTCGGGTTTGGATGCGCGAGCTAACAATAGTGTTACTCCATTAGAGCCGGGTGGTGAAACTACCACCCAACGTTTATCTTGTTCTGGTTGATAAGTATCTTCAACTAGCTCAAATTTAAGTTTATTTACATAAAAGTCAATTGCCTCATCATAGTCTTTAACGACTAACGCAATGTGTACTATTGATTGTTTCAATTCATCTTCCCTCGAGTCTAGTCTAATTTTTCTCAGCGCTTTAACTGCAATGTTAGCAGCTTGAAGCACAGCTGAACTGAAGATTAAAGTTGATGCTCAAGGATTAATCGAGCCGAACTTTCAATACATAAATCAGTTGTATCCACTGTGATGGTATTATTAGGAATTGAACCAAATTCATTTTCCGATAAAATCGTTGTTAGCTCATGTCGGCATTGCACTTTATTGGTTCCAATACGAGAATAGCTTTCTACTCTCTCCGCTAAAACTTCAGATGAAACATTAAGGAATATTGGAAGCACTTTGCCGCCATAACGAGAGATTATAGCCTCCCATTGCTTAACAACCTTAATATCACTGACAGAATCAAAGCAGAAAGTAACAATCAACCCTTCCATTTTATTTTGGCATGCTTTCTCAATGGCTAACGACCTTAGTTTATCAACGAAATCATAAAAATCGTCCTCTCCAAAGCCCGAATAGACTTCGAGGGCTAGATCAACATTAAGATGATTATGCAAAACATTATAGCCAAGCTCGTCCTTTAAACGATTAGCTAAGGTCAGCTTTCCTGATGCTGGTGGGCCATGTAGAATAATAAGTTTCATTAATCGCTTTAACGCCTTGTTAACTGGCAATAATATATGAGGTTAGAATAAGCGACAAAAGAGTAAAAGCCAACTGTGTTTTGACCATGTTCATCGCTTGTTATACAGCTTTTATCTGTTCATCCCATTCTGACCATGAAATACACCGTCCTGGGAATGCTACTTTTGAAAAAGGCCAGTCATCACAGAGCCATTTAAGCACTGTATTATGAAGGTGTTTATCTAAGCTCAAACTATCATTTCGAACCCATAAATACACTTCACAATCGTAATATTGTGATTGACTAGGGTCTATATAAACCGAACCAAGGCACTTAGTTTTATTATGATCAAAAACTGAATAAGCAAAAGCTTCTCTGGACTCAAATTCCTTTTTGTGAATTTTGAGACTTTCAATATTTTCCTCTAACGACATATTGCATTTAGGCCACTGTGAACCTAAACCAAAAATACCTTGCAACCTTTTTTGGCTTGACATCACCGCCTCAAGATCTAACGTTGCAAGTGAGTCTTCTAGCACTTTTAGGTGAAAGTGGTTAGTATCTAGATTTGTTGGAACAACAAATGATTCATTTATGAATTTTGCAGACATGCTTAAAACAATCCGTGGTTGTTTAGCGCCCTAATTACAGGCTGAGTTATGGTTAGTTAAAATACAAAAAGAAATGAAGCGCAACCAACCGGTGCGCTTTTTAATCTATTGGCTTGTTAAGCGAATTACGGCTGCCAAACGCCCAAAATAGACAATATGAGAAATGGTCCAGCAACAATCAATACCGAACCAATAAGACAAAGTATACCAAACAAAAATACCCGCCAGTTTGAATGAAACTCAAAGTCATCAGATTCGATAATTGCTGATTTTGTCATCTGATATTTTTCAGCAACCAATTTAGCTGTTACGATATATAAAACGGTAAATGGCGTACTTGAAATTTCATCCGGCAAAAATGGTAAAGCGATAATTAGAGCAAGTAAAAACAGGCCACCATAAATTAAAGTGTTCTTTTTAAACCTATCATTACCTAATGTTGAAAAATTACAATGGAGAAAATAGATTAATCCAATAGGTCCCCCTATTGTTCCACAGGCAACTTGAATAGGTGAGTAAATTTTGGTTTTATTCTCGTTTTCACTTACTTGGTTATCATCCATAACTGTATCGTATGCATTCTCAGGCATTGTTAGTTTTCCTTGTTAGTTTTCATTGTTTAATTTATACCTCTTTAAGAGGTAAAAATTATTGGCCAAAATGTTTAGCAACGATTACAGCCAAGTGTAAATATCCCCACTTTAATCGTTAAGTCTTATCACTGTTTTGTTTTACTTTCTTTTTAATGCCAGTAACTGACTAACCGCAAATCCTACACAAAACATCATGGTACCCCAAAAGTAATATGGGTCTTCTTCCATAGACAGTCCGTCGTACTTACTCGGGGTTTTCCCGTAATAAATACAGGAAACTGTAATAATTAACATAATAGAAGATGAGATGATTCTTTCTTTATTGGTAATTTTCCGTTTCGGCTTGATAACAACTTCTTTAGGAATACTTTTGGCTTCAGCATTTTCCCGCAATGCAAACTCGTGTAACAATGCTTTATATCTTTGAGGATATGCATGCTTGTCTATATTTGATTTAACGTCATAAAGTTCTTCAAGTGTATATGACTGATAGTCGGGTTCCAATATAGTTTTCCTTTGATACTTAACGACTTGTTAGCTTCTTAGTTGATAATTTGAGTAAAATAATCATCAAGTGATATTGATGAATGTCTGGTTTCGGGGGTTTTTCCCAGATTTGAACCTGACTTTTGACCAAAATACAGTTTTTCACTATCAATATAAATTAAAGTGTAATTTGGCGGAGAATCGCTATTATCTGAATTATATATAAAAGTCTCATTTAGGCCATAAGCTACAATACTTTCTTCACTTGTGATTTTACCTATAATTTCAAATGTTGAGGTATCAATAGTATCAAACATCAAGGAATCACAGCTTGTATCAGTTGGATGGAAGAACTCTGTTTTATAGGTAGATTTCAAGGAGTCATCTATAGTTAAGTCAATGTTAACGTTCCATAAAGCTTGTGAGTCGTCACTCGCTAAACTGCGGTAAGGAAGACATTCTTTCTTCCAAGCAGTATTCGATAAATTTGCTATAGAGTCTGTTTTTGACTGTTCAGTAACACTATCTCCGCCAGAGCCACCACAAGAAAATAAAAAAATTGATGAAAAAGCAATGGTAATCGATAATTTTTTCATTGGTACTCCATGTTCTGATAAAAAACTAACGCCCTAACATTGAGCAAAAGTTTGTCGGTTAAAATCTTAAGAAACGAAATAGCCAACTATATTTTGTTCTTGTTTATTAGATTGTTATATTGCCTTAGGCATATTTTTATGTAAAGAAAGCATTAGATTTACAGCAAGTAAAGTTGTAAAAATATCACCTAGATCAAAAATTATTAAAGTCCAATACTGCGCTACTTAATATGTTAACTCTGCAAAAGTGAACATTAACACTAACTTATTCAATGTTTTAACCTTAATCTTTGGCCTGGCTAAAGATTAAGAGGATTACGAATAAATATTAAAAACTAGCAGAAGAACCTAAAAATATGTCCAAAACATAATTGAAACAAAATACGTCATCTCTCACTCCCCTTATTATCATCGCAATAACTCCACAAATAATGAAACTAGCTAAATAAAACGTAATTGGCACAAAAAAACGCGACTAGGCCGCGCTTTCAAATAAAAATATTTTGGATTACTACTTAGCGATACTAGCCAATGCTAGTAACACCACCCATATAAGGCTGTAATGCCGTAGGTATATTAATACTTCCATCAGCTTGTTGGTAGTTTTCTAAAACAGCAACTAAGGTACGACCAACGGCTAAGCCAGAACCATTTAATGTATGTAATAACTCTGGTTTATTAGTTTCGCTGTTACGAAAACGAGCTTGCATACGACGAGCTTGGAAAGCTCCCATATTTGAACAAGATGAAATTTCACGATATGTATCTTGTGCTGGTAACCAAACTTCTAAATCGAAGGTTTTCATAGCGCTGAAACCAACATCGCCACTACATAACGCCATGGTACGGTATGGTAATTCTAATTTTTCTAGAATTTTTTCTGCGTGCCCTGTCAGTTCTTCAAGTGCAGTCATAGAGTCTTCAGGCTTAACTAATTGTACCATTTCAACTTTATCGAATTGATGTTGGCGAATTAAACCTCGGATATCACGACCACCAGAGCCGGCTTCACTTCTGAAACACGGAGTATGTGCAGTCATCTTAATTGGTAAGTCACTTTCATCAACAATTTCATCACGCACTAAGTTAGTTAACGGTACTTCTGATGTCGGGATCAGTGAGAAATTCTTTCCTGACAAATCAGTATGGAACAAGTCTTCACCAAACTTAGGTAATTGACCAGTACCATATAATGACGCTGAGTTAACTAAATAAGGCACGTACATTTCTTGATAGCCATGCTCTTCAGTATGAAGATCTAACATGAATTGCGCTAAAGCACGGTGTAATTTAGCAATTTTACCACGCATTACAGTAAAACGTGTTCCGGCTAATTTAGCTCCAGCTTCAAAGTCTAGGCCTTTATCAACGCCAAAACCTAAATCAACATGGTCTTTTACTTCAAAATCAAAAGTACGTGGTGTGCCCCAACGTTTTAATTCAACGTTATCATCTTCATCTGCACCTTCTGGCACGGACTCATCAAGCAAATTTGGAATTGCACTGGCAATGGCATCAATTTTAGCTAAAACTTCGTCTTGCTCTGTTTTGGCTGCGTCTAAATCAGCACCTAGTTGACTCACGGCTGCTAATAAAGGGGCAATATCTTCGCCACGCGCTTTTGCTTGGCCAATTGATTTAGAGCGAGTATTACGCTCGTTTTGTAATTCTTGCGTTTTTACTTGAATAGCTTTACGTTGTTCTTCTAACGCACTAAGCGCTGCAGTATCAAGGGTAAAGCCACGTTTTGCCAATTGGTTGGCAACATTATCTAAATCGGTTCTTAGCAGTTTTGCATCAAGCATAATTGTTCACGTTTCTCGTTAAGAGTGGTTGAAATTAGTAAAAATTGTTCAAAAAAAATACGTTCTATTTGGCGAAGGTTGAAACTAAATAGATACCTAAGCCAGCTGCACCAATGCAAAGAGAAACATTCAGTAGAATGTTAATCGCAGCTTTAAGCACATCTCCTTGCTGTAGTAATAACAAAGAGTCTAATGAAAAGGTCGAAAAGGTAGTAAATGCCCCTAAAAAACCAATTCCAATCAGCGTTCGGTGAACACTAATCGTTAAAATTTCATGTTCAATGAGTTGATATAACAAACCCATAACAAATGAGCCGATGATATTAACCATCAATGTCGCAAAAGGAAAGCCTTTCCCTAGCCAATTTAACACTAATTGCGAAATATAAAAGCGTAAGCTTGCTCCACATGCACCACCAAGCGCAACAAAGGCATACAAAGTGTAGTTACTAATAACGTTGCTCATGGCTATCCCTATTTAGCTGTTGTAGATATTCCAGCTTGTCTTTCAGTTTTTTCTCAAGGCCACGCTCTGTAGGTTGATAAAGACAAGTATGTGAAGGGTCACCTTGTGCTAATGCTTCTGGAAAATAATTCTCTCCTGCTGCAAAGGCGTTTATTTCATCATGTGCATATCGATATTCTTGGCCATGACCTAATTCTTTGGTAATACTGCTGGTCGCATTCTTTAAATGCAACGGTACGTCAAGTGTATTGGTTTGCTCTGCTAACCTTTTCGCTTTACTAAAAGCCATATATACAGCATTACTTTTAGGGGCTAATGCCATATAAACGGCAGCCTGAGCAATAGCTCTTTCGCCTTCTTTTGGCCCAACCCGATGAAAGGTATCCCAAGCATTAATCGCTAATTGCATTGCTCTGGGGTCAGCGTTACCAATGTCTTCGCTGGCAATGGCAAGCAAACGTCTTGCAACATAAAGGGCATCGCCACCTGCATTTAAAATACGCGCATACCAATAGAGCGCAGCATCGGGGCTTGAGCCTCGTACCGACTTATGAAAGGCGCTAATTAAATCATAAAAAGCGTCACCACCTTTATCATAAAGCGCAATTTTAGAGCCAGCGACTTGAGCAATAAGCTCTACAGTAACGGTTTTAACTGTTACTTGATCGCTTTCTTCAAGCTGTGCGCTATCAAGAGCATTTTCTAATAAATTTAATAACCGTCTCGCGTCACCATCACCGCGGTTAAGCAAACTTTGTTTAGCATCTTTATCAAGAACAATATTTAGCTGTTGCTCCTTTTCACATAAAGAAATAGCACGTGTTAATACCGATGATAAATCGTCAGCCGTTAATTTTTTTAAGGTGTAGAGCCTTGTTCTGGACAACAATGCTTGATTGAGTTCAAATGCTGGGTTTTCAGTGGTAGCGCCAATGAAAATAATTGTGCCATCTTCAATATGGGGTAAAAAAGCATCCTGTTGAGACTTGTTAAACCGGTGAACCTCATCAACAAATAATACGGTACGACGTTTGTCTTTATTAACATTGCTACCGCTGGTTATGTTTTTACCTTGCGCTCTTAATTTTGCGTTATCAATCGCGGCACGAATTTCTTTAATACCAGATGTGACCGCTGAAACACGCTCAATGTCAGCATCCGCATGATGTGCAATAATTTCTGCTAGCGTGGTTTTCCCACTTCCTGGCGGTCCCCAAAAAATTAACGAATGACAATGCCCTTGTTCAATGGCAAGTGCCAGAGGCGAGTCTTTAGCCAAAATATGCTGTTGGCCAACATAATCAGCCAGTGTCTTTGGACGCATTTTAGCGGCAAGCGGCATAAAAGCTTCATTGCTTTCAACTTCATTTGATGAATTCGGCAGTATTGCATCATCTTCATCATCAAAGAAACTAGCTTGCCCTACACCTGCGTCTTTATTATCGCTTGTCTTCAAGTCTGACACCTTGTGGCAAGCTAAATTCAAACAATGATTGTGCGGGTTTAGCATTGGCATCAAAATCGTTAAGAGTAACAGTGCTTATTTGGCCTGTTGCATCAACAAAAGAAAATTCACTCAATTGTTCTTGTTGACCTTTGCTTGAAAAGCTAACCGTTAAGCTTTGTATTTGGCTATTTTGTGCAAGGGGGGTAATTACAAAGTTATCCGCGTTTTTGTTTACCGCATACTGCTGCCATAACGAGACATCATTGCTGGTAAGTAATAATATTGGCGTATTATGAATAGAGTTAGCCAAATTATAGGCAGTCGCTTGTTCGATGAAAGGGTCATAAAACCACAACGTTTCACCGTCACTTACAATAAATGTTTCATCAGGCTCAGTGGTTTGCCAATTAACTAAGTTAGGCTTACTAATTGCGAGTTTTCCCGCGCCTTGTTGTAATAATTCACCATTATCACTAAATATTTTTTGAATAAAATTAGCACTAAAAAAGTCTAATTTGGCCAGTTTAGCCATTAATTGTTGCTTGTCTGCATTAAGCGTTGCTGAGCTTGCCTTAGTATCTTTTATTACTGTGCTAACTTCAGTACTGTTATCGTTATGGTTTAGCGCAAGTGTTGTCATCGACGATATACTTACTGCGCTCAATGTACCTAGGGTAATTAATTTAGTTAAAATGTTTTTTGTCATGGTCATTCAATATTCTTTCTTATTCTGTATTTCCATCATCACACAGCATAAATGCAGTATATGACAAGAAAAAAGTTATCTATTAGGTTGGCTTACTGGTTATGAAAAATTGAAGCCAAACAATTAAAAGTCTTTAATGGGTGGTGGCGCCAATACTTCTCGAGCACCATTATGGCCGGGCCCTGAAACAACGCCTTGCATTTCCATTTGCTCAACAATACGCGCTGAACGGTTATAACCAATTCTAAACTGGCGCTGTACACTCGAAATAGAAACACGGCGTTTCTCAGTAACAAAATTAACAGCGTCGTCGTAGAGAGCGTCAAGCTCTTCACCTTCCGCGCCATCTGCAACTTCACCTGGTAATAAGATATCTTGCTCATTTTCGCCTGCAAGTATCTCTTCAATATAATCAGGCTCACCACGTGATTTCCAATCTTTCACAACGGCATGTACTTCGTGATCATCAATAAAAGCACCATGAACACGTGTTGGCACACTTGTGCCAGGTGGAAGGTATAACATATCCCCCATACCTAATAACTGCTCTGCCCCTTGCTGATCTAGGATGGTTCGCGAGTTTAAACCGGATGAAACCTGAAACGCCATTCGTGTCGGGATGTTTGCCTTAATCAAACCAGTAATAACGTCTACTGATGGGCGCTGTGTTGCTAGCACTAAATGAATACCTGCAGCTCGTGCTTTTTGGGCAATACGTGCAATTAATTCTTCAACTTTTTTGCCAACAATCATCATCATATCGGCAAATTCATCAACAATAACAACGATGCTTGGTAGCTTTTCCAATAGTGGTGGCGTTTGGTCTAAACTATCACTTGGTTGCCATGTTGGGTCAATAAGTGGCTCACCTGCGGCAATAGCATCTAGTACTTTCTTGTTATAGCCTTTTAAATTACGAACACCGACACCAGACATTACTTTATAGCGACGCTCCATTTCACCAACACACCAACGTAGTGCATTCGCGGCATCTTTCATATCGGTTACAACTTCCGCTAATAAATGTGGAATCCCTTCATAAACTGAAAGCTCTAACATTTTAGGGTCAATCATTATCAGGCGAACATCTTCAGGTGTTGATTTGTAAAGCAGGCTTACAATCATAGTATTAACACCAACTGACTTACCTGAGCCTGTAGTACCTGCCACTAGCAAGTGTGGCATTTTACCTAAATCAACGACGACAGGTTCACCTGCAATATCTTTACCTAGTACCATCGCTAATGGCGAGCTTGAGTCTTCGAATGCAGGACATGCAATAACTTCACTTAATCGTACTATTTCACGGTGTTTATTTGGTAGCTCTAAGCCAATAACTGATTTACCAGGGATAACTTCAACAACACGTACACTGATTGCAGATAATGCGCGTGCCAAATCTTTTGACAAGCTGGTGATTTTATTTACTTTAACACCGGGTGCCAAGTCTAATTCAAAACGTGTGATAACAGGACCAGGGTAAACAGATACCACTTGAGCTTGTACGCCAAAATCAAGTAACTTGGCTTCAACTAAACGACTTACTTGGTCTAATTCGTCTTGATTAACAGGGTTTTTCGCTTTGTCAGGTCTATCAAGTAAATCAATAGATGGCATGCCTTGAAACTTTTCTTCTTCAACGGCGACTAGGTTAACTTGACCATTGTCATTTGTTAAATTTTGCTCTACAGCGGGGCTTGGTGCATAACCTGAGGTTGCGTCGTCTGCTACGTCAAGCTTTTCCACATTAGCAAAGGCTGCGGTTATTTCTTTTTCACTAACGTGCTCTTGCACATTCATTGGTGCAGGTTCTGTTAATAGATCATCAATATCAATAAACGGTTCGGTTTTTTCAATAAAGCTTTCTTCCGTCGGCTCAGGGTAACCTCTGGTAGCAAACGTATCTGGCAATTGCGCATGCGTATCTGATGCTGAAGAATCGTTTATTTCTAATTCAGTTGGCTCTTGCTCTTCACTTTTATCAAATAAACGACTAACAAGTTTTTCTTTTGTATTAACATCTTCACTGTCATCGTTGTCATTTTCACTGGTACCGAAATGTTCTTTAATTAAGGCTGGTAAAGCAACTAACCACATAACGGCTGCAATGGTGCAGCGGCCAACACTATCGATAAATTTAAGCCATGAAAAGCCGGTTAATAAAACAAAACCCGCACAGCTAAATAATAAAAATAACAGCGTTGAGCCTACAAAAGAGAAATATGGTAGTAGTGTGTTGCTTAATACATCACCCAATATACCACCGGCAGAGAAGTAAAAAATATCATCGAAGTTCATGCTAGCTAAAGAGGTAACGCCAAGGTAAAACATGAAGAAACCGACGAGCTTTAATCCCAAAGTTAAATAATCAAGTTCCATTATTTGGTGGAATTTTTGAAAAAGTAGCCAACCGATAATAGCGACAACAAACGGTAAGCTGTACGCAATTAGACCAAAAAGGTTTAATAATAAATCTGAAAGATAAGCACCTACCGCACCACCAAGATTACGTACAGGTGTTTGATAACCCGTTTGGGCCCAACCAGGATCAGCGGGGTCAAAACTCAACAGTGCTAAGACCATAAAGAGAGCAAACGCAGAAAAAAATAGCAAACCTGCCTCAAGCAAACGTTGCACACCTGTTAACTGTTTAGTATTGATATCAGCTAAGCTGTCATCAACATTTTCGATAAGATCTGAAGACAATGAATAATTCCATGGGAAAATTTTATAAAAGACAAGGGTAAAATAACAAATTAACGCTTGATTGGCAGCATATTAGATGATTTTATTTCATCCATGACCACATAAGTCCTACTTTCGCTTACCGCGGGTAACCTTAATAAGGTATCACCAAGTAGCTCTCTGTACGCTAACATGTCTTTTACGCGGGTTTTCAGTAAGAAATCAAAGTCACCTGAAACTAGGTGACATTCTTGAATAACTTCCAAGTCATCAACGGCTTTTGCAAAATCGTCAAATACATCCGGGCTTGTTTTAGTTAGTGTTATTTCAACAAAGACTAACAAGGCCGCTTCAAGCTTCATCGGATTTAATACCGCTTTATAACCAGTAATATACTTTTCTTTTTCCAACCGCTTAACGCGCTCTAAGCATGGAGTTGGGCTAAGCCCTACCCGTTTTGATAACTCTACATTAGATAAACGACCATTTTTTTGTAGTTCTACTAAAATATTCTTATCTATCCGGTCTATGCTTTTGCCTGATGAGGCAGGATGAAAACCACTCATTTATATATCTCTATTATTTAGCCATTAATTAGCATTATATATCGCCTTTACAAAAATAACGACAGGTTATTCCAGTAGTTCACTTATATACTAGTCGTATCTAAAAGAAAGCCACTTCAAATAAGAAGTAGCACTAACTACAACAAGTTAACGATAAGAGAGATTATTATGATTATTGGTGTACCTAAAGAGATTAAAAACCACGAATACCGTATTGGCTTAACCCCAGCAGGTGTTAAAGAGTTAATCGTCAATGGTCATGAAGTGATTGTTGAAAACAATGGCGGTGCATCAATCGGCTTTGATAATGCTCAATACATTACTGCTGGTGCCAAGATTATTGATAGCGCCGCTGAAATATTTGCAACGGCAGATATGATCATCAAGGTTAAAGAGCCACAACCTGTTGAATGTAACATGCTTCGCCCAGGTCAAATCTTATTTACTTACTTACACTTAGCTCCAGATCCAAAGCAAACTGAATTATTAGTAGCTTCAGGCGCTACCTGTATTGCATATGAAACGGTAACGGCTGCTTCTGGTGGTTTACCATTATTAGCACCTATGTCTGAAGTTGCTGGTCGTATGTCAATTCAAGCAGGCGCTCACGCTCTAGAAAAAGCACAAGGTGGTTTAGGCGCTTTATTAGGTGGTGTTCCGGGTGTTGCCCCTGCTAAAGTATTAGTTGTTGGTGGTGGTGTCGTTGGTACTCAAGCTGCACGTATGGCTGTTGGCATGGGCGCAGACGTTACTATTTTAGACCGTTCTTTACCACGTTTACGTCAACTAGATACTGAGTTTGACGGTCGTTTAAAAACTGTTTATTCAACTGCTGATGCAATGGATCAATTAATTGTTGAAGCTGACTTAGTTATTGGTGCGGTATTAATTCCAGGTGCTGCTGCACCAAAACTAGTAACTAAAGAACACATCAAAATGATGAAGCAAGGTGCTGTTATCGTTGATGTTGCAATTGACCAAGGTGGTTGTTTTGAAACGTCTAAAGCAACTACGCATCAAGAGCCAACTTATGTAGTTGATGGTGTTGTTCATTACTGTGTTGCTAACATGCCAGGTGGTGTTGCACGTACTTCAACAATGGCATTAACTAACGCAACTATGCCGTTTGCTGTAACTATCGCGAACAAAGGTGCTAAACAAGCATTATTAGATGATGAGCATTTAATGGCTGGCTTAAACGTAGCTGCTGGTAAAATTACATACAAACCTGTTGCTGATGTATTAGGTTATGAATATGTAGAGCCAAGTGTTGCTTTAAACGCATAACATTTCTTAGCTCTGATAGCGCTGTAAAAATAACCTTTTACAGCGAATAGCGCACTTTTGCTTACAGTTAAGCAAAAGTGCGTTTTTTTTTATTTAACTTATAACTAACTAATTATTTACCCCCTTGTTTTATTTCCTTATCATCCCAACTAATGAATAACGAAATTATCTATTTTTTCTTGGAGAAATCATGAGCGACGTAAGACACTGTCCCCTTCTAATTTTAGGCTCAGGCCCTGCCGGTTACACTGCAGCAGTATATGCTGCCCGCGCAAACCTTAAACCAGTAATGATCACTGGCATGCAACAAGGTGGTCAATTAACGACAACTACTGATGTAGAAAACTGGCCAGGCGATGCTGATGACTTAACTGGTCCAGCATTAATGGAGCGTATGCAAAAGCACGCTGAAAAATTTGATACTGAAATCATTTTCGATCACATCGAGTCTGTAGATTTTTCTTCAAAGCCATATAAATTAACAGGTAGCAGTGAATATACTTGTGATGCTTTAATTATTTGTACTGGTGCCTCTGCACAGTATTTAGGTTTACCTTCAGAAGAAGCATTTATGGGCCGCGGTGTTTCAGCTTGTGCTACTTGTGACGGTTTCTTCTACAAAAATCAAAAAGTAGCTGTTGTAGGTGGTGGTAATACTGCTGTTGAAGAAGCACTTTACTTGTCAAACATTGCCAGTGAAGTTCACTTAGTGCACCGTCGCGATACTTTCCGTAGCGAAAAGATTTTAACTGATCGTTTATACGAGAAAGTTAAAAACGGTAATATCGTTTTACATACCGACCGTACTTTAGATGAAGTATTAGGTGACAACATGGGTGTTACAGGTTTACGTTTAAAAGAGACTAACTCTGAAACGACCGAAGAACTTGAAGTTGCCGGTGTGTTTATTGCCATTGGTCACAAACCGAATACCGATATCTTTAAAGATCAATTAGCAATGAAAGATGGCTATTTAACTATCCAAAGTGGTACACAGGGCAACGCAACACAAACTAGTGTTGAAGGTATCTTTGCAGCCGGTGATGTAGCTGATCATATTTATCGTCAAGCAATTACCTCTGCTGGCGCTGGCTGTATGGCCGCATTAGATGCTGAACGTTACTTAGACGCGCAGTAACTTTACTCCACTGCTAATATCGATAGGAAAATAATGAGTCAAGTTTTATATCAACTCAATGATGAAGATTTGACTTTTCCCCCATTATCACACGCGCTAACTGAGCCGAACGGTTTATTAGCGCTTGGGGGAGATTTATCAGCTCAACGCCTCATTAATGCATACGGTAATGGTATTTTTCCATGGTTTAGCGAAAATGACCCACTAATGTGGTGGTCGCCCGATCCCCGAGCTATTATCAAGATCAAAGACTTACGGATAAACCGCACGTTACGAAAGTCGCTTAATAAAGCCCCCTACTTTGTCACCCTCAACCAAGATTTTGAACAAGTTATTAATTATTGTGCTGACGCTCCATTTCGAGATGAAGAAACTTGGATCCTTGATGATATGCAATTGGCTTATAGCCAACTTCATCAGCTAGGTGTCGCTCACTCTATTGAAGTATGGCAACAAGATGATAGCAGTCTTGATCAAAAACAATTAGTAGGCGGCCTTTACGGCGTTGCTATTAATGGTTTTTTCTCCGGTGAGTCAATGTTTTATACTAGAAGTAACGCATCAAAATTTGCTCTAATAGCTCTAGCAAAACTGCTAAGCGATATAGGCATTGAGTTTATCGATTGCCAATTACTTAATCCGTTTTTGCAAGACATGGGCGCTATTGAAATTTCCCGCGATGAATTTATTAAACAGCAAGTCAATGCTATAACTAAAGAAGTACCGAGTAATTTTTGGCAGTCGCGACAATTGCCATTGACCTAGCATAGATATTAACCGCATGAACGATACTAGTTTTAAATTAGGTATAACCAAAACCTTCCCCTGTAATTACTTACCAGAGCAAGAAGAGCGTTTGCTCATTGCGGTTGATGAACGCTTACAAAATAACAACAGTTATTCATGGTTAATGACTCAAGGATTTCGGCGCAGCGGCGAACAAAGTTACCGCCCGCATTGCCCAAATTGTAATGCCTGCCAGTCCATTAGGGTATTAGTGCCAGAATTTGCCCCATCTAAAAGTCAAAAGCGCTCATTGAAGCGAAATCAGCATTTTGTGGTAAAGCAGTCCAAGCAATTAAAAGACAGTTATTATCCGTTATACGAGAGTTATATTAATACCTGCCATCAAGATGGTACTATGTACCCTGCTAACTTTGAGCAATTTAAAAGCTTCTTAAGTTGCAACTTAACCCAACAAATTTTTATAGAAACGTGGCACGAAGAAAATGGTAGCAAGCAATTAATTTGTGTAGCGGTCACTGATGTACTTAGTAATGGTTTATCAGCGGTTTATACCTTTTATCACCCAGATTATAAAGCAAATGGCCTTGGCATCTTTTCTATTTTAACTCAATTACGGTTATGTGAAGAACAGGCACTACCCTATTTGTATCTAGGTTATCAAATAGATGACTGTCAAAAAATGAATTATAAAAATAGATACTTGCCTTATGAGCGTTTTATTGATGGTCATTGGACACAAGTTGACAAAAAATAACACCACAAGTCACTCTGTGTTAACTCAACAATCAAAAATACTGGTTTCAGTAATAAATAAAGCAGTACAAAGCTTTACTTTAGTCGAGCTTTTAGGCATCATTCGCGCAGCTTTTTTTAACAGCCACAAAATCTAACAAATTTATTAGAACTTTTTGGTTAGTTTGCACAACATTAGAGGTTTTACGCCCCATGGCGAAAGAAGAAAATATTGAAATGCAAGGTACGGTTTTAGATACCTTACCTAACACTATGTTCCGCGTTGAACTAGAAAATGGCCACGTGGTCACTGCTCATATTTCAGGTAAAATGCGTAAAAACTACATTCGTATTTTAACTGGCGATAAAGTAACGGTTGAATTAACGCCTTACGATTTATCAAAAGGTCGAATTATCTTCCGCGCAAGATAATCTAACGTTTCATTACGTTTAAATGACTTTACGCTTTAAAGTGTGTCGCTAATTTTATAGCTCAATACTTATAAAGATTTATTAAAAAACCAGCACTTTTAGAAGCGCTGGTTTTTTTAGAGCTTTATTTTATGTAAGCTCATTCATACAGGCATGTTCATGCAAAACGCATTAAGCTTATTGCCATCTAAGTCACGAAAATAAGCCGCATAAAAGCCTGGCATTTCACCACGTGGTCCTGGAGTGCCTTCACAACTACCACCAAGATCAATAGCCTTTTGATAAAAAGCGTCAACCTTTTCATTTGATTCAAGCATGATAGCAACCATATTACCATTACCAACAGTTGCAGCCTCACCATTAAATGGTTTAGTCACAGAAATCCCTGGGTCTTCTGCTCCTGTTGTCCAAGCAACAAACTGTTCATTCTCTAAAAATCGAGTTGCGCCTATAGTTGCGAGTAATTGATCATAAAAGGTTACAGCCTTTTCTAAATCATTCGTGCCTAACGTTACATAACCTATCATATAAAATTCCTTCTTCGTCTGTATTGGTTGCCAATAGCTGCTTTTACGTATTCAAATGCTTGTAAATAACTTACGTTAATTATTTCACTAACTTAGCTAGCATAAGTTGAGATTAACTTTTTATCAAACTGTGCTGCGCTGATAGATAAGCCATTATCATCAATGAGCTGCTTAATATTGGCAATCTCCTTTTCAACGGTCGCCAAGGTGATCGTATTATCGTCTAAACTATACACTTGTTTTTGGCTCTGATAATAAAAAGACAAGATGATCAGTGCAGGTTCTTCACCACTTTTAGCGGCTACTTTAATCTTTTTCAATTTCCGAAAGATAAGGTTTTGGATTTGTTTTACTTGCCAGACATAATAAACTTCCAGAAAGAATTCGCTGCCTTTGATGCTGTGTAATATAGCGGCATTGGCTAATAAAGCTAAAATAACACCCAACAAATTGTACCTGAAATTTGTTTCAGGCTGCTCTTGAACCAAATCAGAGGCTGTGTTCACTATTTGCTCAACACCAGTAATTTCGCCTACCGTAGAAAAGAGGCTTATTAATATTGCGCCAAAAACTAAAGATAACACTAACAAGTTAGCTATGAAGCCCACAATGATAATGTTTAAATGTTTTCTATAACGTGTTTTATTTATGTCAATCATTTGCATGGTCGGAGAATATTTCCTTAAATGGTAAAAGTTATCTTGTCAGTAAAAACAGAAAGGCTAATGATAGCAGATCAACCCTAACTACTCGAAGCGATAACCAAACCTGAATTACGTTTAACTTGGCTATTTACCCCTTGTAACCATGTTTGTGGATGACTAGCGATAGTAAGCTTACTTTTGGCACGAGTGATACCAGTATAGAGTAGCTCCCTCGTAAGCAGTTTACTCTGATTTTGTATAACATCAGGCGGCGAAATAGCCATAGCAACATGGTTGAACTCACTGCCTTGGGTTTTATGAATAGTCATTGCATAGACGGTTTCAAATTTTGGTAATCGAGAGGGTAAAATTTGTTTAATGTTAGGCTCACCACTACTTTCATCTTGAAAAGATGCTAACAAGTGTATGCTGCCATCTGATGAGGTTACTTGCCAAATAAGGCCAATATCTCCGTTATATAAACCCAAGGTATAATCATTTTCACTGATCATAATAGGTTGGCCGTGATATAAATGTTGTGACATATTGCTTGTTGCTCCGTGCCTTTGAAGAAAACGTCTTTTGCCTAGCATCAATTTAATTTGCTCATTAATGTTTTCTACGCCGTATTCCCCTTGACGGGTAGCGCATAAGACTCTGAACTTGGCTAGTAAATCAAAAGCATCAACGACATTACTGCAATGCTCGATAGCTTGATAATATTGTTTAACTAACGGTTTAAGCCATTGACCAAGATCACCCTTAGCAAGCTGTAACTGGGAGGTAGTTTCTTGTCTTGATTCATTATTCGCGTCAGTTAACAACTGCCAACTAAGACGACTATCGCCGGCAATTACGGCATTTGCGATTAAACCAATGCCCCCTTGACCATCAAAACGTCGAGATTTAACCAGAAAGGTTAAATAATCGGTATTAGTAGCTGACTGCTGACCAAAGGATTGCAATATTGCTTTGTCAGGTAACTGACAAACTCGTGAGAGATACTGAACATTCGCTTCACTGTAACCATAATGCGGCCTTGGAGCGATATCAGCTAACACACTACCCGTAGCAACAGAAGGTAGTTGATCAGCATCACCAAGTAAAATAACTTTAGCATCAGCTTTTAAAGCGCGGAATATTCGCGTCATTAAGGGCAAATCAACCATAGACACTTCATCAATTAGCACAATGTCATAGGGTAACAAGTTATTTTGATCATGCTTAAAGTTAGGCGTATTTGGAATAACACCTAGCAAACGGTGGATTGTCTGAGCATTACTTGGAATAACTGCAAGTATTTCTTCAGGTATCAAGCCTTGAAAACCAGCGACTGCATTGGCAATTGATTCAGATAACCGCTGTGCGGCTTTACCTGTAGGAGCTACAAGAGCAATGTTTAATTGTTCGTGTTTATTAGTCTTTTCATCTTGCATTACGCTAAGTGACTGTAACATAGCCAGTGCTGCTAGTAATTTAGTGACTGTATAGGTTTTACCGGTACCCGGTCCGCCAGCAATGACGCTGAAGTTTTTATTAATCGCATTAGCTACGGCTATTTTCTGCCAATCAAGAGTTTGCCAATCGAGAGTCTGCCAGTTTTCTAAATTTTCATCTGCTAAGCTTGTTGTGTTTTGCGCAAAGAGTTGCCCTATTGTCTGAGCAACCTGTTCAACATTAAAGCCGCTTTGATCATTTAAACGTTGATTGATAAATTGTGTTAACTCTGTCTCAAATTGGAAATAACGACGTAAATACAGTTTATTATCTTTCAAAACGATCAATTGTTGATCTTCTTCTGAAACGTTTAATTCGGTCAATAAAGTATTAAGTGTTGATAAGTCAGGAAACGCTACGCTTATCTGCGCATCACTTTGCTTGTCATTAGCATCAGAGGTATTACCCCATTGACTATTAGCTATTTCAGTTAATGATAGACAGCTATGCCCAGCTCTTAAACTAGCACTCAAAGCAAAAAACAAATGTTGTAAAACAGCTTGGTGTTCAGGCTTAGGCTGTAAAGAAACCAGCATTTCCTTAGCTAAGAAATAATCAATAGCAGCCAATTCTTTGATCGCTTGCTGCGCATGAGAAAAACTATGGTGTATAACTGTCATGTTATGCCCCCTCAGCAAGTGTACTTTGGCTATCGTCTAATCGTTCTTTTCCTAAGAAAAGCTGATCTAAGGCATTCAGCTCAGCTTCACTTATTTTACGATGATAAACCCCTGCACCTAAATGCTCGGTTCTTGGTGTCATACCACGTAGGTAAAGATAATAAATACCCCCAAAATGAAGTGATGGTTGGTAGTTAGGTAAATTCATTTTCAAATAGCGATGTAACGCCAAAGAATAAATAAGGTACTGCAAATCGTAATAGTTTGCTTCCATACTCATTTTTATCGCCTGTTCATTATAATCATCAAAGCTATCACCTAAATGGTTCGACTTATAATCACAAACATAATATTTACCTTGATGTTCAAACACTAAATCGATAAAACCATGCATCATGCCGAATAATTTCTTATAACTGGGTAAATTAACTGGCTCTGGCTCAGCCATCATTGATTTACCTTGTGATAGATTATTTTGTGAATTGCTATTTCGATGATCGGTTAACAATTTAGCTAAGCCCTTGCTATTACCGCTATTCATCGGAAAATAAAATTCACTTTCACGTATGGTACGATTTGTTGATAGCATAGATAAACTTGCCCGTTCATGCTCATGTTCTTGATAAATAAATGGAGCGGCAACAATTTCTTCTAACCAATTGATAAGTGCTTGCTCAGTTAAACGACTATCGTCTTGGCCAATGAGATCACCATAATAAGCCAAAGGCCTTTCTATGGCCTCTAGCCATTGTGGCTCTGAGAAATCACTAGTTTCTAAGATATCATGCAACAGATTTCCGGTATGTGCGCCCTTGGCAAGATTAAAGCGAATGTCTTGCTTGTTATTGGCGCTACTTAGCTGTGTTTGTTCGCCTTCAGAGTCTCTATCAGGGGTTGAAATACCACCATGTCTGATATTGCGTGTTAAGGCAGAAAAAGAGCTTAACCACCAGTCGCGTTCAATATTACCGCGAAATTTACTTGCTTGTAGCTTTGCAGTTAACGAAATAGCTGCTTGATTGCTTGTCAAAGCAAGCAGATGACTAGGATCATCTAATTGTTCAAAATTGATCTGAGTTAGCGATATAGCCGATGGAGTTTGCGCTATCAAATCCAGAATATTACTGCTAATGTTTTCATCGGCTTGCCATTGCAATGTTTTACCTAATGGTGACAGGTGATATTTATCAAAACAGCTGGTTAAAATATAACAGCGCTGCTCTGCACGCGTAATAGCGACATACAATAAACGAATGCTTTCAGCATAAGCTTCATCACTCATTGCTTGTTTAGCCTCAGTTGAACCATCCAAGCTTAAGATTAGGTTACCCTGCTCATCATGGTACTCAATATAGCTTACCACCTTATTGCCAAATTTAAGTGGATCTTTATGACGTGTGGCAAAGGGCACAAAAACATAAGGATATTCAAGACCTTTTGCCCCATGTTGGGTAATAATGCGAATAAGGTCGCCATCACTTTCTAAGCGTAACTCAGCTTCAGTTTCAGGCTTGTCCATACAGCACTCTTGCTCAAACCAATGCAAAAGCGCTTGTGGTTGATGATGGCGTTGACTTGCGGCTTGCATCACTTCAAATAAGTGTAATAGATTGGTCAAGCAGCGGTCTTTATCCTCTGCAGGGATGACAAAATGTTGATGCATTAAATGAATTGCCATGGTGATAAAACCTTGACGCTGCCATTGCTGTCTATAGTCAACAAAAGCAAATTTTAAACTTTGATATGCTTGCTCATCTTGTTGCAACTCTTTCAGTCTTTCACTTGTGAAACCTAACAGGCCACTTGCTAAGGCAGCAACAAAATACCGTTCATTTTCTAAAAATAAAATGCCTTTAAATACATTGAGAACTTGCTTCGCTTGCGCACTTTCAAATAAGTTTGCTCGGTCAGACAAGAATACACTATCAAGTCCCGCACAAAATAGCGCATTTTTAATATCACATGCTTCTGAGCCATCACGTATTAATAAGGCAATATCTTTAGGTTTAATATTATCATCGGCTAATAGCTGCTTAATTTCAGCTGCGCACCACATGGCCATTGCACTGCGCGAACCTTGGCTTACTTTTTCATTGTCTTGCCCGTCACTGTTAGAAAAGTGAATAAACTGAAGCGCCTTCTCATTATCAGCAATAGTAATATCAACAGGAGTGTCAGCAGCAGTTGCTTTATCTTGATCTAACGTTGAAGTTTTACCAGCATAAACGGCTTGATACGGTATTCCATATCCAAACACAGAGCAGTTATTAACATTTCCGTCAGTACTTTCTGATTTAATTTTATCCGAGAAAACTTGGTTATATCCTGCAATCATTTCAGGGCTAGAACGCCAATTAGTATCCATCAACCAGTGATATTGACAGCTATTGCGTGCATTAAGGTAAGCAAAAATATCGCCACCTCGAAAGCCATAAATAGCTTGTTTAGGATCGCCAATTAAATACAATGCTGATTGTGCGTGATTAGCACTTATGTTTGGTTCATCATGGTAATATATGGCTTGCAATATCCCGAATTGCTTAGGGTCAGTATCTTGAAACTCATCAACAAGTGCTACAGGATATTGTGCTAACAACGTACTGGCTAACGATGGAGTAGTCTTGCTGTTATTTTCTGCCTGTTGATTGGAAGCTAAACACTCAGCTAAGGTATTAATTAAATCATCAAAATCAAGCATATTTAATCGCTGCTTATTTTCAATCACTTGCTGTCTTATTTGATAGATACCTTGTTTTACAATTTGATAAGCCTTAGCTTTATTCAGCTGAGCTTTTATCTTTTTTGCTTGTTCCTTTAATAGATTAATTTGCTCAAAAGTTTGCTGTAACTCAGCTTTAGCGCTAGAGCGACCATAACGTCGGCCATCAATGAAAGCATCGGGCATTTTAGTTAATTGTATTAACTCATCTTGCTGAAGCTGCGTATCGATACGTACTATATCGGTTAACCAAGCCATTAATTGGTGCAGTTCAGTGCGCCTTTTTTCTTGATCCACTCCCTTCTTCACTAAGATCAATGCTTGCTCTAATAAGACATGATTATTTTCTAAATCTGATTTTGATTGTTTAGCTAAGTTGACAAACCTGTTGGCTATACTTGATTCGTCAATGAGGGCAAGTTCACTATTATGTCCAATCGCTTTACTAAAACTCGATAAAAAACTATTGGGTGTTAGCCAAAACTCACTCAGTAATAAATAACCAGGCTCGTCTTGCTTAGCCAATTGGCGATAAAAATCTTGGCAGGCTTGCAAAGTGACTTCTTGGCTATCAGCAGCCATATTGGCATTAAAGGGTAAACCACTGCTAAAGGCATGCTGGTTCAAAACCCGCTGACAAAAACCATGAATGGTAAAAATAGACGCTTCATCTAAAAACAATAACGCTCGTTTTAATAAAAATTGACGTTTATCATTATCGACTTTGTCATCAATAGTTCGAAAATAACCATCTTGTTGGCAAAGCTGTGGCCAATTATTTAATGCCTCACGGATGAAGGCATCAATACGGCCTCGTAATTCTTGAGTGGCATCTTTGGTAAAGGTCATTAACAAAATTTGCTCGACAGTTAGCTCACGTTCAAGCAAAAGCCGCAAATATATACGGGTGATGTTGTAGGTTTTTCCGGTGCCAGCACTAGCCTCAATTAGATGTTTTCCTGTTAAAGGAATTGTCGCAGAATCAAGATTCGTTAAGTTAATAGCTTGGCTGCTTTCGCACTTTGTTCGGGGTTGGCTCATTTTTTTGCTCCCGACTTAGTTACCGATTTAGTTACCGATTTTTTAGCGGCCACTTTGCTTACGGTTTCAAATACATCCTGGTAGATGAGTTGCAGATTAGCCTCATGTGATTGATACTCAGGGCACTGCGGCCAAAAATATTGCAAATATGCATCCTCACCAAAACCCGGCGCATTGATATCACCCTGCCAAAAGTTACTAAACTTTTCTTGATCGAATTCAACGACCTTGCCACGAACTTTAGTAAATATTTTCGCAGCCAAGTTACCATTAAGTAATAGTGGCTGCTGTTGGCCCACTAAAAATAACTTAATTATGGTTTGAAGTTTTTGTTTAGCATTATCAATAGTACTTAACTGATATTGTTCGACCTTTTGCGCTTTGGTATTAAAATAAAAGCCTGTTGAATCAACGACACTTGCTATGATTACTGCATCCTCTGTATGTTGAGTCATTGTTTTTAGATTTTGATCTTGCCAAACTTGCAACATCAATTGCTGTAAATAAATAGTCAGTAAATCTTTGGCTTTGGCCGTAGAACTTCGGTAATGTACTAACTGTTGGTTTTTGACCGGTAATTTACTTATTAAAGTCACAGTGCGACTATCATCTAGTGTGAGTGTTATCTGACAATCCATTAATTCAGGGTTTTGACAAGACTGCTTAATTATTTCGTCACTAAAAGAGCGACTATCTTGCAGGTAGTCTTCAAATAAAGTTTGAGTCGAAGGTAAATCAGGAAATAGTCCAGAGCACTGTGCATGGTCAATCACGGCTTCTACAGTTGCAGTATTGCAATTGTCACTTTCATCTTCAATTGAATTCACTAAGTTTGCCGTTAACAGCTCTTGCCTTAATAAATAACTCTGTAAATGGTCAATACTAAAGGGTTCGACATCCTCGAGCATCAAAGCATTATTATCAAGATACAAACCTAACTGTTGTTGGCCGTACATTTTTGCAGGGTGCTGATAGAATCGAATAATGTCATTGACGTTAAATTCTAAATTTTCTTTGTTTTGACTGCTTGTTGTACCTTGGTCAACAGATGCTTCTGCTTTTGCCGCTTTCTTATCTTGGGCTAAGGTTAACCAATTACGATCAAAACTAGGCCACAAACCTTGATAATTATCTAAGCTGAATGCTTGCATAGGTAATTGGTAAATGCCGTTTTTAGCTGAGTGTTTATTATGTTCGCCAGAGTGTTCACCAAAATGCCAACCATAACCTTGTGCTAAATAATCCATCAACTCTTTGAGTACGATTGACGGCTGTTTTTGAGTGTTATTTTTAATACTACGCCCTTGGTAACTCAAGTACAGCGCCTGACGAGCCGAAATAATGGCTTCTAGAAATAAATATCTGTCGTCTCCACGGCGTGATCTATCACCAAGCTGAGCTTTGCTTAGCGACATTAAATCAAAACCTAATGGTTGTCGTTGTCTTGGGAATTCGCCATCATTTAAGCCTAATACGGCGATAATCTTAAAGGGAATGCTGCGCATAGGTAACATAGAACAAAAGGTCACCTGACCAACCATAAATTGTTTACTTGCATCCCCTTGACTAAAGTGCTGACTAAGATAATCAAGTACAATAGTTAAAGAGATATTATCGTCAAAGTGAGCATGCTGACAATGCTCAACTAAGCCAGCTATAGCCTTTTCAATAATGAGTAAACTTGCTTCACTATTTAACTCGATATCAGTGGAGCGACTGAATAACAACTCAACTTGTTTCATTAAAAAACTCTGCCATTGCAGCGCACTTCTGTCTTGATCAAGTTGCAAGCTAAAAGTTTGTAATTGCTCAATAAACAACATCAATTGCCCTAACAATATGGCATTATCACCTTCAACATTACTGAGTATTAATTGCTCCTGATAAATAGCGTCATTATCACCAAAGGCAAAACCACGCAGTAATCGAGATAAACCTTGCTGCCAAGTAAAACTGTTATTCGCTTCATTGCCTAAATAGTGTTGTTTATCCGCTAAATCTAATCCCCAATGTACACTTGCTTTAGCTAACCAAACACTTATTTTATCGAGGTCATCTGCCTGAATAGAAAATTTATCACCTATAGCAGGTATACGTAATAATGCTAATAACGGTGATACGCCAAAGCGGCTATCTGGTAAGGATAAAACGTCTATAAATGACGCAACGAGTGGATCGCTGTCTTTAGCACTTCGATCAGCTATTGAACAAGGTAACGGCGGAACATCATCACCAACATCTTGCCAACCTCGGGTAAATACTGCATTAACATACGGTGCATATTGCTCGATTTGTGGGCACATCACTAAAATATCTTTAGGGGTTAAATCGTTACCACTTTCATGTGCTCGGTTAAATTGATGCAATAGGTAATCGTGTAGGCCCTGTACTTCACGAAGTGCGCTGTGACAGCTGCTGATAACAATAGAGTCATCTAATTGCCCTGATGGTGTTGTTTGTGCCATCGTATTTGAGTGTATACCTGCTGCGAGGCTTGACTCTGCTCTAGCGTCTGTCAGGGTTAGAATATCATCTTGTAATTGATGTAACATGCACTGGCTTTCATCATTACTTGGTTCAGCAAGCTGGCTCTGGGCTTTAGCACTTATGCTTTGTTCAAGCTCTGTATTCGCGCTACCGTCTAACTTCGCTTGCTCAAACAGCTCAATATCAATGGTACTGTAACTCTGTAACATAGCAAGAAACTCTCGCCCTTGCTGACCTAAGCTCGCCAAGAGAGGGTTACCAACGAAGTGTTGCTCATCTGCTAATTGTTCAGACCATTGCCCTATTCTTGCCAGCGCTTGCTTTTCACTGACAATATCTCCCCAATAAGCAAAACACGGATTAAGATGAAAAAAGTGTACTTCAACATGCTCACTTAAGGCATTGATGAATTCTAGCCACATTGGTGCCATGGTATTTAGACCGAAAAAGCTAATACGTGGCGGAATAATCGCTTTTTTATCTTCTATATGAGCAATAGCATCAGCGAGTAATTCAACAGGATTATAAGCGAGTTGTTGAATAAGCAACTGCCATAACTTACCTTGCCACTTTTGTTCATCTTTCTGTCCCGGTAAGACATCATTAGATTGTTCTTGGCTAAAGTTTCCTTGTTGCCAGTTGTCTAACCACTGAGGTCTAAAAATTAAATACTGTTCATATAAATCAGCCATCTGGGCCGCTAATTGATATCTTTTTAATTGCGCTTGTTTACTCGGTATGTACCCAACTTCTGAGCCGTCAATATCATCATGCCAATAATGCGTTGCTTGATAAAAATCGCTGTCTTTAATAACACTATCTAAGCCTAGTAATGCGTAAATACGCCATGATAACACCTCTCGCGAGTATGGCGACTGCTCTGGTACTTTATCTTCGCTAGCAAGCGTTCTTATTAACTTCCAAAGAAACTGGGCGGGCAACGCGTAACCAACATTCATACTAATACCACGTTCATTGGCAATAGCTAAGTTAAGCCAATGCTGCATGCCAGCATTTTGCACAACAATGACTTCTTGATTGAATACACCTAAGGGAGAAAGTTCGGAAATCTTATTCAATAACAGTAACAAATTTTCCATTTTGTTGGCTGGATATAGATGAATCAAGTTAATGCCTTTTGCTTATAAACAGATTAAAAAGTAGATTGAGATATTACGAATGGTTGCTTGGTTCACTAAGTAAAACATGCAATAAAACGAAAGTAAATTTAACCATAAGGTGCTAAAGAATACGAGATAAATTAGTAATATATCAAAGAAAGGATCAGTTATTCCTTATGCTGATAATTACACTTTTTAACAAAGCTGCACATTGTTTCGACATTTTATCGACAAAACTATCACTGCAGGGATTTGCTCAGTTGATTACATTAACCTTCACCAATTCAGCTGCCCAATAACAAATAATGAATTTATATCAAGCAAGCTTTTTACCATCCGTACAACAATTTCCAAATAATACCGCGCTGTATGTTGAATCATGTAACAACAAGAGTAACAACAAGAGTAACAAGCCTCAAACGAAGACACTCACTTATCAAGCCCTATTCACCTTGAGTCAGCAATGGGCTAAATGCATTAATGTATTCAATAATAACCAGTGCCCTGTCGCTATTTATGGCGGCAGACAATGGCAAATGTACGCTGGAATATTATCAATTCTCGCAAGTAATAACGCTTATGTACCACTCAATAACAAGCAGCCAGCCAAGCGAAATGCTTGCATATTGTCTGAGATTAATGGCCAAGTACTTTTAGTTGCTGACAACGAAGATCCAACGGAGTTAATGAAACGAACAAAGCAATCATTGATAGTGCTTTATTTAGGGAAAGATACGCCAAGTTGGCTAATCCATAATAAAAATCATCAGTGTTTTAAAATTGATGATGTCAGCTCAATTCATGCTAAGGCAGTTATATCATCAGTTGCTGAAGGTAACGACTATTCAATCATTGAAGAACTAACAGAGGCTGAAACAGTATTACCCACTGTAAACGCTCATGCATACATCTTATTTACCTCTGGTAGTACTGGCAAGCCAAAAGGTATTGCTGTTAGTCATAACAACATAATCAGCCACCTTGGTAGGCTTGGTAAACTTTTAAAATTGAAATCAACAGACAAAGTGAGTCAATTTTTTGAATTATCTTTTGATTTGTCTGTGCATGACATGTTCAGTTGCTGGCATAAGGGTGCGGCACTTTATGTTATTCCGACGGAGCAGCTTATCTGCCCTATGCCATTTATTAAGCAACACCAAATAACCGTTTTTTCAGCGGTTGCTTCGACATTATCAATTATGGATAAGTTATGTTTATTGAAACCTCAGCAACTGCCTAGGTTAAGAGTTAGTTGTTTTGGCGGTGAGAAGTTATTAACTAACCAAGCGCTGAAGTGGCAAAAGTGTGCTCATAAGAGTCGAGTGATCAATCTTTATGGGCCAACTGAGTGCACCATAACCGCCAGTTATTTTGAATTAACTAACAAGCAAAGTATTCATTCAGCTTCCGTACCTATTGGTAAACCTCTTGCTGGCTTGTCGGCGATACTTGTCAACAACAATAAAGAAGTAACTACAGTCAATACCTTAGCAGAATTATACCTAGCTGGGGATCAGCTAGTAACTGGATACTATCAAGATGAAGAAAAAACAGCACAAGCTTTTATCACCTTAACAAAACCTGTGGTCGAAACACCTACTCGTTATTACCGAACGGGCGACATAGTTTATTATGACGAGCATAAAAATATCGTTTTTCATGGCCGAAATGATCATCAATTTAAAGTATCTGGTCACCGTGTGGAAGCTGCAGAAATTGAAACTGCTATTGTTAGCTTTTCAAGTGATATAACTTGGTGTGTTGTTTCAGCACAAACTGATGATTGTGGTCACATCAAAATCATCGCCTTTGTTGAATATGCTTTTGATCATGCACTTGGCGAAGATTCAGAACATAAAAAACATGTGACTATTCAGATAAGAAGCCATTGTTTACAACATCTGCCCGCCTATATGGTGCCAGATGAGTTCGTGTTTCATCAATTTTTACCGCGTAATCTTAGTGGAAAAGTTGATATCAAGACATTGCTCAACATTAACTACGCTGCTAAGCAAACCAGCAACTCCCCCGCTGACATTAACTTAAGTACCAAAGAAGAAAACCTATAATGCTTATACAACAAAGTATCATCCAATTCATTGAACAGAAAACCCATTGCCCGTTAACAGACTTAACAGACAACTTACTTGGAACAATAAAGTCATTTGATTTCATGATGTTAATATTGGAGCTTGAACAAAAATTTAATATAAGGCTTCCTTTTGAACAAGCAGTAACTGCTAATTTAAGACAAATCGATGAGTTTATTCATTGGGTAGAAGCACAATATGAAGGCTAGTCGTTTTGAACAAAATACAGTCAAAGAGGTAATGCATGGCCAACTTGCTTTACTCAAAAAGCAGTCAATACGCCTCGCAATACACTCTTTAGTCAAAATGTTTACTAAGTTAAGTCGCAGTCGACGTAAGCAATTGATAAGCAAAATAGGGAAATCCATACTGCATCTTGCTAAGAAAACCCGTGTTAGGGCAATCAGTAATATCGCGAAGGCCATGCCAGAACTTAGTATCAAAGAGGTCACTGATTTGGCATTTAATGCTTATGGAAATTGCGCCTTTGGTGTTGCGGAATCTCTTTGGTTATCACAAGTAGAGCCTGATATTTTTTGTGATGAAGCGACCTTGAAAATTTTACAATCTGGTCAAGGTGCTTGTATAGCAACTATGCATTTAGGCTGTTATGAAGCAGTGCCCCTTGCCATAGCAAAATTTTCTGACCAGTCAGTTACCTTAACCAACGTGCCGAGCTTTTTAGATGATGCCATGGACTTTTACTCTGATGTCAACATTACTGCTATTAATAAAAACGCTGATAATGCTTTTAGTGAGTTATTGGCTCAAGCAGGTAGCAATGCTTATATTTCTCTGCATTGCGATCTTTATGCTAATCAAACAGAGGTAACATTTTTCGGACGACAAACAAAAGCCCCTTCAGGCGTTGTATTGTTAGCAAAGATGTCAAAAAATCCATTATTGCTTGCTTATGCGGTTTACCAAGATGATGGTCAAGTACAAGTGTTTTTTGAAACAGTTCAGATAAATCATGACTTAGATAATGACTACTCAGCTGAAATTGAACAGCAACATTGTGAGCAAAGCGTTGACCAAATAATGGCACAAATTTATCAACGTTTTGAACAAATAATCAAGCAGTATCCGAGTCAGTGGTATTGGTCATATAAGCGCTGGAAAAGTTAATAATTATGAATTTAAAGCAACTTACAACAAAAAAAGTGGTTACACAGAGTAATCAGTATTCACGCTTACTTTGCTATTACAAAGTACATAAGCCTTTAATATCAATTGCTTTTATAGCTCTTTTCCTTTTTAGCTTAGTTGATGCAGGTATGCTCTATTTCGTCAAACCGCTTATTGATCAAGGTTTAACCAAAGCCAGTAAAGAGACTCTACAACTGGGGGCTTTATTAGTGATCGGCATCTTCTTGTTACGTGGCATAGCAAGTTTTATCGCTAACTATGCTGTTGCCTATGTTAGCAGTAAGGTAACTTATCAGATTCGTCAGCAAGCCTTTGATAAATTGCTCTGTTTACCAAGGGAGTATTTTGATTTGAATAGCCGTGGAAATCTGATTTCAAAACTTGTCTATGATAGCGAACAACTTTCTCAAGCATTCTCAAACGCTATCGTTATCACTATTAGAGAGTCTGTGATTATTTTAGTCCTATTAAGCATGATGATTTACAACAGTTGGCAATTAACGATGATATTTTTGTTAGTTGCGCCTGTTATCTCATTTATTATCAGTAAAGTATCAAAACGTTTTAAAACTATTAGCCTAAAATTACAAACTTGTATGGGACAAGTGTCAAAAGCTACTGAACAAGCCATTTTGAATCAACAAGAAATTCTGTTATTAAATACCAGCGCAGAAATTAGCAGTCAATTTAAACAAATAAATAATCAAAATCGTCAACAAAACATGAAGCTGCAAGCGACAAGTGCGATTAGTAACCCCGTTATACAGTTTATTGCCTCTTTTGCTATTGCCATTGTATTGTTACTTGCCAGTAATGAAGACGTACTTAAGCAATTAACTCCAGGCAGTTTCACTTTGGTTTTGATTGCCATGGGTTCATTACTTAAACCACTAAAGCAACTTAGCAACATTAATCAACACTTACAAAAAGGCCTGACCGCTGCAAATAGTTTATTTAATTTTTTAGATGAAAATGAAGAGCATAACACTGGAAAAGAGCAATTAACTGCATGTTCTACTATCACTTTCAAGGATTTGTCTTTCGCCTATCAAGGTAAACATCAACATGCATTATATCAACTATCTTTAAAGATAAATGGTGGTACAAGTGTTGCTTTTGTTGGTGAATCTGGCAGCGGTAAAAGCACCCTTGCACGTTTATTATTACGTCTTTATCAGTCACCTGAGCAAAGTATTTTCATCAATGGTATTGCGATTGAAAATTATGACATAAGTTCACTTAGATCACAGTGTGCTTTTGTTTCACAAGACATAGTTTTAATCGATGACACCTTAGCCAACAATATACGCTTCGGCTGCAACCGTCTAGTAACAGATGAAGAAGTTGAACAAGCAGCAATAAATGCTAACGTAAGCACTTTTGCTAAAGAACTTTCTTTAGGTTTGAATACACCCATAGGTGAAAATGGGCGTAATTTATCAGGCGGTCAAAGACAACGATTAGCCATCGCCCGAGCTATGTTACGCGATGCTAGCATCATCATTTTAGATGAAGCAACTTCCGCGCTAGATAACCATAGTGAACAACATGTGCAAGAGGCTTTTACGAAGCTGAGTAAAGGTAAGACCTTACTGGTAATCGCGCATAAATTATCGAGCATTAGGAATGTCGATAAGATTGTTGTCCTAAACAAAGGTAAGTTAGTAGAGCATGGAAGTCACATCGAGTTACTTGCTAAAGGTGCCTATTACCATGCTCTACATCAAAATAGGGAATAACTAATGTCTGTTAATTTTATTTATCTTTAAAAGATCATTAACACCAACATCTTGGGAACTCGTGAAATGTTGGCAAATATTTCTATTACTGGATAAAGTCTAAGTATTCTTGATAAATAGACCCCAGTAATGGTACTTGGGTCTCTTTACCTTGAATTGCCGATATTATGCCGACAAACCACGCTATCACCACACCAATTGTTAACAGCCAACCAACTAAGGGAATAAAGGATAATAATGCTCCGGTAATAATCAAACCCAGAGATTGGCGTAAATGAAAGCTAGCTAAAGATGATTTATGTTTGTCATAAATAACCATCGCGACGACCCAGCCTATCAAAGTGAAATAACTAATTACCGATACTAACGTTGCCATTTGATAACGTTCGGCTAACGTCATTTTTTTTTCAAAAACATTCTCATAATCACTAGGGATATTCGCCATAACTTGACACTCCATCGCTAAGGTATTGTTGTTCTTACTCGTAATACTCTTTACTGATTTTTACTTGAATATATATTATAAACGTAGGAAAAATATAATTATTTGACAAGTGATTTTTTAGCCGACAAAGATAAAATAACTACTAATTGTTTCAATTTTATGAAGAAATAAGTAAAGAAAAAATGATCACTTTATTTTTTCTTTACGTTTGACTTTTTCAGCTTTTTAATCTTTTAGTAGCTTGCGCGAAGCTACGATATTGGCTTTGAATTTTACTGGTCAGCTTTTCTTGCTCATCCTTTGTCAATTGTTGGTAACTCAGCAGATTAAAAGTATTACTAAATCGGGTAAAGTGAATTGCAATACTGGGATGCTTTTGTCTAACTTGTTTTGCAAAAGCATTAACGGTTAACGTTGACTCTTTTATTATGCCTTGCTTCGCTAAAAGCTTTAATGCTTTTAAATAAAGTACTAACCATGGCGTTAGCGTCTTAGCAGTTGTTTTATCTCTATCACGCCATTTAAAAATTAACATTAAGATGGCAAAAGATAACACTAAACTTAATGTAATGATCAGGGCTAACTTCCAAGGCACCATCTTACCAAAAAGTTCTTTCAATAAGTCAACCTGTTGCTTGGTTGAATAACCTAGTACTAAGCGTGCCCATTGATAATCAAGGGCATCAAATTGCAAACGCAAACTATTTAACCACTCGAATTGCTTGAAGCGATATAAACTTAAAAAATCATTATTCAAAATGGATTGTTGCTGTAAAAGTTCTGATGACCAGCCTGAGTTTACTCGTTGTGGGTCGACAGCACCGGTTGGATCTATTCTTAACCAACCCTTTTCTTTTACCCAAATTTCAGACCATGCGTGTGCATCATACTGATAAATACTTAAATGTCCTTGCGCGGTTTCTTCATTAGCACTTTTATCATTATATTCTCCGCCTAAATAACCGGTAACTATTCTGGCAGGAACACCCGACGCACGCATTAAAAAAGTAAATGCACTAGCATAATGTGAACAAAAACCTGCTTGTGTAGAAAAAAAGAACTGATCTAAGCTGTTATTAATTAATAAGGGCGGCTGTAAAGTATAAAAAAAGTTTTGTTGGCTTATCATCTCAAGGATAGCTTGCGCACGATGCTCAACATTAACGTAATCACGCTGCAGCTGTGCAGCTAACGCTTCTAGTTTAGGATTACTGTTTTTGGGATAAGCTAAGTTTAATCTAGCTGAAGTGATACTTAAATCCTGCTCCAGAGAAGCAGTTAAATAACTATTCATCGAATAATTAATACTTTGATTCACGGGTTCATTTGCTTGCCAAGTATAATCACTTATTGAGGTTAACTTAGGATCGGCGGATGTGGCCGGCCCTAATGCAAATAGATAGCGTTGAAAACTGGGCTCAGCGATAACTTGATAAGAAGTAACGGGCACACTCTTATCAATTAAATTGTTATCTGGCAATGGCTGTTTAACCTCGTAAGCATTATGCTGCCTAAATTTAGCGGCACGTGTCCACTGTCGACCATTATAATTTTCAAGGGTCATAACTCGCCAATATAACTTCGAGTAAGCCGGAATATCACCATCATTAAAATCAGCCCTAAAAGCGAGTTCTGTCGAACGCGCTAAATTTGCAATATCACCCGGTTGCAGAGTATCAGACAAGCCTGTTGTGGCTGAATTAGCTAGAGGAACTTTCCAAAACGGGGCTAGACGAGGGAAAACAACGAACAAGACAACAGCAAGCACCATACTTTGCAAGACTAGGATAGTGACGGTTTTAATAACGTGCAATGATTCTTTTAATGACTTTTTAAATGAAACATCAATTACAGGTTTCCCTGCGAATTTGCCAGAAACTTTGTTAGCTTGTCGATCATCTAACCCTGTCGTAGAGTTAACTGAAAAATAAAGTAGTAATACCGATAAATTGACAATAATAGCGAGGAAGCTAACCATAGCAAAAGCTAAATTTTGTCTGAAAATTAATGCGGCTGCTAACACAAATAAACCAAGTAGCCATAACTGGTAAAAATCACGGCGTTTTTTTAATTCAAAAGCTTTGAGCACATAAGAAATGCATAACAAATGCACCATACTCGCTAAGACACCTAAACTTTTAGCAGAAATAACAATGGCAATACAGGCCGCTACAGCAATAATCGCTAATAAAGAAGAAGAAACCTGTTTATCATTAGCTACGTGCTTTTTAAATAAAAACGCTTGCCAAAATAAACATAAAGTTATGATAGCGAGCATCCATGGGCTTAATTCTAATGATATCAACGCAATATTCACACACTGGCAAAACCACAATAACCAAGCATTTGGCCAACTCAATAAGCGCTTGCGAGCTACTGCGGCATTAATAGAGTATTTTGTTTTCTCTGCTTTTTTTTTCGTTAAAGAAATATTAAACATGATATAACGCCAAAGCGGTTAAACAAGCTTGTTGATGTGCTAAACCAGAACTATAAGCAATACTTTCCTTATTATGTTCGAGTTGCAAAGAGAACATTTGCTGACTTTGTGTTAATTCAGTCACTAAAAAGCTCAAATAACTCAGCTGTATTTCAATATCGCCAGCAGGCATATTTGCCAAATCTAAGCAAACTAATGCACTTTGACTTTCTTGGTAGTGTTTAGAGTAATGTCCCTGCCCTCTAGCTAATTGTTTCCATGCAGTACGAGCTCTTGATTCTCCTAGGATGTAACTTTTTAATTCGCTAAATTCATCCATGCCTACTCTATTACTGCTTTGATATGACGTTATAGCACTTTCATCTTGTTGCCCTGATAGCAACGATTGATCCATAACTAAGGGTAATGGTTTAGGGTAAATCAAAGCTGTCAAACCGAAATCTAAATGAGTCCATGTTTTAAACAATCCAAACGAGTATTCACTAAAAATAGTTACACGCCCTAAAGTGTGTTTTCCGCGTTTTGAATTGATATAGGGTAAATTAACTCGGGTATCCCCCACTAAAGACTGTGCCAGCTTAATATCATCAGCCGGTGAAAGTTTATTATCCAATTTAAAATTTAAATCAAAGTGAATTTTTTTACTGTGAATAGTCAGCGGAAAAGCAATTTTTTGCTGAGCAAAACCTGTTTGCTGCGGTTGAACACTAAAGCCTAATTGCGAAAAATTATAAAAACTATGCATCATTACCGTTATAAAGAAACTCGCCAGTAAGTAGGCAAGTAACATAATAAGATTGTTTTGATAATTAGTCCCTAAGATAAAAACTAATAAGACAAAAGCTAAATAACCAAAACCAAAAGCACTTGGAAAAATAAAGATATTTCTATTGCTTAATTGATGAGACTGAGCGGCAGGAATGCGTTTTGTTAGCCATACATTCATGCGTTTTTTAAAGTAGCTTTTTATCGACTTTAACAATGAATGATCGGTAGAGTCTTTAACAAAAGACTTATTCGGCTTTTTATACCGCTTTGCGCTGTTTGAACTAACTGCCATCACTAAAAGCCAAGTGGGTTTAATACATCAACTGAGTGAAGGATCTGCGTAGCAACACTATTTTCCTGCTCTTGTTCTTGGTTCGAACTTAGACTGTGATTAACATTAATTTCTAACCTATGTTGGCATACAACATAAAATACAGCTTGCACGTCATCAGGTAACACAAAATCTCTGTCATCAATAAAGGCATGTGCTTTGGCGGCACTTAATAAAGCTTTAGATGCACGAGGAGATAAAGGTTTACAATTTATAGCAAGGTTAGCGTTTTTATTGTCGTTACCGTATGCATTACGGCTTACCTGACAAAGAGCAATAATGTAATCAAGTACATCTGCTGAAACACTCACTTGTTGAACAGCGCTTTGCATATCTCGCAGGCTCTTCTGGTCAATTATCGCCAACTCATCTTCTGAAGTAGATGCATTGGTTGTTAAGCTAGTTTGCGCTAACAAAATTTTTCGTTGTGCTTTAATGTCAGGAAAACCGAGTGATAATCGCATCATAAAACGATCCAGTTGCGATTCTGGTAAAGGGTAAGTACCAGCATGATAGAGTGGGTTTTGAGTAGCAATAACAAAGAAAGGCTCAGGTAACTCATAGGTAGTGCCATCAATACTCACCTGATTTTCGGCCATCGCTTCCAATAATGCACTTTGGGTTTTAGGGCTCGCACGGTTAATTTCATCAGCTAAAACGACTTGATTAAAGATTGGCCCTTTATGAAGCTCAAATTGATTATTATCAGTATCAAAGATTGAAATGCCAACAACGTCCCCAGGTAATAAATCACTGGTAAATTGTGTACGTTGATAACTTAGTCCCAACGTACTAGCTAAGCTATGCGCTAATGTTGTCTTGCCCATTCCAGGTAAATCTTCTATTAACAAATGTCCTTGTGCTAATAAACAAGTCAATGCTAAACGGCACTGTGCAGGTTTACCTAACAATACAGATTCAATTTGTGCTAAAACAGCTTGTACAGCTTGTTGGTGAGTGATTGAGGAGCTGTCTTGAGAATGGATAACATCTTGGGGCATAAGAAAAAAGTCTATTTAGTTGTAGTCTGAAAATTACGGACATTATAATAAAAGCTAAGTAGACGTTTTATCATGAATAAATATGAAATGATAGACATTCAGCCGTTAGAGAAGTGAACTCAAATATTAAATGACTATCAAAAACTCCCTACGATTGTGGCCAAGGCCTAAGGCTTTCCGCTTCAATCCAAGCCTTAACCCAGGGGGGTATTTCAGGGTTAAAGTCTTCTTCTCCAAAAGCTTTAAGTACATCGATAGCAGGTACTAGCCCTTGTTTTGAGGTTGTGCCAAGTTTAATTAACGCCGAGGAGCATATTTTTTCTGCTATATGTGTTTCCTGCAAAAAATAGAACCATCTACCATCATGGCAAAGAAGTTGGGTTGTTAAGGTAAATTTTTGTAGAAAAGGGATCCTTTTACGATAACGCATGCTAGTCCCTCCTACCGCAACAGCCCAGTTATTCTGCTTCATCAATTTTAGAAAACCGACGCGGCTAGAAAAATCCCATCGACCTAGTTCCATATAATTTAAATAACGAGCATTATTTAACTCTGCAAATAAATCTATATCGCTCAATCCCGCTCGACAACTTAGGACACTCGGCTCATCTAACTTCAATTTAGAACGATTTTTAGCTTTTAATAGTGTTGTTGCCAGTTTGATAAAGGGATACATAAATTTACTCGGTTAGGTTTATTTTTGCTGCGACTTATTAGTCAAGGTAACAGAAAAAGTTAACGTTGTGACATCCGTGAAGTATTCACCACAAAATACTTTACTTAAAAACGATTTATTTAAAAGCAATTTACTTAAAACAAAAAAGCGACCACATAAAGTAGGTCGCTTCTATCATATTCCATTAAGGAAGATTTCTTTACATTGAAGTTAGCGTTTATATTTCAGCTAGCTAGCAACGTTAAGTCAACGTTAAATGAATTTTAGTCAATAGCAGTACGTCTGGTAATAACTGCATCATTTAGCTGCGCTAATAACGTTTCTGTGTCATCCCAGCCGATACATGCATCAGTAATACTCTGACCGTACACTTCAGCTTTACCATTAATTAATTTTTGGTTACCTTCGACTAAGTGACTTTCAACCATAACGCCAAAGATATTTTCATTACCTTGGCTGATTTGCTCACTAACATCAGTAGAAACTAACATTTGATTCTCAAACTTTTTGTTTGAATTTGCATGACTAAAATCAATCATCACCTTGGTATTTAATTCACAGTCACTTAACTGGCCAGTGACCTCTTTAACACTTTGCGCATCAAAGTTGGTCGTTCTTCCGCCACGTAAAATAATATGACAATCGGTATTACCTGTAGTTTCAACAATCGCGGCATGCCCAAATTTGGTAACCGATAGGAAATGGTGAGAAGCAGCGGCTGAGCCTATGGCATCAATGGCTATTCTGATAGTGCCATCAGTACCATTTTTAAAACCTACCGGGCAAGATAAACCAGACGCTAATTCGCGATGAACTTGAGATTCAGTAGTGCGAGCACCTATTGCGCCCCAACACATAAAATCAGCCATATATTGCGGCGTAATCATATCTAAAAATTCACCCGCGGTCGGTAAACC
>Ga0114909_1000247_pt1 | contig 41724 bp, 46 predicted proteins | sample MalvireepMed_906_FD_87290 | JGI IMG/M metagenome (GOLD analysis project Ga0114909, IMG submission 87290) | Marine viral communities from the Global Malaspina Expedition - Malaspina viral metaG DeepMed_906 | ecosystem: Environmental > Aquatic > Marine > Oceanic | place: Mediterranean Sea...
CACAATGCATCCGCGATATGATCCGGCGTCCTATCCAGAGATGTACGACAAGCGTTTCAATCCACACGTACCTCCAGGAGATTTTGGATCCGACCTATGGAAAGAGCGAGGGGGGCCATACCGGCAACGCCCAAAGGATAGTTTTGAGAGGGCAATGGGGAAGATTGGCCAGGAGGCGAACTGGAAGGGGTGGGGACGTCGTATTCAGTGGTTGGATGATCTAGATTTAGATGACTAGAATGGTATCAGCGTCGTCATTGAGCTGGTTTCGCCAGATGATCACGGACGCTATCAGACGAGCGGAGTCGCTAGGTATGTCACGGGGGTTGCAGGGGATGTGGCGGCCCGGAATTCATGAGCCGAAGAGCTATCTGGAAGCTCGACCGGCTTCGCGCTTTATAGACAAACTATGGAAGGTCAATAAGGACTGAGCATGCCCGTACCAAAGACAATAGGGGCCCGCCCTGTCTCGTCAGCAAACGCCACACAACCCTTCTCGACGCCCACACTGCGTCCGGGATCGGCGGGGCTGAATCTTCGGAAGACCATCGACGCCCTGGAAACCTCTGAACTCGCCATCATGAAGAACCTGACCTGGACGCAGGAGGGGGGCTTGTCCACCCGTTCAGGTACCATGGAGATCCATGACGCGGGTGTCTCTGCACCGAGTGGGAAGGTTCATACGATCCTGACTCTTCGTGACCCCTTCACCCCAGGCAGTATGCAGCGCTTCCTCGGCGTAGATAAAAATCTCTATAAAGCAGCAGTTGGCAGCCTTGATACCTATACTCCATCTCAGATAAAGGGGCCTGGGGACTGGCTAGATAATTACTTCTCGGGAGGCCCACTTATTATCGCACCTTATCGTCCCTCACTAAGTGGAGTGGCCTGGGCCTTCATCGCTGACTCAGAGACACCTGAGACGACCAAGATGGTGAAGGCATCCACGGCTGGAGAGGTGCGGGAGATCGGGCTGCCTTTCCCCAGGAACGGTGATGGGACGAAGGCTACCCTGGTCCACCATGATGGTGCCTACGTTGACCCAGCCACAATAGCGCACGGCTCAACCTATGATAGGGCTGTCTTCTTCGGGAAGGAAGCAAAACAGCCATTCCTATGGAGCATGACTGGGGGGGAACCCGATTTTACAGGGGTGGATGGAACCTGGATTGCGAAGAAGGGAATAGGAGAGGCACTCCCTGAGATCAACAGCAGAGCAGATTCTATTAGAGGAGAGCATGTTGAGTTTGTAACAAAAGATGGCAACCTCGCTACAAGGGACTTCTTCTCCTTTGCCATCCGTGAAATGGATCCTCCTATCGACTTCACCAAAGTTGTGACTGATGCTATTGGAGCGGTTCCAAGAGCTGCGACAGATGACGATCAGATCACCTTCTGGATGAAGATAAGCGAGCCTGTTAACCTGACTGAGGTCCGAATCTATTTCATCATCGATCCATGGACCGATGACATCGAAGACGGACAAGGTCCTCCAGGCCACCTGGAAGAATCAGGAGATCCTAGCGTCCTACGTGGAGCGAAGAACGCTTATGTGAAGGCAATCCGTCCTGGCGATCTTGCCCAATTCTACAAGGGGGAGACGACGGCGTCCGATGCAGCAACGGACACGGCAGATCGGGAGACGGATGAGGTGATCCTCGCACGCATCAATAAGCAGTTGGTGCTGAACCCACTGGAGAGTGGTATCCACATTGATGAGGAGACAGGCGACACCATCCCATATACCCCCACAGGAGCAAACCCACGAGGGTCAGAACAGGATGGCTCGCAATCCCTGTCCCTTGCAGGTGGGTCAGGTAGACATGAATGGGTGCAGTTCGGTGTTGCGGGCAACTCCCTCCGTCGCGGCGACTTCCGGCGGATTGGCCCGGATGCGGATCTGGGATGGGACGCAATCACTGGCGTTGCTATCTACATTGGGTGTAAGGCGGCGAAGAACGTCGCAGTCTACTTCCAGAATATGTATCTCACGGGAGGTGCTGGGCCTGACACCGTCGAGCCGGGAGCGGTAGGGTATGACTATCGCTTCACACACTTCGACAAGGATACGGGCGCAGAATCCAATGGGTCTGGTGTGCTCCCTGACAACGAACGAGATACTGCAGGCAAGATTAAGCCGTATGGTGTCTTCCCCAATCGTCGGGGGGTAGTGATCAAACCCAGCCGCTTTGGCGCTGATGGTCTTGGCTCCACAGCAGCTAGCGACATCATCCAACAGAAGTTCTATCGGCGTGGAGGGAGCCTGGGGAACCATTGGTATTACGTTGGGAAGAATTCTGAAGACGGGGAGGCCTTTGAGGATCTGAAGACGGACGCGGAGATCGTGATGGCCAAGACGATCCCGTCAGGGAACGCGCAGCCCGTCACGACGGTTGACCGTCTAGGAGACATCAAGCTAGCCGTGCCCTTGAAGTCGCTGTGGGGCCCAGTGCAGGATACCCTCTTTGGCTGTGGAGATCCCTACCGGCCAGGGCACCTCTACTGGAGCAACCCTGGGTCACCGGATCACTGGAGTCCCTATAACGCCCTGGAAGTCTGCTCCCCCTCTGAGGAATTGATGCATGGGGGTTTCTTCGGCGGGCAGGTCTTTGTCTTCTCTCGGGAGCGGATGTACTGGATCTATCCCAACCTCATGGGGGATGGCACTGTCACAGCTACGCCAACAGCCTGCACGAAGGGGCTCTTCGCTCGCACTGGATTAGCAGTGGGTCCCTCAGGGATCTTCTTCGTGAACCGGGATGGGATCTGGCGCACCAATGGAGGAGAGGCAGAGCTGCTCAGTGCCCCTATCGGTGATGAAGATGACGGGGGTATCTTCAGTGAGCGTGATTCCGTTAATACTGTCTATCGGCGGATTGATTGGAATGATGGGACAGACATTCGACTGATTGTCTGGGGAACGGAACTCTGGTTCCAGTACCGGGACAAGGGTGGAGAGAATAACCACCTGATCTGGGACTCCCTGAGCAACCGGTGGAAGTGGTATCAGTTCACTGCTGAGGCAGTCGTTGGAGATATCGGGACGGTTTATGCTGATACCGCGCAAGATAGAGATAAGAGCACCCTGCTGCTGGGAGGACGGAAGGGTGCGAAGGTCTACTCCCACGAGAAACTTGATGTAGCTGGGGGTGCCATCAGCGGAGATGATAGCCAGCCTATTGCTGCCCAACTACGAACGGGGGCCTGGGATGTTGGGCGTGGTCGAGAGCGGAAGCTCTTCGGTGATGTCTTTGTAGATATGAACTGTGATGATGAGGATATTACGGTCCAGGCTATCCTGGATAATTGGACCGTTGATAAGGATGCACAGACGATCACCTCGGGAGCAGACCGCACTCAGCACGTGCTGGATCCCTTCGGTGTGCACCCTGGTCGGGGGCAGAATATCGCTCTGGACATCAGTTGGTCCTCAGCCAATCGTCGGCCCAGTATCCAGCAGCTTGGTGTAAGCACCAGCCCTGAGCCTGAAGAGACCAAGAATCGTGCCACAGGCTGGGATGATCTGGGAGCCGCAGAAGAGAAGTATGTGACCGGCGTCATGATTGAGTGTGATACGGAGGGGGCATCAAAGACGTTTATCGTGGAGTATGTGGGGGGAATTGGCCATGATAACGACACCTATACCGCAGCAACTCTGACGGTAGACACCTCTCAGGGTGTCGGAACGACCAGTCGTCAGCGCCGGTTCTTCTCCTGGCCAGCCGTGCAGGCAGATCGTATTCGCCTTCGGGCCACAGATGACGTAGCTTGGACCCTGTATGAGTGCAGTTGGGTAGCACAGCAGGAGCCCCCACGGGTAGCACAGGTTGACAGCCACTTTGAGGTGCGAACTGACAGTTATTACACAGGGCTGGATCTGGTCATCAACACCTTTGGTGCAGCGAAGACCTTCAATGTCTATGTGGACGAGACGAAGATCACCAACCCTGCCACGGGCACGACAGACTTCAGTGTCACGGCAACTGGACGGCAGATGGTGCACCTCTCCTTCGGGCCGGGACGGGGGCATATCTACCGATTCGTGGCCACGGATGACAACAATTGTCTCCTCTATACACACAAATGGCTGGTCGAACAGGAGCCGACAGAGTCAGCAAATTGGAATCAGAACTGGACAATCGGAGGGACACACACAGACAAATACGTGAAGGGTGTCAAGCTGGAGTGTGACACGTTCGGGGTGGCCAAGACGGTGATTGTGGAGGTAGACGGCACGACAGCCGCAACCCTGACCGTGAATACACCAGACCGGCGGGTGATACACGCTGCGTTTGCCCAGGCACGTGGACGGGTGGTGCGAATCCGTGCCACGGACAGCAACCCTGGTCGGCTCTACAGCGCCTCCCTGATCTTTGATGAGGAGCCACTCGGCCTCGACCGGTGGGAAACCCAGGAACTCAACCTGGGTGCTCCTGGCTGGAAGGCCCTGCTGGAGGGGTGGGTCACCTACCGTAGCTCGGCGGCAGTGACCATGCAGGTCACGGCCATGCGGGAGGATGGCACCTCTCGGGTCAAGACCTACACGCTCCCGGATACGAGCAGTGTGAAGCGGCAGCATTACCTCACCTTTGAAGCGGTCAAGGGGGTGCAGTTCAAGTTCCTCTTCACCAGTGGGGCGGACTTCTGGCTCTATCGACCGGAGTCCGTGTTGAAGGTGGCGGACTGGGGCGGCAAGGTTCGGGGGGTGCAGCCCTTCGGGGATGATGATCTGGATCTCGTCCGCAGTCTACACGACGCAGAGACAGGGGCCTCACTCCCCTATAAGTCTTCAATGCAAGGACGGTTGTCGCAATAATGGCAAATCCACTCGCACCTCCACCACAATCAGTTTGGGACGAGCCAGAGAGACGTCCTCGCAGGAATCCCGCCAGACCGAGAGGCCGGTCATTCGGTGAGACATTCTGGGACCCACTCCATCTGGAGGAGTTCTCTGAGCATCGGATCAACCCTCGGCTGTTCGCCCCTCGGGGAGGTCGTCGGAATCCAAGCTCGATATACATGGGCTTGCGTGGGTTACAGGAAGGGATTAAATGGGGGATGCCAACCAACCCAGTTGATCTAGCCCTTGGATACGCTACCGGTGGTCTTGGGGCTCTTGGGTGGAGAGCAGCACGGAGGAGACTTGGACCTCCCCTTAGACGGGGCTTGCGGGGTGGGTGGAACCGGGGGGTAAATCTCAGTCGAATGTTGGGAAGACAGGCTCAAAGAGGAATGCAGCAACTCCAGAGTTATTGGCCACAACGAGTGGCACGCTGATGCCACACGCCTTTCCGCACCTGAGCCAGATCAAGGACCCACAGGCCCAGGCCACCTTGCGCCTGTTGTGGGATCGGCTGCATGCCTGTGAGACAGCCCTGGCCCAGGCCACGGCAGATCGCACGGCTCTGGAGGCGCAACTGTCCGAGATCCCTGGGTTCAGAGAGCGCCTTATCCTGGCAGAAGGTCGAGCCCGTGGCTAGGCAGCGTTCCTTCCCCCACCTACCACTGGTGCAGGATGCTGCAGTGCAGTCGTCGGCACGGCTGCTCTGGGATCGGGTGGGAGCCCTGCATGATGGGGTAGGCCAAGAACAGACAGCCCTAGCAGCTGGAGCACGGGCGGCTGGGGATATCCCGGCCCTCCTTGAGCGAGAGCGTCTCCTTCTCACGTATTCGGGCGATGGGTTTCGGCCAGGTACTGGTGGCCCAACAGCACCAGCTGACCAGCTGGCAATCATTAACAACCAGTATTATGAACGGAATGGACAACCTCTCCTCCCGATCATGTGCCATTACATGGAGGCCTTCTCCCGCTATACCCGGAATGAAAGTCAGGTGGCAGATGAGTTGAGTGCTATCAAGGCGGCAGGGTATACGGGGATTCGCTTCCTGGATATCCTGAACAACCAGCCCTTCTGGACGGGGCGAGAGGTTAACCCGATCAACGTCAACCGGGGTGGGATCTCCATTACCAAAACCTCAAACTACTATGGGAAGCTCAAGGATTTCCTGCTCCTGTGTGAGAGCACTGGGCTCCTGGTGAACTGGTCTCGTGGTGACCTGCAACCCTACTCCTCCTCACAACGTGAGGACCACTTCAGCAATGTTGGCACTGTGGCCAGGGAAGTTGGTATTAACACCATTGCGGTCTTTGAAGGTGTTAACGAAGGCTTTGATAATGGGATTTCAGATATAGCTAGTCTCCTCCCACTCCTGAATATCTTCTCGCAACAGGCAGGTGCATCGATGCTCCGGGCCTTGACCAGCCCACAAACCGCTGAGGCTGTTGATGTGTTGGCCGACCACTCGTATGGAGTGCCTCTTGCTATGGCCCACGGGGCTAGAGGAGGGAACCTGGCTGCAAAACTGGGGGCAATCCATGCCATCCGCCGTGATTACTGGCCTGGGAAACTGGTCTGGCAGGATGAGCCTCCTGGTACAGCTACAAGCGGCACAACCAATCAGTATGAGATGGACGAGCAGGGCCTAGCACTTATGGCTGTAGAGTCATTGATCTGTGATCAGGCCTACTCGGTCATGCTCAAGAATGCTGTGAAGTGGAATGATACCCTCTCCGATGATGCGGGGTTCTACACAGTCCCAGCTGCAGTTGCGATGCTCCCCAATGACTTGATGCAGTGGTCTCACATCCTCGGGCGAGAGAATAGTGGTGCAGAATTAACGTCTGTTGATCCATCTATTCTTGGCCCTGCAGTTGATCAGCGCTTTAACCTGGAGCAGGGAAAGATTGTGGCCATAGTCTATCCTTTTGTGAGCCTAGCGGCAGGTGGGACGGACACCAGGATCCGTTCAGTGAATCGACGGTGGGTAGGTAGCGCCTACAAGTTCATAAGTGATTCCCCTTACGTAGAAGAATTTGATACGTTTGACCTGGAGAAGGACGAGGAGCAGACGCTGGATTACGATCCAGAGGATGTGCGGGGATGCCTCCTCCTGGGGAGCGTGGGATGAGGACCATACGACAACTGCCAGTGGAGGAGTGGCCGCGCCTGTTGGACCTCCCGGACAAGTGGCTGACACAGCTACCTGCCCCGGAGGAAGGCGTCGTCTTCGTTGCGGAAGATCATCAGGGTGACATCATTGGGTTCTGGATGGTGCTGCAAGCCTTCCATCTGGAGCCAGTCTGGATCCGGTCAGACCATCGGGGGGGTATAGTGCCCCGGCGACTATGGCGACGGATCCGTCAATTTCTTGACAGTTGCAGCATCACAAAGGCATTCTGTCTCACGGAGCAGGCTCCTGTAGCGGGCTATCTCTCACGCCTTGGGTTTCGTGAATTGCCCGACAGGACCTATACATACTCATGTCAAAAGACACCATAGGTGGACGCGGGGGGCGCGGAGGTGGACGCGGGTCTGAAGCACAGCCCTGGGATACCTTCCGACGACCTGACAGCTACAAAGGAACGAAGGGGTTGGAGCAAGCCCAACGTAGCGCGATGGGTGGGGCCAGTAATCTGGCACGGGCCGCTGAGGAGGCAGGGCGTGAGACCTATAGCATGGCAGCACCCGCGTATGGGGCGAGCCTGGGGTTTTACAACAAGCTCTTACGGGGTGGGTCAACTATGCAGCAAGCGCTCAGCCCAGCTGTCACCAAGATCAGGGAGGTCGGCTCTGGTATGACCGGTGCTGGGGGTGGTGGCCGGAATCCTGCTTCCCAGATGGCACGGGATGAGAACAAGCGCAAGATGATGAGTGATATCAACACCATGTATGCCGGGGCTCCGGGGGCAGCAGCTGAGGCGTTAGGCTCCCTGGGTGTGCAGGGACAGCAGAACGCTGCGAGCTTTGCCAACATCGCCGGGAATCAGTGGAACAACATGGGGTATCTGACGAACGCGGCACTCAGAGATCAACGGGCTGCTGATGAGACAAACCGCAGTTTCTGGGGGAACGTCGCAAATTGGGGTGCCCGTGCGGCAGCGGCCTACTTCACAGGGGGTGCCTCTGAGACAGCGCTCGGCCTCGTGGGAGCCGTGGGGCGGAGGCGTGGGCGTGGCCCACAACCCAACCCCTACACTGGTGGTACCCCTCAAGGAGGCACTAATACTCCTGGGCCGTGGTCAAGATTCTGGGCAGGTCAGGGAGCAGGAAAAGAATAATGGGTCTACCAAAAAGCGCGATGCAGGGGATCCTCGGGGGTCTGCTTGAAGGTGTGAATGAGTATGCTCAGGCCACGATAGAGAAGAACCGCACGCAGATGGAGGAGCAGTATGCGGTAAACAAGCAGAACCTGGAGAACATCATCAAGTCGATGCAGGAAAACCCTAATAACCCCTACAACCCACGGCATCTCGTGGCGGCTATGGGTGATCTCTACACCCTCTCGCAGGGGCCACAGAAGAAGAGCAGGAGCCTGAACTTTGAGGACCCCAAGCTCAACTTCCTGACGCGGCTGCTCGGGGGTGAGATTGACATGAGCCCAGAGCCAGGGGGTATGCATCAGGCACAAAATGAAGCGCAGTTAAGGAAGCTCCCGCTTGATGGCTACTACGGTTCCAAGGAGGATGACCAGTCACGATCTGACGTACCAGGGACGGCTGAGCCTGTAGATCAACACAGTCCACTTCCGGCGCGGATGCCAGAGGGTCCTCCACCACAAGCACCAGAGACACCACATACATCAACAGCGGCTGAAGGGGCGCTGGCAAATGAGATGGCAGCAGCTGCCCAGGCAGTCGCACAGACACCATCAGCAGAACACCCCACAGGACAGATCCCAACGTATGCAGAGGCTGGCATCCCAGATAGTTTGCAGCCTACCCCGAATCCTGCCCTCTCGCAGTCTGCCCGATCACGGATGGCAGCTATGGGGATTGGTCCACGGGTAGCACCACCCCCACTCGGGGCGGACCCCTCGGCGCGTCCTGGGTTGGCTCCCTTTCCAGGGGCACCAGGTTCACGCATTCAAGAGGGATTGGAACGCCGCGTGGGAGGACAGATGCCTCCACTTCTGGAAGATGATTTGGGGGAGCGAAGCCTTCCTCCAATCACCATCCCTCCCCCTACATCGAGAGGATTGCGCTACCGGGGACGAGAGATCTTGGGACCTTACCCGGAAGGGCCAGCCCTTGATCCAGAGCATCGTCGCCTCCAAGAAGAGGACCCCTCACAACTCTTCTGGCAAGATGAGATGGACCCCTATGGGTTGGGTCATGGCTGGAACAAAGATGACATCCTTCGCACCCCAGAACAGACTCGGGCGTGGCAAGCCTATGTGGCAGCGGAGCAACTCCGTGCCAACCTGAATATGTATGAACAGGCGAGAGAAGATCACAAAGATGTGCCAGACAGTGTCCTGCAGGCTATGTTAAATATCCAACAGGGCGGGCAGGGCGCACAGATCTCCGGTGGTGAGCGCTGGCGCTATCCTGATGGGGATGAACATGTCCTCTACACGCACCGTGATGGGTATCGTGTTGATAATAACTTCCAACGGACAGCGATTCCTGAGGGAGCACAGCTGATCTCTACCTTTGCGATAGATGAAGCCAGCGTACGAAGTAATCCCTGGAGTGGAGCAGCACAAGTCCGACACCCTGTCACTGGTGAGTTTGGCTTCTTCTCAAGAGATGGACAGTGGCAGGGCATGGGGGGCCTTGAACCTGTTGGAGAGATTAGCTTGGGCCAAGGGGCGACTGAGGCAGAAAGCCCTGCGAGGACGACAGTAGGCTCTCTAGTTGATAGGGTGAATACTATAGCAACTGCATCTGAAACAAGTGCCTTGAGTGGGGTGAGAGACACAATAATAGAGGGACTTGAGATAGACCCAGATCAGATAGGTGGTACAAGTCCAGAGATACTCTTAGATCAGGCTGATATCGCAAGTGCAATGATACAGCTCTGGCCTGAGTACAATAGGCTGTATAACAATGGTACGCTGAATCCCTGGCTTGCTCGACAAGGTGTGGAGCGAAGAAGGGATAACAGCCTCTTACTAAGTGGTCCGCCACCTCCCATAACTTGGTCAACGAGCACGTCAGCCTTGGCTACTAATCGCGGAGACTGGATGCTCGACGAGGACTCCCGTGGCTGGGTTCAGGAACTAGCTGGGCTGCATCAACAGTTGGCTACATTCCGTGCTGAACCACAAGAACCAGTGACGCCTCGTGGTGTTCTCGACGGAGATCCTGACCCAGAGAGCCCAACAACAGCAGAGGGTCCAGCTCCATTGGATTCTGAGACGCTTCCAACAGAAGCACAATTCAGGGTAGCTTGGACAAATCCTGCAGTACAGAACTATGTCCAACGTCTGTTCGGTCAGGATGGACCCCCTATAAGAGTGGAAAATGCTTTCGCGATGTTCATGAATGCTCCATCACTTTGGCGGGGTATGGTTATCGCGCTGCAGGAGGGGAGATAGGATATGGCACAGCAATCCTTCCGATTTACTCCTGAGGAACAGGCAGCAATAGATGAGGCCCGACGGCGGGCGGCGGCGGAATTACAGGAGAGCCCTGAGGGAGATCCAGCCCCTCGTCAACAGGGGGGAAGTAGGCTTGGAAACTTACTCGCAGCTGAGAGGGGACAGATAGAAGGGTTGCCACCCCCTCCTGGGGCTCCTCCTGAGCGGAGGTTCCGCGAGTCGGCGGGAGATTGGCTCACGGATCCTGGGGGGCTTCAGGCGACAGCGCTGGAATCTCTTGCTCCAGCGGGTGCCTATGCTATTGGAGCAGGTCTTACAGCTCCATGGGGTGGGATAGGTGGCCCTATTGCTGGATTTGGTGCTGGCTATGCAGCCAGTCTGAAGGCTCAGAAGTGGCGGGGCGTTGAAGACCCCAGCCATTGGCAGGCTATGGGTGCTGGTGCGTGGTCAGCATTACCGCCCCCTCTCGTCAAAGGGGCGAAGACTGCGGCAGGCTATCTCGGTGGGCTGTTTGCGAAGGGAGCGGGACAGGGTGCCTTTGGATCCACGATGGAGGAGACGGGCCGTCGTTGGGATGCGGGGGAGCGAGGCCGTGATCTCTTACCTCCGTGGCACATACCTACCCTTGGTGCGGCAGCAGGTGGAACCCTCACCAGTCTTATCCCAGGCCTGAGATGGAAGGGTCGTGGGCCACGCTTCAAGCGGCAACAGAGAGCACATGACCAAGGTGTTCGGGAGAGGGGCCCTATCGATCCCAAGACAGGGGCACGCACTGGACCAAGACCACGCACCTATGGGCAAGAACAACTCATGGAGAATCGTGCGCTCCGAATGCGGGCACGGACTCCATGGAAGCCAGGATCCTGGGAGGTTGATCCTGAGACAGGGGGCTTTGTTCGCCAGCCTGGAGCGGAACGGGAACCTGGCTGGATGGGGCGGCAGCGCTACACCCAGAGACAACGAGCCCAGGGTGAGGCAGCAGAACAGCGGCAAGCACAGGATGCGTATGACAAGGCAGCAGCGCTCGAAGAAGGCGCTGTTCGGGACCAGGAGGCAGATGTCCAGGGATCGGTGGCAGCTAGAGGGCTCCCTGAGAAACTACGTGGGGTAGATCGAACGGCACAGGATGCCGTTAACCAGTCGAAGGCGATGCGAGAAGGGGGTGCTGAGGCTGATAAGTATATCCTACAAAGCGAAGAGGAAGACTTACGGGGACTTGGGAAACATCTACAGGGGTATCTTGCAGCTCATGGCAAGTCCGATACGGTATCCCCAGGCTATGAGTATCCAGGAAAACCAGGTAGTGGCCCCTGGGATCCTCAGGGACGACCTTATCGCTGGCGCAGTAATCAGAAGCGGAACTTCAAGACGGCCTGGGGGGAGCGGCGACTTCCCACCCGCAGGGAAGCATACAACTCTCTCGTAGCACGGTTGACAGAGGCCTATAACGCGAAGCTCGATAAGGAAATCCCTCATGGAGGCGGCACGGCAAAGATTAGGGACATCAAAGCAAATAAAGACTCGATGGACGAGGAATTTGCGGAGCTGATCCGCCAACTCCAGAGCGTCATCCTGCGGAGGGGGTCGAATAACTTCGATCCCAACCCATCGGAAACTTACCAGCGGCTTTTCGCTGGACTTCTTGGGCCCAAGACGGCGGGACCACACGGCGCACTATTCCCCCAGCCTAGGTTTGCGAGAAACGCCTGGGATCCCCAGCATCGAGACCCTCGGCTCCGCGCAGATATGAGCACGGAGATTGAGCGGGCAGATGCACAGCTCCGCACAACCATTAACCAGTATTTCAAGGGAACCAAGGGCATCACACCATGGAAAGCCCTCGGGCGTGCTGGTTCTGACGACTACGTCAGACATATCCTGCTCCCTGAACAGGCATTTGAGACCTGGGGTGGGTATTTCAAGAGGGCTGTTGAGACACTGGCCCCCTTCACCACAGCGGTAAACAAAGCAGAATTCCCGACTCGCGTAAAAGAACTCCTGGATGCAGCGGATGCAGCAGGGTTGAATAGACCGAGTGAGCTGCATGGGGGACCACAGACACCACGGCGTAAGGCAGGACGACCCGCTACAGATATACACATCCCAAAGTTCTTCTCTACTGTAGAGGGGAGAGCGAAGCAACGGCTCAAGACTGCAAAGAAGAACCACCCTAACGAAGATTGGAGACTGAAGGATCTGACAGACACTCTTTCTGAGGTTGATCAGAAAGTGGTGGCTGGGGAGGGACAAGGGACAAGATACTATTCCATTACGACACAGCGAGGCCGCTCCATCCTTGCTGGTGTGACGGTGAAGGAGGGCCTGGGGAGAGCAGCAAGAGAGAAAGCGCAGGTTGCAGCCTATCAGGAGAAAGTTGCCGCAGAGCAGGCACAGGCAGCTGGTCCACGAATGGACATAGGGGTGGACGACGCAGAGCCTTCTGCCGGTGCACGGAGGCCAGCTGAGGAGCTAACAGCAGAGAACATCCTTGGCGACGAACTTGACCCAGTTCCCCCACGGCGGGTTGCACAGCAGGTTGATCAATATGGGTGGGATGAACCCGCGCAAAAGTATTGGGAGGCTAACATCCAGCGTATGCGTACCTTCGCATCAGAGGATGAGGTCAAGATTGCATTGAGGGCCGGACCTAACCCACCGGAAGACTCTCCAGGATGGCATATACAACAGAAACTTCATGCAGGCCTAGCTGGAAATCTCCCTCCTCAACGTGTTCCAGAGTTAACAGCAAAGGAATTGGCAGGAGCCCCCAGAAAGATCCTGGATGATATTAAGAAGGCGTTCAATGAAATCCCAGACGCCATAAAACTGCGTGTCTTTCCTGAAGGTTCTCCTGAGCGGGGACGCTCACTGGCGGCATGGGAGCGGGCAGAAGCCGCGTTGGATTCAGGAGGAGACATACAGGCCGTCACCCAACTACGCAAGGATCTAGCACGTGCCCAGGAAGAGGCAGTCCGCATCCCAGCAGCAGAGAAGGCAGGGTATGAGACTTACAAACCTGGGGAGGACGTCTACGGGAAAAAGGCTACGGAAGCTGTAGTCGAGCCGCCTGCCCAGACAGATGTGGTGGATCCCCTCCCCTCGCTTCGTCCTGACGAGGTGAGCACAGCACGGGCTGCTGGCTTTACGGGGGAGGGTCCTAAAGCCGATACGGAGCTGGCTCCCCCACCAGAGGCAAAAGCTACACAAGATATCCCCACGGAGGTTGCTCCTCATGGTCGGGGTGAGCCGGATCCAAGTGAGATCCTGAGTTATGAGACCTCACCCGTAGGGAAACCACCACCTGTTGAGCAGGTTGCTCCCCAAACGTTTGACCTACCAGAAAATGTCCTCAAGGCGAAGGGGCTTCGATCTAGAGCCTTCGCAAGTTATCTGGCGAAGAATTCCCTGGGGAATAATACCCGAAAGCAGTCACTAAAAAATGCGACAGCTAGGGCTAAGAAGCTGAATCAGGATCATAACCTGACAGGAGAACACGCACTCCGCCCGATCTTTATTCCAGAGGATGGGCTGCTGTGGAACAAGCCCTTCCATCTCATCCTAGGTACGAAGGGTGACATACCCGCTGTGTTAGCTCCTGATGGAGTCAAGGCGAAGAAGAAGAGCGGTGGTATGTGGATCTTGGCATCGGATCAGGAGCTACGGGCAAACAACTTCACGCCAAAGGACTTCGATGCTGAAGGAGCCCTGACCAAAGTAGCGCCACCTGTGCCGACACCAGGCCCTAAGGTAGAGGTTCAGGAGCAGGGGCAACCTGGACCTCGTGGGCCCGCCCCACCTCTCGATGAGCCGCTCTCAACGAATGAGCTATTAGGACTACCTCGTATCGATGAGCCAGCGCCTCGTGCCACCACTGGCTATGATCCATCCACATATAGACCAGATCTCGAAGGCTATAAGTGGATGCCGCAGAAGAGGTTAGAAGGGACCACTGATGCGGACTGGGTCTTTGTGCAGTCTACTGGGCGGCCCTTCACGGAGAAACTGGCTGGGAATCTGGCACGGCTCTTCGATAAATGGAATATCACGGATCCACGACAGTATATCTACCTACAGAAGGGGAGAACATACGCGAGGAAAGGACAGGAAGCTGAGCTTCGCCCAGATGTAAGCGAGCGTCTACACCCTGATAAGACTGATGTATGGAAGAAGGACGAAGATGGGAACATGTGGTTTAAGGAGTCCACGCACCATGTCCCGACACGGGCATGGGGGATCCATATCAGACGCCACCCTGATTTCGGGCCTGATGAATGGAATGCCATCAGAAGGGCTGCTGTTGACGCCGACACACTCAATCCCTGGATCTGGTTAAACCAGTCACGTATCCATCGGAGGGAAATCAAACGAGCGGGGAAGGTTGTTCTCCCTGCATACAACCCAGAGAATATTGACGCGAAGACTATCGGGCCTGCGCGACAGCATCATCGATTCAAGAAGACGGAGGTCAGATCCGCTATCCGAAGGCTACAGGCTGAGCGGCTTCGACACCTCCCACCAGAGGAGCGGGTAGCAGCTGCCAAAGAACTCAAGCTATCAGCAGAGGAGGTAATTGAGACTCCCCTTCATGATCCACAGGGGGCTCCACGAGATCTGCAAGGGATCAACCGTGAGATCAATCTCCTTACCGAACAACTGAAGGATCAAGATCTACGACGCAGGACAGAGCAGGAGCTGCTCATAGATCAACCAGCTCACCATGAGGTCAAGCTAGAGATAGAGGAGAGACCACTACCATTGACCCCGGAAGGGAAGGCACGGGTCGAGGCTGCAGACCCACGGGACTGGTATAAAGAGCCTACTGCAGAGGCGCAGCACCGGGACATCCTTGGGGGGAGAAGGGAACCTCCTTCAGATCCCCTTGCTGCCCCAATCGAACGCACTCGTGAAGAGATCGCGGCTGGGCAGATGTCCCAGCTGAGAGGTACCGAAGATGACTTCCTGAAGCTGGATGATCTTCTTGCACGAGAACAGGATCCTGAGGTCCGGGCTGTTTTTGAGCAGCGGCAGAGAGAACTGATTGATGAATATCAGAAACCAGCTGCGAAGTTGGAGGCTGAGATCCGTGGGAGTATTCAAGCCGTTGCTGACCCACAGCAGTTTGCGGATGAGCTAGGGTCATATGAGAATCTTATAGCTCATATGCAGGATCTCCCCGATCTTAACGGCCTAGAGAAGACCCTCCTGGCACAGCTGGCGGAGAGGGCCAAGCGGATGAATGGACGGGGACAGTCTGTTGAGGCGAAACGGGTTCGGGCCCAGCGAGACTCGGCTGTCCAGGCAGCAAAGAACAAGCCCCTGTTTGATCCGAATACGTTGGGGGCCCTGGGTGGGAATATTGACTGGAGCATCGTTGGAAAGATCTTCCGTCGCTACCGTGGTGGGATCGGTAAAGTTAGTCGAGCGATCATTGGGCCCTTATACCCAGATCAGGCGACTGAGGTAAGGGGACTGACGGCAGAGATGGGGTATGGCGAGCTTATAAAGGTAGCTGAGGTACAGAACTCTTCGCTCCTGGCGGATATTGAAAGAAAAGCGCACGGGAGTCCTGCTGATAAGCCATGGACTGCCTCATGGAAGAAGCTCATTGATGAGTTTGCATCCCTGCAAAAGGCTACCTACCATGCTATTCAACAGGGTGTCGTTGTAGATACTGTCGATAACCCTGCTGAGGTATCACGCCTTGTCAAGGGCGGGAAGGCAGAAGCCCAGACGGATGAAGCGATGCGGAACATGTTGATGAGTCAGCAGCATGTTGCCCAGGCTGGGTTGAACGAACCCTACCAGCAGTTCATGATGCTGAGCACCAACCTACGAGCGGTGGTCACGGTGCGGCAGCATCGGGTTACAGCACGCGCAGAACTCAAGAGGTTACGGGACGAGTATCAGACTGTGTATCTTGGAGGAGCGGGTGGGAAGGAACTCCGTATCTTAGACCGGAGGATCAGGGCGGCAAAGAACCGAGTGAACAAGACGGAGGCAGAATGGAAGCGGATAGCGAAAGGGCAGGCTTTGCAGGGGGGTTATACCCCAGAGCGCTCGCAGGCGGCCCTACGTGATCTACGGCAGACGCAGTCACCGAAAGCGTGGCAGCGTATTGTCACTGCCGCCGACTCACATGCCAAGGCACATGATCAAGGGCTGACCCAGGCCAATGAAATGGGGATGATCTCAGATTATCTCGTGCGGATGTATCGGGCTCGGGGTGATTACCACACCCCCTTCATGAAGATAGCTAATAAGACGCAAGCAATCTATAGATTGCGCCAGAAGGTCTACCGGGAGCAGGGGCTAATCGGCACCCGTGTCTCTCAGCTGATGGACAACTACTATGCAGCCAAGTCTCCGGTTGCCAAACATCATATCCTGGGCAGCTCCATTGCTTTGGGGAATCTGAATCGGGAGGCTCATGAGAACTGGTTGGCACGGGCGACTGTTGACTTCTTTGCCCAGGCCCCTGACACCAAGCATCTGGTAAAGAAGCTGAAGAAGGGAGAGGTAGTTGAGCCTGGGCTGAGTAGGATACCGGTCTGGCGGAAGGGGGCCATGGAGATGTGGTCCCTGCCGACAGATCTGGCTCGGGTGGTTGCACATCCATCGATGCTCCAGTTAGAGGCTGCAGGGTTAGGACCGCTGAACATCCTTCGGGCAACGAAGGGGCTGGTCAGTCGGTCAGCAACCTCCTGGATGCCACCCTTCATCCTGACGAATGCCCAACGGGATATTATGGCTGCCCGTGCCTTCCTCCCTGAGGTCTTTCAGACAGGCATGAGCCAGGAAACCATTCCAGATATCCTGCGGACCTATGGCGAATACTTCAAGGCCGCAGGGGATATCTTGCAGCACCGGGGGAAACAGAATCCAGGGGTTGCTGGCTTTGGCCTCATCAGGGGAACCTCGCGTCTCTTCCCGAAGCACAGCTCGGTAGATCTTGATCAGTTCTATCGCTCCGGGGCATCCCTCAGTACCTACAGTATCAACCAGTCACCAGCGGCCTTCATTGGGGAACGGCACCTCCGACATATCCTTGGGAACGTCCAAGGGAATATGAAGGCTCCCCGGCGATTCACACGTGGGAGCATGGTGATAAACGAACTGAGTAGTGTGTTTGAGGTAGCCACGAAACTCATGACGTATCGGCGGCTTATCAATGCAGGGTATGAGGATGCGACAGCAGCGTATCTTACCCGCCGGTTCGGGGGGAGTCCTGACTTCGCCCAGGGTGGGGAGTGGAAAGAGTTCATGGATCTGACACTGATGTTCTACAACCCTGCCGCGCAGGGGATGGTGCAGATCGGTGAAGCGGGACGACGGTTGGGTCGGATGCCAGCACAGCTCCCAGCCAAGCCCACCGCAAAGATGCGGCGGGGGGCAACTGATGCCTTTGCTGCAGGAGGGAAGAAGCGCGGGAAGGCTCGGTTTGTTGCAGGAGAGGTGAAGCGGTTGGCAACTAGCCGGTTGGCGATGGCTGGGGCGATGACTGCCGCAGGGATGACAGCGCTGCAGCTCTGGAACCGCCGGTTCGTTGACGAGGACGGTGATCCCTATATCGAGCGACTCTCTCCAACGATCAGGGACAAGTTCCACGTTATCTTCGTGCCAAGTGCGCCGATGATCATGACGCAGAGTGGGAAGGTACCCTTCCATATCCTGAAGCCGAAGCCCTACCATACGACGGTGGCCTTCGGATGGATGGAGAAGCTGTCGTCTCTTATGATGGGAGAGCGGTCGGCGTATACCGATCCTGTCAAGGCGTTCTGGGACACCATCGGGCACGTGGCTCCGGTCGGCGGTGGATCGTGGAATAGATCGAACAACCTCGCAACAAACTTTGCGAATGCAATCGGTGCTCAGATGAATCCTGCGATAGGGGTAGGTATTGATCTGCTGAGCAACCGGCGCTCTCCAAGTGGGACACCCCTGATACCAGCACGGATGCAGGGGGCAACAGATAAGTCCCTGGTTGATAACCCCCGTGTTGATCCAGCGGCCCGTGCTATAGCTAATAAGTTTGGGATCGCCCCTATTCATGCTTCCTACATCCTTGAGCGTCTCTCGGGTCCTTCGCTATCTGGTTTACAGGAGTCTGTAGGACGACTGGTTGGGACACCATCGGATGAGTCCTACAAGCAGCAGGACTTTAACGTGTGGGACACGATGAGCCGTATTGCAGGTCCATTCGGGCAGGCGGTGACCCGATTCTTTGGCCCATCAGGGCGGCTGGATTACCGGCATCAAGCACTCCGTGACAAGTACTACTTCCTACGGGAACGGGCAGATGGGACGCAGATCAACTTCGATCTCCGAATGGAGAAGGCCTGGGACCCAGATCGACCGCAGCAAGGTCGGAATATGAAGGAGGCTGTTGAAGCGCTAGTCGCGTCAACAGGGTCGGACATGGTAGGGATGGATGAGGTCTTTGATAAGTGGGCAGCACCGCTCAATGGGTTCAGTACATTGCGTGGGATGTGGATGACGGAGCTGTTGAAGACAGAGGATGCAGGGGAACGGGAGAAATTACAGGAGAGGATCGCCAGGATAAATAGGATGGAGTTCATGCTGCTCCAATCCTATGACCAGATCTTGGGAAGAATGGATGAGGGGGCCCGACAGCGATTGCGAAGGAATGCAGAGGAGATCGGTGAAGAGCGACGGGGGAAGGCACAGGAGGGGGGGCAGATTACCATCGAGTCTCTAGAAACTACAGGGCTTCCACCCGTTCCGGGGTAGCGTATGCAGGTAGAGTTCGATCTTCAGGAGTACCTCGCGCAGATGGAGGCTCGCCTCCAGCAGCGGTTGGCAGCGGTGCATACAGACGTAAAAACACAGAGCGGACGCATTCGTGAGGTTGAGCAGGAGGTCTGGAAGATCCGCTGGGTCTGGCGGGCAGGCTCCGGGATGCTCATCTCGCTCCTCACGTGGGTCTCTTACCAAGTCTATGAATCAATGCTATAATAATTGCACTTACTAGGTGCATCCCCTATACTGGAGTATTGGGTATGCCGAGAACACTTGATACACGTCTGTCACGGCTCTCCGACCTGAACCTCTTCCTGGTTACCTTGTATGGGGAGTGTCGCGGAGAGCCCGTGGAGGGTCAAATCGGTGTCGCACACGTTATCCAGAACCGTGTGCGGGCTGAGCGGTGGGGCGCATCACTACGTGATGTCCTGAGCCAGTGGGCTCAGTTCTCAGCCCTGTGGCCCACCCTGTCAGGTGGTCTCAACTATCAAGCGATCCTGGATCTAGCGGGCACACTCTATCGAGGAGAGACGCTCATTGGTTCACAGGGTACCCTGGTCAAACAGCTGCACTGGATCGTCTCGGGAATTCATGAAGGATTGGTCCTGGATAATACCTATGGCTGCACACACTACTTCTCCGCATACATTCCGAAGCCCTGGTGGGCAGGCAAACCTGGGGTTCGGATGGCTACCTATGGACGACACGAGTTCTGGGCAGGAATCCCATGAGGAAATTTGTCGCATTCTTTGACCTCCACTACGGCTATGAGCGAGACAGTTCACGACACCGACGCCCTCTCCATGATGCAAAGGCCATGCAGGTGGCCCTGCAGTTTCTTGCTACGTTCAGACCCCATGACATTATCCTTGGTGGGGATATCCTTGACTGTGGTGTCATCTCCCACCACAACCAACGGCGGCCAGGGCGGACGGAAGGCTTCCGCCTCCTTGCTGATGCGAAGGAATTACGGGCTGTCTTCCTAAATGAAATAGAGAAGCAGAAGCAGGCGAAGAAATACTACATCATCGGGAACCATGAGGACTGGCTCGGTGATCTCATCGACCTTGAGCCAGGGTTAGAAGGCATCATCACCATCCAGTCGCTCCTCTCCCTGGGACCAGACTGGCAGATCATCCCACAGGGGAAGCACCTGAACCTGGGGAAGCTCACCTTCCTACATGGGGACCAGCTCCGGGGTGGAGAGCACGTGGCCAAGGCGGCAGTGATCGCCTACGAGCGGAGTGTGCGCTTCGGCCACTTCCATACGTTCCAGGCCTATACCAAGACGAGCGCCCTGGACATCAGGCAGGGACGGACGGGGATTGTTGTGCCCTGCCTCTGCACCAAGGGGCCCAAGTATGGCGAGGGCGCACCGAATCGCTGGGTACAGGGCTTTAACTATGGGTATATCAAGCCGGATGGGTCCTACTCAGATTATGTGGCCTTGATCGTGAATGGACGGTCGGTGGTGGAGGGGAAGGAATATCAGGGATGAATGAAGCACTAGCGTGGGTAGGGCAGATTGCCACGTGGGTGGGGCAGTTCATCCCCCGATGGGCCATCATCAAGACGACACATGGAGGGGTGAAGTTTGTGCGGGGGTGGAAGGTGCAGCCTGTCGGTCCCGGCATCCACTGGTGGTGGCCGGTGACCACGGAACTGACGGTCTATCCAGTGGCACGGCAGGCCAATGACCTTCGGTCACAGACCCTGGAGACAGAGGACGGCATCACCGTGGTGGCGTCTTCCGTGATTGTATATGAGGTGCATGATATCAAGGCGCTGATTGCCTATACCTATGACCCGGACAACACCATCATGGAAGTGGCCCTGGCCACGGTGCAGGATGTGCTGACCCGCCTCACCTGGAAGGAGGCCAGCACCATGAAACGACGGATTCTTAATACAGCGCTCAAGAACAATGCTCAGAAGGTGCTAGAGCCCTACGGGGTCACGGTCCTGAACATGAACCTCACAGACCTGGCACGGTGTCAGGTGCTCAAGGTGTTGACGGACAGTCAGGCGACTCCGGTGGTGATTTCTGGTCTCGCTGACTAGCCTTGAGATGCCGCCAGATTTGTAAGATCTCATAGACAGCAAACCCAACATACGCAACGACGTTGGCCTTGTGGTGTCGGTCCTGTTTCCTCCAGGCTTCCGAGAGGTTGTAGAGTCCAGCTGCTACAGCCAGCCCGAAGAGGGCGAGGTGGACCCCCGCCTTGTATTCCTCGCTGATTTCCTGTGTGTGTTTCATGCTGCATCCTCAGAGCAATTCTCCAACGAGCAGCAGCCCGCTGGAAATGTCCCGATTCCACCGTGCCCCCTTCTCCATTACTACATCAGTGTATCCAACGCTGTCATGTACCCGCCCACGCCACGCTCGTTCAACGACGAGATCAGTGTCTCGTATCTCGGGGTTCTCCGGGTAGATTGTGATGACCACCCGTCCATCTGTGGATAGCGCATGGTCAGCGCGGCCATGGTCCGGGGCAACTATCACCCGCTCATCCTTCCATCGAGTGCCCCCATGAATCAGTTGCGCGAAGGTCATCACATCATGGGGCAGGTCGTTGATGAGCCGGGGTGCCAAGTTGAAGGCTGGAGCATCCTGGAACCGGCCCTCTAATACCACCCCATGGGAACACATGAAGGTGGGGACCTGCCGTGCTATAGCAGTCTGTGCCAGATAGAGTGCATAACGCCAGGGACTTTCGGTCCACTCTTCGGGGTGGTTCATGCTGCTCACCCGTCGATGTTCACCCCACTGCATGCCGGGGGGTTCGCCGCTCCACCCCAGTCTGGTCGGCGCACGTTTGTAGCCTGTGCTGAAGGCATGCCTCGTTTGATCGCCCCAATGATTGGCGCGGCTGGCATGCACGAGATAAATTTTCTGCCACTCGGGTGTCCACTTCGCCAGTTCTTCTAGCTCCTCTGACTTGGCAGCCCCCTCGCCCGCTGATAGGACATGCAGAACCTCGGGGTTCTGGAGTCGGCTGATGTTCACCCACCGCTCCACCTCCCTGGGATCGTCCTCCCCTGTGTGGCAGGCCTCATTCAGGCCTTCAATCAGGGCGAACCAGTGTGGTCGGCTGTGCACCAGATTCGCCAGCCATCGCCATGCATCCTCTATCTCTTCCCTGGGGACCTCGTCTGCATCTCCCAGGGCGAGATGCCACTGGAGTCCATAGTCCTCAGCTCCGATACGGAAGGCTTCGGTAAGGAGACGACGATGCTCCGCGTTGGATGGATTCAGACGCCGGTTACCCCAGTAGCGATGGGGATAGTTCTTCCAGCAGATGGACCACCAGGAACGCAGCCCACTGTAGCCTGCCCGCTGCATGTCGAGGAAGGCCTGATGGATACGCGCTTCCTTCGCCATGTCGTTCTGGGTGCGGGCTTCTACGAATTGCAGGAGGAGGTCCCCTGCATGGCAGAAGATAGGGATGCGTCGTCCGGTGTCATCCAGGAACGACAGGTCATCAGTCCGCAGCTGTCCCTGGAGCGGCGGCAAGGGGGCTATCCACGCTGGTGGAGGCACTGGCTCCGGGATTGGCTCCGGGGGTGGTGGCGCTGGTTCAGGCTCAGGTTCTACGGGGGGTGGAAGCGGCGGCTCTACGGGTAGCTCCTCCTTCCCAGGCCAGATGGCCTGAGCTATCCAAGTGAACATCCGGGCGATGTGTCTAAGAAACATCTGCGTCCTCCTCTGGTACGAGACATCGTGTGTGTAGCCGCTGTACGTGTGGAGTCATCTCTTCCATCGTGTGGAACAGCCCTGCGCCCTGCTGATTCCGGTCATCGGTCAGCTTCCCTGTGGCCTTGGCATCCACCAGGATGGCTAGACAGGCCAGCATGTGGGACTCATGTGGGAGTCCACTGTCCGGGTCAAGGTCCTCACCCTCCCACCAGCGAGCGAGATGTCGGCGCAAGGCATCCACGTAGATGGACGCCCGAATCCCTGCAGCACGCCAGTTGTTCCGCTCATACTTCAGTGCCCCATCCAGCAGGCCCAGGGACCCGATGACCGTTGCTGTTTCGGGCCAGAGGTGCATGGGGATCTTCGTTGCCCCGACACTATCCTTGGGGTTGGTTGTGGTGAGGGGGATATGGCGCTGGAGTGCTGCAAGGACACTATCCATCCTGTCGAACCGCCGCCCAACCTCTGTATTATCTGCCTTCATCCGTCCGCTTGTGTTGTAGGGCTTGTTGATCAGGACGCAGCGGGTCTTGCTACGCACCCCCTTGAAGTTATCTGGACGGTCGTCAATGAAGAGGTCTGCATCGATCTCCTCAATGATCTGAGCCTTTGTGTAGGGTGTTGGGATAATGACATCCCACCTCTCTATTTGTGGTGGTGCAAGGGAGATACCCCCATGATGATCTGGCATGCCCTGCCGCTCTAACCAATTGATGGACTGCTGCTTACAGGTTGCCCCAAAGCGGTTGGTCACGAAGTATATCTCGTGCTTTTCCCAGGCTGCAGCCAGGTGCTCCAGTGCGTCGAGGGCTCCTGGTTCTGGGTCGAGATCATCCCAGAACGTGGGAGACGTCTCGATGTGTTTCCAGGCAGCGAGGAGTGTGTCTGGCTTGGCTCCGTAGTGTTCGGGCCAGTCCCACACAGGCGGAAAGGTAGGTGAATCGAGTGGTACGTCCAGGTTGGGAAAGAGTTTAGCGAATCCTTTGTTGAAGTCCGCAAGGACTCCGTCAATGTCACAGGCGATAATCATTTGTGTTTCCTCCTTCGGTGTGAAAGTAGCCAGACTCCAACCAGAAACCCCAGTGCAACAAACACGGGAAACACATCGGTCATGGAAGATCGATAGTCCCGACGGTCCCCTGAAAGACCTGCTGTTCCATGTCTTTCCGCTGCCTTGCGTATGACTCGGTCAGCTGTGCTCCGATCAGGATTCCTATGAGGAGTCCCACTCCTGCTCCTCCGCAGAAGAGGACACTTTGAACAAAGAAAGGTATCTCAGTCATGATAAAAAAGGCCTCCCCCCCGTAGAGAGGAGGCCATCCGTTCAGGCCCCAGGTTGTCAAGCGTGTCCCTGGGCGGGACGGACGCTTACATTACAGCCTCCATTGACTGCTACTGTCAAGGCTCCGGTGTCTCCTCCACGGGGGGTGGTGGGGGTGTCGGGGGCGGTCCCTGTGCTAGCTCCGGGTGTACGTTCAGCACGGCTTGCCGCACGGCATCCAGCAGTCCTCCCTGGAAGTGGAGTGCAGTATGGTCCTGCCATACGTGTTGCCCCCCTTTGAAGGCACCAAAGAGGGCAGCCACGATGGCTACACCTATTGCAATGTTCTTCCAATTTACATCTCTCATGTCATCTCCTTACCGAATTTTAGTGTAGCATACTGCCCCAACGTGTCCCATGTTTTCCCTCCGTCTGGATAGTGAGCCAACGCCCCATCTGCCAGTCTGGATCCAGGGGTAGCTCAGGTTGTGGTGCTTCCATGATGTGCTGAATCGTTGCGTCTACACGGTCATGCATCTCTGTGGGGCATTCCCAGAGCAGCTCATCATGGATAGTTAACCGGAGATAGGGGCGGATGTCAGCATGCTGGCCCAGCAGCCAGAGTGCTCGGCGCATGATGACGGCTGCTGTGTGCTGTGGGTTGTAGGCCACGCAGCGCTTGGCATCATCACCCAGGACCTTGGTCCACTCTCCTGTGTCCGGGTCTTTCTTGTAGTTGTAGACCTGATAGAACCGGTGCGGCACCCCGTAGGGACTGCGGATGTAGCCCTGCTTCTCGGCCAGATCACAGGTGTGATGCTGCCACGTGCGGATCAGGGGGAACACCTCAAAGTAGAGCCGCTGCACCTTTTCAGCCCCTGCTACAGTCTTGAAGAGTGCAGGAGCCTGTTGAAACATCCGAATGGGACTGCCGATGTAGTTCGACATATGCACCCCCATCTTAGCGACGGCTCGGCTGTCTCCTAATTGACGCTTCAGGTCCTGCAGGTAGGCAGCCAGGTCTGTGTCAGACCACGACAGGTTGGGGAGGTCCTTCTCCTGCAGTGCTCCCTGTGCATGAGCAATGTGGGCATTGAAGTAATCATGTACCCCCATCTTGGCTAGCCGCGTATAGTGCTTATCTCCAGCGAAGTAGCCTACGAGGACGGCTTCAATCCCGGAGAAGTCCCGTGCTCCCAGGGTGTGGCCGGGGGCTGCGACGAAGAGGTCCCGGATCCCCGACTCCCTCGGGATGTTCTGCATGTTTGGTCCGTAGGAGGCGAATCGGAACGTCGAGGGGTTGTCTGAGAAGTGCGTGTGCACTCGTCCATCTGGGCTAATGAGCAGCCCCCCTGGTCCATACAGGCCATAGAGCTTCTGGAGACTCCGGTGTGACAGCACCAGTGGGAAGAGCGGTTCGTTCGGGTGCTTCTTGAGCAGCTTCTCAATGGTCTCCTCGTTCATGGTAGCCCGCCCCGTCTTGTAATTCGTACGGGTCCTGTAGCCCTTGCTCACCGCATACCGGATGAGTTGCACGGGGCTGGGTTTGAAGGGCAGCACTGTCGCCCACCGTCGCTCGTCTCCTTTGACAGGCACCGCCTCCATCCCGGAGCAGGCTGTGTTCTTGTGCAGGGAGCGCTTGGCGACATAGCGTTTGAAGTGAGCCGTGGGGGGGTTCTTCAGCTGGCAGACGGGACAGACAGTCCATGTCTGGTTGGGCACCAGGATCTGCCGCATGCCAACAGTGTCTTCAGGATCTCGCTTGTAGCCTTTCTTGGGGTGGAGGTCCTTGAGCTGGTCAGGGACGAGGGTTTGCATGGACTCTTCCAACACATCGATTTCCTGCTCCATGGTGGAGACGAGCCGGTGCTGTTCCTCAGTGTCAACCAACACCCCTGCCCCTTCCATGTCATCGAGGACAGGACGGACCTGCTCAACGTATTGCTGGTAGAAGGTGAGGATGCCCTCCTGTTTCAGGCTGTGCATGATGCCCCGGTCGTTTCGCCAGAGCATGACAGAGTCCATGGCCGAGTAGAACCAGCCACCATCATCATTGGACTGGTCCTTCCACATGGGGACCCGCTCATTGCCAGGGATGAGGGGTGTGACAAAGCCCAGGCCCTTGCTCAGGTCAGACTGGAGGGCATGCCACGCAATCATGGAGTCCCGGATGTCCCCCCTGATAGGCACACCATTGGCAAGGATACGGGGCACATCATACGACCGATTCCAGACAATCTTCGTGCCCATCGTACCCAGGGCTTCCTGAATGGCAGGCTTCAGGGACGCGCACCACTCCATACTAATCCCTTCATCTGGACCATAGGCAAAGCTAATCTGGAGGATGTCAAAGCTGGGGTCCTGGTCCTGCTTCAGCTTGCTCTCATCTCTGGCTCCCTTGTAGTTGGTTTCAATGTCGAAGGCGAGAGGGGTAGCGGGGTCTTGTCGCAAGGCAGCCTTGTACCCAGCTACCCAGGCCGCTACCTCTGAACTGGTGGGATGGTGGATCGTGGTGGGGACTTCGTGGGCGTAGCCATGCTCAGCGATAGCAATGGCCTTCTTGATGGCCAGGCCCAGGATGGGCTGATACTTGTTGTTCCCTCGTTGAATGAAAGAGGGGTGGAGTGCTGGTACCACCCAGGTACTGTATTCATCAGACCAGAAGGCATAGTTCTGGCACTGCTCAATGCCTCGCCGTCCCAGGAGACGCTCCATAGCGATGTCTCCCAGGGCCACGATGGCCTTCGGACGATGTTGGTTGAGTGCCTCGTCCAGATGTGGACGGCACTGATTGATCGCTTCGTATTTGTAGCTGGTATCTTGCAGCTTGTTTCCTGGTGGACGGCAGAAGAGGACATTCGCAATCCAGAAGTCATCACGCTCTGCTTTGACATGTCGTTTCAGGACTTTGCGGAGGAGGAATCCAGCGGGTCCAACGAAGGGCTTCCCGGTGAGTGCTTCATTGAATCCTAGGGCCTCACCAATGAGCATCACCCCGTTGGTGCCTTGCCCGTCGATGGTGAGGAATCCTCGACCTGACCGCTGCAGGATACAGCCCCGACATTGCGGGCCGTCTGGGAGCTTGAGTCCTGCCATAAAAAAAGGGGGCCCCCTTGGACCCCCTGTCTCCTTTCAATGGATTAAGCCTGTTGGATTCTCTGGTGGCTGTGCCGCTAACCACTGCGACAGCTCCTCCACCAACGCAAGGTCCGTCTGAACATCTGGTGACGGACCACGATGCAGCATGATAGCTGCGAGAGCAGCCCCAGCAAAGGCTGTTTCCCGCAGTTCCTCGTGCACCACAGCATCCAAGACCTTGGACGCTGCCGCCACGATGTCCGCTGGGTCAAGGGCTAACTCATCTGGAGGTAGGGACATTACGCCCCTCCTTCCTACCGACTTGCCCGCTCTTCTGCCGTCAGGCCGAAGCCACGAAGTGTCGGCTTCAAGTTTGCATAGAGGGTTAAGGTCTCCCCATTCGGACCTGGATCGAACTGCAACCGTGACTGGTGCCCACCATTCCCATCGGAGGGAAAGGACTTCATGCCCCGGATGAGAACCTTCCGGGCCTTCGGGTCCGTGACCTTGATCTTCGCTGTGTCACGGAGGAAGTCACGGATGACATCGGGGTCCGTGTCCTTGGGGGCACGACATTCCCAGTCACAGTAGACGTCCTCAGCCATCTGTCCAGCGATGGCGCGAGCTGCATCCTGCCACTCGGTAGCGCTGCGAGGCAGTGGGCTGTAGCCCATCCGCTGCAGGAGGTCCGTGGCCGATGAGGCGTTGGCTCCTCCGATGCGACGGGTGGAGACAGAGACGAACCGGATTTCCAGGCCGTCACCAGGACCACCCGGATTGCTCACCACCACCGGATCCATGGTGAGTTCGATGCTCCCTGGCCTCCCGTTCTGTGCGGGCCATGCACCCACCTTGATCTCGGTGGGTAGCTGCAGGTTGTAGCGACCAGCGGGTGGCGTCCTCCGGGATCCCGTCTTCGGAGCCTCATACGGCTCGTCATCAGTGGGCATGTCGATGTCGCCCAGGTCACCAGTGAGTGTCGAGATGTCGTCTATGAAGTTACTCATGATTGTAAGTGCTCCTCCTTCGGAGTCTTTAGGATTGACGAAGCCGCGAGGTAATCACGGCGGTGGCACTGGTTCGTGCCTCTTTTACGACGGTGTAGGCCCGTGCCATGTCTGCGGGTTCTACCACCTGCACCTTCTTAGCTTCTGGTGCATCTTTGGGATACCGTGCATTGCACACACAGGTGATTGACGGGACCATTGGGTCCTGATGTGTCACCAGATAGAGTGCATACTTTGGATGCTCTCCCTTCTTGGCCACGTTCACCGTCCTCCAGGTATAGGTGAACTTCTGTGGCACTTTGGAAGTCATGGCTTTGCCCACTCCCACATCAGGTCCGAAGACCTGCCGTGCGGAGTCTGGTTCAGACGACCGGAGATCGATAGCCGTCCAGATAAGATAGCCAGGGAGCCGCATACTCTGGCTAATCATGTCGTTCATGCGGTTCTGCCCCATGAGGTAGTGCGCTTTGTTGTTGCCAGCGTAGTCAAACTTCTCGCCGTCGTCGTCCTTCTGTTCTATGAGCGCCTGTGCTCCCCCACCAATGTTCACACCAGCCACAGCCTGGGCTCGCATGTCCCGCATGAGGGCATCTCCCCATTCGGTCAGCCCTTCAAAGGCCCAGCACCCAATGATGTTATCCTGGGCATCCTTGAGCATTGGTTGACGGGTCCAGCGGTGTGGGTCATCAGGTGTGGGCATGCGTCCTTGGATGGCCTTAGCCATCCAGACCCATGGCTTCTCTGTCCCCCTCAGATCGACTAGTTCGATGAGTCCCAGTTCGATCTCGGAGAGGATAGTATCATACCCACCCCGGTCAGCAGTGTAGAGCCGTGTTCGCAGCCCGCCGACGAGGGTACCATCCTCGCTGATGGTGCCTCCAGTGTGCTTGAAGAGAGCCTCGGCAAAGATACCAATCTGTGGTGTCTTGCCACTGCCTGACCGTCCATAGATACAGAATGAGGGGAAGCCCCCTCGCCGCTCTTCAGGTTCCCTATTCATCTTGGTTGTCTTCATAGTGTTTGCCTCCTTCTTCCTTTAGAAGTGAGGGAGGGTCACAGATGTCACATCTGGTGGCTTTACTGTGTCCTCCTGGGCACTTCCCTTGACCAACGCCAATATGTTCCATGGTAACCGCTCTGAGTCCGCCGAATTTCTTCCTGGTGCTACTGGTGCGATATTCCACTCCCTTCTGTGCAAGATCAGCCAATGCCGAGAAGCGATTAAAGATCGCCTGTTTCTCTACTCGCCTCCCCGTCTTCTTCCTCCTCCCCATGTCATAGCCCCCCTACTGTGCGCGGTAGTTGGTTCGACCTCCCGTAGAATGCCTCGTTCAGTGCAGCAGCAATCGACCGTTTGAGGTCGGCATTCCACATGTCGTTCGTGTCCTGCGCCCGCGTTAGCTCGTCGTCACGCCACTGGTCATCAGCACATATACTTCCGTCTACATATTGCTCAGGCAGGTTGTAGGGTGCCTTGCTGAGAGGCACAACAGCGGACTCCTGCGTCTCGATGCATGAGCCAGACTCTGAGTTCAGCACAACATGGTATGCAATCACGATACTACCGAGATCAATGTCATGGTGAACTGCATAGTCGAAACACCACAACATATCTCCTCGATCCGGCCAGTCGTCGTCATCCTCTGATCCGAACCCGACTGTCCAGGCCAGGTGCCCATAAGCATCCAGCGCGGCCAGACGCTCCTTCTGGCTGGCGTTCTCCTCGGAAGATTCTTGATCTTTCTCGTAGGTCATCCACGATTCACTTGGGCACTGCGCCATGTGGGGCCTCCCCTCTCTTGATCTCCTCACGGAGATCGCGAACCACCTCCATCAATCGTTGTTCGATGAGCCCTAGCTGTGTCTTCAGGGGCTCCCCTTCCTCACAGCCAACGACGATTGCGCCAATCATATACAGCCCCATCGCTATGATGAGGTTAGCTTCTTCCTCCTCTCTCCGCCCATGCACTCTGATGGCGGCGATGGCTTCGGCAGCTCGGAACTTTCCAACGTCGCCAATGGTCATAGTCTGCGGTTTCTCGTCACTCATGCGCGCTCCTTTGATTACTCCCGGTAACTGATGGATGCGTAGGTTTCAATCCAGACACGTGCGCCACACTTCAGTGGCTTCTTCTCATCGTAACAGACGATGCTTGGCCCACCAATGTAGACAGCGTGAGCATAGCGCTTCTTCTCCCCGCTCTCCTCAATACCGATGGGGGGTTCTTCCTCCTCCTTCTTCTTGTTCCGGGCCAGGATATGGCGGTTGACATGGATGCGCTTGAGCTTGAGGTCTGCCATCCTACTGGGTGCCCTCCTCCTTGATGCGTTCAGCATACGTGGGGCGACGACGGTAGAGCCCACTCCCAATGGGATCATCTCCGATGGTGGGTGAGTGACAGACGTCGTAGTAGTCACACCGAAAGCCAATCACTGGAGCACACTGATCGAAGTGCTGTGGGAAGTGGACATCCATGATGGCTTGTGCCCTGTAAGCACCGGCTGTCTTCGTGGCTCTTGGACCAGTGCCCAGGTTGGGAGCGACACCCAGCCTCAGGAGTTTCTCCTTCCCCTCCTTGATGCGCTCCTCCTTGACAACCCGCTGTCGCCACCAGGTTTCGGCCAGGTCACGGTCGATGATGATGGGTGGTGTGCGTGGGACGAGGTTCATGGCAATCTCCTGCGGCATGTTTCGTATCCAGTCCTCCATGCTGGTGCCAGTACTCCACATGGGTGTCCGCTGCCACTTGTTCCCAGCTGTGTATTTATAGCGCCACTCCCCTGTGTCCGTGTGCTGATAGGCCCAGCACAGGGGGCTCTGCTGGTAGCCATTCTGCCATCGTCCCTTGACCAGGGCCTGGATGTAGCAGTATTCCACCTCCTCACCCAGGGCCTGCTCAACTGCCAGGGCTGTGGTATGTAGCTGTGCAGCTCGATTCCAGGAGTCCATCCAGGCTCCGTTGACCCAGGCGGCTGTCTTCCAGTCCGGGTAGACATACGAACCATCGTCCTTGGACTGGAGCACCACATCTGCGACGGTAGGCAGGACCATGTAAGTCTCTCCCCACTCCCGCCGATACGCTGCCTGCGTCTCGATGCAGTGCACATGATAGTTCGCCTTGATGGAGGGCCAGACATGCAGCCCCCAGGCCCAGATCAGCCCTTCAGCAAGACACCGTGCCTCCTGTGTGAACTGCTCATGGAATTCCGGGAGGATCTTCTTGGGCACCTCCCCATTTGCAACGACCTTCTCAATACGGTCGGCAGCATCCAACGCGGCATCCTTAAGCGCAATTGGGTTCTGGACTATCAGGATATTCTCGATAGCATGGTGAACGATACGTCCCAGGGATAGCTCAAAGGATGAGCCAACCTTGATGACGCCCCGTCCCTCCAGGATAGTGCGGTTGAATCGTGCCCGTGGGCACTTGTCGTAGAGTTCAGCATCCCCTCGGCTGAAATACCACTCAGTGTGCGGCGACGGTGATGTGTTTGCGTCTGTCATAGTCCCCCTTCTTTCCATCACAGATACGGCAGTGTTTACAGGTGGTGCGGCGTCCTGCCTCTGGTGTTGCAGGACAGGTGATCTCCCCAATGACATTGTGTAGGTGGTTGTCCTCCTTCTGAATGACACGGAACGTGCGCCAGCCCTGTTCTGCTGCGGTGTGCTGTTCGGCTAAGCTATTCACTGACGCCATAGCATAGTGTCGCAGCCCACTGAACCGACGCCACTGGTGGGTATACATGGTGTGTCCTCCCCGACAGCGAGTGAGGAAGTCTCGCCACATCTTGAGTGGGACAGCAGCAGGGTCACCGTAGGACCCAATCCTGACTGGATCTGTGATCATATCCGGCCAGTGTGGGGCGTAGTTTCCTGCATGGTAGGCCCTCCAGATCTGATTGGGGCCATGAATGAGGGTGACATAGCAGTTTTTCCGGTTTGGATCGTGTCGTGCAAGGTAGAGACGGAAGGCACACTGTCCACAGATGTCCTCATCAGTCCCATCGGAGGCTGCTGTGGTTGGTGCACAGTCCTTCCGCAGTATCCACACCTGTGGCATGTCACCCGTCTTCTGGTTCTCGCTCCGCATGGTGAGGATGGCGATGATCTCGCCACCCCCTCCCAAGCGTGAGGGTCCGTCGTAGATGACGTACCCTGGGACACTCATTCCTCCTCTCCCTGAGGGTGCAGAATCCGGCGTAGCTCCTCTCCCGTGGGCCGCTTCGGTCCAGTGAAGATGAGCGTGATATTAAGCACCTCATGAAAGAGTTGTGCAAGTAGACTCTCTCGCTCATCATCATCCAGTGCCACGTTGTCGTTGATGTTGATGATGGCCCCACTAGGGTCACTCGTGGCATGTCTCAGTGCCTGTGCAGGGGTTGTGTCAGCGCTGCTCATCCTGAGCCGCTTGTCATCCTCCTCCCTGTCCCAGTAGTCACCGCGCCAATTGTTGCCAAGGAGGGGCTCCATCTGTGGGTGTTGGGCTGGTCCTAACCGTCCCAGAAAGGCTGGACCTGGGCCGAGTCTTCCCGCTGTCCCATTACCCAGCCAATCTGCCTCATCCCAGTCCAGTTCAACTGGCTCTCCCTGCCCCAGGATGAAGTCCTCGGGGAATCCTAGGGCGAGCATGTGAAAGCCCATCGGACACATATCCCCCTTCTCATTCAGGAGACAGGTTTCCTTGGGGAGGAAGTCACGTGGGCAGACCCTCCCTCTGAGCCAGTGCGCTCTGTCAATGATGAGTTCGTCATAGGTTGGGCCAACATCAGGTTGCTCTGTGTTCTTCATGTCTATCCTCCCTCGCTTTCTCTAGTTTTTCGATGCGTTTCTCCTGCTTTTCTATGGTTTCTTGCAGTTTTTCGAGTTCCTCCTTGAGATGCTTGGCATCACCGAAGACCACAGACAATCGAATCATCCTTCCACCTCAATCTCTGTTGTCGCTGTGATCTCAAGCTGATCAGCCCAGTTAATCTCAGCGAGTTGGTCTTCGATAACGGATCGAAGCGCAGCAGGGTCGTCATCTATGAGTTCACTGAGGCTTGGACCCTCTCGCTGTTCAAGGTTCCCGATGCTCTCATCATGGTTCTCTAGGAGTTGCTGATCAGCCTCCCATCCCTCTGTCTCAGCCAGTATCCACTTGAAAAACCTGAACAGTCGTCGTAGTTTGCCTAGCATGGTGTTCCTCCTTCAATGTAGTCGTGTATAGCCGCCGGGTACTTGTTTGATGGCTCCAACAGACTTGAAGCGCTTGAGCATGTTGTTAGCTGAGCTATCGCTCTTGCCCAAGGTGTCCGAAGCCATCTTGAATGTGAAGGTATCACCAGGGGGTGGTAGCTGGTGAAAGGCGGTGCGGTAGTCAGGGACGAGCAGGTCCAGTGAACTGGCCCGCATGTAGCCCTGTGGCTCTCCATCCTCGTTGTAGGACCGTGTCAGGTAGAGGGGAGAGATGGGTCCAAGCATCCGTACGAAGCCCCCCATGGTGAGGTCAGAGGCGTCACGATGTGGTGTCGCCTCCACACCCAGCCGTGTGTCCACGTGGTTCACAATGGCATGCTGCCCTGCTACCTCATGGAACCATGTGTGTGGGTTATCCTCGATGGGTGGTGGTCGTTCATCAACGCTGGGCTTTCGTGTATGGTGCACGATGGTCCACATGGCAGCCCCCTCGTTGATTCGACGCATGCGTTTCAGGACGGCGAGTGCTACGTCTCGCTTGAGGTCCGCTTCCGGGAAGAACACACGGAGGGGGTCCACGAAGATAACCTCGGGTTGGAACCCATTCCACTCTGCCTTCTGGAAGAGGGCACTGGCATAATCAATACCTCGTAGGGATGTGTCCCAGTTCGGTGACCACACATGGAAGTTGTCAGGCACCGACTTGAGACGGAGATACCGGGATAGGGTGGACACCACCCCATGAAACGCCACACGTGACGACTCTGCATCACAGTAGAGCACCCGTCGAGGACGGGGCACCTGCATACCCAGGAAGGGAATGCCTGCAGCAATGCATAACGCGAGGGTCAGGCAGAGTGGGGTCTTCCCAATGCCTGAGTCCCCGGCGAGGATGTTAATGGACCGGTCGGTGAGGAGTCCGTCGATGATGTAGTTGATCTCCTCCCCAAGTGAGGCTTCTAACGTCTCAAAGGTGTAGATACCACGCTTCTGGAGTTCATTCGGGGACGACAAGGGAGCCATTATACTCCTCCCTAGTGCACGGTTAGTGTCCCATCCATCTGCTCCTGAACGAGCTTCTGAATAGCAACACGGGCTGGGATCACCTTCTCCACGAAGCAGAAGTCACAGCAGGACTCCTTGTCACTGTTGACTGGCTCGGCATCGTGCCCAAGGTTCTCCGGTGGTGGTTTGTCATCAGGCCAATGTGAAACGACCTCCTTCCTGCAGATGCAGCATGTCCAACGCTGATAGGCCATCTTCGCTTTCCTTTCGCTACACGGCACCCCACCCCCCTGAGTGGGGAGCCATAGAACCTCGTAAACCCTTGAAAAGAAAGGGCTCAGTCCACTCTAACGGGCAGCTAGAGTGACTAGAGTGGGCTAGAGTAATACTCTAGGCACTCTAGGCTACTCTACCCCCCACTAGAGTGGGTTAAGTCCAATGAATAGAGAGAGATAGAGAGGGAGAGAGTGGTATACTCTCCCCCCCTTGGGTGACCCCTAGAGTGAGCACTAGTGGGCCGTGACGAGCTTCTGTGCATCCCCCGTTGCCAGATGGAACTGACGACCCACATCGATGCTCGCTGAGAATTGGGCCGCTGGTTTAAGCAGCTTTATTGCACGAGTGCAGGCATTATGTAAACCCCACATGGTCCGTGGTTGACAATCGACATGCTCATCCTGTGGGCTGAAGTAGTTACCACAGACATTATCGAACAGGTGCAGTGGCATTGCTCCCTGGTGGAACAGGTTGAAGATGCGGAGCTTGGCCGTCTGGTTGTCAATCCAGTTCTGCTTCATCAGGTCGATGTCAAGCAACAGCTGCTTACCCTGGTCAATGAACTTGTTCAGGGCTACGCTCACCATCTGCGGCAGGTTCAACAGGGTTGTGGACTTCCTGTTGAGGACGAACTCATCACCAGACAGGACCAGATTGTCACACACAAAGATGCGTGACCCTGCCACTCCACGGATGGCGAAGGACTGGTTGGTGGATGAGCGGAAGCCAAAGCAGGTGTCCATCCCATCCATGGTGTCGGGTCCACGCAACTGCATCGTCCCAAAGAGCCGCTTGCCCTTCTGTGAGATGCCCAGCTTCTCCTTGTGGACAGTCCACCCACGGTCAGCTACTTGGTCCCTGATGGTGTCTACCAGCTTCCAGTGGGGCACAGGCAGGTGTCGGCTGCCCATGGACTCAGGCTCTGGTAGATTGCGGAGTGCTTCGTAAGCCACGAAGTGTGACCCTGGTGTGTGAATGCAGAGTTGACTATCAAGTAATGCCATTTAATGTGCTCCCTCATGATGAGATAACGAGTTTAACGAAGACGTACGTGATGAAAATACTCCATACGACTGCGACGACCTCACCCATACTCACGAGTGATCCGAGCGTTGGCCCTCAAACGGTATCTTTGGCTCACTGGGTGACAGTGACCGATGGTCCTCCTTCAATGTGACCACCCCCTTGGGTGGTTTCCCTCGCACCTCAGTGGATGCCCATAGTGCACGATTGCCGTTAGGGAGTTCACTACTCCTCAGGCCCAGACCTCGCCGTCTGAGCCGTCTACCCAGCTGCATGTAGCCCGCTTTCCGTGGGCAGTAGGCGTCACCTACCTCGACTGCTGTTTCAGAGTGGGCAGTCCTGGCGACTGCTCGCACCAGCTTCCCGAAAGGGGTGAGTGCCCCTGACGGTCGGTCGATGGACTTGAACCCTGATACTGGGTTCAGGTCAACCTTCATGTATCGTCCCATATAGTGTTCCTCCTTCAGTGATGGTGCCCTGGTTAACGGAGGGAGCACATGAACACGGCGCTCATGTGGTCGGTAGACCACCTACCCAGCAACGGGAGGGTGAAGCTAGGGAGCAGCCTAACCCCGGAGGGAATACGGGGCTGCTCATGTGCTCGCTCCGTCAACCAGAGCTACGAAGAAGGGGTGACCGAAGTCACCCCCTCCACGTATTATTGCACATCTCCCCTATGCCATTGCTTGAGCCACTGCACGTAGCTCTCAGATGGTACTGCTGTTCCTTTTCCACACTGATCACATCCTGGACATGCTCCTTCCTGACCTGGCCACCGATCCTTCGTGTGTGCACTGTTCCATCCATAGGTCCAGGCCCTTGCTCGTTCATGAGTATAGGGATTGGCCCACCGTGCGTCACCTCTCTTGTGTGCCCTCCTTCCCTTTGAGACAGCCGTCCCATTCGGTGGGTGCTGGGGGATAAACCGGCGGTCTCTGCTCTCCCCATCTCTTCGCTTCGTCACAACGTAAGTGCGTCGTGGTTTGACAGGTCCTCCGACCATCCATGCATCCTCCTCGGTTATTATCATCGGTCTTCCTTGTCGGCAAGACCCAGTGAGTCCACGAAGATACTGGCGTCTTCCAGCGCCCACCTCTTGGGCTTTGGCCAGAGTCTCCCTTCGTAGACGGTGCCGTCTTCCCTGGTGTAGACCACGTAGCAGTGGTCTGGTTCATCCTCGGCGTTGGGTTCAATCTCCACGGTTTCCATGGCATTGCGCTCAAACAACATCATGGCTCCCTCCTGCCTTCCATGTCAGCTTCTCGGCTAGCTCATCATGAGCACGTAGTGGTCTGCGTGTGAGAGCACCTGTCCATATGGTGCCATCCAGCTTGGTGATTCTGACCCAGAAGTGCGGGTCACCCTCGGTTTGGTCTGTCTTCTCTGTGAAGTCATCAATGGTGACCTCACAGTCTGATGTATACCTGAAGAGGCTCCCACTTTGGTCGAATATCATAGTGTCCTCCAATCTGACCTCTTCGGCTTGAATGGCCTAACGCCTTGTTTCCCCTCTCGGTCCCATTTCTGCTCAACGGACCAGTTGACAATCTGTTGGATGGCAACAGCTGACTTCGTCAGTCTGTCCCCAGGGTTGGTGATAGCATTCTTCTCATCAACAGCTTCGGCAAATGCGTCGTAGTCCGCCTGTTTGAGGCGGAGGGTGATAGTGTGTGTATCTTGCATCTCTCGTTCCTCCCAGGAAAAGGGGGTGATGCAGTGCGCTGGAAATAACACCACACCACCCCCACGGTGGCTACCCCCTAGTTCTTGTGGTAGGTGTAGACAGACTCAAGGCACCAGTCAGCGAGGTGGAGCTTCCTCATGTGCTCGATGACATGGTCCATGCACTCCCTCATCCGAGTCTCAGATGTGGTCGTTTTGGTGGTCAGGACAGGAATCTTAACCTCTGTCCCATCATACAGCAGGATTGTGAAGTGGAATGTATGGTGCTTGTTCTGAAAGGCTGTCCTCTCTTTGACCTCTGCCTCATTGACCTCCATCACTTCCCTGACCTGCCCAACGGTGAATCGTTCTGTATCTGGCATGGTACTCCTCCCTTGGGGGCATAAGTGCCCCATGAAACCACTGAACAGGTCAGTAGCTTCATGGGAAACTGCCCCCTATGGGGCAGCCTCCTTTTAGAGCAACTCCACTGGGAGTGCAGCACGCTTCGCTGCTGTCGGCGTCAGTTGAATCGTCAACGCTGCCTCAATCAGGTGGGGGATGTCCCTGACTGGCAGGTAGGACGCTTCAGGTATGCCATTCTTAGGGGTGCGGCCTCCGTAGCCAGGAATCATCGGCCAACCACATTCCCCATCACCCAACCCTTCAAGCCTCACGCTGTTGGCAGGCAGGTCATACCCCTCCGTAACGAATGCCAGCACTTCAACGCTGTCGCTGTCGCACATGGCTCCTTCGCCCCAAATAATCGACAGCCTGATGCCGTTCTCTAGCCTGACAGACAGTCCAGAGTTCTTCCCCCTATTGTGCGTGCTTTTGTAGGTTCGCCGGTGCTGTTTCATGCTCTACTCCTCCTCCGTTTCATCATGGTCAGTGCCAAGGCTACCTCCCTTCGCATCCTTCTCATCTCATCTGGTGTTGGTGCTCGTAGGACTGCTGCTGTGAACCACTGCCCTATCTCCTCCACCTGGGCCTTGATATGTAGCTCTTCCCTAGAATAGGGGAAGAGTGTGAGCTGCTGGTACTCCCTGCTGTCTTCCATGCCTCCTCCTTGCGAATAGGACACTATACGTCTTTTCACACCATCACAGCCCAACACGCTTCATGTTTGGCTCTGAAAGAGCGAAAAAAAGGGGAAACCCCCTAGGGGCTGGATAGCCCCCAGAGGGTCTCTTGCGAAGAGGACGTCAGAACCCGATGATGTTCTCGGGTGTGAGGCCCGCTTCTGCCGATTGCTGCACCTTGGTGGGAATCTCAACATCGCTTCGGTGGATTGTGATGTGCATGGTTCTATACGGTGCTCCTGTTTTCGGCTCGGAGTCAACGTACTTACGTTCCACTGCGATGTTGGAACCCTTCACCTTGGATGCCTCCTCGAAGGCCTTGATTGGGTCTGAGATAATCAGGTCCCACGTAACCTTCGACCTCGCTCCCTTGGGCTCTCCGTCGCAACCATGGGCCTTCGCCGAGGCTGCTAGAAGGGCCAAGTAACCGCGTGTTCTCTGCACTCCCTTGCCGGAAATCTTGAACCTGGCAAGGTCGTATCTGTCGCCGATGAAACCTTCGACAGCGGTTACTGGGTAGCGAGTGGAAGGCAGCGCACTTCCCTTGACAGGTTCACCAGTGCCGAACCGGATGGGTGTATTCACGTCATACGTGAGTCTCACCATCTTGTGCGGCCACAGTATCCTACTGCCCCTGGGCCCACAGTCCCACGCATTGGGACTTGGTGAACCAGGACTGAGTGAGCCTGCCTTGAGTGCTGCGCTGCCCTGTGCCGTCTTGTTTGGCATGAGCGCCATCGTGTGAAGGTCACGGACAGCTTGCAACAGCTTGATAGGCTGGAGCGAACGGGACTGAATGCTGGTCACGATGAAGTGAGCAACATCCTGCCACGGCTGTCCGACTTTCTCCCCCCAAGTCTGAATCACAGGCTGGACGGGCGGTGGCGCTGTGGCGGCCTGAACCGGGGCTACGTGCTCCCCTTGTGGCTCAAGCCCATGGCCATACTGTGAGGCATCCACTGGCGCAACTAACGGCGAGTATGAATTAGTCATACGTACTTCCTCCCGATAGGTTATATCTAGGTACAGATTTCTGGCCTATCTGGTAAAAGGCTCCGTATAATCGACTTACCCCCCGTAACTCGTTGTGAACAAAGGACTTAGCCCAGGGGGGGTTGAACGAGTTAATGTCCAAAGGGCGAGAAACCCCCCCTACTCGCGGGGATGGCTCCGGCGATTCCTGGAAAAAATTTCGTCAAAATCTTGACACCTCCACCCCCGCCCTGTACCCTCTCCGAGTGGCCTCCTCTCCTCACCACCCTCGCGGCGTGCCGTCGATCTCCTTTCATGCGAGGGCCTTAGGGACGGTCGAGTTTGTCTGCCCCCACTGTTTCCGGTTCCAGCATGTCCTCACGGTCAACTGGAGAAAGCCCCGCTGGCGTTGCACGAATCGGCATTGTAACCGGTTAATCAGCTTCGGTATCCACGGGGGGTTGCAGCTGATCCGACAGCCCCCGTGGGGGGCCCTGCTGGTCACGGACTCCGGGGAGGAGATCGTGGTGAATTCCCTGGGCGGTGCGCCCACAGGCAGTGCCCGCGCCATTGGACAGGTCGTGGGCCCGATGGAGTGGTGGTGTCCCGAATGCGGCACCCGGAATCTGGGCAAGCCGCTGCCGGGACTGGGGCAGGTGACCTGCACCCACTGCCGCACCCCGATCTTTGTGTCGTTGGTCTTGCGTCAACCGACACCGGGAGCCCACGCACGGACCCCGGTGGATTGGATCCCCCCGATGGAGGAGAGGAAATGAAGGTGAGACGCTGCACGGCAGTCTTCCTGCTGCGACGGATTCTGCGAACCCTGGAACGGATAGCGCGGGGATTGGAGGCCCTGAACACATCGATTCGTGTGGCAACGGATCAGCCCGATCCGATGCTGACGATGGACCTGGGAGAGGGCGAGGCCTCGGTAACGGTCATGACAGACCGGGAGTCACGGGAGAATGAAGAAGAAGACAGACGGAACGCTCGTCTCCGGTAAACCCCCGCGACGGGCCGGGGAACGGACAGCGGCGGCAGAGTTCGAGACAGCGGTCGGCGGTCGGGACCAGTTGGCCGAGATGCTCGCCACACAGGTGCGGGGCACCAAGCAGGACATCCTGCTGCGGTTGTTGTCTGACCCTGGGCGAGCCGGGGACTCCCTGGTGCGGATTTGCCAGGATGCCGGGATGAGTACGACAGAGGTGCTGGGGATGTTCCGGGATGCTGCCGTGGCCCGAAGCATGGTGCAGGCCCAGAGCACCCTGGCCGACAAGCTCGATGTCGTGGTCAGGGACGTTGCGGAGAAAGCCGCCAATCATGTGGAGGAGTGTCGGTGTCAGATCCTGAGTGCTGTGGGGGAACCGGACCCGACCTGCCCGGAGTGTGGGGGCCGGGGGCAGCTGTTCTACCGGGGTGACCTGAAACATGCGGAGATGGTGTTCAAGGCGACAGGCCTGACGAAAGAGGGGGGTGGCGTGAATGTCAACGTGAATCAGCAGCTGGGACTGGCAATGGGAGGGGGCTTCCTGGACAAGTTCGTGCAGGCAACAGATGAGGCAGCCTTCGATGTGCTAGATGCTGATCCGATAGATGCCGAAGAAATTGACACGGACACAGATTAAACGTCTGGTGGCGTTACGACAGGCGGAGGAACCTGTGACGATTGCTCATCTCGCGGTGCGTTTCGGGGTCTCAGAGCGGACCATCTATTACTATCTGGCGTTGTGGCGGGAAGCGGGGGGTCATGTATAGCCCACTGGTCTCGGAGAAACGTCTGGCCAAGATTGTCGATGCGATCCGTGTGGCCGATCCGTCGTTCGACCCGAAGCCCACGCCCCAGGAGGATGCACGGAAGCGGATGGCACAATTAGCTCCTCTCCGAGAGGAGGGCGGAGCCATGCTCCGCCCACTGAAGCCAGAAGAGGAACGGTGGATTCTCAATGAACTGGTGCTCTCCAAGGCCTCTTTTGAGTATTGGGCCACTCGATACGCCCTGATCAAGACGAAGGATACGACGTCTACCCCGCTTTTTCCCCTCTTTGAGAGCCAATCCATCATTTTAGAGCGGATCGGAAGGATTGAAGAGCAGTGTAATAGCCGGGAACGCCTGGATGGCATCCTGGTGGCTATCCTGAAGGCCCGACAATTAGGCGCATCAACGCTGAGTGAGGCCATGTTAGCCCATCGTGCGTTCCTGTATGGCAATACGACGGCCCTGATCGCCGCAGATGTCCCGGCGCAGTCGGCCTACCTCTATAATATGTTGGAACGCATCTACGATAACCTCCCGTGGTGGATGCAACCGGAGCAAAAGTATCGGGAGAAGGAGTCACAGC
>Ga0114909_1000250_pt1 | contig 41409 bp, 46 predicted proteins | sample MalvireepMed_906_FD_87290 | JGI IMG/M metagenome (GOLD analysis project Ga0114909, IMG submission 87290) | Marine viral communities from the Global Malaspina Expedition - Malaspina viral metaG DeepMed_906 | ecosystem: Environmental > Aquatic > Marine > Oceanic | place: Mediterranean Sea...
ATCTATCATTATTTAGATGTTTTAAAAGGTTTATTTTCTCTGCATCAGTAATTTTAGTTGAATAAGTAATATCACGTGCCGCTATTTCAAATCTTGCATTAACCAATTCAATGCGGTCAAAAATGGTTTCAAGTTTTTTTGACTTGTCCATAATGTATTCGGGTGTTGCCACTTTGCCGCAATCGTGTAGCCATGCAGCTACACTAAGCTCATGAAAGTCTTCTTCCTTTAATTGAAAGTCAGTTAGTGGACCAAGTTCAATTTCGTGACATGCTCTGGCAAGTAACATGGTAATTTCAGGTACACGTCGACAATGGTTTCCGGTATAAGGTGATTTTCTATCAATGGCGGTAGCTATTAACCGAGAAAAAGCGGCAAAGAGGTCTTCCATCTCATCGATTAACTGTTTGTTCGTTAAAATTACAGCAGCTAAAGAGGTTATTGCTGTAATGGTTTTAACTATTTCTTCACTAAATGCAATTATTTCGCCTTGATCATCAGTAGCATTAATGAGCTGGATAACACCATTAAGTTCCTGTTGATGATCTTGCATCGGCAAGGTTAATACTGATTTCGTATGATAACCGGTGCGTTTATCCATGGACATTGCATCGGTTAAATCATAATCGCTGCACTGATATACATCATCAACATTAATAACTTTCCCGGTCGCTCCTGATATGGCAACCATGGCGTTAGTGTTTACTTCTCCATAATTGAATAATTTAATATCTGGATAATCAATGTCATTGTTGCTAGTACCACCTAGGTGGCAAGCCAAACTATTATTAAAAACAGTATTGAATACTAAATGCTTCTGGCCTGTATCGTCTGTTGATAAGGCATAAATAGTACCGGCATCAGCATTGGCTAATAACATGGCTTTTTTGAGAATAAGTTCTAACAAAGCATGGTGATTTTTCTCTGTTGAAAGTGCAATGCCAATATCGACAAAATGCTCAAGGTCAGTCATGAAGGATCCTATGTGCTCATCTTTGTGCCATGAAGATAAGTATAGGTTCCTTAAAATAATTCTGTTAAATTTTCACAAGAAAAAGCAAAATAAATATTTGTATAAAAATTCAATAAAAGCGACTAAAATCAAGTGATAAAAACTATTAAACTAAGTTAACTAATCAAAATTTACTGATGATTTTAAGAAAAAACCAACAACTCCCGCTGATTATAACGCTAGTACTGCTTATGCTGTATTTTGTTGTTGCCAATTCTCAGCTACTTCAACAGGCTAACTTTCTGGTATTTGATAAGCAAAGTGCATTGCTTGCACCACAACTTGTTGTCGATGATGACATTGTTGTTATTGCTATCGATGATCATAGCCTAATGCAAATGAGCAGTATTGCAGGACGTTGGCCATGGCCGAGAACAGTACATGGGCAACTGCTTGACTCACTCAATCAAATTTCACCTGCTGCTATCGCTTTTGATATTTTATTCACCGAAAGAGATATTTATCGTCCTGATGCCGATGCGTATTTTAATGAAGTATTGGCAGAGTCAAACACGGTTTTTTTATCAACGCTGGCACAAGATATTAGTCAAGGTGGCGGTGTTGCGGTGACTCAACTACCTAAGGCATTGGGGCTTGTTGAAACTGAGCAAGCAAATAAAGCGGTAAAAGCGGCCTTTGTTTTACCAAGCGCTATTGATGAACGAAACTGGCAATTAGGTAGTATCAATTTTACGCCTAATTATGATGGTGTTGGTCGTTATTATGATGTTTATCGTGATATAGATGGTTGGCATATGCCTTCATTGCCTACAAAAATAGTCAGTGCCTTGGGACTTTCACTCCCTGACAGCAAGCAGATGTTATTACAATGGCAAGGTAATAAGTTTAAGCCTTATACAACAATTAGCTATAGCGAGTTATACCAAGCCGCTATGAATCAAGAACAACAGTTTTTACAACAATTATCTGGGAAAATTGTGCTTGTTGGTGCAACGGCTTCCGGTTTATTTGATGCCAGAGCTACGCCAATAAATCAGCACCTTCCCGGTGTGTATATTTTAGCTACCGCGATTGATAATTTAAAAAATCAACGCTATTTAATGCCAGTAAACAAAGCAATTTCTCTGTTATTAGCTTGCCTTAGCATTGTCTTAATCAGTGTCAGCTTTATGGCGACTAAAAACTATAATAAGCAGATAGCTTGCTCATTTATTTTGGTTGTGATTATTGGTGCCAGTTTATTATTGCTGAGCAATGCTTTATTAAAACAGCAACAAGTATTGTTTGTCGGTGAAATATTAACTTTTGTTTTGCTTATCTTTATTATTTTTGCATTCGTTTATGGCTATATAGAGTATAAAAACCGTCAACAAGCATTAGCAATGTTTTCTCGTTTTCTTGATCCTACTGTTGTTGTTCAACTATTAAAGGATGAGGGGCTGTCTCCTGAAAAGTTAAATAAAAAACAAACGCTTACTGTGTTGTTTTCTGATATTCGTGGTTTTACAAAAATATCAGAAAAAAGTGATGTGCAAGCTTTGGTTAATTTATTAAATGACTATTTTAATCAGCAAGTTGACATCATTTTCAAACATCAGGGCACTTTAGATAAATTTATTGGTGACTGTATTATGGCCTTTTGGGGAGCACCTGTAAGTAGTAATGAGCATGCCATTGATGCAATTCATGCGGCATTAGCCATGGAGCAACAATTAGCTGTATTTAAACAAAACTTACCAGAACATTTGCAACACTTTGATGTCGGCATTGGTATTCATACGGGCGAATGCATTGTTGGCATGATTGGCGCAGATCTTAGGCTTGATTATACCGTTATTGGTGATGCGGTAAATTTAGCAAGCCGTATTGAAGGTTTAACTAAAATCACTGCTAGAATTTTAGTATCAGAACAAACCAAAGAATTAGCTCGTGATGCTTTTGATTTTACTTATCAAGGCGAACATAAAGTAAAAGGTCGGGAGGCACTTGTAAAGCTTTACCAACCTAAACATAAACAAAAAACAGATGATATAGGGAATTCATAATGTATAAGCACTACTTAATCTTGTTGCCATTGTCTTTGTGCTTTTTCAGTGCAGGTACTCTTGCGCTAGATAAAGACAGAGCGGGGCAATTAGTAAAAAAATCTAACCTGTTCCAACAGGCCAGCCAAAGCAGTGAGATTGTAAGCTCTCTTGAAGCGAAAGAGCCTGTAATTGTTAAGTCGAGAAAACGAGCTTGGTATTTTATTTCACAAGACAATAAAGTAAAAGAAACACCGTTATCCGGCTAGGACAGCCTGCTAAATGTGCGTTTTAAAGCACAAGCGAAACGTGAAGGTGAACTAGGTTTTACCCATGCACATTCTAGTCTGCCTAAAGGCAGTTTACCAACAGTTTCTACAGGTGTTCGCGGTTTTGATGATGATGATTTAGAAAAATCCCGAGCGGATTTTGAGCAAGTTGCGCGCTTAAATTCTTTTGCTGTTTCAAAAGAACTAGCAAAGCAATTTGCACAGTCAGGCAAGCTATCAAGTAATAAGAGCAACAAGGAGCAAGAAAAATGAATTATTCTAGCTTGAATGGACTTTTTAATAAGCGCTTAACCATAAACACCCTGTTAACTTTTTTATTTATTTTGATCTTAAGCGGGTGTCAAAATACCGGTTTAAAGGTGGGTAACTTTGAAGTAGGTAAACTAATTGATCAGGGTTATAAAGTATTCAATGCCAACAATATTGATGAAACACAAGAGATTCAGTTAGGCACAAATATGTCAGCAGTATTGTTAGGGACAAGACCATTGGTGCAAAGTGAAGAAATAAATCGCTATGTAAACCAAGTAGGAATGTGGTTAGCAATGCACAGTGAACGTCCTGATCTTCCTTGGCGTTTTGGTGTCATCGATAGTAGTGCAATTAATGCTTTTGCTGCGCCAGGCGGTTATATCTTTATTACCTCTGCTATGATCCGACAGTTTGATAATGAAGCACAGTTAGCGGCTGTATTAGCACATGAGATTATTCATGTAACGCAACAGCACCACTTAAATGCTATTAAAGACGGCGCTTTACGGGAGGCGATCACCGAGTCTTTATTTGTGTCAGCAGAAGCATACCAAGATAATACTGGTGCTAGCAGTAAAGAGCAGCAATACAGTGTTTGGGCAAAAAAGGTCAATGGCGCAGCACAAGACCTATACAGTAGAGGTTTAGACAGGGATGATGAATTACAGGCTGATCAACTAGGCATACTTCTATTAGCTGATGCTGGATACGATGCTTATGCTTTTGTTGATAATCTGCAAGTACTGGCAGCTATTTCGGCCGATGATTCAGCGCTTGCCTTAATGTATAAAACCCATCCGACACCAGAGCAACGGTTAGAAGCTATGGCTGAACAGATAGAAAAAATAAGCTCAGAGGGAAAATTATTATCTGAGCGTTTTAATTTAGTGATGAACTAGTTACTGCTTTACGTTGCTTTGCATTATTTTGAAGGCTCTCTTTAAACATGTATAGAGAGTCTTTAAAGTATGTCAGTTAAAGCAATACCAAGCCCAAAGCGGTTTTGGTTATAATTATAATCAATTAAACTTTCGCCATAACCACTGCTAAATTGTGCATAACCTTTAAGTTTTCCCCATAACGGAAAAGTGACACCCAATTCAATAAAGCCATTATGTTTAGCAAAATTTTCCCGCGCTTTCATTGAAAATTCATAGTCATGGTGAAACTTGTAGACCATGCCTAATTCAAAATGGCCCATATAATCTAGGATATCAGGGTTGTCATCACCTTCACTGCTTAGCGGGTCCGATTTTTCATTTTCAGGTATGCGATACCAAGGACGAAAAGATAAAGCAAAATTTCGTTTTTCATACAAGTAAGTCACATAAACGCGATTCCAGCTTCGTGATAACAATTGAGACCGACCATTAGACTGATGCTCAAGGCCTAGAATAAGAGCGGAGTTACCACCAAATGGATGAAAGTTTATCGGAGTAAAGTAAAAAAACTCAGGCTGATAATTAGTCTCTCTAAAAGGTTTAGATATTTCATCAGAGTAAATTTGCCACCAAGATTGTAAAGTAAAGCCGAAAAATAACTGATCGCCTTCGGTGAAGATGCTTTTCGTTAATAAAGGCACTTTAATGCTGAGTTGGAATTTAGCTTCGATATCTTCGAGGTTTTCAGCCCAGTTTGAAAAGCCTTGATACGCCTCGGTATTAATGGCATCGGTAATTGATACCGGCAGAATATAATTCATTTTATGTGGGGTGATAATATAAGGGTCGAACGCAGTACGTTTTTCTCTAATAATGCGATTCGCTAATGCCCCTAACTCAATCGTTTGACCACTATTTTGCGTTAATATTTCAGCGGCAATTTTTTCTTCACAGTGTTTCTCAATCTGCGCTAAAGTGGCCGATTTATCGGCGGTTTTTATTGCTTTAAATAAACACTGCTCAAACGATTTTTCACTTGTTGGAGATTCAGTCTCTAGTTGTTTTTCATTGTAAAAAGCACTTGCATAAAGAGGAAGCAGGCTAGTTACTAACGCAGTAACCAATACGAAAATATATAGTTTAGATTTGATAAATGTCATGATGTTTAATGTTTTGGCCAATAAGCTGCTTAGTAATAAATCATTGTGATTATAACGTTTTTTCCATAAAAATTACTAATGATTGACGTTATAATGACATAAAGAAACCGATAAAATTTTTAACACTGATATAATTACAATAAAGTAATACGACGAAAGTTAACCGGATAATCTAATGCTTGAGCATGCTAAAAGAGAGCAACAAAACAAGCGAATGCAAAAGTCGTTGTCAGCATTCGAGTTAAGACAGCTTATTCGCGGTAATAATTTTACTGGCAATACTTCAGGTTATGCTAAAGGAAAGGTGCAAGGCAATGTCGTTATATTACCGCAGAATTGGGCGGCAGACTTTTTGCAGTTTTGTCAGGTCAACCCTAAACCTTGCCCATTAATTGGCATGTCGACTACACCGGGCGACTTCAGCCTTAATGATTTAGGCAAGGATATTGATATTCGCACAGACTTGCCCGGTTACCGGTTATTTGAACAAGGTCAGTTAACGCAAGAGTTAACTGATATTAGCGCACTATGGACCAATAATTTAGTGAGCTTTGTTTTAGGTTGCTCATTTTCTTTTGAAGAGTCACTTATTGAAAGTGGTATAGAAATTCGCAATATTAGCGAGAACAAAAATGTGCCTATGTATAACACGAATATTGCCTGTAAATCGGCAGGGCGCTTTAGCGGTAATATGGTGGTAAGTATGCGCCCTATGGTGGCAAAAGATGCTATTCGCGCCATACAGATTTGTAGTCGGTTTCCGTCTGTTCATGGCGCCCCCATCCACTTTGGCGAGCCAAGCTTAATTGGTATTGATGACATCAATACTCCTGATTATGGCGATAATGTTACGATTAAAGCCCATGAAACCCCCGTCTTTTGGGCATGTGGTGTTACACCGCAATTGGCATTGATGCAAAGTAGACCGCCACTATGTATAACGCATAGCCCTGGGAAAATGTTAGTAACAGATATTAATAATTCGAGTTTGGCTGTATTGTAAATTCAACAAGTAAACTTGAGTAAAAAAGCTACCTTTAGGAAATATAATGAAATTAAATTGTGATTTAGGCGAGAGTTTTGGCAACTGGACAACGGGGGCAGATGTTGAAGTAATGCCCCTTATTGACCAAGCTAATATTGCCTGTGGTTTTCATGCGGGTGACCCTTTAGTGATGCAAAAAACTCTTGAGCTAGCTAAGCAACATAATGTTTGCGTTGGTGCACATCCAAGCTACCCTGACTTGGTTGGTTTTGGGCGCCGTTCAATGAAGTGCTCGACCGAGGAAATTATTGCCATGGTTAACTATCAAGTAGCAGCAATTGATGGTGTGGCTAAATCTTTGGGTATTGAAATTAGTTATGTGAAACCACATGGCGCCTTATATAACGATATGATGGTAAATAGCCAAGTACGCTCGGCTATATTAACTGCATTATCAAATTATCCCAAAAAACTGGCATTGATGTTACAAGCGACACCAGAGCTAACCTTACATAAAGCAGAGGCTAAAAGTTATGGTATTGAAATTATTAGCGAGGCTTTCGCTGACAGATGTTACCTTGATAATGGCAAACTAACACCGCGCACTGAAACACATGCTGTGCATAATAAAGAAAAAACGTTAGCTCAGGTTAGGCAACTTACCGAGCAAGGCTCTGTTACTACCGCAACGGGCAAACAGCTCGCCTTAAACGTTGATAGCCTATGTGTGCATGGTGATAATCCAGCAGGCGTGCAAGCAATAAGTGAAATTAAAGCGCTGCTCAATGGCAAATAATACAAACGATGGCGGTAAGGGCTAAGCTGAAATGAATAACAAGCTTAATATTCAAATAGCAGGAGAAAATGCCTTAATTATCTACTTTGCTGAACAGATCAGCAGTGATACCTCTGCAAGTGTAAGACAAGCTGAATTGCTTATTCGCACTCATATGGCTGATGATATCATCGATGTTGTACCTTCTTATGCTTCAATTTTGGTCGTGTTTAATATGCTTGATATTGATCATCATCAATTGCGTAATAAATTACGTCAGCTATTGAGCACATTGACGTCAGCAGAAAAGCCGAAAGGTAAAGTAATTGAGTTACCTGTCTATTATGGCATTGAGTCAGGACCTGATTTAGCTCGTATTGCAGAGCACGCCAAATTGACCATAGAACAAGTTATCTCATTACATCAATCAGTAGAATATCATGTCTATGCCATCGGTTTCGCCCCCGGCTTTGCTTATTTAGGTGAAGTTGATGCACGTATATCAATGCCACGTTTAGCAACTCCGAGACAAGCGGTGCCACAAGGCGCTGTTGCTATCGCCGATAAGCAAACAGCGGTTTATCCTAGTATTTCTCCTGGAGGCTGGAATCTTATTGGGTTGTGCCCCGTACGCATGTTTGACGCTGAAGCAGAAGAAACCATGCCGGTAAAAGTAGGCGATAGCGTGAAATTTAAAGCGATATCGAAACAAGAGTTTTATGCGTTGGGCGGAAAGCTTGGAGAAATAAAATGAGTGCAAGCACAGCTAGCAGCGTAATAAAAAGCAGTGGGGAAAATGAGCAAAAGTATAAGGAAAATCAGGGTTTGCTGATTAAAAAGCCAGGCATGTTAAGTTTATTACAAGATAGTGGTCGTTTTGGCTCTTTTAACATAGGCTTAACGAATGGTGGTCCAGTTGATCTATCTTCATTTCATTGGGCAAATAGACTTTGTTCAAATGAACTCAATGATTGCGCCATTGAGATTAGCGTCGGCGGTATGGTTTTATCGGCACAAGTTGACAGCCTTATTGCGGTAACGGGTGCCGATATGCCATTACTAATAAACGGTAAAGCAAAAGCATTATGGCGCAGTCATAAAGTTAAAGCGGGTGACACCATTGAGCTGGGTTATGCTCGCTCTGGTATGCGCTGTTATTTAGCTGTTAAAGGTGGCTTTATTATCGCGCCAAGTTTTGGTAGTGCTTCTACGGTATGTCGAGAACATATTGGTGGCTTAGCTGGCGGTAAGTTACTTGCCGGAGATTGTTTACCTTGCAGTGAAATCGATCTTACTGACGCAACGGTAAGACAATACCAATTGGCCGAAGTTGATCAACCAAAGTTAGGGCAAGATGTTGTGTTACGCACGATTCCCAGTTATCAGCAACGACATTTTTCATCGCACCAACAACGTTTATTTTATTCAAGTGAATACCTAGTCAGTAAAAATATCGATCGCATGGGCTATCGACTCGAAGGACAAAAAGTGTCTGCAGATATTGATGGTATTTTATCGGAAGGTATTTGTCATGGCGCAGTGCAAATCCCACAAGATGGCCAACCGATTGTGCTGCTTAATGATAGGCAAACCATAGGTGGCTACCCTAAAATTGGCTCTGTCATTGCTCTTGATACAGCACACTTGTCGCAACTAGGTCAAGGTGGAAAAGTTAGATTTGAGCCAATTAGTATGGAGAAGGCTCATAATCTATATCATTTGAAATTAAGTTTATTTACTCGTACTGAGTTGATTCTTTGCGATTGATTCTTTGCGATCGATAATTTTCGGTTGATTATACCGCTAACTTGTCTTTCACCAACGTAATCACTGGAGCTCTGATGGCTATTGAATACTCAGCAAATGAAATAAAGCTCAGTCAACAAATAGAAGACATGTTGGTCGAGCTTAACTTACGTGGCATGAAAGACTTACAAAGTAAGATCGCTCATGGGTATTGTTTGCGAGCAGCTGAGATTCTAATGGGGGTAACGGGTACCGTGCTTATCGGCACAGGCTTTCCCGTTAATGATACTTTTGAAACAGATGGCCCAGTCGGCGCTCTTATTTTATATAAAACTTTAGAGCTATTGGGAGCTAACCCTGTTTTAGTGTGCAGTACGCCAATTGCAGAGTTAATACAACATGACTATCGACTTTGTGTTGTTTCAGTGGGAGAGCAGGCTAAAGCTAAGCGCTCTACTAGTAAAGAAAATGTAGCTATAGAAAACGTAGCGTTAACTGAAGCTAAAAAAGCGTTAGCGTATTATCAGCCACAAGCTATCATTTCAATAGAATGCCCAGGTCTCACTAGCGATAATTGCTATTACAACATGCGTGGAGAAGATATTAGTGCTCGAGCGGCATGTTTCGATTATTTTATTTCAGAAGCTGCTTGCCCAACCATTGCCATTGGCGATGGTGGTAACGAAATAGGCATGGGTAATGTCAAAGAGTACCTGCCTAAACTTAATGTAAGCCCTGCAATCATACCTTCAGTTACGCGGTGTGACGAACTAATCATTAGTGATGTTTCTAATTGGGGGGTCTATGGCATTCTCGCCTTTTTGAGTTTATGGCATCAGCGAGACTTATTGGCACAAACGTATCCCGAGCAAATATTAAAATATATTTCTGATTTGGGCAGTGTCGATGGTGTTACCCGAAAAAATGAACTAACAGAAGATAGCTTACCTGTATCGCAGGGGATTGAGTTAATTTCCCGTATAAGAGACTTACTTGGTTTTAAAGGTTGATGCCAGTGATAACTTATCAGTCACAAAGCTGTTGATAATGATCATCTCGGTATTGTTTAGTTAAAGCCGCATGGTTTTTTGTTAAAAATAAAGTTAATTATTCAACTAACTTTCTTGTTTTATTCGATAAGCTAGCTATTCGCTAGAGAAAACACTTGTTATAATGCACCGATATATATGCGTTAATATTACAATCAGAGACGTTAATCTGCTTGCAATCATTAGTGTTTTGTTTCTTTTTGAGGTTTATTTTAATGTCGGACACCGAAAACCGCCCAACAAATTTTATTCGTAATATCATTGATGCAGATCTTGCTAGTGGCAAGCACACTCAAATACAAACACGTTTTCCGCCTGAGCCTAACGGTTTCTTGCACATAGGTCATGCGAAAGCAATTTGTTTGGGTTTTGGTATAGCTCAAGACTATAACGGTAAGTGTAATTTACGTTTCGATGATACTAATCCTGAAAAAGAAGATATTGATTATGTGCATGCTATTAAAAAAGATGTGCAATGGTTAGGTTTTGAGTGGGCGGGTGACATCCATTATTCGTCAGACTATTTTGAACAACTTCATGGCTATGCCGTTGAGCTTATTGAAAAGGGCTTAGCGTACGTTTGTTTTTTAAATGCAGAAGAAACCCGTGAATATCGTGGCACATTAAACAAGCCGGGAAAAAATAGTCCTTACCGCGATACATCGGTTGAGGAAAATCTCGCTTTATTTGAGAAGATGAAAAACGGTGAAGTGAAAGAAGGTGAATGTGCCTTACGAGCAAAAATAGACATGAGCTCAAGCTTCATGTGTATGCGTGATCCCATTATTTATCGTGTTCGTTTTGCTCACCATCATCAAACGGGGGATAAATGGTGTATTTATCCAATGTACGATTTTACCCACTGTTTATCAGATGCGATTGAAGGCATTACCCACTCGTTATGTACATTAGAGTTTCAAGATAATCGTCGTTTATATGACTGGGTTATTGATAATGTTTCAGTACCTGTTAAGCCACACCAGTATGAGTTTTCTCGTTTAAATTTAGAATACACACTAATGAGTAAACGTAAGCTTAATAGTTTGGTTGAAGATAATTTGGTTGATAGTTGGGATGATCCACGTATGCCAACTATTGCTGGTTTTCGCCGTAGAGGTTATACGCCAGCATCAATACGTGAATTCGCTAAACGCATCGGTGTGACCAAAATGGAAAACACCATCGAAATGAGCGTATTAGAAGCGTGTATTCGTGAAGATTTAAATGATAATGCGCCTCGAGCTATGGCTGTGCTTGACCCTATTAAGTTGGTAATTGAAAATTACCCAGAAGATAAATCTGAAGACTTAGTTGTTAAGAACCATCCAAGCGATGAAAGCCAAGGCACACGTATTGTGCCTTTTAGCAAAGAGCTTTACATCGAAGCAGAAGACTTTAGAGAAGAAGCCAATAAAAAGTATAAACGCTTAGTGCTTGATAAAGCTGTACGTTTACGTGGCGCTTATGTGGTTACTGCGACCCGATGCGATAAAGATGATGAAGGCAATGTGACAACTGTTTATTGTACTTACCTTGAAGATACCTTGGGCAAAAATCCAACAGATGGTACTAAACCTAAAGGCGTTATTCATTGGGTTGATGCAGGGAAATCACTTGATGCTACTGTTCGTTTATACGACCGGTTATTTACGGTACCAAACCCGGCAGCAGCAGAAGATTTTCATAGCGTGATGAATCCTGAATCATTAATTACTATCACTAAAGCGAAAGTAGAGCCTTCATTAGCCAGTGCTAAAGCTGAGTTAGCTTTTCAGTTTGAACGCCAAGGTTATTTTTGTCTTGATAATTCGATAACTGAAGAAGGCGCGTTAGTATTTAATCGCACCGTTGGATTACGTGATACGTGGGCTAAAATTTCCAAATAGCTAAGAAATGCTCAAACATTGTTGTTAATACTTAAAGCCTAAAAGCCTCGTCTTTTGGGCTTTTTTTTTATTATCATTAATGCGTATAATGTTAAGTCACTCTCTGATAAGAATAATTTACAAACCTAAGGGGAAGTAATGCGCGCGAACTGTCATATTAATTTATTAAAACCTCTAATAACTTTCCTTCTAATAACGTTTGTGTTTTTTAGTTTGTCGGTAAACTCTTCAACAATAAAACAAGCAACTACCGTCAGCGATGTTGACGTTAACATGGACGAGTTAGAACTTGCGCTAATTCCTCTTTTAAAAGAGGAGGTCAAGATAGAGTTAGATGCTTGGCTGATCTTACTGCAAAAACAAGCCACTATTTTAAGTGAAGCTGAAATTTTAGTCAGTCAAAAACGAACAGGTATTAAAGTCGTAAAAGAAGTTGCCTCACTAAGTGCCGAAAGCGCTGAGCATGCGCAAGCATTGCAGGACAATAAGCAAAAAGCTGATACCACGGCAGAAGAAGTCGCTGATGCTAAAGAGCTCGCAGAAGAGGGGTTAGCTGATTTAAAGGAAGTAGCTAAGCAGTTAGGGCACGTGAAAGCACAGCAATCGGTAGAGGCGTTAAGCCAAGGCGCTGATGATTTGAGTTTATTGTCGGAAAAAGCTGAAGACTACAGCCAAGTTTTAGAAAAGAAACGTAATAAACTTATTCATAACATCACTTCACTGCGAGAAGAGAAAAACACTATATTAGAGCGCTTCTATGTAGTGCTTTCACATTGGGAGTCAAAAGGCGGTGATGGAAAAGAACTGCGTTTATATGCCGATGCTATGTCGACCACTAGTGTCGATTTAACTGATTCAGATGCCGCTTGGTTGACAATTAAAGGCTGGCTAAAATCTAAAGATGGCGGTCTTTTATGGCTCGCCAACATTATTAAGTTTATCGTTTCTCTGTGTTTTGTCTTTTTCGTTTCATTTCTGGCAGGTAAAGCTGTTGATGCAGCACTTGCCCGTAACAAGCAAGTTTCAAAATTACTTAAGGAGTTTTTGCAGGTATCAGTTCGACGAATAATTCTAGCAGTAGGTTTTCTTGTTTCATTAACATTGCTGGAGATTAATGTTGCGCCAGTGCTTGCTCTGATTGGCGCCGCCGGTTTAGTCATAGGCCTTGCTTTGCAAAGCACCTTAAGTAACTTTGCTAGTGGTATGCTTATTCTTATTTATCGCCCCTTTGATATAGGGGATGTTATTGAAATTAATGGTGAGTCTGGTTTTGTTCATTCAATGAACTTATTATCGACGGCTATTAAAACTTTCGATAATCAGCATCTAATCTTGCCTAATAACAGTGTGTGGGGAAATACCATTAATAATGTCACTGGCAGCAAGACTCGTCGAGTAGACTTGGTTTTTGGCATTGGTTATGGTGATGATATGGATAAAGCGCAAGCGATAATTGAGTCAGTGGTGAAAGAACATGAAATGATATTACCCAAACCTGATGCGTTAATTAAAGTACATGAACTTGCTGACTCGAGTGTTAATTTTATTTGCCGACCTTGGGTAAAAACTGAAAACTACTGGGATGTTTATTGGGATATTACCCGACAAGTTAAAGAGCAATTTGATGCACAAGGTGTTTCTATTCCTTTTCCGCAGCGCGATGTTCATATCCATCAAGTTGCTAATTAAATAACTGTGCATATTATTTTTATGAGAGTTCTTGCAAGTTTTCTGATTGGGTTTGTCGCTACTTTGACAACATTCGGATTCACTTCAAAAGCTAAAGCTGAAACAAAACCGATTGAGCCCGTACACTATGCTTACGCAAACTATCTTGGTAGTGGTATTTATCGAACAACAGGGCAAAACGCTAGTTTAATAAATTTACCCTTTTCTTATGAATTAGCACAAAAAGATAAAACAACTTACGATCTTCGTTTACCGCTATCGCTTGGTTTTTTTGATTTTGAATTAGCGGACATTCCAGAGTTAGACTTACCTGATGGCGTTGGTACGTTTACCTTTACCCCAGGTCTTGAATTTAGATATCAGTACAGTGAAAACTGGCTGATAGAAAGCTATATCGATTTAGGTTATGCGCGAAATCTCACCACAGATAAAGGTGTTACTGTGCATTCGGCAGGTGTTTCTGCGCTTTACTCTTTTACCTTTAAAGACTATGACTCTATTTGGGCGAATCGTATGTATTACGCGTCCTATAATGGTAATGGCTATGATGCAAAAGATTCCTATGCTGCGGTACATTTTGGTATTGATACCGGGTTACCTTTGCAGTATCAAATTTTTGGTTATCGATTTCAGCCAAGAGTATTTGCAACAGCCTTTTGGTACTTTAGTGAGGTCGATTTTATTGTGCCATTAACGCAGTCAGCGGACGAAAATAATAACATTACCCTGACTAATAGTGTTGAAGCCGGCTTTACCTTAAAGTTTGATAAAAAGATTGGTTATTCTTGGGCTGGCATTGAGCGCATTGGTTTGAGTTATCGATATAGTAAAGAGTTAAGTGCATTTCGTTTGTTGTTTAGCTTTCCTATTTAGTTTTTACTTTACACCACTTGCATAAACAGGGAATCCTTGGGAAAATCAACTTGATACAAGTTTGTAACATTCTAACAAGGAAAAATAATGAAAAAGTTAACATTAACCCTATTGGCATTCATCGCCTGTACTTCGCTAACGACTACTTCTGCATATGCTCGTGATGATATTTCTAAATTCTCAGTAGCGGAATTATTAAAAACAGAAAAAGCGAAAAATGCATTATTGGATGTACCTGTTTATTTCGCTACGCAAAAACATAAAGCTGTCGCTAAAACGTTTGGTGAAGTAACAACAAATAAAAAAACCAATGCTTTTATGAAATCAGATAAAGAAGCTTGTGAATGGGTCATGTTAAGTGCGTTAAAAGCATTGCAAAAACGTGCACAAAAAGAGGGTATGGACGCGGTAGTAAACATTGAGTCTAATTATAAAAAAAGACAGTTTGCTTCTGAAACTGAATTTGAATGTGGTGCAGGTGCCTTAATGGCAGGTGTTGCTTTAAAAGGCACGTTAGTAAAGTTTGCAAAATAACTTACTACAATCCACTACGTTATAAATTAAAAAAGAGGCTATCAAGCCTCTTTTTTAATTTGCCAATAAGGCCTTTTTTTCTGTGACGAGTAAACTAAATTCTTAAGGCTTTATCACCACGAGCAATACCAACACATCCAGAACGTACCGCTTCAATTATCTCAGTCTCATTCTGTAATGTTTCGATAAAAGCATTGAGCTTTTCTGAGTCACCGGTTAGTTGCACAGTATAAATATGCTTACCAATATCAACAATATTACCACGATATATATCGGTAATGCGTTTGACTTCCGTGCGAGCTTTTTCATTTGCCGCAGAAACTTTCACTAACAATAGCTCTCGTTCAATATGCTTTCTATCGGTAATGTCGGTAATTTTAATGACATCAATGAGTTTATTTACCTGCTTAACTATTTGCTCTAAGACTTTATCGTCACCTTTAGTCGCAATTGTCATTCTTGATAAACTGGTATCATCTGTAGGGGCAACCGTTAAACTTTCAATATTATAGGCACGTTGAGAAAATAAACCGACAATACGTGATAACGAACCGGGTTCGTTTTCCATTAAAATAGCTAAAATACGACGCATTATGCTTTCTCTCCTTTTCTTAACCACAGTTCATCAATAGCACCACCACGAATATGCATAGGGTAAACATGCTCTTTTTCATCAACTAGAACATCAACAAACACTAAGCGATTTTTTATGCTAAACGCTTGCGCTAGTTTTTCATCTAACTCATCTAAGGTATCTATTTTTATTCCAACATGCCCATATGACTCTGCTAATTTAATGAAATCCGGTAACGACTCCATATACGACGACGCATGACGACCATCATAAACCATGTCCTGCCATTGACGAACCATGCCCAAAGAACGGTTGTTTAGGGTAACGATAACAACGGCTAAGTTATACTGTAAACAAGTTGAAAGCTCTTGAATATTCATTTGAATAGAGCCATCACCTGTTATGCAAATAACATGTTTATCAGGGAAAGCTAATTTAGCTCCCATTGCTGCAGGTAAACCAAACCCCATGGTGCCAGCACCGCCTGAGTTTATCCACTGGCGAGGTTTGGCAAAAGGATAGTACTGTGCGGCAAACATCTGGTGCTGACCAACATCTGAACAGACATACGCTTCACCATTGGTTATTTTATACATGCTCTCAACCACACGTTGTGGTTTTATCTTTTGTTTTTCATCTTGCTCGTAGCTAATGCTTTTTACATGGCGCCACAGATTAATTTGTTGCCACCAACTAGCCAGAGCTTCCTCATCTGGGCTATGCTTTATCGCCGCTAGCTCATCCAATAGTTGTTGCATTACAACTTCAACTAGGCCAACAACAGGGATATGGGCATTAATTGTTTTAGAGATAGACGTTGGATCAATATCTACATGAATAATAGTGGCGTTAGGGCAAAACTTTTCAACGTTATTAGTGACCCTGTCATCAAAACGAGCACCTAAAGCAAGAATAACATCAGCGTTAGCCATGGCTTTGTTTGCTTCAAGGCTGCCATGCATACCAAGCATACCAATAAAGTTTTTATGAGTACCCGAAATACCACCAAGACCCATTAGCGTGTTAGTGATAGGCGCTTTCAATGTTTCAACAAGCTTGGTTAATAATTCTGAAGCATCACTAAGAACGATACCTCCGCCAGAATAAACCACTAAGCGTTTGGCTTCATTAATCGTCTTAACTGCTTTTTTGATTTGCTTTGGATGGCCATTGATATTTGGATTATAAGAACGCATTTTTATATCCGTTTCAATTGAAAATGGTCCTTTGTTTTGTGGTATCAGAATATCTTTTGGTAACTCTACGACAACAGGACCCGGACGACCTGTACTTGCTAAATAGAAAGCCTTGGCAATAGCATCAGGTATATCAGATAAACTACGGCAATTAAAACTATGCTTTATGATAGGGCGAGTACAGCCTACGATATCCGTTTCTTGAAAAGCATCATTGCCAATTAGCGAACTCGCTACTTGACCAGCAAGTACCACCATTGGTATTGAATCCATGTAGGCTGTAGCAATGCCTGTAACACAATTAGTAGCGCCAGGACCTGAAGTCGCTAAGACCACACCAACTTCACCTGTTGCTCTGGTATAGCCATCAGCCATATGCGTGGCAGCTTGTTCATGACGAACTAGAATATGCTCAATTTCATCTTGTTGAAAAATAGCATCGTATATATCCAGAACTGACCCGCCTGGGTAGCCAAAAATATATTTTACTTTAAGTGCTGACAGTGATTTAACCACCATTTCTGCACCGCTAAAAAGCTCTGTTGTCATTTTATCACCCTAATTTTTATGTTGTTTTGTTACTGTGTTGTATTTAATTTTTTTTATTGAAACAATAAAAAACCCTCGGTCTTAGTCAGAGCGAGGGTTTATTTTATTCGATTTGCTTAATTTATTTTTCTAAGCGCAACCTAACCCTTGCTGTGATTTGACAATCACGACATTAACGAGGACGACGTTGAGGTTAGTAGTTTTAAACATGTTGTTAGCTTTATCTCAAATTAAACAAGTAAAAGTATTTATAGGTATTATATTTAAAGGCTTTGCTGCTTCGTGTCAACCATTAAATACAATTTGGTAGTTAATAGTCTCTTTTTGATTGCTAACACCAACTTGACTCAGTAATTAAGTTTATTTAATCCACTGTTTTCACTATATTAGTTTAGAAATATCCTTTATATTAATGTTTCATTATACATTTAGTACACTTAATAACAGTAATGTTGCCGATATTACGCTACTTTACAGGTAGTCGCCTTAGCAAAACAATGGAATATATTATGACTAAAATAAAACTTTTAATAGTAACGGGCTTAATTGCCATCATGGCAGGTTGTGCAACACACTCTGCAAAAGTAGATTTTGATAAAAATACTGATATCGATACTATCAATTACAAAACCTTTGCTTGGCTTACCAAGGGAAAGATAATGGCTCCACCAGCAGATATAAACCCGGTGATGAAGGTACGAGTTGATGAAAGCATTGAACAAGCATTTATTGCTAAAGGTTATCAACTAGTTGATGATGCAGAAAACGCTGATTTTACCATTTCATATACTGTTGGCAGCCGCGATAAAATAAAAGTGAATAGCTACCCGGCAACTTATAACACAGGCTTTGGTTGGGGTCGTGGTTATTATGGTGGCCGAGGTTATTACGGCAGCATGTCTATGGGCACTGAAACAAGTGTAAGACAGTATACAGAAGGCAAGCTTGCTATTGATATTTATGATGTAAAAAGCCATCAGCCAGTATGGCATGGTTGGGCTACTAAACGTCTAACTTCAGATGATAAAGAAGCACCATCAGCAACACTTAACGATATTGTTATTCAAGTAGTGAGTCAGTTTCACTAGGACAGCATTAATATAGTAAATCATAAAAACGGCTTCGGCCGTTTTTTTTTAACCTTTTATTCGCCTTAGCAAAGCCAGTAGCCTGATAATTATATTTTATCCTACCTATTTTTCTCGTTCTCTTTACATTCATTATCACCATTACGATAGCTAAAATAACTACAGCTACCCTCAAACATATGCAAGTCGGCATAAACCGCTTATTTAGACGATAGGTTGCAAAGTAAAGATTAAGTGAAGCATTTACTCAATATCTCCTTGATAAAATTTTCATCAGGATTTAGGAGTAAAGATCACCTTAAAGCGTATTCTCATATTGCTTTATTGCATAAACGCTGCACAAAAGCTGCGTTAAGTAATTACAGTGTGGTTCAACCAACATCCTCAATTATTGAAGTTTTACTTCATTTGTTTCGTAAATAGCTTTGTTAATTACATTGCTAATAATTTTGGATAAGAAAATGAAAAAAATTCACATTAATTTCCACTCACTCTCTGTTGTCGTTAATGTCATTGTCATCAGCTTGGCGATATTGATGGGCTTTTCTGTTGTTGCGCAAGAGTACAATACAGGCAGTATAAGTTTTAGCGTCGATAATGATGGCTTACTTGGTTCTGATAGAGGTTATACCAATGGTATTTTTTTCAAGTTTAATTCAAGTACCGTAGCTGACAAGGAAAAGCTGACCCCCTTTGCAATTAACAGGTTGGCGGACGTATTGCCTTTACAGCAAGATACCCAAAAGGGTTGGGGTGTAACTTTGGGGCAACAGATTTGGACACCTAGCGACATATCTTCAGATGAAGAGCAAAAGAATGATAGACCCTATACTGGCTTTTTGTTTGTAAAAGCGAGTCTTTTTGAGTCGTCTGAAAAAATAGCGAATAAATACAGTTTCATGTTTGGCGGTGTCGGGCCGCACGCTTTTGCCGAAAAGTCTCAAAAAGCAGTGCATAGCATGATTGGCTCAGATAAACCTATGGGTTGGCATAGGCAAATTGAAAACCAAACCGTGTTTAATCTATCGTATGAAACACAACGTTTATTAACTCGGGCGGAAGCTTGGTCTGCTCAAGACTATGATCTCGCGCTAACCGCTAGAGCTAATCTTGGAAATTTTCAAAATGAACTTGCCTTAGGCGGTATTGTTCGTTGGGGCAGTGCTTTGCAGCAAAGTTTTTCGAGTGTAGGCTTTACTCCGGGTAACTATATTGATGCTAGCATGTTATCGACAAGTAAGTCGGGTCAGTTTGCTTATCTTGCGCTAGAAGGCCGATATCGGTTTAATGATATTACTATTGACGGTGCACGCCCAAAGCATTTATTCGATGTTCATACCCAACATTGGCAGTCAACCGTTTCTTCTGGCTTCCTTACTTATCAAGATTCTTGGGGACTAGCGGTAAGTGTAGTCGCAAGTACGCCTGATTATCAGGAAGACATTCGAGACTTTAATGCTACGGCTTCTATAGAATTATTCTGGCGAGGTTAATCTTATTAATTGCGATGATCGTTCGCCAATAATAAAGAAAACTCAACTGCTAGGTTGAAATAGTATCATACCGATTAAGTCATTTCGTTTTATTTAGAAAACTGCGCTAAGGCAAAATCAATAAAACATCTGACTTTTTTGGCGACATATTTTCGATGCGGATAGATTGCAAAAAGGCCAAACTCTAAGGTGGTGTAATCAGGCAATATGGTAACTAAGCGACCATCTTTGATTGCATCCTCGATGATAAATCCAGGTATCATGGCAATACCACCACCCGCTATAGCCATTTCCCGTACAGCTTGAGGGCTGTTTGCTGCTATGGCAGATTGTACATCGATAGTCTCTGCTTGACCTTGTGGAGAAATTGTTGGCCACTGTTTACCTATTCTGAAATTACTATCAATAATACAGCTGTGCTCTGTTACTTGCTGAGGCGTTTTAGGTAGGCCATGTTGTTGAATATAGCTTGGTGAGGCGCATAATATTAAAGGAAACGTTTTCAAGTGCCTTGCGATCATACTGGAGTCATCAACACCGCCAATACGTAAACGCACATCAATGCCTTCTTCAAGCATATCAATAGCGCTATTCGTTAAGACTAATTCAATTTTTAGATCGGGATACAAAGCTAAAAACTTTGGTAATAACGGTGATAGTTGCATCTCGCCAAAGGTAACAGGGGCACTGATCCTCAGTAAACCTCTAGGTTTACTTTGTTCACCAGTAACGTTATCCACTAAGGCGCTATATTGTTCTAGTAAAGTCACGGATTGCTGGTAATAGCGACTACCCGCATCAGTTAAAGCTAATTGTCGAGTAGTGCGGTTGAACAAACGAATACCTAAATTTTTCTCGACTTCTCCTACATATTTACTCACTAGCGCTTTTGACATGCCAAGTCTTTCACTTGCTGCGGTAAATGAACTGGTTTCTACCACGGCTATTACTGTTTTTAACCCATCTAACGTATCCAAAATAATCCCCCTACTTACATCATTGTCAACACTACGTTGATAATCATTCAATATCAACCCTGTTTATCAATGTTGGTTCGGTGTGGATAATAGCTTCATCAACTAGCAAACAGGTTTTAACAAAACCTTTAACAAGGGAGAGCAATGTCAATCATAGAAATATATACCAGACCGGGCTGTGGTTATTGTACTCATGCCAAACGTTTATTAAGCAGTAAGGGCTTAGATTTTATTGAGTACGATGTTTACAAAAACCCGAAATACATTAAAGAGTTACACAGAAGAACAACAGGGAGAACTTACCCACAAGTATTTATAGAAGACATATCTGTGGGTGGTTTTACACAATTGCTAGCAAAAGAGAAACAGGGTTTGTTAGCTAAATATTTACAAACAACACAAGACAAAATACATACTTAAAGGAAAGATGATGAAAAATTTAATGAAACTAAATACAAAAAACAATAGCTTGAAAAGTTCTTTATTAGCAGCAACAGGCGCACTAATGATCAGCTTTGCCGGAGTTAACCACGTAGAAGCAGCACCAACATTACACAAAACGATTAAAGTGCAAAACCAAGATATTTTTTATCGTGAAGCGGGCACCGAGCACAAAAAAACTATTGTGTTATTACACGGTTTCCCAACTTCGTCACATATGTACCGTGATTTAATCCCTAAACTGTCAGAAGAGTACCATGTCATTGCCCCTGATTACCCTGGTTTTGGTAATAGCTCTATGCCAGCATTAAACGAATTTGAATACAGTTTTGATAATTTGGCGAATATTACGGATGCCTTCTTAGAAAAAGTGGGTGCAGAAGAATACACCATGTATGTGATGGATTATGGCGCACCTATTGGCTTTAGAATTGCGGCAGAACATCCAGAACGAGTAGAAGGTCTTATTATTCAAAATGGTAATGCCTACGACGAAGGTTTACGAGATTTTTGGCAGCCAATTAAGGCTTATTGGAAAGACAAAACACCAGAAAATGCCAAAGTACTTAAAGATAACCTATTAACCATTGGCGCAACTGAGTGGCAGTACACTAACGGTACTCGTAATAAAGAAGCTATTAGCCCAGATAACTGGATAGTTGACCAAGCTAAGCTTGATCGCCCGGGTAATAAAGAGATTCAATTAGAGTTGTTTTACTCTTATGGGACTAATCCGGCGCTTTATCCTGAATGGCAAGCATATTTCAGAGAGCATCAGCCAGCGACACTATTGATGTGGGGTAAAGGTGATTATATCTTCCCTGAAGAAGGTGCACACCCATACAAGCGAGATTTGAAAAACTTGGATTTTAACATCTTAGACACAGGTCACTTTGCCTTAGAGGAAGATGGCGATGTAATGGCTAAGCATATTCTTAAGTTCATGAAAAAGAATAACAAAGAATAAACTCCCGTTGTGCTGCAAGTGTATTAACAACCTTGCAGCGCTTTTTTATTTGCTTACAAGGTGAAGAAAGCAAATAATTTTCATAGACAAATAGTAGCAATGTTTGGACGTATGGTTGCCTTTCTTACTGAGTAATTAATTACATTAGCCTCTCATTATTTATCTTAATCACATTGACGAAAATACTTAGGAAGAACTCATGAAGCAATCAAATGTACAAACTAAAAAATTAGCGCTTTATCATTACGATAGCTGCCCTTATTGCGCAAAAACACGTCAAGCGATTAAAGAACTAGGCCTTGACGTTGAGCTGAAAAACATTCAATTGCAAAATCAGCATAGAGTTGAATTACAGCAGGGCGGTCATAAAACTCAAGTTCCTTGTTTACGTATTGATAAATCTCAGGGTAAAACACAGTGGTTATATGAATCTGATGACATTATTAATTATCTTGCTCAACAGCAAAATGAATTACTTCGTTTAGCGTTAACCGCATAATTTATAAGGATTATCTCATGAAAGTAAGAAATGTTGATGTCGCTATTATTGGTACGGGTACTGCGGGTATGGGCGCCTATCGCGCCGCTAAGCAATATACCGATAACATTGTACTCATTGAAGGTGCTGCATATGGCACCACCTGTGCGCGTGTTGGTTGCATGCCGAGTAAACTGTTAATTGCAGCGGCCGATGCAGCCCATCATGCTAAACACACTGAATTATTTGGCATTCATGTTGATAAAGTTAATGTTGATGGTAAAGCCGTGATGAAGCGAGTTCAAACAGAGCGAGATCGTTTTGTTGGTTTTGTACTTGAATCCGTTCAGGGCTTTGAGGAGAAGCATAAAATTCGAGGTTTTGCTAAGTTCCTTGATGAGCATACCTTGCTTATCGATGAGCATACTCAAGTCATTGCCAAACGTATTATTATTGCCACCGGTTCACGGCCTGACTTTCCTGAATTCCTCGCGAAAGCAGGGAAGCGATTATTGACCAATGACAGTATATTCGAACTTAACGACTTACCAACTTCTGTGGCTGTCTTTGGCCCAGGTGTTATTGGTCTAGAATTAGGTCAAGCATTAAGTCGTTTAGGGGTTGAGGTTAAAGTCTTTGGTCGTAGTGGCTCGGTTGCCAATTTACAAGATGAAGAAATGCGACGTTATGCTGAAAAAACGTTTAATGATGAGTTTTATTTTGACGCAAAAGCACGAGTTATTAGCACCGTAGAAAAAGATAATTCAGTTGCTGTGACTTATTTAAATAAGCAAGGACAAGAGCTTACAGAGAACTTTCAATATGTATTAGCCGCAACCGGTCGAAGAGCAAATGTTGACAAGCTAGCTCTAGAAAATATCGGCATTATGCTTGATGACAAAAACAGTCCGCTATTTGATGAGTTAACTTTACAAACTTCGGTTGATCACATTTTTGTTGCTGGTGATGCCAATAATACCTTAACGCTATTACATGAGGCTGCGGATGATGGCAAAGTGGCAGGCACTAACGCTGGAACTTATCCCGCTATAGCTCAAGCACAAAGGCGAGCACCGCTTTCGGTTGTTTTTACTGAGCCTCAAGTTGCAAGTGTTGGTTTGTCTTTAAAGCAAATTCAAAATAGTTATGTACAGGGGGATGTGCAGCTAATTTCACAGTCAAACGTACAGACAAGCAAACAAGAGCATGAGATGACTTATGTGGTTGGCAAGGTCAGCTTTGAAGGACAAGGGCGCAGTCGGGTAATGGGGAAAAATAAAGGCATGCTGAAAATCTATGCCGATCAATTCTCTGGGGAGTTCTTAGGGGCTGAGATGTTTGGGCCAGCAGCTGAACATATTGGTCACTTGCTTGCTTGGGCTAGACAGCAACAAATGACGATTCAAAAAATGCTCACTATGCCTTTTTACCACCCTGTTATTGAGGAAGGGTTACGTACGGCGCTCAGAGATACACAGTCTCAATTGAATATTGATGACAAAGAGAAAGCTGAATTCATCATGACGCATGATAATGCAATTCAGCTAGTTATATAATTAATTGAGAAGTTATTAAGATGAATATTTATAGTAAAGCGTGCATTGTTGCCAGCATCGTTGGGAGCATTTTATTAGTTATCAACCAATTTGATGCACTTTTTGGCCAAGCTAGCCTGAAGTTGATTCCAGCACTGTTAACTTACTGTGTGCCCTTTATTGTTTTTTTGCTTGGCAATTACAATACTTCTAATAAAACTAATAGCGAAAAGGAAGACTTTACATGCTAAATATGAATTTTGATGAAAGAGTTGTCATTGAAACTCAGCAGCAATCTTGGGTTGCGAGCCCGCATCAGGGCGTGTGGCGTAAGCCTTTAGCGAGAGAAGATGCTGAAAGAGGCCATGCGACGAGTCTTGTTAAATTTGAACCTGGCGCTCACTTTAATGAACATGATCACCCCTTAGGTGAAGAAATATTAGTTTTGTCGGGCACGTTTTCAGATCACAGTGGCGACTACCATGCAGGCAGTTATTTTCGTAATCCTGAAGGTTTTAGACATGCTCCTTTTAGTAAAGAGGGCTGTGTTTTGCTAGTTAAGCTGCATCAGTTTCAAACGGGTGACGATGAGCATGTTGTCATTGATACGCAGAAGACGAGTTGGTTACCTGGAGCAGGGGGATTGTCTGTGATGCCACTACATAACTACCTAGGCGAGTCTACTGCTTTAGTTAAGTGGCCAAAAGGAGAACGCTTTCAGCCACACCAACATTTTGGCGGTGAAGAAGTCTTTGTTATTAGTGGCGAGTTTATTGACGAACATGGTCATTACCCTCAAGGAACTTGGCTGCGCAGTCCTCATTTAAGCAAGCACTTTCCTTATGTAGAGCAAGAAACGGTTATCTTGGTAAAAGTAGGGCACTTATAAAAGCTTTAAATTGGCCAGCTAATCGGGAAATTTAAACTATAAATTTAAACTGTAAGTTCAGGGTAGCAGCCACTCCGTGCTTTACTAATCCAAAGACAAAGACAAAGACAAAGACAAAGACTAGCTTTAGGCTCATAGCATGCTTTATATGCAAGCGTGCTATGAACCTTAATGCATTGATCTAGCGCTAAACACTAAAGTAGTGATTAACCATAAATAATTAACGATTTTCAGGCGTAATTTCTTTTATTGCTTCAGAAAATTCTGTTAACTCTGCCAGAGTAAATTTTGTATTTACTCTTTTACTCGAAGCAGGTTGATGTTTTAGGCTTAAGCCAGTGCGTCGAGCAATTGCGGGTCTAATTGGTCGATGGGTAAAACCGCCGCCACAATTTGGACAAACATTGTTAAGGGTGTCTTCTACGCAATGTTGACAAAAAGTGCATTCATAGCTACATATCATCGCCTCTACTGAATCAGCTGATAAATTTTTATCACAGCATTCACAATTTGGTCTAATTTCTAACATGGTTACCTCTGCAATATTAACTTCAACTATGCTAAATGCATTAATCGATAATTTCTGTAACGACTTCTGTTTTAACCGAGTTTGCAATAAAACACTGTTCATGGGATTGATGATGCATCTTTTCAAGTTGCGCTCTAGTTGGATATTTATCCCCTGAAAATGTTACTTGTGGTCGAAGCGTCACTTTGGTCATGCTTACTTTTCCATGTTCATCTTTTGCCATCACGCCAATGGCTTGATCAGCATAAGTATCGACAGAAAACTTTCGTTTAGCTGCAATTTGCAAAAAGAACAGCATGTGACAACTTGACAGTGAAGCAATAAAAGCTTCTTCAGGGTCTACGTTTTCCGCCACTGAATAGGGTAAAGGTACTATGCTTGGTGATGAAGATGCCGCGATAATTGCTCCGCCATTAAAGTGCCATTGATGTGCTCGACTATAATTATTATCGATAAACAGTTCTTTATTATCTCGTTGCCATAAAATCTTGGCCGTATACTCTGACATATTTCCCTCAATTATTAATGATCAATACCGTTGAATAAGTGTTAATTATGGCTTGATTAATCACTCGAATGAAAGCGATAATATTTCAATATGACTTGAGGAATATTCATATCACTATGGGCAATAACATTTCATTTTCTGCGATACACACATTTACGGTAGTTGCCAAAGAACTGAGTTTTACCCGAACAGCTGAAATATTGCATATTACGCCCAGTGCTGTCAGTCACCAAATGAAATTGCTTGAAAATCAAATGGGTGTCACCTTATTTCATCGACAATCAAAGGGGGTTCGTTTATCTCTGGCAGGAGAAACCTTGCAGCAACATGCAACTAGTGGCGTGAGAAATATTCAACACGGAATTATCCAAAGTCAATTTTCTAGCCAAAGGGAAAAACTCATCATTGCCGTTATTCCTTCACTTTGTCAGTTGTGGTTAATGCCTCGTTTGACCGACTTTTATCAAAAGTTTCCACAGATAGAGCTTGAGTTGGTCGCTATTGATCAGTTGGCAGACTTCAACACCGGGCAATATGATGGTCATATCCATTTTGGTGTCGGGGATTATCAGGGTTGTGAAGCAAGAATATTAAGTCATGAAAAAGTCTATCCGGTTTGTCACCCTGATCTAATAAAAGGGAAGCAAGACATTACCTTAGAGAACTTAATAAAAGAGCAACCCATATTAATTTATAAAGCGGGTATAGAAGATGAACCCGGCGGCGTTTCTTGGGGAAATTGGTTCCGCCATTTTTCAATTGAAAACCCAACAGATAAAAGCCAAATGTGGTTTAGTCATGTGTCTATGGCAATATTGGCCGCTAAGCTCAAACAAGGAATAGCTCTGGGCTGGCACCATATGGTCATTGATGACATTTCTACAGGCCAATTATGTCGGCTGGGCGATGGTGAACTTGATACTACGTATAACTACTATCTTGTTGCTCCAAGTCGTTCTTGGAAAAACAAATCCTTTAGTCTTTTTTCCTCGTGGTTAGCAACACAAATGTCGAACTCATGATGTTCATTTACTGCGTTATCGACGCTTTAATAACGTTTTTATAGAGTTTTAATAGCGTTTTAACGTTAAGTTTATCTATGCGCAATAATCCGATAGTTTGCAAAAAGCGTAACGTTTATCTTTGGTGAAACTCAATTATTATCCGAAGACATGATGAACTATTTAATAACTCCAATACGAACCGATTTTCTACTAAAAGTGAGAGAGTCACAAATTGATGATCAAAACCAAGCCGTAGTACAAGTAACTGCTGTAGGCGGGGAGCCTTGTAGAGATGTATTAAGAAGAGCAAAAGCAGGTGAAGAGCTAATTCTTGCCAGTTATTGCCCTTTTAGTAAAGCTGGCCCTTTTAAAGAATATGGCGCAGTTTATGTTTTGGCAAAGCAGTCAGATGAAGCCGTTAATTATTCAAGGTTTCCTTTACCAAGTAATAGCGATGCTGATTATTTTGGCGATAATTTAGTTTTGAGAGCATATGATGCTGAACAGTCTATCTATGATGCACGTGTCACTTCACCTTTAGCTGCTGAGCAAATAATTAGTGAGTTCTTTGCGCATGATAACGTTGAGTTCATTATCGCTAGGTTTACTGCCTATGGGTGTTATGCTTTAAGGTTAGACAGACGTTAAAGTCGTATTTGTTATCAATAATTGCGCACTAAACTTATTCATTGTAGCAATGTTAATTAAGCGCAATTATCAGATAGAATTATAAATACCTTCAAGACTATAATTTTAGTTATCGACAAAGTGAAAAGGTGACAATATGCCTAACGACGAATATTGGCAAGCGATAGCAGAACGCGATTTATCTTATGATTTTAAGTTTTACTATGGCGTTAAAACAACCAAGGTATTTTGCAAACCTTCATGTAAAACAAAAGCCCCGTTAAGAAAAAACGTTGTTTATTTTGATGATATTTCAACGGCTTGCCAAAGCGGCTTTCAGGCTTGTAAACGTTGTAAGCCAGAATGCAATACAAATCAAGATAGGACACTCGTAAAGTTTTTACTTGTGTGTCGAAAAATTGAAGAGCATGACGATGGTCCATTAACCGCACTGCAATTAGCCGACTCAATAGGTTTAACTCAATATCAATTGCAGCGGCTTTTTAAAAAATACCTTGATGTCACACCAAAGCGTTATATTGACCAAATTCAGCTAACCAGCTTGAAGAAAAACCTAAGAAACAAAGGCAGTGTAACTGATGCTATCTTTGAGTCTGGCATTGAGTCGAGTTCAGTTATTTATGGCCGAATGAATAACCACCTAGGCATGACCCCAAAAAAATATAGAGACGGTGGTGATGGCGTACGAATTTCATATGCTTTGGCGACTACTGATTTAGGCCTAGTTTTAATTGCCGCAACCGATAAGGGTTTATCATTTTTGCAGTTTGGCAAAAACAAGCATCAGTTACTCGCTCAACTTGTTAGTGAATATCCAAGAGCAGAAATAGAGTTAATGCCTTCAGATAACAAAGAGCAATTGAATAAATGGTTAACATTACTTAATTTATACATAGATGGCACTTCAATAGACTTAAATATTCCTGTAGATGTCAGAGGTACGGCATTTCAAAAAAAGGTTTGGGATTTTCTTCGCAGTATACCTTATGGAGAAGTGAGGTCGTACGGGGAAATAGCCAACGCAATTGGTTCACCTAAAGCCTATAGGGCGGTTGCCAATGCTTGTGCAGGAAACAATGTCGCACTTGTTATTCCTTGTCACCGAGTAATACGTGGAGATGGTGCCTTAGGTGGCTATCGGTGGGGGGAAGGTCGTAAGCGCGTGATTATTGATTTAGAGCGACAAGCGAAAACAAGGAAAAATGATACTAGTGAAGTTACTAATAATTATTCATAGTCATTTGCCATAGTAGTTTGGCATAGTCGTTCGGCATAATAAGCGACTAAGCAAAAACTCAATTCGGTTGGCTTTTTCTACCACGTGGCTTATTCTAGCCAGAATGTTATTTCGCTTATTATCAGCGAAGCGATCATTTAATGTCAGCCAGAGGTCTACATGAAAAATATCCTAGTTTCTACTCAGTGGCTTGCCGATAATTTAGGCAATAGTAAACTTGTACTTCTTGATGTGAGTATGGAGAAAGTTGTTGGTAAGAAGCCTGTTGTGTACGATGTTCCGCAGTATATCCCTACTAGTAAGCTACTGAGCCTAGAAAAATCATTATGTAATCCAGAGTCTGCTTTAGCTAATGCATTTCCAACTCAAGAACAGTTTAATCAGGAGGTTCAACGCTTAGCAATTAATCCAGACAGTCTTGTTGTTATTTATGACAATCAAGGTATTTACTCTTCCCCGAGGGCATGGTGGATTTTTAAATCAATGGGATTTGATAATGTATATGTCTTAGATGGTGGCTTACCACAATGGGTATCGGAAAATAGAGCCGTTGTTCAGCATTTAGATGATATTAACTCTAAGGTTGGTAGTTTCCATGGTACTTATCATTCAAACTCGGTTAGTGAAGTAAACTACATTTTATCAACCTTAAATGATAACTCCGTTATCGTTTTAGATGCTCGTTCCAAGGGTAGGTATCTAGGGTTATCTGCAGAGCCAAGAGCCGGTATGCGCTCAGGCCACATTCCTAACTCACTGAGTTTACCCTTTAATGTTGTTCTTGATGGTAACTGCTTTAGAACGAGGGCGGCCTTGTCTGAACTCTTTAATGAGCTGCTAAACGATAAAGCTCGCCAATTGGTTTTCTCATGCGGCTCAGGCATTACGGCATGTATTATTTTGATGGCCGCTCATATAGCCGGTTGGAGCAATACAAGGTTATATGACGGTTCATGGTCAGAGTGGGGCGGCAATGTCGAGCTGCCCATAGAGTAAAGCTAAAAAGATTTTTCTTCTTGTGAAAATGCACTCTTAAGCCAGCTTTGCAAGGCCATAATAGCAATGTCATTTTTCCGCTCCAGAGCACAGCAAAAATAAAAATGCGTGGAGATATCGGGCGCCTGTTGAAATGTTAGCGGCACTTTTACCAGCCTTCCTTCCTCAATATCATTTCGTGCCAATATATCGGTACTCAGTGCGATACCTTGTCCTTCTATCGCTGCTTGTTGCAACAAAATACTATGGCTGAAAAAATGTATTGGCTGTTGTTTACCTGGAGTTAATCCCAATTTATTAAACAAACGCTCCCAATCATTTTGCTGATTCTGATGTTCACCTTCAAGCAGTGCATAACGTAATATCGCGTCATGAAACGGTAGTTGGGAAAAGCTGTCATAAACCTCAGGGCTGCAAACAGGAAACCACTCCTCACTGCGTAAATGATTAAAGTGATAGGCGGGGTTATCACAGCGTATGCTTATTCCACAGTCAACACTAAGTAGGTCTAAATCGACATCAGATTCAGTTACCATCGTCAGACGTAAATCAATTTCAGGATGAAGTTTACGAAATTCCGGTAATTTGGGGATCAGCCATTTTAACGCAAATGAACTATACACTGCCAAACGAGTGATGCCTGACGACTGCCCCATGGTTTTGGCACTCGCTGCATCAAGCGAACAAAAAATGCGTTGCACTGTTGGAAAATAAAGTCGTCCGGCTGTGCTTAACGATAAGATCTTGCCTTGACGGATAAACAGTTTTTTTCCTAAAAACTGCTCTAGCTGACGAACCTGATGACTGACGGCACTTTGTGTAACGAACAATTCCTGTGCGGCAAGACTAAAACTCATATTACGCGCTGCTGCTTCGAAAGCTCGCAATGCTTTTAAAGGGGGGAGATGTTTGTACATAGTTGTTCAGGTTATCGTCCTATCAATCTTTAAAATTTAGTATTAGTTTATTTCATGGTAAGGCAAGTAATTTCATTATTCAACGGCTGTTTCTCAATATAATATGAGTTTAATTAATGGTAACGAGGCAGTATTACAGCTATGAAGGTAAAAAACGCACTGATGATGATGCTTGGAGTACAACTGCTTGCGGCCTTGAGTTCAGTATTAGTCAAACAATTAGGCACGGAAGCACCGATTTTTCAGCTGATTTTGTATCGGCAAGCGTTCGCACTCATTATGCTGCTCCCTATACTGATGGTGTTACCTGCGGGCTCAACGATTAGCCCGTTTCATAAGTTGCATTTTCTTCGTGGACTGCTTATTACGTTTGGTAATGTGGCTTTTCTAGTGGCTTTAATACATTTGCCTTTAGTGACGGTAACTGCGGTTGTTTATAGCTCACCTATTATTTTGGTACTGATAAGCTCACACTTATTATCAGAGAAGCTTAGTTATACCAAGATAGGGGCGGTATTTGCTGGTTTTTGTGGAATATTAATGATTTCAAGACCACAAGAAATGAATATTTATATTTTATTGGCATTTATTGGTGCTATTACTATTGCGCTTAACAGTGTTTGTCTAAAGCGTATCGCTGATAAAGAGCACCCCATGGTGACCTTGTTTTGGTCTAATGTTTATACCGTAATTTTCATCATGCCATTAGTTTATTGGGAAAAAGCGCCTATGAGTATGGCTGTGCTTAGCACGGGTTTTTATCTGGCTTTGATGTATATCGCCATGACCTATTTGATTATACATGCGCTAAGAAGAGCTGATGCAAGCCGTCTCGCTCCGGCCGAATACAGTGGCTTAGTCTTTGCCGCACTGTTTGGTTACTGGTTGTTTGATGATCCGGTAGAGTTGTGGACATTGATTGGTATTATTGTTGTCATGGGATCGGTGGTAATACCTGGAAAATATAAATCGGCTAATCAGCCTGTTGAAATTAGCAAGTCGCAAAGGTATTTAGAGGAATTAAAATGAAAGATTTAAGAATCACTACAAAAAGGTTAACGATACGTCAAATTTCAACCGAGGATGCTGCCTTCATTGTCAAGCAATACAATGAACCTGCTTTTCTTGAGCATATTGGCGACAAAAAGATACGTTCGATTGCTGATGCCAATGAGATTATCGTTAAGTGGGCACAAGCAAGTTATCAGCAATACGGAATAGGCCTATTAGTCGTGGAGCTACGAGATTGCGGTACACGGGTAGGAACTTGTGGTTTAATTAAACGTGATGACATCGAAGATCTAGATCTGGGTTATTCACTACTGGAAGAATATCAACGCAATGGATATGTCATGGAAGCGGCACAGGCCGTGTTAGAGCATGCTAGAAGTGTGCTTGGTTTAAGCAGGGTGATTGGTTACACCTCTCCACTTAATAAGATTTCAATTCGGGTACTAGAAAAGTTAGGCTTTGAAGCCGAAGGTGAACTTAACTTCCCCGGCTATGATACACCAAGCAGGGTTTTTGCAATCAAGTTATAGCAATGCTTTATTGTTAACAGGTAAAGCAGACCACAGCATTAGATATACTGAATATGGGCTTGTTCATATAAGATTAAAAAGTAATAGCCCATGCAAGCTTTGAGACAAAAGGCCCTATGATAACAAAACTAGAAAATTGCCATGAAGAAATAGCAAATAAAATTTACTCTGTTTTTCAAAGCGCTTATAAAGTTGAAGCTAAGCTTATTGGTGTTGCTAATTTCCCGCCACTTTTAAGAACGGCTATAGACATAGGTAATTCAAAAACAGATTTTTATGGCTTTTATGAAAATGATTGTCTTACTGGAGTTATTGAAATAGTAGTTGAAGATAACCGTATAGAAATTAATAGTTTAATTGTCGATCCAAAGTACTTTAAAAAAGGTATCGCAGGTAAATTAATACACTATGTACTCAATACTTTTGACTATTCTAGTGCCATTGTAGAAACAGCTGTTGTGAATCTACCCGCCATTAATTTATATAAGAAGCATGGTTTTGTTGAGTTTAAAAGGTGGACTCCTTCACATGGCATTGAGAAACTGGCAATGTCGCTTCAACATGGGATCTAGTTAATCCTGCCAAACTATTCCGCAACGCTTGAGCACTAGGTTTATATTGTCTAAAATAGCGCAATATTTATTTAATTCAGGTCAATACAATGAACGATACTAATTCGTTACCCGCTTTACCCGATCGTCTTTCAGGCAATCCTCGTAGCCCACACCATGTAGCTGAAATTTTTGAGCACAACATTGGTATTATGTTTAATGGCAAAGAGCGTAATGATGTAGAAGAATATTGCATTAGTGAAGGGTGGATAAAAATCCCTTCACCTAAAGCATTAGATCGCCGAGGACAGCCGCTTTTAATAAAGCTAAAAGGAACCGTTGAAGCCTTTTATAGCTAAGTAGCTAAGATTTTTTGATTATCCGCTTAGGGTAAAGCAGGTTAGTCAAAACAAAACAAAACAAAACAAAACAAAACAAGCGGAGCTGTAAAGATGCTCGGTTCCGTTTATTTTCAAAATCTATATAAAAAAGACGAGCCTCTAATGATTGTCATAATAAGTCGGCAAGTTTGGTGTTAAATTATAAGCTTTCCTCAAAAGTGGGGTTTATAGGTATCGTCATTGGCTTATGTGCCTTTTTATTTAATTACTATATAGTTACTGTATCATTACCGGGCTATGCAATTCTTGTAGCACCAGCTATGTTCATGCTGAGCTTTTTCAGCGAAGAAACCTATTTTGCGCCTAAAATGATACTTTTCCTTTCGGGCCAGTTTATCGGATATTTCTTAATGGCTTGTTTGTTTCAACTAATTAAGAATAAAACGAAGAATAATTCCACGTCATAACAAGCCTTTCGCAGGTATTTAAACCTCTTCCAACTCTATTTCAGCCGTTTAAGACGGTGATGCTAATTTCCATAATACTGTTTTGAATCATGTTGAATTTTATCGCTGAATGAACAAGCACAATTATTAACTTTTATATTACAATTCAACTCTTTAACTGATGAGCATAAGTTGGTAGGGTATATAATGAGCAAATATATAAACAATACAGCAGGCTGTACTTCGTTGCTCAATATTTTACCAATGATTATTTAGCTGTTAGCAGTAGTGTTGTTCTGAACAGCCTTTACGGGGGATTTACCTATGATGGATTTGAATGTAATTACCGTTTTTTTCGGTTGGTGTACTGTAGTCAATATGGGGTTTTTAGTTTTTGCTACCTTGTTTATAACTCTGTTTAAAAACTTCTCTCATAATGTGCACAGTAATTTACTTGGGGTAAATGTATCAGACTTACCTAAACTATATTTTAAATATTTGGCAAGTTATAAAATCGGTATCTTAATTTTTAATTTAGCGCCATATATTGCATTAAAGCTAATGGCTTAGGCTAATTTACCATAGGCTATATTTTCAAAAGGGATAAAATAATTTTTATCCCTTATGCTAACTAAGTACTTTTAGCCTATTCATAGGCGTACTAACATACGGAGAGTCTTGTGATTAATAAAGGAAGTTGTTTGTGTAACCGAGTTCAATATCAGATTGATGGTGAGTTTGATGATGTCTTAAATTGTCACTGTACTATGTGCCGCAAGTTACATGCCTCGGCCTTTCGCACAAGAGCAAAAATAAAAACGGAGAGTTGGCAAACACTTCAAGGTGAAAAGTTTATCAAGTTTTATGAGTCTTCGCCGGGTGAACATAAAGGCTTTTGCTCAGAATGTGGTTCGAGCCTATTTACAAAGTTTGATAGCTATCCAGGTATCTTAGGTTTTCCATTGGGTACTTTAGATACTGATCCTAAAGTAAAACCCACACGTCATGTTTATGTTGGCAATAAAGCTGATTGGCATGAAATTACCGATAACTTACCTCAACAACAAGCGTTCGATTAAAGTTTGTTATAGCTGTAGTGCATTTATGGATAGTCTAGCTTCTTGTTTTAGTGGATGTTAGTTTATTGCTCATGTGTATTATATCTGAGCTAGTATGCAGTCTTAGCTTAGTAATAAGGAGAAATATATGGCTGTTAACACCATCCCATTGATTGCAGGTATTGCTTTTGGAGGTTTTGGCTTATTCATATTTTATGATTATTACCGTTTCAACAAAAGTGCACTAAAAGCCAAAGGCAAGGTACTGCGTTATGACGAATACCAATCTAAAGACAACGATGGCCGTCGGTCGACAAAATACCGACCAAGCTTTGAGTTTTCGGTTAATGGTAATACTTACGAGGTAACCTCAAAAACATCATTCAGTTCTCAAGTGATCCCTTTAGGTCAAAATACCGATGTATTATACCAAAAAGGAGATGAAAAAAATGCCCGTTTAGCTAAGGGAAACGGTTATGGATTGGGGATTTTGTTTGTAGCACTGTCACTGCCGGCGTTTTATTTGGGTTTGTTTCGCTAAAGAATATGAAGGCATTTTGCTCTTCATAACATTAGTCAAAAGAGCTAGTTATATGAAGGCTATTACTTTTAAAGTTTAACCACAGGGATGTAAAGTTATGAACTATGAAATTAGTTACATTGAACTCAATGACATTATACACGTTACCTATACCGGCTCTGTTAGCTTGAGTGAGAGGAAACAAGCCGTAAATGACGTGTGCACTACGTATTCAGACCATAAACCATTAAAAATTTTAGTAAACGTTTGTGATTTGAAAATGGACTTGTCTCTGCAAGAACAACACGAATTCGGAGACTATTTAGCATTTCACTCTGGTTTATCTCAAGCTAAGGTGGCTGTGGTTCATCAGGCTGATTATAATCCTAACCTTCTGATTGATACTTGCGCATTTAATAATGGCTATCGCTTAGCAGAGTTTAATCAAATAAGTGCAGCTGAAACTTGGCTGGCAGAAAATTAACAACAAGCTATATCGGCACTGATTATTTAAATGAACCAAGTTAAATTTAAAGTTCAAGACGGGAAATTGTTATACTCCAAAAATATTGCGGGTAACAAACTTGAGGTGCGAGACTCCGCGCATTATCGATGGTTTACTTTCGGCGGCGAAGTAGTGCAATCATTAATGAACAAAAAAATGCCTCAGCAAGTGATGATGCCCATTTGTCAGTCAATGCTGTTATGTTTGTTATGGAAAAAAGCACCACTTAATATACTGAACTTGGGCATGGGCGCTGCAACATTTGAACGTTTTTTCAGTGATGATCCCAAGGTAAAAATAACCTCGGTTGAAAAGTCGTCCGAAGTTATTTCCATAGCAAAAAACTTTTTTGAGCTACCTGAACATGCGGGCACTATCTGCCAATGTGCTGAAAGTTACCTGCAACATAACTCAACATCATTTGATCTGATATTATGTGATGTATTTAATAATCAAGAAAATATTGCTTGCCTAAATCAAGCTTCGTTTTATCAAAAGCTTAGTCAGGGCCTAAACGATGATGGTATAATCAGTATTAATTTAGATCCCGAAAATGAAGCAAACCTTTTAAGGGTATTACGCCTTGCCAATAGGTATTTCTCCAATATTACTATCATCGAATTTAAAGACTATAAGAATGTCGTTTTGATATTAAGTGCAAGCCAAATTCCAGAGAAACAGTTTTTAATCAAACAAAACACCTCAGAAGTGAATACTACTGGTATTGATTTTAGTGAGTTCATCGTATCAATGCATTATTTGCCCGCAAACTAATTGCTATTGTGCGGTAAGAGTAAAATGACTATGTATAAAAAAAAGCAAAACACTGAGCCACAAGAAATTTCCTATGAACGAGTTAAATCATATATGCAGTGGTTGATCGAACGCTATGGGGAATACTCAGCTAAAACACTACTGCAAAAGGCAAATTTATTGTTCAAGGAGAATACTCAATTTAATGAACCTGCACTAAATTATTTAATTGAGCGAGGAATTGTTAATGATCTTCGTTATGCTGAACGGTTAACGCTTAGCTTTTCTGAGAAAAATATTGGCCTTAACAAAATCAAAGAAAAGCTGTATGCAAAAGGCTTTTCATCGCAAACAATTAATGACTGTGTTAAGTCAATTGAAACCAGCGATGAAGATTACTTTGATAAAGCGTTAACGTTAAAGATAAGGAAGTTTGGAGAAGCCCCTATTGAAGATATAAAGTTAAAACAAAAAGCGTTACGACACTTAATATCAAAAGGGTTTTCCTTTGCTATCGCCAATAAAGCGATTAGCTATTCACATCACGAAGAGTAGGGTATTTCTAGTTGAATTATCAACTGAAAAATCGCTATGATTTATTGCTACTGTTTTATTGGAAATGTTGAACATGTACTTTCCCCTATATTCAGGAATATAGGCATTTTGCTCGTTTTTGTCCGTGAGATAAAAGCAAGTTAAGGAAATTTAATTATATCTAGTAATAGCTTAGGTTATCTGATAAAAATATCAAAAGAATGCGAGTGAACGGTTGGGCAGTAGAAAAATGCGCGATTTCGCACTATTAAATTGTTAGGTAACTAAGGATGGTCAATCTTCTAAATCCCAACTTAAGAGTCAGGGATATAAGAAAACTCGTAGAGCCTAATTTAATTAAAATTACTTGGGATGAAGGAGTAGATGATACAAGTGAATGGATACTTGCCTCTTTCGAAGATCCTGAGCATATACAGAGGTTAAATTCTTGGCTAAATAGCAAAGCTATAAGTGGATCTTTCGAATTAATCATTATTCATAATTCTTGGTCAAATTTAGAGTATGTCACTTGGGAAAAATTGCTAGAGAACATACAGAGTTACTTTAACCAAGAACGAACTCTAATTATCGCTTCAGATCGTACGTGGGTAATGGAATATAATCCTCAACAAATAGCTAGGTTTGGGCGCTGGATGTAAGTTACCTAACAAGTGACTATGGTGTCAAATCCTAATAATTAATTCATTTTAGGATCCCAATAGACACCGTCTCTGACCATAGAATTTAGCGTTATAACTAGCTTTCTAATGCACGCTATTATCGCTACTTTCTTCGGTTTTCCTGTGGCGATTAACCGATGATATATCGCCTTAAATGTTGGATTACATTGAATGGCTGACATCATTGCCATGTACATCGCGGTTCTAATTTGTGAACGTCCACCACGTATCATTCGCTTGCCTTTATATGAGCCACTTTCTCGATTAAACGGAGCCACACCGACTAACGATGCTGCCTCTTTATTATTGATATATCCGAGTTCTGGCATCTCACTAATCAAGTTAAAGGCCACCACTTTTCCAACACCTGGGATGCTTTGAATTATGTCATTTTTAATTTTATATTCGTCACAGCTTTCAATGAGTTTATGTAATTTATTATCAATTTTCTCTAACTGATTTTTTAATACGGTAAGCACAGGTTTAATCGATGACGTAATTTCTTTTGGCATTATTTGTAGACGGTTTTTCTCCATCGTTTGCATATCCATCAACTGGCGTCGACGAGACAATAAATCACTCATCAGCCTTATCTGCTCTGGCTTTAGTTCCGATAACTTAGGTTTGATAACCTCGGCATAATGTGCGATTAATTGCGCATCCAGCTTATCTGTTTTCGCCTTTTGATTTATTGCCCCTGCAAATCGTTTTATATTCACAGGGTTTGCAATAACAAACGATATTTTCGCTTTTGCACAGGCCATAATAAAGGCTTGTTCTAAGCGTCCCGTTGCTTCAATAACGACACGAGTTACTTTGTGTTTTTTGATTTTAGTAATGGCTTCTTTAATGCCACTTTCATCATTACTGACAACGAAATATATATCTAAAGGACGTATGTAAATATCGAGTTGAGTTTTACCTGTATCGACCCCTACGTTAATTTCATTTTGATTATTTTGCGTATTCATAATAAGCTGACTCTGCCTTGCTATTCGGGCTCGAGGCCCAGTTGACTATCCGAGTTTAGTGCTTGGAGTTTTATACGGTGTTCGCTCTTGTTATCGGTCTCTCAATAGAGGAGCCCGCAATCAATCGAACTACCGAATAAAAAGGCTTTGGTTGCAGCCAAAGCTTGGGCCTCACTTTACCTAAACTTATTTAAAAAAGAATAAAAAGATGGGTGTATTATCCATACAAGGCAATTAAACGGAAAAAACAGCTGGTTTTTGCTCGTGCCTCGATAATTTTAACCAGCTATTTTATTGCCTCTGAATGAGGCGTTGATATGCTATAAAGCAAGGGAATATTTGGCGCATGAGGAAACTATCACTCTTAATTTTTGTTAGCTCCATATTACTCCAGTTGGCAAACTTTGCTGAAGCTTCGTCTCTTCAAGAAGCATACGATAATCATAAAAGTGATGTTCAGGTTAAAGGGGGTGGTGTTGTCGTCCGAATATTAAATGATGACAATAAAGGCTCTCGCCATCAAAAATTCATTCTTAAACTTACATCTGGTATAACTATCTTAATCGCTCATAATATCGATCTTGCGCCAAGAATTAATTCAATTATTAAAGGTGACCACGTCCAATTTTATGGTGAATATGAGTGGAGCAAAAAAGGTGGTGTAGTTCACTGGACTCATAAAGATCCAAAGGGGTATCATGTTGGTGGTTGGTTAAAGCACAAAGGTAAAGTGTACCAATAGCTTTATAAGTCAATTAATCAGTACAAATAACAGTTGTTTTTTGCTCGTACTTAGCTATTTTAGCCTACTATAATCTAGCCGCTTATAGCGGCGTTTTTTGTCTCAGGAGGTTAAATTATGTCTATTAGCTTAATTTTAGAAAATTCATGGAATAGTATTCTAAAAATTCAAGAAGAGGCTTATACCGAGATTCTACCTGAAGATATAAATGTACTTAAAAGTAAGTGGATTTCATCCCCCAAGACTTGTGCTGTTTACTTAAATAATGACAATAAGATCTTAGGTTACCTATTAGCTCATCCATGGGCGAGTGAAGTACCACCTAAGTTACATGAAAAGACCCAGATTACTAATAGCATAAATCTATATTTACATGATTTGGCTTTAGCGCAAGAGGCAAGAGGCAAAGGTATAGCTAAGCATTTAGTAACTAACTTAATAGATAAGGCCAAATCACAGGGCTTCGCTAAAATATTTTTGGTAGCTGTTCAAGGAGCTGATATGTTTTGGGCTAAGTTTGGATTTATAGTTAAACCTAATGCGTTAATTTGTCCGAGTTATGGGGATTATTCCAAATTAATGACATTAGAGTTAACGACATAACAAGGGTTTTCTAGTCGGAGAAATTACAGTTGGCTTTTTGTTCGTGCCTCACTTATTTTAGCCAACTGCAATTTTCCGCTTATAAATGGCGTTATATTTTATTCTAGAGTGTATTTATAACTTCCTTCAAGGAGTATCAAATCAGTAAGTTAAAAGAGTTTATTCCTGGTATTTGTTTGATTGGCTTCGGTATATACAGTTTAGTCACGGGAAATACATTATCGATAGCAAGAGGAGAATTAATTACGAATAGGGAGAGTGATTTTGCAGGGTTTTGGCTAATGACTTTATTTGTTTTTTATTTTGGAGCCACGTTAATAAAAGTGGCCTTAAGTGATGAAATCAAACGGCCTCTACAATCTAATAACTTTAAAAAGCATGAAGATTTCCTTAAATATAAAAGACTTGAACGTTCTATTCGCAATAATGCAATGGCTTGGGCAGTAGTTGGATTTTTATCATCATTCCTTGTTGCATATGGATCTTTAATACCATTGAATATTGATGGCGATAGCTGTATCAAATGCCAAACTAATGGTGACTGGTGGGCTTTGCTATTTTTTGGTTCCATGATCTTGTTACCAGTATTTTTCTTTCATTTATCGATTAAATTTAAAACAAATAGTCTGATTAAAACAGGAAAGATTTCAAAATATCAGCTGAAAAGAATGCAACTTTTTAAAGGAAACTATAAGCTTTAAAATTAAAATAAAACAAGCCGTTAATGCGGGACTTTGTAGTTTGCTCGGTTTCGCTTCACTACACATTTTAGCCAACAATTTTTCGCCCGTTAGCGAGGCGTTCGTTTACAGGTGTTAATTCATGATTGAGTATCCATGTATGTTCAAATTGGTTGGCGATGATGAACTGATATATTTGGCCTCAAAAGATGATTTAGATAGCGAGTGCGAGTCGTTAATATGGCATGTCGAGGATTATTTGGTAGATTTAAACGGGCATAAATATGGCATTATTCAATCAGATTCAGGTTTATTTACTGTTTTAAAACATGAGTCAACGG
>Ga0114909_1000251_pt1 | contig 41377 bp, 40 predicted proteins | sample MalvireepMed_906_FD_87290 | JGI IMG/M metagenome (GOLD analysis project Ga0114909, IMG submission 87290) | Marine viral communities from the Global Malaspina Expedition - Malaspina viral metaG DeepMed_906 | ecosystem: Environmental > Aquatic > Marine > Oceanic | place: Mediterranean Sea...
CTCAGAAGTGAAACGCAGTTGCGCCGATGGTAGTGTGGGAGTTCCCATGTGAGAGTAGGACATTGCTAAACTTCTATTTGTGCTTAGGCACTAAAAAGCCCGTTACGGTGTAACGGGCTTTTTGCTTTTCTGGTTGTTGTAAACACATTCAATAGGTGGTGTTAGTCAAACAGCCTAGCCAAAGGTAGTGTGACTTGTAAAAGTTAAGCCCATGTAAGCCCATGTAAGCCCATGTAAGCGCAGGACATTGCTAAATTTCTAATTAAAGAAACCCGTAGCTAACGCTACGGGTTTTTTGCTTTCTGGTTGTTGTAAATATATTCAATAGATAGTATTAGTGAAACATCCTAGTCAAAGCTAGTGTGACTTATATAAGTTAAGCCCATGTAAGCGTGGGACATTGCTAAACTTCTATTAAGAAAAGCCCGCAACAATGTTGCGGGCTTTTTGCTTTTCTGGTTGTTGTACACACATTTAATAGATGGTGTTAGTGAAAGATCCTAGCCAAAGCTAGTACGACTCATCTAAGTTAAGTCCATGCAAGCGCAGGATATTGCTAAACTTCTATTTGTGCTTGCACTGAAAAGCCCGATTCGAAGGAGTCGGGCTTTTTGCTATCTGGCAATATAATAATTTGTCTTAGACACAACCTGATTTATGCAAGCTTTCTTCTTACGTTCTTAATCGACTTTTGCTAGTAGTTAAGTTATTTTAGAGGTCATACCAGAATAATAATTTATCAAGAAGTTACCATATGACAAATAACGATACTGCTAACCGTATTAATGTTGATATCGAAAATAACATTGCCCATGTCACTTTAACCCGTGCTGATAAACACAATGCATTAGATATGGCTATGTTCTACGCTATTAAAAAAACAATTAATCGCTTAAAAGCTGATAAGTTTATTAGAGCCGTTATTGTAAAAGGTAGTGGCGAGGACTTTTGCTCAGGTCTCGACGTTAAAGCAGTAATGGGCTCTAAGAGTGCACCGTTAAAGTTATTGTTTAAATGGTTACCATGGCAAGCAAACCTGGCTCAATATGTATCAACGGGCTGGAGATCTATTCCTGTGCCTGTGATTATGGTGTTACATGGACGTTGTTGGGGAGGTGGACTGCAAATTGCTCTGGGTGCTGACTTTCGAATAGCTAGTCCAGAAGCTTCAATCTCTATCATGGAAACCCGTTGGGGTTTGATCCCCGATATGGGAGGAACACTCGCTTTAAGAGAATTGCTTAAGCTAGATATAGCAAAAGAATTAGCGATGACAGGGGCTATAGTTGATGGTAAAGAAGCACAAAAATGTGCGTTAGTTACCCATGTAGATAATGATCCTTTGAACAAAGCAATGCAGTTAGCACAGGATATTTGTCAACAATCCCCTGATTCTGTCGCGGCAACTAAAAAACTCTATAATAAAAGTTGGTGGAGTAAGCCCGGTCTTGCCTTGGCAAGGGAGTCTTATTATCAGATAAAAATTCTGCTTGGTCGAAACTGCAGAATAAAGGCCTACAATCAAACTCATCCTAATAATCAGGATAAATCATTTCTTAAGAGACAGAGTTGGTAATCCGCTCTAAAGCTATATTACCCAAATGGCCTGATTCAATAGAATTGGGCTTTTTTTTACCTGTTTTTTACAAGGCTAGTTTTGTGTCCATGCAGGACACTACGGACACTGCTGGACAAATATTCTGTCCGATCGGACACTGGTAATATTACTAACAATATAATACTTAATAATAACAATAGGTTATAAGTTTTTAAACTTGGCATCTTAGCTGCACTATTTCAGCTATCTATATTTAGTCGTGTTAAGTGTGAAATAAAATGATTGAAGGAACTACCAGTCAGGATGAAGTCATTAAAAGTGACGTGAGGTCGTCAAAGAAAAAAATCAGCATCATTATAATTCTTATCGGTGTTGTGGGTTATTTTTCTTTTCCCGTGTTGTCACAGTGGTACTTTGCTACACCAAGCATTGATTTAAAACGAGTTAAGGTCAATAAGGTTATTCGTGGTGATCTCATACGTGATGTTGTCGTTTCTGGCAAAGCCGTAGCTGCAAATGCACCACAACTATATAGTACAGAAATAGGAAAAATTACCTTATTAGCAAAACCAGGTGAAGCCGTCCAAGTAGACCAAGTTGTCGCTAAACTGATGAGCCCGGAATTAGATGCACTGATCAATCAGCAACAATCGACACTAGAGCAATTGAACATTAATGAAGAACGTGGTGTTTTGACAGATAAAGAAGCTCAGCTTGAATTAGAAAGTAAGATGAATGCTGCACAGTCTAGTTTGAATGTTGCTAAGCGTGAATTCCAACGAGCAGAAATATCTTATGGTAAACAAATTATCAGTGAAGTCGATTGGATGAAGAGTCAAGATACATTGGCAGATGCCAAACGGTTATTTGACCACTCTAAAAAGCGCGTAAGTTTGGCAAAAGAACGTTTGCATTTTGAAAGTAAGCATCGTTAATTTTTAGTTAAAAAAGAGCAATTAATATTAGATGAGTTACTGAGAAGGCGTATCGCTTTAGCTATTAAGGCTCCAGTAACTGGGGTTGTGGGTAACTGGTTAGTTGCTCAAAAAAATACCATAGCCGCTAATACCGCGATTATGACGATTGTTGACTTGTCAGAATATGAAGCAGAACTTAGTGTTCCAGAATTTTATGCAGATGATTTGGGCTTAGGTTTAACAGTATCAATGAGAATTGCAGGGGCAGAGGTTGTAGGGTCAATCATCGCTATTTCACCCGAAATCAAACAAAATCAAGTGAAGGTTAGAGCACAAATTGTTTCTACAGACAAATTACAGTTAAGACAAAATCAGCGCATCAATGCACGCATAGAGTTTGAGAAAAAACAAAATGTCCTCATGGTACGTAGAGGATCGTTTCTTGGCTCTTTTGCTGGTAATCATATCTTTAAGTTAAATGAAGAGAGTTACGCTGACAAAGTTGCCATCAACACAGGCGCAAGCAGTGTTGATTTTATTGAAATCCTCTCAGGAGTCAAAGAAGGAGATAGTGTCATAACGTCTGACTATAGTGATTTTGAAAAAGCCGAACAAATCTATCTAGCGGATTAGATTACAAAAAGAATAATTATTAACAGTAACAGCTATTAGTACAACTAAATTTTATCAAGGAATAGTTCATAGGCATTGAGCTATTCCCATTAAGAACAATATTATGCTTAAAATGAACAATGTTTCTCGTATTTACCGTAATGATACCATTCAAACCCATGCGCTTCGTGACTTCTCATTGAACGTTAAGGCTGGTGAGTTTGTTGCCGTGACAGGCCCATCGGGTTCTGGTAAGTCTACTTTTTTGAATGTTGCAGGTTTGCTGGATAATTTCGACCAAGGACAGTACCAGTTAGACGGTGTTAGTGTACAGGGCTTAAAAGATGATGAATTATCGCGCTTAAGAAATGAGAAAATTGGTTTCATTTTTCAAAACTATAATCTGATCCCTGATTACAATATTTTCGATAACATTGATATGCCATTAAGGTATCGAGGTTTTAGTGCAAGTGAGCGTAAACGTAGAGTTGAAACTGCGTTAGAGAAAGTAGGGCTAGCCTCTCGTTTTAAGTACCTACCTAGCCAATTATCGGGTGGACAACAGCAGCGTGTTGCCATTGCTCGTGCACTTGCAGGAGAACCTAAAATATTACTTGCTGATGAACCAACAGGTAACTTAGATTCGTTAATGGCCCGACAAGTGATGGAAATATTGCATGATCTCAATAAAGAGGGGGCGACTATCATTATGGTTACCCATGATCCTGACCAAGCGAGAGAAGTGAACCGTAATGTGCAAATTATTGATGGCCAATTAGCCGACTTTAGAATTTATGCACCGTTAGAGAAGCAATCGTTAGCCAGTTCAGCAAATATGCAAAATGAAGCTGTTAAGGAAGTTGCGGATGTCTAATTTCTCGATGTTTTCTTATAACTTATCATTGGCACTACGCAGTGTTCGTCGTGCACCTTCGTTATATTTTTTAGTTATTTTGACCTTATCTATAGGTGTTGGTGTGTTATGCGCTAACTTGGCTTTAGTGAACTCGATGGCAAGTGATCCTATTCCAGAAAAAAGCTCGCGTCTCATGCATGTCAGTATGAACACTTGGCCTGATGACCAACCGCCTAGTGAACCTCTGCACATTCTTCGTTATCGTGATGCGATGAAAATTGCTGAGTCAGGTCTATCTAGCCATAGTGCCATTTTTTATGCTTCGGGTGTTTATGCAAGAGATTCTAAATCAACTGACATGCAGCGTTATGATTCAAATGTTAGAGCAACAACGCCTGGTTTTTTTAAGTTGACCAATGCGCCATTTGCTTATGGTGCGGCTTTTGAAAAAAGCTCTGGCATGGAAGTAGTCATTGGTGACGAATTAAATAAAAAGATATTCGCAGGTAAAAATAGCGTCGGTAAAGTATTAGAGCTAGATGGTGAATTGTTAACGATTGTTGGTGTTTTAAAGCCCTGGATATTAAGACCACTTTTTTATCATCCAACGGAAGGACGTGCTTTTAGTTTAACGGATGATATTTATGCGCCACTTGAAACGGCTATGGATCTAGGTTGGTCAATCCACGCTAGAAGTTCATCCGCAGAAGATTATAGAGGTGTATCGGACACGCGAGACAAGGACGCATATTATCTACAAGCATGGCTTGAGTTGCCAACTAAAGAGGATAGACCTGCCTTGCAAAATTATTTGGATAATTATAGCAAAAGTTTGAAAGAGGCAGGAGAGCACCCTCTAGCTATTCGTAATGACTTGCATGATGTGAATGAATGGCTAATTGAAAGAAAAGTTGTTGATCAAAAAGTACTGGCCTTTACTCTCGCATCAATATTATTCCTATGTGTTTGTATCTTTAATGCCAGTAGTTTGTTGTTATCTCGCTTTCATTCGACCAAATTTGAAGTCGGATTACGCCGAGCGATCGGTGCCAGTAACAAGCATATGTTGCTCCAAGGATTAACTGAAAGTGTTTTATTAGGTGTGATAACAGGAATTACCGCACTTGTTTTGAGTTGGTTGTTTTTAAAAGTATCAATTAGCTTTCTGCCTAACCTGACCAATATCGCAGTATTAGAACCCAAACTATTGGCATTAGGTATGTTTATAGCGTTAGTGACTTCAGTAGCCAGTGCTTTATACCCACTGTATCGCGCTAACCGTTATACCATTTCGTCAGAGCTTAAATAGCCAAATTAATAAGGAAGAATTATGAATATTAGTGCGTTACTTAAGTCGTTATTATTACGAAAATTCACTACAGGGCTACTTATTTTACAGCTAGCTATTACCCTTGGTTTACTAGTCAATAGTGTCATTTTAGCCTTAGATACACGAGGAAATTTAGCACGAGAAACAGGGTTTGATGCAGAAAACACCTTAATTGTTTCACTACATCCAACGTCGGGAAATTATCGAGATTTAGATTATTATCGCTCAATTGTCAGTGAAGATTTATTGAAACTAAAGGCATTAACTGGCGTAGAAAGTGTTTCTTTAATTAATCAGTTGCCTATGACGAGTCGCGGAAATTTAGGGAATGTTAATGATGTTGACAACCCTGAACAAGTGCACCTTGATAAGTATTTACAAGATGTAAAAGTATTCTCAACTAATGAAAACCTTGCTAATACTTTGGCGTTATCTCTGCTAGAAGGGCGCTTCTTATCGAAAGATGACCAACGTGATTTTGGTAGTGAAGGTAACGGCAATGTTGTTATCACTGAGTCGTTAAAAAAATCACTTTATGGCGATCAGTCAGCCTTAGGTAAAGAGACTAACCGAGGACATATTGTTGGGGTAGTAAAAGATATATTAATGAACCCTAACGCACCGGAAGATAAGCAATATGGCTTATTCGCTAATACCATTATGGAAAATATTTTTGTCAGCCGCTTTTATTTATTAAAGGTTACACCAGGGCAAATGGATGCTGTTCGTAACAAAGTCAGTGAAACTATATTAGCTGTACAAGCTGAAAGAGATATCTTTAGAGTTTATACAATGGCTGAGCAACTACAGCGTTTCTACCGCGACGATAAAGGCATTGCTAGTCTATTTTTATTACTATGTGCTTTGATGTTGTTTGTGACTGCGATTAGTAGTTATGCTTATTCACAATTTCACCTATCTCGTCAGAAGAAATTTATTGGTATTCGTCGTGCTTTGGGTGCTCGTAAGAAGGATATTCTTTTGTATGTACTGACGGAAAACTGGTTAGTATACAGCTTAGGTTGCTTGTTAGGTGTGATCATGGCTTTTGCTTTTAATATATTGTTAAGCCAGTATATTAGCTTGAGCAAACCAGATATTATGTTGTTTTTATTAGCTGTTAGTGTGATTTTTATTTCTGGTACGGTTGCTACATGGTTGCCTGCTAGTAAAACAAGTAATATTGCTCCAGTTATTGCTACTAAAACTGTATAGCTGATTGAGGCTGCATTCACCAAAAGGTATGTGCAGCCTAGGTAAGCGAAAGGGTCACTTTAAAGGAACAAAATGCCGAAAATTTTAGTTGTAGACGATAATCCCGATATATTAGCGGCTCTTGAATTATTATTAAGTTTACACGGTTATCAGGTACTGACAGCTGACAATAAAAAGCAAGCTTTGTTGATCGTTGCTCATCAATCGATTGATCTTGTCATTCAGGATATGAATTTTGCTCAAGGGCTGACTTCAGGAGATGAAGGAAAGTCGTTATTTATTGAGCTACAGTCAATGAACAAACGTTTACCTATCATATTGATAACTGCATGGACCCAGCTTGAAACGGCCGTTGAACTGGTAAAATTAGGTGCAACCGATTACCTTCAGAAACCATGGGATGATACTAAATTATTGGCGTTAGTTGAGAAGTATAGTCAAGGTGATGAAGCGGTAACCCGTGCTGCTAATAAGAACACTAGCAGTAATTTAATTTATCGAAGTAGCATGATGAAAACGCTCATTGCACAAGCGATTAAAGTAGCACAAGCTGAAGTGAATGTTTTAATCACGGGTGCTAATGGCGCAGGTAAAGAAAAGCTCGCTGATTATATTCATCAACACTCTGCACGTAGTCATCATGCTTTTATTAAAGTTAACATGGGAGCTTTACCTCATGATTTAATGGAAGCAGAGTTATTTGGTGCTGAAAAGGGAGCATTTACCGGCGCAAATCAAGCACGTAAAGGGCGTTTTGAAGCTGCCGATGGCGGTACTCTCTTCTTAGATGAAATTGCTAATTTAACACTTGCTGGGCAAATGAAGTTACTGAGAGTATTACAAACAGGTGAGTTTGAGCGTTTGGGCTCAAATGTTACTTTGAAAGTAAATGTACGTGTACTTAGCGCTACCAATGCAGATTTAAGGTTAGCCGTTCAACAAGGTACTTTTAGAGAGGATCTCTATTATCGATTAAATGTGGTTGAGTTACATTTACCAGCGCTTAACCAACGAGTTGATGATATTGTTTTGTTGGCTGAATACTTTATTGGTAATGATTATTCACTTAGTGATGAAGCTCAGAAATACCTTATGCAATATCAATGGCCGGGCAATGTTCGAGAGTTAGAAAATGCCTGTAAGCGTGCTTTAGTTTTTGCCAGTAGTCATCGTTTATTAGTTGATGATTTTCAATTAGAGCAAACGCACGTAACAGCCGTTGTAAATGAAAAAGAAAATATAGAACAAGTGCTAACAAAGCATAATGGTGTAATCAAGCATACGGCCGAAGAATTAGGATTAAGCCGACAGGCGTTATATCGTCGTATTGAAAAATATAACATTGATGTTGAATCTTTGCTGAGTAATGGCTAAATGTTGATTATTAATTTATTCGTACTTAATAGCATCTTTCTGCTCAGTTTTATTTTGCTATTGCCTGATTCTCCTTGGTTATTCTCTTTAATAACCACGTTATTACTGATTTTAGCTGCGATGCGTTACCATTATTATCACCAACAAAATAATAAGATTTTAACGACTTTATTATACGGCCTGCGCAACCTCCAAGATGGCGATTTTTCTATTAGCTTACCTGAAAATTCGGCAGGAAGTAGTGCTAGTCAACAGAAGATATTAGAACTATTCAACCAAGTGACCGATAAATTACGTCAAGAAAAACAGTCACTTTACCAACGAGAGTTATTGCTTGATAAGGTTGTAAATGCCTCTGATGTCGTTACTGTACTTGTGAATCATAGAGATAGTATTATTTTTGCTAATCGTGCTGCTGAGCACTTTTTTATGTGCCCCAATTTACTAGGCAACTCTTGGCCTGAATTATTAGCGCAAAATACACCTGAGCTGCTGCAGCACAATGATAAGAACAATGCCATTATTCAATTAATGTTGCCTGAATCTGGTCAAGCAATGAATACGGTTGGCGCTGTAAAAACAGAGCAAAGCTGGCATCTATCTCGTCATCATTTACGTTTACATGGTAGTAGACATCAACTCATCCTGCTTAAGCCAATAACACGAGAAATGCATCAACAAGAATTGCAAACATGGAAAAAAGTAATACGTGTTATCAATCATGAGTTGAACAACTCTATCGCGCCGATCAGCTCAATGTGCCATAGCGGTAATATTCTGGCAGATAGACTTGATGAGCCGCAATTAACGCGTGTTTTTACTACGATCTCTAAACGTATTAATAAACTCGCTGAATTTATTCAAAGCTACAGTCAATTAGCGCGCTTATCCCAACCGAAAAAACAAAGCTTTGATTTACTGAAAACCCTTAAGCAATTGCAAGAGCTATATCAGTTTTCATTGCAAAATCAGCTGTCTACGTTGCTTTTTAATGGCGATGAAAGTCAAATCGAACAATTACTTATTAACTTGTTAAAGAATGCTCAGCAAGCTTGTCCAGAGCAAGAGTGCCAATTAACCGTAAAAATTCAGCAAGAGCAGTTAATCATTATTGTTAGAGATTTTGGCGCCGGAATGTCAGCTGAGGTTTTACCTAAAGCATTTTTACCTTACTTTTCTACCAAAGCAGAGGGCAGTGGCATTGGTTTGAGCATTTGTCGTGAAATTATTGACGGTCACCAAGGGCAGGTTAGCCTTAATAACCATGTTGAAGGCGGCTTGCAAGTTGTGGTGAATTTGCCGCTTAACTAATTTATTTAGCTAACTTAGCTATTAGTTAAGCGACGGTTACTTGGTTCTGTAAATTAGAACTGCTTATCTATACGGACACTGTCGTTAGCAAGATAAATCATTCTTACTTTATCATTAGCATGAAAAACCATCTGATTATCAAGGTCTTGTATAACCATAAATTGTTCACCACTATGCTCTGTTCCACTAATGGTAATCATCAACTCAACTAAACGAGTCACCACTTTTTTAGGTTGGTTATGCCGGTTATGAGCCATTGAACCGCCAATAATTGCGCCCAGAATAGTCGCAACATCCTTACCACTGCCGCCACCAAATTGATTGCCAATAACGCCGCCAACCAATGCACCACCAAAGGTTTTCCAACCATTATTTTTGTCTTTAATTAACTCTTCTTGGCTAATGTTTCTTACTGAGACAACTTTACCAAACAATACCTTTTCTACAGGAATTGCTTGGTTTCTGTCGTAGTCTGCGTGAGCAACACTGCTAAGCAGTAATAAAAGCAGACTTAGGCTGCTTAATAAAAATATTTTCATTTTGTCACCTACCAGCTAACAAATTCTTTTTCTTTTGTTTTACGAATTTCTGTTTCGTCAGCCCACTCAACTAGGCCACTTTCTAAATCCATCAAGCGCATTGTAAACTTGTAATAAACATCAGATTTGTCTTTATTTGATTTTACAATACTGGCTAAGTTACCGTACAACATATATTGCGCACCAACTTGTTTACCAAACTGCATCGCTTTACTCGCATCAACCAAACCGCTATTTTGCTGGAAATCTAACTGCTTGCGTGCTGCCTCAACACGACCCATATCGACAAAGCGGAATTTACCAGAGCGTAATAGCTTTGTTGATATTGAATCGGTAATTGACTCTGTATCAATGTGCTCGCTAGTCTTGTTTTTAATGCTCTCAACAAAAATAATTGGTCGAGTGTTCGCAGTAAGTGTACCAACCACAGGAGAAACTAATAAAGAGTCTGTCATTTGTCCGGCAACTTTTTGCAAATCGGTTGAGCCAAAGTTGATATCTGTTGTTTCTACTGCGTTGGCATCACCATAACGCACTACTGATTTATTGGTACAGCCACTTAATACGATTAAGGCTAAGCTGATTGTGCCGACTACTGTTAATTTATTCATAATATTGTCCTCATATACTTACTAATAGATTAATGATTAAAGATTCGTTTTGAATGCTCGTTAATCATTATTAAAATTTAAAAAACTTTTCAGGTACTTCACGTACATAAATACTAAAACTAGCTACTGTGGTGGATGGCGCTAAACCTGCCACTGTGTTGGTTTGCATGCCATGCAACTCAAGAGGTTGCCAAGGGCTTTTATCGGGCTCAACAGCAAAACCCTCTTTATCAAACCATTGAAATTGATACTGTAATTGCAATGATTTTTCATAAGTGCTGGTAAGACTTAAGTTTATTTGTAATAAGTCATTGGTTGTACGTGATTTTATATCGCTAATATGAAGTTGCTTACCTAACTTTTCATTATGTACTTGCAAGTGTTTACTGTATTTTTGACCCGGAGCTATTTGGTCACTGCCCAAACCTGAAGTGACCGGCGGGACATTTTTACAGGCACTAAGAAACAAAATAGAGCATAGTAGTGTTAGCAGTAAGTAGTTATTTTTTATCGTTGACATCTGTTGTGCCTCCTTGTTACAAGTTTAAAATGTTGTAGTCTGTGTGAGTACCAATGGCACTAAGTTTGACTAAAGTCTGTCTATTTTGCTGAATTGATACATTTAACTGCTGATTTGTACCATTGATATTAAGGTTCAACAGGTGATCTCCAGGGGCTAAATTCAATCGCAATATATGAATACTATCGGGTAAGGTACTCCAACTACGCGTATCGGCTTTTTCTGTTGCTATATTATAAATACTGGCAAAAATATTACCGACATCACCACCTTTACGTGCCATTTGCTGGCGCATCTCTTCTTTAGCAACCAAGCGAGCTATTTGCCTTGCGACTATGGCCGGCATTTGGTCTTTCAATTGTTTAGCAGCTAAAGACTGCAAGCGTACAATTTCTTCTGATTGATAATTTTTACCTTGATAACTGAGTTGCAAAGGTGAATAGCTTGTCAAATTATTTTGATAACTTGGTAAAGCAACACTGTAGAACCTGACATCATTATGACTGGTAAAGATAGGTAGGTTTAATGAAATTGCTTGTTTGGCAGCAACGATGCCATTTTCAACAATTATCACTACTTGGCCTTCATTCGAGCTACTTTTATTATCTGTTATAGTTTGTGGTAAACGTTGTTCAAGCTGGCTAATGTCATTGGTCATATGTAACTGTACGGCTAGACGCCAAACGTCTTGCTGAAGATAGCTATTCTCAGGGTAAATCTCTAAGGCTTTTTTATAATCAATGTAAGCATCATTTGCTTGGCCTGCGGCTTCATAAAGTACAGCTGACAGGTAAAAAGTATAAGCATTTTGAAAACCATTTTTTACCTTACCTATGGCAGTATCCATTGAAGGGTATTTTTTGGATAAACCCTGTTCAGCCATTTTTTCCTGATAACGATAAATGCTTTTAGCATTACTCGTTAAAGCTCTTTCCTGTACTAGATTGGCACGTCTAACCTCAACCAATGCGCCAGATAGGTCGTGTTGAGTTAAGTAGTTTAAGGCTTGATAACTGTGCAGCATGCTTTGCTCGTAAAATGGTATGTCGTAACGTGTGGCATTGTCATTGCTCATGACTGCCGCGACATTTTCAATACCTCGACTAAGCTCTATTTTTGCTGCTTGTTGGGCCTGTTGTACTAAGCGATATGCGGTTGTTAAATCTTGCTGGCTTTGCTTGGTATTATTCGCTAAATATTCCAAACGCGCTTTTTCAAGTAACGTAAGGCTATACGTTCCATCGTGACTATTACGTGCTGGAATTAAGTTAATTGCTTGTTGGAAATTTCCTTGTTGTTGTGCTTGTTTCACTGCAAGCATTTGCTGATTGTAACTGCTAAATAAATCGCTGAATGAAGTAGCACTGCAACCGCTCAATAAGGTAATAACAATTAACAGTAGTGATGTTTTTTTGGAAATTCTTTGCATAGAGGTAGCTTAACCTGTTGCTGATATTTGGCAAGTCGACTTATGTATAAAAAATGTAAGTAATTGCACTCTTTTGATCATAAGACTGATCTAGAATAATTCGCTCATAGGTGCGACTCGTTATACTGAACGTCATATTAATTAGAAAACTTGTAATCATCACTATGACACAGCAGCAGGCGCGTATTAGTGCAAAAGTCGCTTTTTTTATCTTATTCATTTTTGCACCCTTATTAAACATATTCCGTTTTGATCTTGAATTAGGTCACTTTATTATTTTTGGCCAAGCGTGGACTATTAGCATTGACTCTATTCTTTATGGTGGTGGCGACAGTGTTGATGCTGCAATTAAAATTTTTACACGGGTATTATTGCCCGGTGTTGCTTTTGTTGCCATTACCGGAGCCTTAATCTGGAAATTTGGACGTATATACTGCGGTTGGTTATGTCCGCATTTTTCAGTCGTTGAGCTAGTAAATGATTTGATGATGAAACAACTAAATAGAGTGACTGTTTGGGAAAAAGCGACAACTGAAAATACTCATGTTATACCAAGAATTATTGTTGCCTTAGCAGCTATTTTGATGGCTTTTATTTGGGCCGTTGCATTAGCGAGCTACATGCTAACACCAATACCTTTATTAATTGATTTGGTTAATTTTAATTTAGGTTTTGGTTCCTCCTTATTTATTAGTGTTGCCACCCTAGTTTTTAGTGCAGACTTTATTTTTGCTCGCCATGTTTTCTGTAAATATGGCTGTGCTTTGGGGCTATTTCAAAGTTTAATTTGGATGGCGAATAAGAAGGCCATGGTTATTAAATTTGACCGTAGCCGAGCAAAGGCCTGTCGAGACTGTATTCATTATCATAAGCATAAACCTTGTGATCAAGCATGCCCTATGCGATTACCAACAAGAAATATGAAACGAGCAAAGTTCACTTGTACCCAATGTGTGCAATGTGTATCGGCTTGCAATAGCGTGCAAAAAGATAACCCAGAGGGTGGTTTGTTAACTTGGGTGAGTGGTGATGAAGCGATAGAAGTTGATAGACCCGCGACTAAATATAAAAATGCTGATGAAATAGAGATTAAGGAAATAAAGTAAGTGATGCAAAAGTTATTTTTATTAGTGTTAACCATAGGTTTTAGCAGTGCGACATTATCTGCCAAGGAAGTCGTGGTAGAAATCTATAAGAAGAAGTTCATACCGAATGAAATTACCATTGAACAAGGTGATACCGTTATATGGAAAAATATTGAAAAACGTCAATATCATAATGTCTGGTTTAAGCAGTTGCAAAAAATAGAGCCTGATTATTTCTTTCCTGATGAAAGTTATCAAAGGCGTTTTGATGAGGCCGGTGACTTTGTTTATGAATGCGGACCTCACCCTAAAATGACAGGTAAAGTCATTGTTATTGAATCAAAATAACGTCAATATTTTCAGTGAATAACCCTAAATTAAACAATGACATTTACAGTGTTTACAACTGTTTTAAACTATTAATTACCTTACAAATAAAAGGGTTATAGTTATGTCGGCGATAAAAAAGCGCTAATAAACTCACCTTTCATTGATGTAGCGCAAGCTTAGCCAAAAATTTGCAACAAATTATTACAACCCTTTAGAAACTTGATTTCCATCAAGTCACGCAGATGCTCTTTGGCGCTATCATTTCTGTGCTTTTTATTTTTATGTTTATATTCACGTAACTAACGCATGAATTAATTCATTAAGGAAACACCATGTCAGAGAGCTTTACTAAAGGCATGGCAAGGAATATTTATTACGGAGGAAGTGTATTCTTCTTCTTAATATTCTTAGCTTTGACTTTTCACACTGTAAAAGAAATGCCCAAACGGGATAACCGACAAAATATTACCGAAGCTGTAGAGCGCGGTAAGCATTTGTGGGAAAAAAATAACTGTGTAGGTTGTCACTCGTTAATTGGTGAAGGTGCATATTTTGCTCCTGAACTAGCGAACGTATATGACCGCCGTGGCGGAGAAGCAGGCTTTAAAGCTTTCTTCAACGGCTGGATGAAGGCACAGCCTTTAAACATTCCAGGCCGTCGTCAAATGCCTAACTTTCACTTAAATGACCAAGAAATTGATGATTTAGCAGAGTTCCTTAAATGGACATCAGAGCTAGATGACAATAACTGGCCACCAAACATAGAGGGTTAAGCTGTGAATACATTAAAATATCAATCACAAGCCGTAGCAAAACCTTATTTTATTTTCGCTATGATCTTGTTTGTCGGCCAAATATTATTTGGTCTTATTATGGGCTTGCAGTATGTTGTTGGTGACTTTTTAGGTGGAATTATTCCATTTAACGTTGCTCGAATGGTACATACCAACTTGCTTATTGTTTGGTTGCTCTTTGGTTTTATGGGAGCTGCGTATTATTTAATACCTGAAGAATCTGAAACAGAACTCTTTAGTCCTAAACTTGCAATAGCCTTATTTTGGATTTTTGCTGCTGCTGGCGTGCTAACTATTCTAGGCTACTTATTAGTTCCTTATTCAACACTTGCTGATATTACCTTTAATGAATTATGGCCAACAATGGGTCGTGAATTCCTAGAACAACCAACGATTACTAAATTGGGTATTGTTGTTGTTTGTTTAGGTTTCTTATTCAACTTAGGTATGACTATCTTAAAAGGTCGTAAAACTGCCATTAACATGGTAATGATGACCGGTTTAATTGGTTTAGCTGTATTCTTCTTATTCGCTTTTTATAACCCAACTAACTTAGCATTAGATAAGTATTTCTGGTGGTTTGTAGTACATTTATGGGTTGAAGGTGTATGGGAATTGATCATGGGCGCTATCTTAGCTTATGTATTAATTAAAGTGACTGGTGTTGACCGTGAAGTAATTGAAAAATGGTTATACGTAATCATTGCGATGGCACTTATCTCAGGTATCTTAGGTACTGGTCATCACTTCTACTGGTTAATGACACCAGAGTACTGGCAGTGGGTTGGTTCTATTTTCTCAGCACTTGAGCCACTTCCTTTCTTCGCAATGGTACTGTACGCATTTAACATGGTTAACCGTCGTCGTCGTGAGCATCCTAATAAAGCTGCAACACTATGGGCATTAGGTACTGCAGTAATGGCATTTTTAGGTGCGGGTGTATGGGGTTTCTTACATACTTTGTCATTCGTAAACTATTATACTCACGGTTCTCAAATTACAGCCGCTCATGGTCATATGGCTTTTTACGGCGCTTACGCGATGATCGTTATGACAATTATGTCTTATGCAATGCCTAAACTTCGTGGTATTGGTGAGGCAAATTGCAATAAAGCGCAAGTTGTTGAAATGTGGGGATTCTGGTTAATGACGGTTGCAATGGTCTTTATCACTTTATTCTTAACAGGTGCCGGTATCTTGCAAGTATGGTTACAACGTTTACCAGAGTCTGGAGAAGCACTAAGCTTTATGGCAACACAGGATAAGTTAGCTATCTTCTACTGGTTGCGTGAAATAGCGGGTGTTATTTTCTTACTTGGTTTAATTGCTTATATTGCTAGTTTCTTTGTCACTGAAGATAAAGCAGCAGTATAAATTATTAAAGAACGTCTACCAGTTTGTTTTACCTATGAAAATAGTTAAGTAGATTGGGAGTCATTCGACAGTAAATAAAGCCGTGATCTAAGGATCACGGCTTTTCTTTTGGGCGAAATAAAGCGTGAGATAAAATTGTCTATACTGATATAACGTTAGTTGGTTATCAAAACTAAGGTTTAATTAATGGTGTTAAAAGTCGCTCATAAAGTCATTATTGGTTTTGCCGTTATTTTATTATTACTGCTGTTTTCTAGCATTAGTTCCGTTGGGATTTTAAGTGATATTAAGGCCGCAACGGCAAAGGTTGATGAGTTTGCCTTGCCATTGCAAGGTTACGCAAATAATGTGCAGAAACAGTTGCTTAAGCAAGCTAAATCGGCTGCGTTAATAACAACTCAACCGACAGTGGATAGCATTACCAACATTGAGCAGACTTTTGCTCAGCAGAATATGTTGTTGATGAAGAACAGCGAATTTATAACGAAAATGCTTGTCAATGTTCCAACCATTGGCAATTTAGATAATTTCAATACGGCTTATGGGGCTTATGCCCAGTCCGTTGCTTTGATGTTTACCCATAAAAAAGCTCAGTTGAATGAAACGATACAGTTAAAGCAACAACAAGCATCACTTTATAATACTTTAGATGAAGCTAGTGCTATTTTAGGGGATTTATCCTTTTTAGAAGATGCCGATAATCAACGACAAATAGACCGTATTATTGGCTCTGCTAGTCAAATCGAGGGCTACTTGTTCAACTTAACGGATGCAACAAAAACTATCCTTGTTATTGAGACTATCGAAGAAGTGAAAGAAGCTCAGCAAACTATCGATTTTGGTCTAGATAATATTGAACAGTTATTAATTTTTTTAAGACGGTTAGGTGATGAATATAATACCGATGGTTTAATCGAGCAGTTTGTAGAGGAATTTAATCGTTCAAAAGCGACGCTTCGAGATGATAATAATATTTTCACTTTAAAGGTATCGCAGCTACAACATAAAGAAGAATTCAATAATGCTTTTCAGGATTCTGAAAAGCACATTAGTAATGCCAGTCGTGAGATTGATGTTTTTTTGCAAAAACTAGCTAGAAATTTAGCTCAATTGCAAAGCGATATATTTGAAAATGTTGAACAAGGAAATATAGAAACCATCGTTGTTTTTATTATTTTGTTCATTGTCGGTGCCGCTATTGCCGTGATTACAATTCGCGCCATGATTGGACCATTAAAAAACATTAATAGAGTGTTAGCTAAAATTGCGAAAGGTGATTTGTCACGTCAATTAAAGGTTCAATCTGATGATGAATATGGTGAGCTGTCAAAAAATGTTAATTTAGTCGTTGCTGATCTGACAGCCCTGATTAGCAATATTTCAGATTACACTCACTTACTCAATAATGCAGCCGAGCAATCGACTGAAAAAATAGCCCAAGTAACCTCCTCGTTATCAGAGCAGCAGCACACCATAACACAGGCCACAGTGCAAACTGATGATTTAGAGACTAGCGCGGAAAACATCTTACAAAAAGCGAATAAAGCCGAACAACAAATGACAGGCGCCTTAGCGCAGAGTAATGAGCTTAAACATACGGCTAATTTAACGAATGATCGCATGAATAGCTTAACCCATATATTGGATGACGCTTCTGCAGCGATGGATGTTCTTCAGCAAAAATCGCTTAATATTAGCGGCATATTAGATGCTATTACCAGCATTTCAGAACAAACCAATTTGCTGGCGTTGAATGCTGCAATAGAAGCCGCAAGAGCAGGGGAGTCAGGGCGAGGCTTTGCGGTAGTCGCTGATGAAGTACGTTCATTAGCGAGCAGAACGCAAGAGTCTGCTAATGAGATCCAAGTCATGATTGAGTCTCTGCAAGAGCAAACGAAAAAAGCAGTAGCTGATATTATACAGGGTGAAAGTGAGGCGAATAACTGTCAAGAACATACGGTGAAATTGCTATCAATATTAGCGCTTATTAATCAAGCGATAGAAGATATGCATTCTATGAGCCGCGATATATCAATATCGGCGACACAGCAAAACGGTTTGAGTAATGATATAAAACAGAGCATTCATGCTGTGGTTGATTTAAGTCAGCAAAGCAGCAGCCTGTCTTCGTCCACCTTAAACTATAGTGAGCAAGTTGCTGATTTGGCTATCAAGCTAGATGACGCTATTGGCACCTTTAAAATCTCCTAATTAATTGACAACATCTCTTTATTTAATTACACACATACAGTCGATTGCGCTTTAACGTGTTTTTTACTCCGCTGAGCGAAAAGAGATTTCAGCTATGCTTATGAGCGGTTAAGTTATAGCGGTGTAGTATTATAAAAGTTGAATTTATTTTGAAAAAACCAATGAAAAAAACACTCATTTTAGCGCTAGGACTTGTTCTTAGTATAAGCCTGAGTTTTGGCGTCAGTTTAACTCTTTCAAGTAAAGCAATGGCTAATGACGTTACTCAATATCAGCGCAAACTGAGCATCGATGACAAGCATACTAGCAAGCATAGTACTAAAATAAACGGTAAAAAAATTAAATATACCGCAACTACGGGTACTCAGCCTGTTTGGGATAAAGAAGGCAAAGCAACGGCTAGTTTGTTTTATACCTATTATCAACGTAGTGATATTAACGATAACAGCAAACGGCCTTTAATGATTTCATTTAATGGCGGGCCGGGTTCGGCATCAGTGTGGATGCATGTAGCATATACAGGCCCCAAAGTATTAAATGTTGATGATGAAGGATACCCATTACAACCATATGGTGTAAAAACTAATCCTTATTCAATTTTAGATGTTGCAGACATTGTTTATGTCAACCCAGTCAATACTGGTTACTCAAGAGTATTAGCGGATAAAGATGGCAAGATGCCAACTAAAGAGCAGCAAAAGAAAATGTTTTTTGGTGTTAATGCCGATGTAAAATACTTAGCTGAATGGGTTAATACTTTTGTTAGTCGTAATGAGCGTTGGCGATCGCCTAAGTACCTCATTGGTGAAAGTTACGGTACTACCCGTGTGTCTGGCTTGGCTAAAGAGCTACAGTCTCGTCAATGGATGTATGTTAATGGTGTTATTTTAGTCTCGCCAACTGATATTGGCATTAAACGCGACGGGCCAGTAAAAGCGGCCAATCGACTACCTTATTTCACCGCAGCGGCTTGGTATCACAAAGCGCTACCAGCAGAGTTACAACAAAAACCATTAACGGATCTTTTGTCACAGGTTGAGCAATTTACTTTAACAGACTATTTGCCAGCCTTAGCAAGAGGCGGCTTTATTGATGCTGTTGAAAAGCAGCGTATTGCTAAACAGGTCGCGTATTATTCTGGTTTATCTGTTGAAGCCGTTATTAACAATAACCTTGATGTTAACAATGCTTTTTTCTGGAAAGAATTATTGCGTGATAGAAAGCAGACTATTGGCCGTTTAGATTCACGTTATATAGGTATAGATAAAAAAGTTGCTGGCTCACGCCCTGACTATAATGCGGAGTTAAGTTCATGGTTACACAGCTTTACGCCGGCAATTAACTACTATTTACGTGAAGAGTTGCATTATAAAACGGACATTAAATATAACATGTTTGGTGATGTGCATCCGTGGGATCGTACTGGTAATAATAGCGGCGAGAACTTGCGTTCAGCCATGGCACAAAACCCTTATCTGCAAGTAATGATTCAATCGGGCTATTTTGATGGCGCAACTAATTACTTTGATGCTAAATATACTATGTGGCAGTTAGACCCAAGTGGAGAAATGAAAAAACGTTTATCGTTTAAAGGTTATGAGAGTGGCCACATGATGTACCTTCGCCATGAAGATCTACGTCAGGCTAACCAAGATATTCGCACCTTTATTAAACAAAGTCTGCCAGCCAAGGGGCAGGCGGCTAAGTACTAGCGAGTCGTTTATAGTTTATGTTATGGTTTGTTTGTAATGGGCACATATAAATAAGATATGTACAAACAAACCATATATAAACAAGCAATTACTTTACTACAAGATTACCTTTCTTCTTTAGGTTTTCAGGCACAAATTCATTTTGAATTAGAAGGCTGTTACACAACCACACAAACTAATACCAAGCATAAATTAGATCTCACTTCGATTAATCAACAGTTAAACAAACTGAATATTGATGGTGAAATTGTTAATGAGTATTGGCGTAATCAGTGGGAGTTTGTTTCTTTGTTTAATGGGCAATCGCCATTAGAGGAAGCGGACAATCTTAACCAAGCTATGTCGGTACTGCCTTATATATTCGCGCAATATGGTATTGAAAAGACTTTAATCAAGCCGGTAGTCTGGTCAGGGGATAAAGGTAAGCTCGCTGCTGGTGCAAAAGAGATCTTTACCGATGAAACTCGTGCTGTGCATATTCCTAATGCGGTGCAATTGAATGTTAGTGTATTAAATAATGCTGGTGAGAATATCATCGCTCAACATTTCTTTGGCGAATGTCTACAGCAATGTTTTTTGCAAACGAGCAAAGCTTGCAGTTTATTATATTTACCTGAAGAAGATGCTTTTGAGCGCCTTAAACTAAAATCGACCTACGGTTTAGCTGCGGAGCTTTGTTCGCCGAGCGACCTCTCAGGTGGTCATCAAGGCAGCATTGCCTTATATAAAAAACATGGCAAGCATAATCAAATGATGGGTGCTGAGCCAGTGCTGTATGACCATAAACATAATGTTCTATTGAGCCGAAATAATTGGCAAAAAACAGCACGTATTGAGCACAGGTTAGGTGCATCAAGTCCATTTTACAATCCCTATATTAATGTACTGTTTGCCTTAGCTAATGTTGTTGATGCGATTGGTATTTATCAGAACAGATTATGTAAATCATCATTAGTTTCGAATTCATCCCCAGAAGCCTTACCTAGTTCACTATATACTGTTAATGGACAACTCGGCGCGATAGATCTATTCAGCCAAGATGCTTGGTTTAGCCAATGTATAAATAGCGTGCAAGAGAAAAGTTCAATTATTGGTATTACAAAAGCACTTGATTATCCGCTGCATTTGGGCGATAAAATAAAACAGCAATACTTAGATAACTATCAAAGCGATCGGCTAATAACTTTATAAGCACATAACTGATTATTTATTAACGCTAATCATCACAATATGGCAGCATACATGGAAGCAACTAAGCAACAGATAAAACCACCACGACTTCATGGTGGGAGTGTTAGTGAAAAACGTGCTGAATTGAAAGCCTATTTCAAAGCAACATGGGAAAATTACGAAAGCTTATTTTCTTTAATCAATGATGATAGCGCCTACTACATTAGACCAGAACCTTTGCGACACCCGCTCATTTTTTATTTCGGCCATACGGCCAGCTTCTATATTAATAAACTGCTCTTAGGCAAGTTTATTACCAAGCGCATTAATCCAAGGTTGGAGGCTATATGTGCGGTGGGTGTGGACGAGATGAGCTGGGATGACCTTGACAGTACTCACTACGATTGGCCTAGTGTCGATGAAGTACGAATCTATCGTAGTGAAGTAGCAGCCTTGGTTGAGCAGCTAATTGACACTATGGAACTTTCACTGCCGATAACATCAGACTCACTAGCTTGGATTCTATTGATGGGTTGTGAACATGAGCGCATTCACCTTGAAACTTCATCAGTGATTATGCGTATGCTGCCATTAGCACATTTAACGGCTACTGATCGTTGGCCTACTTGTTGCCAAACAGCCAGTGCGCCAGAAAATGTCTTTATTTCATGTGCGGGTCAGCAAGTTAGTTTTGGAAAACCGACGAGTGATGATACTTTCGGTTGGGATAATGAGTACGGTCAAGCACAAGTATCACTCACAGAATTTAGCGCTGCAAAATACCTAGTCTCTAATCAAGAGTATCTGAGCTTTGTTGAAGCTGGTGGGTATCAGCAGGCACAGTACTGGACGCCTGAAGGGCAACAATGGCTTGCTTTTAGTAAAGCCATAATGCCGCGGTTTTGGTGTCGTAAAGAAGATCAATATTGGCAACGCAATTTACTTAATGAAATGCCATTACCACTGGATTGGCCCGTAGAAGTTAATTATTTAGAGGCAAAAGCATTTTGCCATTGGAAAACCAGTGAACTTGCCAAAAAAGGAAAAACTCAATATATACGTTTGCCTACTGAAGGAGAGTGGTTGTGTTTACGTGAGCAAGTCAGTGGCGATTTAGTTTCTTGGCAGGTTGCTCCGGGTAATATCAATAACGAATATTTTGCATCATCATGCCCAGTAAATACTTTTAAGCAGGGTGAGTTTTTTGACATTGTTGGGAACGCTTGGCAATGGACTGAGTCAAGCATTGATGGCTTTTCTGGTTTTGAAGTACACCCACTTTATGATGATTTCTCCACACCAACCTTTGATGGTAAACATAATTTAATTAAAGGTGGTTCGTGGATTTCTTCCGGAAATGAAGCGATAAAGCATTCCCGCTATGCTTTTCGCCGACATTTTTTTCAACATGCAGGTTTTCGTTATGTAACCAGTGTTGGAGTTACTTCAGATGAAAATATCCCTAACCTTGATGCTAACCATTATGAAACTGATGTTGAAGTCTGTCAGCAACTTGAGAGTTATTATGGCTTATTCGACAAACCCGCAGGCTTAGCTGATTTAAGTTTTGCACAAATAAGTTGTGTAAATGAATCTTACAGTAAACAAGTTGTTGCTAAGATTTGTCACTTTATGGATGCTCAGCAGAATAGCGTTCTTGATAATAAAAAAATACTGGATTTAGGCTGTAGTGTTGGCGCCATTAGTTTTAACTTGGCTGCTTTTGTTAAGCTGGTGCATGGTGTCGATTTTTCTGCTCGTTATATTCAACATGGTGTCAATTTACAACAAGGAAATAGCGTACGTTATGTTATGCAACAAGAAGGTGAAATCCTCAGCTTTCACGAAGTACGCTTAGATAAAGAACTGTTAGCACACTCGCATAAAATTCATTTTAGTCAGGGAGATATTAGTAATCTTAAAGCTACTTTAACTGGATATGATGTGGTTATTGCTCACAATGTTTTAGAGCAAAATTATCATCCCCAGCTTTTTTTGAAAAATGTGCAGCAAAGGTTAAATAAAAATGGTTTATTGATTGTCATTTCGGATTATCAATGTAACGAGCAAAAAACTCAAAAGGAAAAATGGTTAGGGGGTATTAAAGTTAATGGTGAAAATGTCACAGGTTTTGAAGGGCTGAGTAATATCTTAACTGATAACTTTACCTTGCTGGCACAAGAGCAGTTAACCCGGATAATAAAGGTAAACCAACGTAAAGTTAAGGTAGAATTCCCCGAAATGAGCATTTGGCAGCTAACAACGAATTAACGCTTGGTCAGCGAGTTAACCTTTGTTTAGATGCATTATCAAAAATACAAATGCTGTTTAGTATTCACTTAACAGCATTTGTAATGAGTTTATTAACTTATTTAATAGATAAGTTAAAAAGCAAAGCTAATATTGGCGGCAAGGTTTCTACCTGATTCAGTAAAGTGTGAAACATCTTCACCGCTTGTATGGCCAGCAATATTAATATAACGAACATATTCCTTATCAAATATATTATTCAAAGCTAAATTGACATTAATTTGGCTATTAATTTGATAATTAAACAACCAGTCAACAGCGCCATAACATGCTATTTCAGCTTTGCCTTCGTTAACTTTAGTCATTTTGTCAGCCCAGTTTACAATCAACTCACTGCCCCAGTTATCGCCTTCATAACTTACCCCGATATTCCCTGATAATGGCACTAAGGTAGTTAAATAATCACCGGTTTCATCATTTTTACCATCTTGATAGGCGGCGTTAACAAATAAGGTGATACTGTTATCAATAAAGTAGTTAACGTTAGCTTCTAGACCTTTTAATGTCACGCTGTCGATGTTTTGGTATTGAAAGGTATCATACACATGTGAAAACTCGCCTTCATCATCCATAACAATTTCTCTTGATACTAACTGAGTATCAAGAAAGTTATCAAATTTTGTATAATAAGCGGCAACACTAAAAGCAAATTGACCTGCATGACCTCGAATGCCTACTTCAAAGCTATCACTTTCCTCAGGAGATAGATCGTCGCTAGGAATTATTTCATAAATATATTCAGAGCTTGCTTGGTTATAATGCTCTATATAAGCTAAATCATAAGCAGGTACTTTAAAGCCTTGGCCGTATTGAGCAAATACTGCGAGATCGTCACGCAGCTTATAGAGTGCGCCTAAGTTAAATGACACTTTACTATCATCAATTTTAGCAAACTCGGTATCATCTGCTTTCTTAGCGCCATTAGGGTCCATATCATAATAGTCAAAACGCGCACCAGGAGTGATAATTAATTTCTTATCAATTAGGCTAATTTCATCGTTAACAAAAATACCCGTTCTAAAAACGTCATTTTCAGGGAACTTATTGGTGATTAAGTCTTTGGTTGATTCACCTTCCACTTCCCTGTATTCATGTACGGTACGGCTACTTTTCGTTTGTTCAATATCTAAGCCAAACCCTAGAGTATGAGTACCAGATAGTTTTTTAGTGGCATTAGATAACAAGCCGAAAGTATCTTGTTCATAGCTGCTTTTTTTCCACATATGACGTTTTTCAAATACACCAAAAATGGGAGCGTTTATATCAAGAAAAGCATACTCTTCATCGTCTTGTTCGGTGTTATTGTTGTATAAGCTCACATTCAAATAATCAAATAAAACAGTCTCTGTTTCAGAGCGGTAGTTCAGTTGAAAAGACTGTGTTGTTTTATCACCTGTTGAATTTTCTTGAGCAATTTCATAACCGTATTTATCTAAGCTTCTAAAATAAGCAAGTAAACCATCAGCGCTATCACCTTTAGCTTCTTGTTGCCAAACATCGGCGATAAAACTAAATGTATTATCTTTATCAATGTTATATTTTGCTTTGTATAAAAGGCTGACTGATTCAATATCGAAAGGATCTTCACTTTCTTGGTAGTTTTGTTCTTCATTGCCTTGACGGTAGTTTACGCTAGCAAAGTGTTCGACATCACCAGTGATAAGGGCTAAGTTAGCGCCAATATGTCCTTGATTACTACTACCTAAATAACTTGTTTTTACACTACCACCAAAAGTTTCCCCCTTATTCAGTACATCACTAGCATCTTTAGTAGTGAAAATGATAATGCCGCCTAAAGCATCTGAACCATATAGCGATGAAGACGCGCCTTTAGCCACCTCAACTTGTTTTAAAGTATCAGTTTCAATGAAGCCGCGACCGACAATGTCATTTGCGCCATTTGCGCCGTAACCTTCATTCATACGCATGCCATCTTTAATCATCAGCACCCGATCTCCACCCCTACCGCGAACAAGAATATTTTGTGCACCACCAATAGAGCCAGTTACTTGAATACTTGGGTCGTATTTAAATAATTGATTCATGTCACCGATAGCTTGTTTTTCAATATCGGCACTAGTCACCACAGAGATATTACCCGCAACATCCTTTAGCGGTTTTTCTGTGCGCGAGCCACTGACGACAATTACTTCAAGGTCTTGATGCATAACAGAAGTATCGTCTGGTTGATCGTCGGCATAAGACGTTGTTGAAATTATTGCTGAGGAAATGGCTAAAGCAATAGTTGCAGGCTTAAACATAAGGTTTCCTTAAATTTTAGGTAAAGATGAAAAATTTTGATCTCATAAACAATGGCGGGAATCATACAGCTCAAAAAACAAATGTAAATACAAATGATAATAATTATCATAAAGAATGTTGTTTATTTGTTCTATTTGGTTTAAATTAGCGTCCTCATTTATTAGGTGACTTTTTTGTTTAAAAGAAAGGTTGCACTAGCTCTTTTGTGACACTTGTTGTCGAGGAAACTGTCCTGTGAATATCAATTCAATTGAAATCTTAATGGCCGAGGTATCTACCTTATTAATGGCTCCTGTTATTTTAGCCATCGCCTTTTTACTGATTTATGCTGTTTATGCTTTAGGGCGGTTTATCTCGCAATATGTTGTGCGCAAAAAAAATCGTATGGCTTATGTTCAGCAAATAAAGGCGGAACAAAGGTCACCTAAATGGTTGGCTGGTTACCCTATTTACAATTATTTTGTTAATAACCCCAACGCCAGTGATGATGAATTAGAAGTTTTTGCGCTAAAGAAATTAGAAACTTTACGCATCGTTACCCGCATTGCTCCTATGCTGGGATTAATTGCAACCATGGTGCCCATGGGACCTGCTTTACAGGCACTGGCTGATGGCAACATTCAGGGAATCAGTGAGAATTTAATTATAGCTTTTGCCGCTGTTATTTGGGGTTTACTCATTTCCACATTGACCTTTTGGCCTGCTTCAGTGAAAAAGCGATGGTTTGCAGATGAACTGATCGCGATACGTCGCATAAATGCCAATAAAATTGTCTCAGGGAGCTAGCTAATGCGTTTCTTAGATGAAGATGAAGAGTTAAATCCTATTATAAGTGCGGTTAATTTAGTTGATGTTTTTTTGGTGATCATTGCAGCTTTGTTAATCGCCTTGGCACAAAACCCGTTAAATACTTTTTCTGCTGATGATGTCACGGTTATTAAAAATGCTGGTAAGCCCAATATGGAAGTAATTGTTAAAAAGGGTAAAGAAATTAAGGAATATAAATCGAATGGTGAAATTGGCTCAGGTCAAGGGAGTCGTGCCGGTGTAGCATATAAAATGGCGGATGGCAGCTTTGTTTACGTGCCAGAGGACGACGGGAATAAGCAGGCTAAATTGAGTGAAGGCTCAAAGCAGAGTTCAAGTTCAACTAATATGGGAGACAAGTAATGATTGCTCGAATTAAAGCTAGCTTATTATGCTTGTGCTTATTGTCTTACGCTGGACTAGCCATTGCTGCACAGGGGCTGAATGAGAAAAAAGATGTGGTATTGATTATGTCAGGGCATGCAGCTAAACCCAAGGGTGACTTACTGAAGTTACTAGCACAGGGGCAAGACTTTAATTTCGTTGTTTATTCAATGAAAGGTAAAAGCGATGAAGAGGTTGATCAACGTTGGTCAACTGCAAAGCTAATCATGCTTGACGGTATTAATCCTGCGCTATCGAAATTTATGTTTGCTAAATTTCAGCCTAAGTTGAAAAAGCATTCACATGTAGCCGTTATTTCCTTAGGTGAATTAGAGAATGATCAGATGAATCAAGGTTTAACTTATCTGCAAAAGACGACGTTAGGTGCTTATTATAATAATGCAGGCCGTTTGAATTATAGTAATATGATGGACTATCTTGCTGTCGATATTTTTTCATTAACGACAAAAGCTTTAGTTAAGCCAGTAATAACTCCAAATGTTGGGCTATATCATCAAGCATTTCCAAACCAACTAACTAGCAACGAGCATGAATTTTTTAACTGGTTAACAAACAAATCGCCTGAAAAAAATCAACCTAAAATTGCCATTGCTATGCATAGGTCTGTTGCTGACTACGAACAGCAGCAAGTGGTAGATGCGTTAATTAGCGGCTTAGAAGAAAAGGGCGCTAAAGCTTTTGGCTTTTTCTTCGAAGGTAATGATGAACCACTGGAGTACACAGACTTATTGCAGGATGAACAAGGAAAAACCCGAGTTGACTTATTGATTAACTATCGCGCTTTGCATTACGTGGATAAACGTCGTAAAGAATTCGAAAAACTTAGCGTACCTGTTATTCATGCACTTAATTACACTGATGGAAATGCTGAGGCGTTTGAAAAGGATCATGCGGGTGTTTCAGCATCGCTTACGCCATTTTTTTTAGTGATGCCTGAAGATACAGGTAGTGTTGACCCTTCAATTATTGCAGCCAATGAAAATGGTACAAAAAAAGTAATGCCAGCTCAGTTGAATTCCTTGGTTGAGCGTGCTTATAACCACGCAAATTTAGCACACATTAACAATAAAAATAAAAAAATTGCGACCTTTATTTGGAATTACCCTCCAGGAGAAAAGAATATTGGCGCAGCATTTTTAGATGTGCCTTCATCAATAGCACAAATAGCAAAATCGTTAAAAGCACAAGGTTATACAATTGATGTTAAAGAAGCAGATGAGCTTATTGAATCTGCAGGTAAACTTCTGCGACCTTATTATCGTAAAGAAGACGCAAGTACTTTAATTGAGCAAGATTTAGCTGACTATATGCCGCTAAAGACTTACCTAACCTGGTTTAATAATTTACCAGCAGAAGTTCGTGAACCTATAAATGCTCGTTGGGGCAGCGCAGAAGAAAATGGCATGCTTACAGAGCATAATGGTCAACAAGCTTTCATCATTCCTCGCATGAATTTGGGTAATATGATTGTCTTGCCGCAAGGTGTACGTGGTGATAGTGCAAAAGAGCACAGCAACTTATATCACAGTACTAAAACTCCCATTAACCACAGTTATTTAGCATTGTATTTGTATGCCAAACAGCACTTTGGTGCGAATGCTTATATCCACCTAGGTACCCACGGTTCACAGGAGTGGCTCACGGGTAAAGAACGAGGCTTATCGGTTTATGATGCACCTAATCTAGCGGTAGGTAATTTACCGGTATTTTATCCATACATTATTGATAATGTTGGTGAAGCAATGCAGGCAAAACGTCGTGGTAGAGCGACAATGATAAGCCATCTAACGCCTGGTTTTGCTAAAGCAGGATTATACGCTGATGTAGCAAAACTAAATGAGCTTATTGCTAACTACATGATGTTAGAGCAAGGACAGACACAAGAAAATACTCAAACCAGTATCATTAAGCTAGCTGATGAATTGAATATTCTAACTGACTTAACGTTAACTGAAGCAGAATTTAAACAGCATTTTTCGTCGCAGTTAATCCGAGTACAAGATCATTTAAATGAGCTTGCTCAACAAAGTCAGCCATTAGGTGTCCATATTTTTGGCTTATTACCGAAAGAGGCGCATTTGATTAGCACTACCATTCAAATGCTAGGCGAAGAATTTGCTATACGAGCTGATAACTACGAAAAAACTAATGGATTAACGCTGGCCCATGAACTGCAGCGTGATGAAAATAATGTGCAGAAGCTTAATGCTTTAGCGGGTTTCCAATTATTAAAATCGTCATTGATTGACGGAAAAAATTTAACAAACCTGTCTGTAGAGCTAGCAGCTGATTTAGCTCAAGCGCAAGAGTATTGGACTAACTTTGCTAACATTGCAGAGCTCGATAACTTAATGTTGGCATTATCTGGTGGATATATCCCAGTTAGCTATGGCGGTGATCCTATCCGTAACCCTAATGCAGCACCAACAGGGCGTAACCTTATTGGCTTTAATCCCGCTAAGGTACCATCTAAAGAGGCTTATCAAGCAGGTGTTAAGTTACTTAATCAAACAATTAGTGACTATAAAGCTAAAAATGGTAAATACCCTGAAAAGTTAGCCTTTTCTTTATGGTCTTTAGAGACTATGCGTCATCAAGGGGCACTTGAAGCACAAATATTACATGCACTGGGTTTAAAGCCGAAATGGAACAGACAAGGCAATGTTACCGGTACGGAAATTATCGATTATAAAGAGTTAGGTCGGCCACGTATTGATGTTGTGGTTTCACCAACAGGCCTTTACCGTGATGCATTTCCGAATGTTATTTTATTGTTAGCTGGAGCTATTGATAAAGTTGCTAAGCTTAAAGAAGATAATAATTTTGTCTATCGTCATACTGCGCAGCTAAAAGCTGATTTATTGCAAGAAGGACAAAGTGAAAGTGAAGCTGATTATCTATCTTCGATTCGCATTTTTTCCAACGAAACAGGAAATTATGGTACTGGATTAAATGGCGCAAGTTTAGCTTCAGATACTTGGGACGATGATAGTAAGTTAGCGAATCTCTATTTAGATAGAATGGGATATGCCTTTGGTAAAGACGAGAAACGATGGAGTGATAATGTTACCAAAACAGGTTTATATTCAAGAGTGTTATCGGGTACAGATGGAGTGATTTTCTCTCGTTCAACTAATTTATATGCGCTAATGACTAATGATGATCCTTTTCAATACTTTGGTGGTATTGGTCTAGCTGTTCGCCATCTTGATGGTAAAACACCAGAGATGTATGTTTCTAATTTACGCCGTAAAGATAATGTGAAAAGCCAAACAATGAGTGACTTTTTAAATCAAGAAATGCGTAGCCGGTACTTTCACCCTAGGTGGATAAAAGCGATGCAGGACTCTGGTTATGCTGGCGCTACGGCTATATTAGATCGCATGAATAATATGTGGGGTTGGGAAGTGATGACACCTGAGGCAGTGCGTGATGACCAATGGCAAGAATTTTTTGAAGTGTATGTAGAAGATAAGTATCAGTTAGATATTCGTGAATTTTTTGAAAAGAATAATAGCCATGCTATGGCTCAAATACTTGAGCGCATGCTTGAAGCTGTGCGAAAAGGTTATTGGTCAGCAGATGAAGAAACTATCGAAAAAATGGTGGCAACTTATACCGAACTTGCTAATGAGTTTGATGTCGTTACTGATAACAAAAAGCTCACCGACTTTGTTGGAGAAAAGGCATTAGGCTTTGGCTTAGCACCCTTACTCAGTACGGTGGAAATTGCACTAACAAATTCACCACAAACTCAAGCAAGCCAAAATACAAAGCAGCCTACACAAGAAATAACAGGGCAGAAGCTAGAGGAGCAAGTAAAGGCAGAGCCAATTGAAACTGATTATAGATATTTATACCTTATGTTAATCATATTCCTATTAGGATTTGTTAGTAACTTCTTGCAAAGGCCACCAAAGCAATATGAAACAGTAGTCAGTTAAAATTGTGCAATCGTATTGTCATCTAGTTAGGTTAATCTGTATATAAAGTTATGTGATAACAGCTGATTCTTGAATTAGGGTTTGCTGCTTTTGGTTTGTTTTATACAGCTAATTTGTTTTATTAATCTTAATTGATTCCTTTTTAGGCTAAACTTCTGTATAATGCGCGCCCAATTATAGTCCCAGTTATTTATATTTTTTGCTCCATGTAGCTAGCCAATATAAATAATAGTAACAGCGAGTAACGCCTGTGTTAGATAAATTAAGAAATGTGGCAATTATTGCCCACGTTGACCACGGAAAAACGACCCTAGTTGATAAATTACTTGAGCAATCAGGTACTTTAGATGCGCGTGTTAGCCATGACGAACGTGTGATGGATTCAAACGATATTGAAAAAGAACGTGGTATTACTATTTTAGCTAAAAATACCGCTGTTAACTGGAATGACTACCGTGTAAACATTGTAGATACTCCAGGCCATGCTGATTTTGGTGGCGAAGTAGAGCGTGTAATGTCAATGGTTGATTGTGTATTACTAATTGTTGATGCACAAGAAGGCCCTATGCCACAAACTCGTTTTGTGACACAAAAAGCATTCGCGCAAGGTTTGAAGCCAATTGTTGTAATTAACAAAATTGATAAGCCTGGTTCTCGTCCTGATTGGGTTATGGATCAAGTTTTCGAATTGTTTGATAACTTAGGTGCTACCGATGAACAACTTGACTTTAAAGTAGTTTACGCTTCTGCAATCAATGGCTGGGCGACACTTGAAGAAGGTGAAACTGGCGGTGACATGACACCTTTATTTGAAACGATTATCAGTGAAGTACCTGCACCTGATGCAGATCCTGATGGCGCTTTTCAAATGCAAATTTCTCAACTTGATTACAGCTCATACTTGGGTGTAATTGGTGTTGGTCGTATTACTCGTGGTAGTGTTAAACCGAACCAACAAGTTACTGTTAAATGTGCAGCAGGTAATGTGCACAATGGTAAAGTAGGCAAAGTATTTGGTTACTTAGGTCTTGAGCGTCACGAAGCTGAAAGAGCTGAAGCTGGCGATATCATTGCAATTACGGGTTTAGGTGAATTAAAAATCTCTGATACCATTTGCTGCCCAAATGAAGTTGAAAGTTTACCTGCATTATCAATTGATGAACCTACTATCAATATGACTTTCCAAGTAAACACTTCACCATTTTGTGGTAAAGAAGGTAAGTTCGTTACGTCACGTAACATCAAAGACCGTTTAGAAAAAGAATTAGTTCATAACGTTGCTTTACGTGTTGAGCAATTAGATGATCCTGATAAATTTAAAGTATCAGGCCGTGGTGAACTTCACCTTGGTATCTTAATTGAAAATATGCGTCGTGAAGGTTTTGAACTTGCAGTATCACGTCCAGAAGTAATTGAACGTGAAATTGATGGCGTATTACAAGAACCTTATGAAACAGTAACTATTGATGTTGAAGAGCAACATCAAGGTACTATCATGGAAAAAATGGGTGTTCGTAAAGCCGAGTTAACTGATATGGCACCAGACGGTACTGGTCGTATCCGTATGGACTTTATCATGCCAAGCCGTGGCTTAATTGGTTTCCAAACTGAATTTATGACAATTACTTCAGGCTCTGGCTTGATTTACCATACGTTCTTCGAATATGGACCTCATAAAGGTGGTGATATCGGTCAACGCTTAAACGGTGTAATGATTGCGAACGCTACAGGTAAAGCCTTAACTAACGCTATATTTAACTTACAATCTCGTGGCCGTATGATGATTGGTCACGGTGTTGAAGTTTATGAAGGCCAAGTTGTTGGCATTCATAGCCGTGATAATGACTTAACGGTTAACGTACTTAAAGGTAAGCAGTTAACAAACGTACGTTCATCTGGTACTGATGAAGCGCAAGTATTAACGCCTGCAATCAAAATGACGTTAGAGCAAGCGTTAGAGTTTATTGATAACGATGAGTTGGTAGAAGTAACACCTGAAAATATCCGTATACGTAAGAAGTCTTTAAAAGAGAATGAACGTAAACGTGAAGGCCGCGCTGCTAAATAACAAGCCGCTTCTAAGCAAATAAAAAAATCGCTTACTGTGTTACAGTAAGCGATTTTTTCGTTTTAGCACCTTGTAAGGTACAACTCACGGTAATAAACCATGGATCTTATGTAAGACATCTCTGCAATTGATGTCAGTATATAAGATAAGTGTTACATGTACTGAAGCCTAACTAGTTGTTTTAATTTAAATGTTAATTATTTAAATTGTTTTTATTAATACTTTGTTACTTTTGGCATAAAAAAATATCGGCACAACGAGATTTTTACTACTAGTCTTAGGTTAAGTAAAAAGCAGCACGCTTTATTTCACACCCTAGTCATTTAGGGTATTAACAAAAGGAATTGCCTTATGTCTCCAGCACAATTAAAAACCTTACAAGAGTTAAGCCAGATATTTAGCCAAGGAAAAGCTAATCCAAAACAAATTCAACAGCTATCAGCCTTATTAGCACAAGTTAATCGCTATGAAGATGAGCAGAAATCTGTAGTGAATGAGCAAGTCACCTTTATTGCTGCACCACGTTTTGGCTAGTTGGTTTGATGAAGAGTATAGGAAATACTCTTCTAGAGTTTAACGATAAGCATTTTTATAAGTAGCAGCATCAATTACTGCCCATAAGTGAAAAATACCTGCAATAATTGCAGGTACAACCATCCACCATAGTGCGTAACCACCGACGCAAACTATAGCAAAGATAAGGGCTGGCAATAGCCGCCCTTGAACTAGCTGCCCTAAGCCTGGGAAAAACACATTAAAATTGCTGCGATAACATTACCGGCCGAACCTTGACTTGCCATCTTATATCCTTAGTTTATTTCTTCTTACTAGCTTTAGGCTAGCAAATATATGACTGCTATCATAATATATGCATCATCTAATATAAATCGTGAAATTGTTAGTGAATATGAGTATGGACAAATACTTTTCAGTGGGTCAATTTTGGCAAAAAAATAAAGGCTTCTTTTATCACTTACTAAAACGAGTGCATCAAGAGCAATTGCCTGTGGTGGCAGGATATCTTTCATATGTTTGCTTAATGTCTTTAGTGCCTTTATTGGTGGTCATGTTATCAGTGATGACTGCCTTTCCTCTTTTTGCTGAACTACAACAAAATATTGAGCAATTTGTTTATCACAATTTTATGCCAGCGGCTGGCGATGTAGTGCAGCAGTACTTAACGGGTTTTGTGAGCAATGCATCGAAAATGTCTGCAGTCGCGGTTTCTTTTTTATTTGTGGTCGCATTTTTTCTCATTTCTGCGATTGATAAAACTTTCAATAGAATCTGGCGAGTGACTAAACAGCGCCGTACAATTACTTCGCTCGCCATGTATTGGATGGTATTAACTTTAGGTCCTGTTTTAGTTGGAGCAAGTATCGCGTTAACTTCATACTTTGTTTCTTTAGTATCTTTGGGGGGCTATGATATTTTAGGTTTGTTTGACCTGTTTTTAAGAGCCTTACCATTACTTTCGTCGATTATTGCTTTTGTAATTTTATATATGGCGGTACCAAATAAAGCGGTACCGTTTAAGTTTGCGCTAATAGGCGCTTTTATTGCGGCGCTATTATTTGAGCTGGCAAAAAAGGCCTTTGCGTTGTATTTAACTGCTTTTCCTTCCTATCAAGTCATTTATGGGGCGCTAGCTACAATTCCAATCTTATTTCTGTGGATATATATGTCTTGGCTTATAGTGTTGTTAGGAGCCTTGATCACAGTATCATTGCAAGAGCATTTCTCAGAGTTAACTCAACAAGAGCAAGCAAGTATGGCTAATAATGAAAGCGCTAGTGATAAATCAACAGAATCAATTTAAGCGAGACAAGTAATAATATGATAGCGCTAATTCAACGGGTCAGTTCAGCTAATGTGGCGGTTAACAGTCAGGTTATTGGTGAAATAAATCAAGGTCTACTCGTTTTGCTGGCCATTGAGCCTAATGATACCGAAGCGAAAGCAAGAAGAATGGCACAACGTGTAGCCGGTTATCGTGTCTTTAATGATGAAAATGACAAAATGAACCTTAATGTTAAGCAAATAGGAGGTGACTTGTTGGTCATCTCACAATTTACGTTAGCAGCCGACACGAATTCAGGTTTGCGAGCAAGTTTCACTACAGCAGCGAAACCTGAAATGAGTAATGAGTTATATATATATTTTACTGAGCAATTGCGTCAACAAGGTTTTAAGGCACCAACAGGGGAGTTTGGTGCTGACATGCAAGTTCAGCTAGTCAATGATGGTCCTGTTACGTTCACCTTAACCGTGTGAATAAGTCGGTATGACTTTGTAGTGCTGTATCACTGAGGCTACCGTGTTCAGCATTTGAAGTATGCGCAAACATATTTTTACAATAGCCCTTCCTTGAAATGCCCCTGTTTATTTTTTAGCTAATTAAACTATCACTTTTACTTTAGTGGTGTTATAATCTCGCGCCCGTTAAGTTTGAGTTGCCGACTTTATGTTTAAAACTTGAGCGAAATGGGGTCTTTAGAAGGCAGTGACGGGTCAAATTTCTGGCCTTGAATTTAAAACTTATCTTTTGAAATTGCTCAAGTTATTCATATTGATGGCTTAAGTATAAAAGATAACAAGCGGAGCAAAAATTAATGATCCAAATGCAATCACAGCTGAATGTTGCTGATAACAGTGGCGCTAAGCGTGTTCAATGTATAAAGGTTCTTGGTGGCTCGCACCGTCGCTACGCACGCATTGGTGACATCATCAAAGTTGCCGTGAAGGAAGCAAGTCCTCGCGGTAAAGTAAAAAAAGGTGATGTTGTTACTGCGGTAGTGGTGCGCACTAAGAAAGGTGTTCGTCGTACAGATGGTTCTGCCATCCGTTTTGATGAAAACGCGGCTGTAATTTTGAATGCAAACTTACAACCAATTGGTACTCGTATTTTCGGGCCTGTGACACGTGAACTTCGTAATGAGAAATTTATGAAGATCGTATCATTAGCACCTGAAGTACTATAAGGAGTCACGATAATGGCATCTAAGATTCGTCGTGATGATGAAGTAATCATACTTGCAGGCAAAGACAAGGGCAAAACTGGTAAAGTTACCAAAGTTCTTGTTGAAAGCGGCAAAGTATTCGTAGAAGGCGTTAACTTAATCAAAAAGCACACTAAGCCTGTACCTCAGTTACAGCAGCCTGGTGGCATTGTTGAGAAAGAAGCATCTTTACAAGTATCTAACGTAGCTATCCTTAACCCGAAAACGGGCAAGGCTGACCGCGTTGGTTTTAGATTCGAAGACGGCAAAAAAGTTCGTTTCTTCAAATCTGATAACGAATTAATATAATTGGAGTAAACGATGGCGAAACTGCATGATTTTTACAAAGATACAGTTGTAGCTGACCTTCAAACGAAGTTCGGTTATAAAAGTGTCATGCAAGTCCCTCGGATTGAAAAGATCACCCTTAACATGGGTGTTGGTGAAGCGATTTCTGATAAGAAAGTATTAGAGCACGCCACAAATGATCTTACTGCAATCTCAGGGCAAAAGCCGGTAACGACAGTAGCACGCAAATCAGTTGCGGGCTTCAAGATTCGTGAAGGCTACCCTATTGGTACAAAAGTAACTCTACGTGGCGAACGTATGTGGGAATTCTTAGAGCGTTTAATCTCTATTTCAATTCCTCGTATCCGTGATTTCCGTGGCTTAAACCCTAAGTCATTCGATGGTCGTGGTAACTACAGCATGGGCGTTCGTGAGCAAATTATCTTCCCTGAAATCGAATATGATAAAATCGATAAAATTCGTGGATTAGATATCACTATTACTACTAGCGCGAAAGATAACGAAGAAGGACTAGCATTATTGTCTGCCTTTGAATTCCCGTTCAAGAAGAAGGTGTAGAGTTATGGCTAAATCGTCAATGAAAGCTCGTGAAGCTAAACGTACTAAACTAGTAGCTCAGTACGCTGAAAAGCGTCGTGCGTTAAAAGAGATCATCTCAGGCGTAGATTCTTCTGAAGAAGAACGTTGGGATGCGGTTTTGAAACTTCAAAGTTTACCTCGTGATTCATCAAGTAGCCGTCAACGTAATCGTTGTAATGTTACTGGTCGTCCACATGGTTACTTACGTAAATTCGGCTTAAGCCGTATTAAGTTGCGTGAAGCAACTATGCGTGGTGAAGTTCCAGGTCTTAAGAAAGCTAGTTGGTAATTCACGGGAGTAAATGGTTATGATGACTGATCCTATCGCGGACATGTTTACACGCATCCGCAACGGTCAATCTGCAGCAAAAGTTGCAGTTACAATGCCATCTTCAAAAGTTAAAGTTGCAATTGCTAACTTGCTTAAAGAAGAAGGTTATATTTCAGATTTTTCAGTGACAGGCGAAGTAAAGCCTGAGCTAGCTGTAACTTTGAAGTATTTTGAAGGTAAAGAAGTAATTGAAGTGATCAAACGTGTTTCACGTCCTGGTCTTCGTATATACAAAAGCTGTGATGAACTTCCTAAAGTTCTTGCTGGCATGGGTATTGCGATCATTTCGACTTCTAAAGGTTTGATGACGGATCGTGCCGCTCGCTCTGCGGGTATTGGCGGTGAAGTTCTTGGTTTCGTAGAGTAAGGAGAATAATATGTCTCGTGTTGCAAAAGCACCTGTCGTTGTTCCTGCTGGCGTTACCGTTACGTTATCAGGTCAAGACATTACAGTTAAAGGTCCAGTAGGTGAATTATCACGTACGATTCATAGCTTTGTTGCAGTTTCTCAAGAAGAAAATGCAGTGAACGTTACAATCGCTTGTGATGACAAAAATGCATGGGCTCAAGCCGGTACTGCACGCGCTTTAATCAACAACATGGTTGAAGGTGTTAGTAAAGGTTTTGAAAAGAAATTAGTTTTACAAGGTGTTGGTTACCGTGCCAAAGCTGCTGGTAAATCATTAGATTTATCTTTAGGTTTTTCACATCCAATCAAACATGCTATTCCTGAAGGAATTAAATGTGAAACTCCTAGCCAAACTGAAATCACACTTTCGGGTGCTGATAAACATTTAGTTGGTCAAACCGCTGCGAACATTCGTGCATACCGTAAACCTGAGCCTTATAAAGGTAAAGGTGTTCGTTACGCTGATGAATACGTTCGTCGTAAAGAAGCTAAGAAGAAGTAGGGTAATACTATGGATAAGAAAACATCTCGTTTGCGCAGAGCTAAACGCTCTCGTGCAAAAATTAGCGAGTTGGGTGCGAATCGTTTAGTTGTATTCCGTACTCCTCGTCATATATACGCTCAATTGATCGCTCCTACGGGTTCTGAAGTAATCGCATCTGCGTCTACTTTAGACAAAGAAGTTGCAGCTCAACTTGAAAAAACCGGTAATGTTGCCGCTGCTACCGCAGTTGGTACAGCAATTGCTGAACGTGCAAAAGCGAAAGGCGTAGAGTCTGTTGCATTTGATCGTTCAGGTTTCCGTTACCACGGTCGCGTTAAAGCGTTAGCAGAAGCAGCTCGTGAAGCTGGTCTTCAATTCTAGGGGTTGATAATGGCTAATCATAATCAAGAAAACTCACAGCAAAGTGATATGGCTGAAAAGCTAATCGCCGTTAACCGCGTATCAAAAGTGGTTAAAGGTGGTCGTATTTTCAGTTTTACTGCATTAACAGTAGTTGGTGACGGTAATGGTCGTGTTGGTTTTGGTTACGGTAAAGCACGTGAAGTGCCTGCTGCAATCCAAAAAGCAATGGAAAAAGCACACCGTAACATAGTAACCGTTGACTTGAAGGGTACTACTCTTCAACACGCTATCAAAGGCCGTCATTCTGGTTCTAAAGTTTACATGCAACCAGCTTCTGAAGGTACAGGTATCATCGCCGGTGGCGCGATGCGTGCAGTACTTGAAGTTGCAGGCGTTCAGAACGTATTGTCAAAAGCATACGGTTCTACTAACCCAATCAACGTAGTTCGCGCTACTGTTTCTGCCCTAGTGAATATGCATTCACCAGAAGGCATGGCAGCTAAACGTGGCAAAAGCGTTGACGAAATACTGGGGTAATTCAGCATGTCTAAAACAGTTAAAGTAACTCAAGTTAAAAGTTCTATTGGTCGTTTACCGAAACATAGAGCTACATTAAAAGGCCTTGGTCTACGTCGTATCAATCATACAGTAGAGTTAGAAGATACTCCGTCTGTACGTGGTATGATCAACAAGGTTTATTACATGGTTAAGGTGGAGGATTAATAATGCATTTAAATACTTTATCCCCTGCACCGGGATCTCACAAAGCTAAAAAGCGCTGTGGTCGTGGTATTGGTTCAGGCATCGGTAAAACAGGTGGTCGTGGTCACAAAGGTCAGAAGTCTCGTTCTGGCGGTAGTGTACGTCCTGGTTTTGAAGGTGGTCAAATGCCATTGAAACAACGTTTACCTAAATTTGGTTTTACTTCACGTAAATCTTTAGTTCGCGCTGAAGTTCGTTTACATGAACTAAACCTAATCAAAGGTGATGTTGTTGATATTCACGCTCTTAAAGACGCTGGTCTAATTACACGTAATATCGTAGCTGTAAAAGTTATGTTATCTGGCGAGATTACTCGTCCAATTACTTTACGTGGAATTGCAGTAACTAAAGGCGCACAAGCAGCTATTGAAGCTGCTGGTGGCAAAATCGAGGAATAATACAGATTATGGCAACACCAGGAATGGCTTCTCAAAAGGGAAGTAGTGGCGCAGGCGGATTGTCTGAGCTAAAACAAAGATTGTGGTTCGTATTCATTGCACTTGTAGTGCTTCGTTTAGGATCTTTTGTGCCAATCCCTGGTATTGACGCCGCTGTATTAGCTCAGTTCTTTGAACAACAAAAGGGCACCATTGTAGAAATGTTTAACATGTTCTCCGGTGGTGCACTTGAGCGAGCCTCAGTATTGGCTCTAGGTATTATGCCGTACATCTCAGCTTCAATCATTATGCAATTGCTTACGGTTATGCACCCAGCAATGGCAGAATTGAAAAAAGAAGGTGAAGCTGGACGTCGTAAAATCAGCCAATACACACGCTACGGCACTTTAGTTCTAGCAACAGTACAATCGATAGCGATTGCCAGAAGTTTACCTGAAATGATGCAAGGTCTAGTTATTAATGCTGGCTTTGGTTTCTATTTCACAGCGGTGGTAAGTTTGGTTACTGGTACCATGTTTTTAATGTGGTTAGGTGAGCAAATTACTGAACGCGGTATTGGCAATGGTATATCGATTATTATCTTCGCGGGTATTGTTGCTGGCATGCCATCTGCAGTAGGTCAAACTGCTGAAATGGCGCGTCAAGGTGAATTGCACTTATTAGTATTATTGCTAATTGGCGTTGTGGTATTTGCAGTAACTTTCTTAGTAGTATTTGTAGAACGTGGTCAACGACGTATTGTTGTTAATTACGCTAAGCGTCAACAAGGCCGTAAGGTTTTCGCTGCGCAAAGTACACACTTACCTTTGAAAGTGAATATGGCGGGTGTAATCCCACCAATCTTTGCCTCAAGTATTATCTTGTTTCCTGGCACTATTGCTAGTTGGTTTGGACAAGGTGATGGCCCTGTTGCTGATTTCTTACAAGGTGTTTCTCAAGCGATGTCGCCGGGACAACCTTTGTATGTTTTCATGTTAGCAGCAGCAATTATATTTTTCTGTTTCTTTTACACGGCTCTTGTTTTCAATCCGCGTGAAACAGCAGATAACTTGAAAAAGTCAGGTGCGTTCATTCCAGGGATTCGACCGGGTGAACAAACATCCAAATATATAGATAAAGTAATGACTCGTTTAACCCTAGCGGGTGCTGGTTATATTACCTTTGTCTGTTTGGTTCCACAGTTTATGATCATGGCATGGGACGTTCAGTTCTATTTCGGCGGTACATCATTATTGATTATCGTAGTAGTGATTATGGACTTTATGGCACAAGTACAAACTCATATGATGTCTCATCAATATGACAATGTACTTAAAAAAGCAAACTTAAAAGGTTATGGTCGTTAGACCGAACTGATTTAGTTAACGGAGTATAAAATGAAAGTACGTGCATCCGTAAAAAAGATTTGTCGTAATTGTAAAGTGGTTAAGCGTAAAGGCGTTATTCGCGTTCTTTGTTCTGAACCTAAGCACAAGCAAAGACAAGGTTAATATCGTAAGATATAACCCAAATCTTTTAGAACTGGCATTATGCAGATTATTCTGTATAATGCCGCTTCGATTTGCAAAAAAAGAGAATGGTTGGGTATCCTAACGGGCTTTCCAACCAAAGTAATTTTAAATAACTATAGGAGATGTGTTAGTGGCCCGTATCGCTGGCATTAACATCCCTGATCGTAAGCATGCAGTAATCGCCATTACTGCGATTTACGGTATCGGAGCTACACGTGCGAAAGCAATCTGTGCAGCAGCTGGTATCGAAGAATCAACGAAGATCAGTGAATTAGACGAAGCAAAAATTGATTTGCTTCGCGCTGAAGTGGACAAATTTACCGTAGAAGGTGATTTGCGCCGTGAAGTTTCAATGAACATTAAACGTCTTATGGATTTAGGTTGTTTCCGTGGCATTCGTCACCGTCGCAGTCTTCCTCTACGTGGTCAACGCACTAAAACAAATGCGCGTACCCGTAAAGGACCTCGTAAGCCAATTAAGAAGTAAG